>Ga0214481_100028_pt1 | contig 56254 bp, 46 predicted proteins | sample M1_20Mar14CPVII9_4_FD_165057 | JGI IMG/M metagenome (GOLD analysis project Ga0214481, IMG submission 165057) | Marine eukaryotic communities from Monterey Bay, California, United States - M1_20Mar14CPVII9sort6BwellG10 | ecosystem: Environmental > Aquatic > Marine > Unclassified | place: USA...
TAAGAATGGAACTTTTGATGAAATAGTTAAACCCTTGCTTCCACTAAGAGAGCCTCTCCCAGGGATTAGTGATGTTGCAGGAAAGGATATTACCATACTTGATATAGCTGAAATCTATGTTGGAGAAAAAAGTGGTGTCCGAACAGTCAAGAAACTGTTAGAGCTTTACGATTCAATAGTAAAGCTTTCTGAACTATTTGAAAGCCTCGGGGATACAATACTCCTCGCTGAAACGTGTGTGTTCAAGCTTGACACAGGCATGAACTGTAGTGGAGGATTGACCAAATTTAAAGATGATGATGGTACTCGAAAATCTCGTCGCCTTATACAAATGGAACAAGAAATGGAGGAAGCCTTTCCACTATATGACTCATCTGGTCTACGCATGACTCCATCCCAACCTCGTTTCCTGATGAATGTGTGTGGCCCATCATTTGATGACGATGACTGTGGTGACAAAATGAGTTGTAGTGGAACCGGATGCACAGGCACACTAGATAAGGCAAAGTGCAAAGGAAGACAAGCAAGATGTTTTGGTAGTAAGAAGGGAGTTAGCTTCCCATTCTTATCGGATCCAGCTAGTCTCCTGGGCCTGCTTGAAGGGAAGGATATAGGTACGTTGGACTATATAAGTACCTATTGATTGTTTTTGCGACTCACAAAGCCTAACATATTTCTCACCCCATTATTATATTCTCCTGTTCCTTATCATTAATAGAAATTATGGAATTTAAACCACCAGATCTTACATTCACCTTTGCTTATGAGCAGCGTATTCTACTTTGGACCCCACCAATTATTTACTTGACGCTAGGGTTTGATGCCAGTGTAACTTTAAGTTATGCCTTAGTCTTGGATAGTAAAGGTATACGCGAGGCTGTGGAGCAAAAGAAACCAGAGAAAGCTCTTGAAAGTATAGCTATTCGCGATGTGATTGACGGTGTCAATACTCCAATAGTGACATTTAGCATAACTGTTTCGGCAGCCATTGAAGTGTCAGGTAAGATTACTCGGCTCACATTTTGTACTTTTTTATGCTGTGTCATGCTCTTCTTCTTCATAACTCAATTCACTTATGCAATAATTACTTTGTACAGCTGCAATTGTGAGCGTAGAATTGAAAGGAGGTATTATATTCGATGTAGAAATTGATATCTACAACCCTTACCCTATAACTAGTCCAGATCTAGTAAGACCCGCTGAGCTTCTTGCAATAAGGTACGTCATGCTGTCACACAACTCATCCTTACAGATTATCCCAAACTAACTCATCTTCTTGTTCCCTACTTGAACTTGTCTAGTTTGAATCCGATCGACTGGTTCGAAGCAAGGCTGATCATTACAATATTTATTGAAATTACCATTAAAGTTGGATTTGATACTCCATTCGGCTTTGTGGAAGTATGGTCATTAGGTGAACGTTTCAGTGAAGTTCTATTTGATAAAAAGTACACTCCTACACCATTTGATGTGATAGGAGAAGTGGATAAAGCAGGATCACTAGGTGTTACATTGGCGGGAGGAGATCTTGATAAACCTATAGCCTGCGAGTCTAGAGAGATTACAGAAGGAGGTGAAACTATGTAAGTATGTGTGTGAAGTTTGATGACCTAATGTGCTTTGAACTGTTAACAAATTCATATTTTCATGTGTCTTGTTCGTCCTTGTCCAGTTCATGTGTGGATTTAGGTGAAGATAATGGTGTTATTCAAACGTTCTTAGATGTGACGAAAATAGCCCTTTCTGCAACAAACTACTTGTTCTCATGCATTTCATCTGAGATCAATGTAAGTGCTTTCCTTATATCATTGTATTCAATCATTCTTCTTCTTCTTCATATACTTTACACTAACCATACTAACATACTAAACTAATTTATAAATTGCTTATTTTTGCAGTTGGGCAATGGCAATGCAAAATTAAACTACGAAAGATGTTCTATAACAGATAATACAATTTACCTTGGCGAGACACTTGCAAGGATCGGTATCGTAAATGTTCGCCACTCTGGAGAAAAGTCACAGTCTTTGGTCCTTCCTGACCCTCCAAGTGAATTCCTAGATACTTATGTCACTGATTGTGACAATGCTTGGAACATTACGGGATTTGCTAATGTTAATGTAGAAGGAAGGAAGATCAATGCAAATTGTATTGTCGACGTACCAGGTATAGTTGATTCTACAGCAAGACTAACAATAGACTTCACAGAAGGGGATATGGATGATTGCAGTAACGGTCGACAGTATTCTGTCGAGTTAGATGGAGGCATGATGACAATCAATGGTAGAGCCAGGGTCAATTTTGGAAACATGTTTAACAGTATAATAGTCAAGATGAGTCCATGTGGAGGTGACTATATCCATATAAAGCGTACATATGATGATACCGAGTTAGTTTTGATTGAGGGTGGGGGAGGAAGTCGAGGTAAGTATCTTATCAAATCAAGAAAAAAGGAGAGGTATCCTTTCCTTTTTTCCTACTCACTCACTTGATCTAATCACTCATTCAACAAATTATTAATCACATGTAAACATTCTGCTACAGATCGAATTGAGTTGGGTAATTTGGGTGATCCCTTCAAGGAGTTGATCAAGTCCCCAATAGTAATAAAGAAAACACATGATGCTTTCTTAGAGGTACACGATGAAGCATCCAGAAATACCGACAAGATGAAACTGGATGTTAATGGCATCAGTGGCATTCATAGTCTTAGTAATAATACTATATCATTCGACCCTGCACGAGGAATCAAGGATATACTGTTTAGAGCCGGCGAGGCTACAGCGATTAATGTAACATCTACACCTAATGGTCAGTCGGTAACAATTGATACATTGAACCAAGGAGGAGTAAGTCCAACAAAAAGGCCCGATGTAGCATTATACCATCATCTTTCTTTTTCTTATTTGTTTCTTTTGTGCTCCTTAATTTCATAGGAATATGATTATGACCTCTCCAATCTTAATGGAGATATTACTCTTTTATGTGGGATCCATAACTCAAATGCAAAATTTGATACTGTTAGCGGGGATGTAAATATGACTTGTAGAGGCGGAGATCACGATATATACGCCAACGATGTCACTGGTAATATTTATATGAAGCTTGGGTATGAGGCTCCTGGAGAAGATTATGTGCAAATCTTCGATACAGAACAAGGTGACCAAACATTTTTTACTTTTGGTGAAAATGATAATGTGACCGTAAGCCGAGTACCGGACAATTCCCTGCTGCTTATAGATGTTGGTAATGGCAATAACCTTGTCAAAGTTGACGGATTGTTGGCAGCGGATGCTGACATTACTAGTGGGACAGGTAATGATGTTATCACATTGAATGAAAATACAGACGCATCCATTGGACAAATAGTTCCATGGCAGAATACGAAAGCATATTCTATCAATGTAACTACCAATGAAGGTGATGATAAGGTCTTCATTAAAACAAGTCCTATGATGTGCAAAATGAACATCATTACAGGTAGTGATGCAGATACCATTGATATAAATGGGCTTGGATATGGTAGCAATGTTACAGTTCTTGGTGGTAGTGGAAATGATATACTTCAGATTGACGGCAGGGAGGACGAGATGTTATCTGATCCATCCCAGGCAATCAACACAATGGTATGTGAATATCTGTTGAAGTAACCTGTATTTGATACTGATTTGTGACTCACACTAATTGAACCAATGTTATTTCAATATTTAAGGATGGATCTACGATTTATTGGAATGGAGGTGTGGGTCTTGATAAATTGGACACTTACTTTGTCAGTGTTGGTAACACTGTAGTCGAGATGTTTGGGGATAGTAGTGCAGCTGAAACGGGGGAGAATTTCCTAACTGTAAGATGTGCTGATATAGCATGCATTGTGCTATCACGTCAAACTTTCTGTGAGTATATTATATTATATATTTTTATGTGCATTGTGTATCCCTCCGTCTTCTGACTAAAATTGATTGCGCTGCAACATCAACCATAGTGGCCAATATTCATGAACCCGACAACAAAGAAACCTCATTAGAGCGTATTAACAAAAGTAGTGATCAATCCATCAATTCTATAAAACTCTTTCTCAATGATGGTAATAATGAAGGTAAGAAGGAAGTACAATAATAATATGTAATAGAGCCATTACGTTACATTCTCTAATCATTCTTTCTCTGCTTCTGCTGCACCTTTTGCTCCATTAGTTCATTTCGATGATACAATGGGTGTAATGGTAAGTCGGTCGTTTGTTTACCTTTACTCCTTTACATCGTTGTCTCTATCTAACACTACACAATTCTCACTTCCTATTCAAGGACGTTCTTGGTGGCAAAGATAATGATCTCTTTAAGGTTGGACAGATGTTTAATGCTGAAAGGAATGAAACATATGGAGTGTCTACAGAAGACCCAATAGAATGGACACTCACAACTAAAGGCTTTCTATCTGATGGGTGTAGTAATCCCGTTTCCTTAAATGGGGGATTTGGTAATGAGTGAGTGCTTCATTTGGTCTTTATGTATCTTCATTTGATTGTCTTTGCAAGACGTATGCACTAACTTGAGTTACTATCGTCTCTCTTCATCTTCGTATATCGTGAAACGCGCATCTTCCAGTACTTTTGATGTGCTGAGAAATCGTTGCTTGTTAGATCTCAATGGAAATTCAGGTAATGACAATTTTGTTGTTCGATCTTTTGCTGCCCTACCACTTAATGAAGAGGGAGTTGTAATGGAGGAAGAACGCATGAGGGTCAAAGTTAGGGTATGTAATGAGACGTTATCGATGAATGGCACTACTGCAGATATAGGTGACTATACATGCGGTGACAATGAAATTTCAGTAGAAGATCCTAATCCTAATTTGGATGATGATGATGATGATGATGATGACGAAACCTCAGAGGAGCCACCATTGCTTCCAGACTATCTAGTGAACAGCCTCGTTGATGTCGACGGAGGTACAGGTAGTGATCGATTGACAATTGTTGGTACTGAATTCAACGATAAATATGTAGTTCAAGATGGACTTTTATTCGGTGGTGGACTCACTATTAAGTTCACAAACATTAACTTCGTCGACGTGACTGGTCAGGAAGGCAATGATGAAATATACGTGCTATCAACAAACCCATCCTTCTTGCTATCACTGTATGGAGCACTTGGTTCTGACACTTTTGTCGTGGCTCCGTCTTCAATTGAGCCTGTTACCTCTAAGAACTTGCGTGGACACCGTGGTATCATCGAACATAATATCAAGTCTAATGACGCTGACTATGATGGGTTGAAGATCAGGGGAATACAATGTAATATTCTTGATAATGATGGAGAATATGGATATGTAAATGTTGTCAACCAAGGTGGCTTTTATGTTATGGACGAAGATGGAGTAGGAACTTTCTCCTTCTTCATCTACCCAACAACCCTTCCAACAGGTAACGTGACTGTCAGTATAGTTGCACCAGCTGCTCCCGACGCGAACACTTACATCTTGGTAAACAATAAAACTGCCACGGTACTTGGATTTGAAGCTGGCGACCTCACTCCACAAGAAGTTAAAGTTACATACAATGAGAAGGTTTCCAAGTTGGATATTACTGATATTAATCTGCTTATCAAGATTGAAGTGCTTCAGATTACTACCACTGATGAGAGGTTTTCGTTAACTAACCAAACTTTACTGCCAATTGATATCAAATTAATCCCTGGTATGGACAATGACGCAGGTGCAAAGTCTATCACTATTGAGGAGGGACCTGCAGGTACTGCTGTGATGGAAGGTGGCTTCAAGGCTTCCTATGATGTAACGTTGCGGCCATGTTCGGATGAACTTATAAGAGATGTTGTTGTAACATTGGAAGAATCTGTTCCTGGACAGCTAAACTTGAGCACTAGAGAACTAAATGGCACTGATTTTGACAAAAAATCATGCACGGCCACAGTCGACGTTTCAGCATATGATGACAATTTTAGTGAAGGCGACCATTATGTGAATATCCGTCATGTCGTCACCAATAGGACTGCTGGTGAGGATCCCATCTTTTTGACAGACGGCAGTCCACTTTATGCACCGAATGTCTTGGTTCAGATATATGATAATGATATTGGTGGAGTAGTAATTCGTGAGACCAATGGCATCACAGCCCTTGCTGAAATGGATGAAACAATGAACAGCGGAGTTCCCCTTGACTACTACGAAGATGATTATTCTCTACAACTAACAAGACAACCAGCGAATGGTACAACTGTTGAAATCGACATCCTTTCTATTGCTGTCAAAACTGAAGTTGCCAATAGTATATTCACACCCAGTTATAGAAACATGACAGCGCGACCCCAAGTAAAGGCTTACTTCAAAGATACTGAGGTTTCAAAAGTTATCATTACTGATGCAACTTTAACAATTGTTGGTACAGCCGAAGAGCAGATAGGTATATTGAAATGGTTTGACGAGGTTCCATTGCGAGTTAAAGCTATAGATGACGGTGAAGAAGAAGGAGTGGATCTTCTCAACTTTGCCTCGCAGCCCAGCAATTTGGTAAGTAAAGCACGATTCCCGATCAAACCTCTATTGCATTTCATATACTCATTACTTGGATTCTTGCTCCTCTCCACATAGGGATTGATCCAAGGACCCATATTTATATCAGGAGGGGACAGTCCATTCGTACCTCCCATCACGAACCCAGTCACTCTTCCGTTAGAGATGAACCCTGCTCAGTTTCTTGTCCCCCCAAATGCCAACGTGTCATATTTGGAAGAAGGCCTAGCAAATTCATTGGCAATCGAGGAGAATCAAGTTGACACGGTGATTATAAATAACTTGGATGTGAGAGGAAATCTCCCATCTATTGGTACTCTGTCAACAGATCTCTTTGAAGGAATGTCAATGGCTCAGAATATCTTTATCTTGGATAGTTTACCCTTAAGTGGCATTAAGTACGAGGAGATAGAGATAATGACATTCAACTTAGGAGATGGAATAGACTCAATTACTGTTGAAAGCACTTCAGAGGCGATACATGATCTTAATTTAGGATCTGGGAATGATGGCGTTACAGTGAAATCTCTCTCTGGCCCAATGCTCATCAAAGGAGACGAAGGGGATGATACTGTTCTCGTTTCATCAAACGAACAACAACTACGCTTGATAAAGGCACTACTTGCCTTTGATGGAGGTGATGAGTCAAATAGTGACACTCTTACACTTGATAACTCAAACGATTTGGAGATTGACGATTATTTGATCGTTACTCGTTTGATGGTACAAGTCGAGAGTATGGACGTACCAAATCTGAATGTGACGAACAAAATGAATCCAATCCTTCCACGCGATTCATATTTGATTAATCTCCAGAACTCAACTGGAGGAAGCTTTACTCTTTTAGTGAATGATGCTGCCAAAGAGGTGAGCAAAGTTGCTCTTTCTATTGTTGTTGGCACATCTCGTGTTGTAAAGGATACTGGTACATCTCACATGATATATTGCTCACCTCTCTTCGCATCATTACAGCCAACAGCAAGTTTGTTTTCCTCACGGAGTCCGAGCGTACCATTAACATCTTCACAACCGTCAACATCTTCACAACCATCCTCACAACCCTCCTCACAGCCATCTAGCCAGCCATCTAGCCAGTCATCTCAAGATTTTCTTTTGAAGACAACGATTTCTTACCCATGGACTGCAGACAAGATCGAAGACGAACTCACCAGACTCCTCTACGGCTCTATTGCTTCTAAGTCATGTGGTCTAAACTCAACGACATTCTGTTCTCCCCCTGTCAAGGTTGTTCAACTCGGCAACAGCAATACTTTTGCGATATTCTTCATTGGCGAAAGACTGAACTTGGGAGTGGAATTGGGTTTGATCACTGATGATTTAATTGATTTTCAAGAAGAGATTTACAAGAATAACACAAATGATATTCTTCAGGTCAATTCTGATGTTGCCTACACTAATGTTGATGAACTTAATGTCCGCATGGGTTCCGACCAAGATGTAGTGTCTAACATTCGTGGCACGAGTGCTCTCAGAACAAATATTTATACTCAGGAGGGCGATGATGAGTTCTTTGTATCTTCAGACGCAGATGAACGTTTAGCAACTATACCTTTTGTTGACGTGTTATATGGGACACTCGATTACATGGAGGGAGATTTGTATATGTCTAGTGGTAGTGGACGTCATCGGCTGCTTATGTCAGATGTCTTCAGTAAGATTAGTAAGGGTGTAGGTAGACAGGGGCCGGCCGAATTAACAAATACAAGCTTGTCCAATCTTGCTGACAACTTAGGAAATATCTACTTCAACTCAGAGGGAAATTGGTATGGTGGCATTAATATATGGCTGGGGAATGGTGACGACGTAGTCGTTGTAAAATCAGTTCAAAATGTGGAGCCCAACAGAACAATCACAAGCGTATTTGCTGGCAATGGAAGTGACGTGCTGGGAATTAGTTTAGATGATTCAGAACATTCACTGTTTGTGGGGAACGGTCAGGGCGGAGACGATACGTTGGATGCTTCAGAGTCTTCGCTTCCAGTGATACTCTTTGGAGATGGAGGTAGTGATACCATATTAGGTGGAACTTCAGAAGACGTTTTAATTGGTGATTATGGAAGAGTATTTTGGATTGATGAAGCCGAGAACGAAGTTGGCCGAGTTGGAGGAGGTGGATATGATGATTATAATGACGGAGTGATTCGCCAGATAAACCGTATCGAGGCTGTGTACCCTCCTCCTGCTATCAATTATGATGACCACCCCGAGTTGATGTCTTCTAATGACACAATTTCAGGCAATGCAGCACGTGATGTTATTGTAGGATGTGCTGATGATGATGTGATTCGTGGAAATGAAGGATCTGATATTATATTAGCTTCATTTGGGGAAATATTGTTTGACGATTCAGACAATGGAGAACTTTATGGATTGCGCTCTATCCACTCCCTCAACTGTTCCAATTCGACGGATGAAAGAAATCACGTCTATGGAAATGATGGTGATGGTAAGTACATGTTGTTGTAGGCCTCGTGCACGTATATTCATATCATAATACTGTTTTCCCGAACTAATGCTCTTACCACTCTACTACTCCAATATAGACATCCTAATCGGAGGAGGAGGCATAGACTATTTGGAAGGTAACATGGGAAGTGACTTGGCCGCTGGAGACTGTGTTGATGTTCTCTTCCAAGACAAATCATTATCTTTCATTATCCAGAGTATCACCTCAACTTCAGCAGAAATAGGATCTGAGGATATTTTAGTTTTAGGACAAGGGAATGACACTGCTATTGGTGGGCAGAGTGGAGATATTATCAACAGTACTGCAGACTTCAACATTCTGGTCGGTGACTCTGCCCAAATTACTTACTACTCAAAACCGCTCCCAAGCCCTTCTAGTGAAGAACTGGGGTTCTTTTGGAGTATTCCTAAGAGTATAGAAACTATCAACTGCGAACTTGGTGGGAATGACTACATTTCTGGCGGCAGTGGAACGGATTATATCATCGGTGGTAGCTTTGATGACAACATAGATGCTAATGAGGGCCCAGATTTAGTGTTTGGAGATCACGCTAAGATTTTCTTGTATGATATAAATCCCTACAAACTGTTTAATGCAACAACAACAGATGCGAGCTGTGCCATGGGAGAAGATAATATTACACTTGGTGGTGGAAATGATATAGCATTCGGTGGCAGCATGTCAGACAATATTACAGGGAATGATGGAAGTGATATTATCCTAGGCGACTTCGGTCGCTATCAGGATATATTCGAGTTCCTCCCTAACCAGTTCTTTGAGTCTCTTACAGATTATTACGAATTTGCTGGAGCAGACACCATTCACGGGGGGGCAGGTGATGATGTTTTGATGGGCCAGGGTATGTTCTTCTTTGCTTTTGCATTATGCATGCATGTACATATTTTTAATATGAAATACTAATATTAAATATCACACTCTACTCTTTAAGAATATGACGATTACATCGATGGAGGAATTGGCAGTGACGACATATATGGCGGTCATCACAAGTTATTTGGGAAGGATTCACACGATGTACTTTTGGGTGGTGATAATGATGATGTATTGCTTGGTGACAATGGAGAGATACTAAGGGAAGCAGTTGAAGTTAAAACCGATTTCCCTTGGAAAGTATTTACTTGGAAGCGGTATCCAGCTCCATTTGACTCCGAAGCTATTCGTGATGTAAGACGATATGACGACATAGATTTTGTTGAGGGAAATGATCATATATATGGGGGGAATGGGAATGACATACTTCACGGCCAAAGAGGTGAGTTAAGATAGTATGACTATCGGATTTCTAACTTTTGAACAGACGAAGCATATCTCGTACTCACCTAACTACTTCTTTCTTATCCTGCAGGAAATGATAAGTTGTACGGAGATGAGGGTAAGTTGTTCACAGCTGTGTCGTGATACTTCTTTCTCGTGATCCAAGCTCTAACTATATGTTTTACTTTCTCCATCGAGCAGGGAATGATGAACTCTACGGGGAACTCGGTGAGTTGACCTATATTGGTACATTTTTTCCAAGTTGACTTTACTTTTATCTCATATCTAATATAACATGTATTTTGTTTTGAACTAGGCGAGGACGAGCTATATGGGGGTTTGGGAGATGACGTTTTAATAGGTAAGCAGCAACTGTGGTATATTGTCTTCCAAACTTGTCCTTGAAGCATATGAGTCTCATTATTCAACTCTGCTTGATCTGTATAGGCGATATTGGTTATTCTGTTCGTCGCTACTCAGAGGATTCCCCTATCTTTACAATGAGTAGTAACGGCACATTTGTGTGGAAGAAAGACATTGTACTTGAAGATGTAGGTAACATCACCAACATTGTTCGAATTTCAGACAAAATTGACACTCAAACTATGAATGCTGAGTCAATTGCCGATGCTTCGCTCGTCTTTGTTGCTGCTGCATATAAGAACGGAATTAAGTTTGAGGACCCAGAGTGGATCACGGATATGTTCACTTTCAACCTTGAGAGAGCATACGATGATCACCTAGAAGGTGGAGACGGTAATGACGTCTTGATCGGACAAAGAGGGAACGATTTCCTCTCCACGGGTAAAGGTAATGATCTGGCTATCGGCGATGCAGGGACAAATGAAATTTCAACCAGCATGGAGTTTTCTCGCATCTACCAAATTTATAGAGCTTATGAGACCCCAAGTGACAGTGGGTATGCGCCAGAGTCGACTGATGGCTTTGGTTTTGTCTTTACAAGTGAATTTGAATTATACTCCAATCCGTATCGTTCCCTTGATGCGCAGGGTTTGTCTATAATTGATCGTTTAGTTACGATTGATGACGTATCCAACTCATCAAACGTCGTTAGGGACATTTTTGGTATCTCTAGCATTGCAAACGTCGAAGGCTTTCGTATGCAGCCAATGTTCACAGTTTCACCTGGATTTGTAACTGAAACAAATATTCTTAACGGTGACGACACAATACAATCAGATGAAGGTGATGATTATCTGATGTAAGTACTACACGATTGTATATTATGGTATTTTTGTTACTCAGTGTGCTAACAGTATAAATAACAATATGTGTATGATTTTAGTGGCGATAACATTCGAGGATATTCACCAATAGACTTGACCGAGCTTAAAGCCATTGGTGATATTAGGCAGGACTTGGATGCCATTGTTACAGATATTAGTGTACGTCTTAGCACACTTGGCTACGATACAGAATACTATACATCAAATGGACAATCTAATGTCACATCGATGGTAGGGTTCAACATTACCGTGGGGTGTGATAACATCACCACAAATGATATGTCTAGTGCCTTTGTCACAGGTGATGTGCTTACAATGATTGGGCGGACATTCTTAGGATCGACCTTCCCAGATCCTCTGACACAAATACCTCTGGTATTAGAACGGATATTTGATATCAAAGAGATACTGACAAATATGAACTATGGTTTATATGAGATCCACATCGAATTGCTTCAGAGAGATATGCAAGATTTTGCGGCTGACTTCAAGTCACTGCAAACACCACTGCACAGTCTGGAGATGGGTAATGATAACATTCACTCAAGAGGCAATGATACCGTCGTTGGTGATTCTGCAACTCTATATTATCAAATCGATCGTGATGCATTTGAAGACTTTGGCTATACCTTCAGCTTTGACGAACTAGAAGCTGCACCTGACTTGAGATCTATCGCGACTGAACGTCAGGACAGTTTGGCAGTGCATATTGAGGCAAATCTAAGGCCTTCTATTCCACTATCAAACCAAGAATTGAATGCTGTACCCTTTGCAGATTTGCCTTTCTTCATTTTCATTGGTATTGATACTGTCAACCTCTCCGACAACTCGGTTGTGGCGGTAGGTGACTATGCGGCAATCGGTATTGTTTATAGTATGGAGCAAACTAATGTGCGGGAACTTAGCAAGTATTATACGTCAGTTGATATTTTGCGCAAGAAGCAAGGAGTTGAAGCATTTTTGCCATCATTATCATCCCTTGGTCAGAATGGCGATTTCTTCTACCAGCGTTATGCGAGTGATAAAGTCAAGCTAGTTGAGCCAACTCTTCATGGTGATTTCTTCTTTGGTCAGTCTGAAGAGAACATTGTGTTGGGAGACTTCTTAACTGCGGCTTGTGTTAGCATTGAAGAATCCTTCACCCTTGATGACAAGCAAGACTTTTATGGAACATTTCTCAACGCAGAGTGGGCACAGTACTTTGATGAAGACACGATAAATGTGATAGGCCTTGGTTCTCCCATCTGGATTGGTCAAGTTTCCAACGACAATGTCAATGGGACAGTTGTCAAATCCAAGGCAGTTCAGGAACTGACGGATAATATGGAGAGATTCTTCGATGGTCACGAAATATCGAAGCAAATCATCAATGATTTGTATTTCAATACAATACCCTATCCGTTCAATAGTGTTGGTCTAAGGAATGTTGATGGCTTCAACATCACAACAAGCACCGGTGGTCAGTTTACCATTCCATCATCAACTTATGTACCCAGCCACACTTTATCACTTTACTTCCCCAATGATCACGAATCAGAAACTGACACATCTACATCGGTAGCATCAACAAGTTCAAGCATCGTGCCTCAAACAACCGCGGCATCCACGTCTGCAACAAATACATCAGAAACAGCATCTACAAGTTTGAGCACGACGTTGCCTCCACCGACCACCACATCTATGGAAGCAAGTAGTTCTACCACCATCGTCAAGGCTAGTACTACAAGCACCACTGTTTTATCTACTCCTAATCCTGCTTGTGCCGTTGAAGATTGGTACTTTGTATCAAACAATGGACGCGTGCGGGGTTGCAGCTGGATCGGCGAGAGGATTAGTAAACGTTGCGACAAGGAAGGTGGCTTCGGTACATGTTTTGGTAAGACTACATGTAATGACAATCCAAGATATGACACAACATCGTGTAGTATGATGTTGGCGCGTTTTGCATGTCCCGATGAATGTAAACAAGCCCCCTTCCTAAGTGCAAGTACTACAACCACATCAACATCTGCCACAAATACAGCAGAAACAGCATCTACAAGTTTGAGCACGACGTTGCCTCCACCGACCACCACATCTATGGAAGCAAGTAGTTCTACCACCATCGTCAAGGCTAGTACTACAAGCACCACTGTTTTATCTACTCCTAATCCTGCTTGTGCCGTTGAAGATTGGTACTTTGTATCAAACAATGGACGCGTGCGGGGTTGCAGCTGGATCGGCGAGAGGATTAATAGACGTTGCGACAAGGAAGGTGGCTTCGGTACATGTTTTGGTAAGACTACATGTAATGACAATCCAAGATATGACACAACAGCGTGTAGTATGATGTTGGCTCGTTTTGCATGTCCCGATGAATGTAAGCTATCCTCAGCTAGTAGGAACTTGAGGGCCATACCAAATTTGCTTCTGGAAACTAGTAACCCTGGCAGTGGAGGAAATAAGCTGCGCCGCCGAAAAGAGTAACTGTGTATAGTTAGTGGAGATATACTGTAGGAGATAAACTAATGTGCAAGAACATAATCAACAATAAATGTCTCTACTTTGACCCCCTTGTGACAGTTCTGGATGCCCCGGTTGGTATCAGTATTGTGCCGACTAGCCTCCCGAGACGCTTGAGCGTCAATACATCTGTTGTTGTAGTGCACATGCTATTATACAAAAAATCTGCTCCATTTATAGCGGACATCGGACTTGGATACCACTCTCTCTCTCTCTCTTTTATGTTTGTGGCTTTGGGCTCATTCTTTGCCTAAAGCCGCCCATGCTAGGGTTCAATTAGCGTAGCGTAATTCATATTCACCAACCATACTTCAGGCTATAGATACTTGTATATCATATATCAAACTCTACCAATTTGCCGTCTTCAAGTCTAATACCTATATCTTGTAGTTGATCCCAATCTACATAAAAAAGTGATTCTTTTGTTTCACCTCCATCAAGTAATGATTGTATTTCATTCTTCATCTTGACCATTCTTACATCCAAAATTGCATTTGCTGCCCTCCAGACGGCATAATCAGCTGGCTCTCTCCGTTTCACTTCTTCTCTATCTTCTGCTGTCCACCAAGCGGTTGGCCGACAATCTTGAATCCGGTGTATCGGTGTTTTGGGTAATGGTTTAGACTTGAAGAAATAGTAGAATAAAACTACTGATTCTTTCATCCTTTCTGTGATGCCGAACCATATAAAGTCTGGTTCCGGCGGTCCTACACCATCTCCTGCACCACTTATTGTCAAGTCAAGTCCACCCAAGTCCTGAAGTGTATATTCTTCAACAGCTTCAACTGAATATCCTACTGACTTCTCTGCTGATTCGAATCCATAGCCCATTCTCCCATAGGCAGTATTTTGATTAAACTCTTGTCCTCTATGGAATCGTCCCATGAGTGCTTTAAACATGGACCGGTAATGCTTTTCATATTGATCTGATGCAAGCAAGTCTTTTGCCGATCGACAATGCTTCAATGTATCAATGCCATTCTTTTCGTTCTCACATTGTGTAACCTGTTGTGGATACATCTTTCTATTTGCAGGTAGTTTGCCAATTTCAGCTTGATGACATTTTTCTAATAGATCGGACACCTTTCTATCAACTAAAGCTGATATGTTCATTCCTTCACTTGGAGAGCATGCAGCCTCAAGACCTCGCTGTTTTCGATCGTTGTTTTCTCTATTCACTTCATAATTGAGACCACACATTATCATTGCATGATTACTAGCACGAAAGTCTGTAGGATCTCGTAACATTGTTATTGCCCGAAGTCTTCTGTTCTCAGGTAAATTCTCCAAGAAGAATTTACCAGTCTTTGTTCTTTTAGGACCATAGACTGGGCGTAATCCAGTATGAGCATAACTTGCTCTATATGGTAAATCTTCTCGCTTTGTACCCTCCTTTATCCTTTAATGCCTCATCGTGATCGAAATTGCCAGACATGTACGACCCTGGTAATATATGTTCATAGTATAATGCACCATGCGGTGATTTGGGTAAGCCAATTGTTCTATCCATTAAATTTGATATAGATGTACCACCACTTTTATATAAATGATGAAAATGAAAGAAGTCATTATCTTTATTGTAATCATTTACTTTGTGAAATTGTTGTATTAATAAGTCAATTGCATTTGGTGTTGTTAAGTTCCATTTTTGTGCAATATCAGTTGCCATTACTTTGTAATCTATTGCAACTTTGTCCTGATTATTCTCCTTTTGTTGTCTATGCCCTACTGCTTTAGGTTTACCACCCACAGCAACAGTTCTACTATTTACTATTTTATTGATATGATGATGATTACTTTCTTGTGATATAATCTCATGCTTACCAAGTATACTCATCATTTTTATTTGTGTTATGAATATCAATGTAGCACATATCAGAAACAGAGCGGCGGCAATTGAGATCTTATTACCACTCTTAATACTGCTATGGATATGGCCTGATTTCTGTGGTAGCTTGATCATGGCACAAACAACTATATGTATCTAAACCCTATAATATGGTTTTGCAAATGTATCAGTAACCTCTAACTGCAGCCGCATCCAATATAAATACCAGCAAATGTTCTAATAGTATGTTGTTATTGTTGATGCACTGACTTTATGTTGCGAGACCGGACAACTTAAACAGTATTAGTCTTTATTTCGACAACTATATTCTCCAGTATAAGCCGTTCCAAGTCCCCATCCTTGGCATGAACAATAGATACGATAGCCGAATCCTACCTATACCTATAGTTGATGACCGACGAGAGATGTTTGCATTTTGAGACCGGTTCGCCGGCAGGCGGTATCTTTTATTTTTGAGAGAGTGTAAGAGATTTTCCTCGCGATCCTGCTGACCACACACAAACAACTCCAACTCTTACTCAACTCTTCTTGCTTTGAATGGTTGCTACTATTCGTTCTCTTCCTTTACTACTATTTTTTCATTACAATCAATATAATCTATTATCCGTCGGTGCATTTTCTTACTCCACACAAAATAATATCAAAATGCTCACCAAAAGAACACCTGACGAAGTAACACTCGAGATCAAAGACCCAGTCGATCCAACAGCACTATCACAAGCTAAAGCAATCTTAAATGAACTACGTCCCGAAACACAAACTGCATGTTCACCAACTGCATTACTATCAATAGCACAACGATTAGGTGATATCCCAAAGGATACATCAACATATATAGTACCACCTGCACAATGTCAAGAAGCATTCAATGGTTTGACAGACGATGAGCGTACTTCATTGCTGAATATTCATGCACGTGTTAAGTTATTTGCAGAAGCACAAAGGAAGAGTGTGAATGATATGGAAATTGATATTCCGGGTGGTAAAGCTGGACAGAGTGTTAGTCCTTGTCGAGGTAAGTTGTTATAAGTTTTATGTCTTAAATGTGTTCTTTATTTAATCAACAATGACTCTTACTATTTTACACACATACTAATCACAACAACACACAAATATTAGCTGCTGGATGCTATGCTCCTGGAGGACGATACCCTCTTCCCTCATCTGTAATAATGACAGTCGTTACTGCCCGTGCAGCTGGATGTCCATATGTTGTACTGGCATCACCTAGACCTGCACCAATCACAATGGCAGCAGCCCATGTTGCCGGGGCAGATATTGTTCTATGTGTCGGAGGAGCACAGGCTATTGGTTCAATGGCCTATGGAGTTAAAGCTTTAACGAATGGGGATACATCAATAGCTGAAGTACCTCCATGTGATGTTATTGTTGGACCTGGAAATAAATGGGTAACAGCTGCAAAGTCAATTGTTAATGGATATTGTGGTATTGATATGTTAGCTGGTCCGAGTGAAGTACTCGTTATCTGTGATAAGACTGCCAATGCAGAGATTGTTGCCGCTGATTTGATTGCACAGGCTGAACATGATGTTGTTGCTCGCGCTATATTGGTTAGTGATGATAGTGGTATAATTGAAGCGGTTGATAAAGAGGTAACAACTCAAGTGGAGGCACTACCCGAACCCAATCGATCAACGGCAAAGGAAGCATTACAACAATCATTTTCTATATTGTGCAAAGATATGGAAGAGTGTATTAGTATGAGTGACAAATTAGCACCAGAGCATTTGGAGATTCAAACTATAAACTCACAGGAGATTGCTGACAAGTGTGCTAACTATGGAGGATTGTTCATTGGTACCAATTGTGCAGAAGTATTGGGTGATTACGGCGCAGGACCAAACCATACATTACCCACAGGTGGGACAGGGCGATACACCGGAGGTTTGTCAGTATTTAACTTCCTGAGGATTCGTACATGGATGAGGATTGATAAAAAGGAAGACTGCCAAGATATGGTCGAGGATAGTGTTAGGATGGCACGGTTAGAAGGATTAGAGGGCCATGCTAGGGCAGCGGAGAAGAGAAGACTTTGAGATGGGATGCTTAGTGAGTAAGTCGAAGTGGTGAGGAAGTAATGAGGAACACTTGCTCTTAAAATAAGTTAAGTGTTAGCAAGCGACCCATTGTAGGTTCATTGGTAGAGCGTCTCTCGAGCAACATATATGTTTTGTCCTTGCATACATACTCTTCTTCATTTCGTGAAGTAGAGTCTAGTTCTTCAAGGATACCGCACCCCCAGTTCTTTAACTATTACCATTGCATCGTATCTTATCAAATACATCAGTACATAGCCAAGACAGGTTGCTGCTATATCAGTTGTTGCTCTCGATTGGTGACAGGAGCTTCGTTTTTTTCTATTTAGTAGTATAATTCATAGGTCATCGAGTTACAGTAGCAAAGGTATTGGAGTTAAGTTCAAATGACAATTCAAATTGCCTTCAAACTGATATGCTTCTGCATATCAATGTATGCCGTGATAGCATTGGCAGTAACAAGTAATGAGGCAATATTAAGAAGTAGTACAGATTATCACCTTTTAGAAATAGCTCCACATGATACATCATCATTTACTCAAGGATTGACATACTTTGATGGTCATATATATGAGGGCACTGGTATGGAACAACAATCACATATCATGTGTCACGATCCTAACAATTCAATGAAAACTTTAACAAAGATGAAAGTAACACCGACCCATTTATTCGGAGAAGGCATATCATACTATTATGTATGGAAATTAGACGAACAAACTAGTAATTCTATTAAAGAACATCGACTGATACAACTAACTTGGAAAGACAAGGTTGGGAAGATATATTCACTACCGGATATGACTATTATCAACGAATTCACCTATGATACTGTCACAGGTGAAGGTTGGGGCATTACATTCGTACCGCATAGAAATGAGTTTTATCTTAGTGATGGTAGTGAACACTTGGTAGTATGGGATGCAATAACTCTGGAAGAAAAGAGAAGAATAGTAGTAATGTTTGATAGAGGTGATGGGAATCCAAATCCTGTTCAGTACTTGAATGAACTTGAGTTTGTAGATTTCGCATCAAGTGATAATGATGCAAGCACGCAGTTAGAAGAAGGAACATGTTCTGAAGGTTCACCATTTACACCAACAATGAAGATTCTAGCTAATATCTGGTATCAAGATGTCTTAATCAGTATCTGTCCAGAGTCTGGCAAAGTGACAAAAGTATACGATCTTAGAGATATTTATCCTCAAAGAAGCAAAGACGCTGATTGCCTAAATGGAATATCAATCACTGGTACTCGTCCAAAAGATAATGGAGGATTAGAGGTTTGGGTCACAGGCAAATTGTGGCCAAAGATGTATCGAATACAATTAAGAGATTAATAAGGCAAATAATGTCATTAAGATTAAACCATTGTAGCCAAGTTACGGAGCGTAGATGCAACGTTTGGATATTTCCTAGCCGCACAGACAACGTTAGCCCATCCTCGAACTCTAGGTTCTTCTCTCATACAGTCTCCTGTTATTCTGTATAAAGCAGGTGCATCCAGAACACCCTTCTTCTTTTCTCTTTCATCAACTAATCTCGTATCAAGATAGCAATCATATCCTGACTCATCCAAACTTGATGTAACCTCTAATAATGTTCTCTTTGGATTGCCATTTCTGCCCCACATGCCATGTGGACTCTTACCCTCTGACAGTCCTGGGTTGAACTCGAACATGACCATTATTGCATTTGATTGATTCAATAACGACTTACTGCCAGTAAGAACGGCAGGATCTAATCCCTCAGCATCAATTTTCAACATATGTACTAATGGCAAAGTCGAACCTGATTGGGGATATGTATCCATGAGAAATTGATCTACAGTCACTACAGGTACATCGATTGCTCCATCAGTATTCTCGTCAACAATGGTACATAATTCATCTCCCACTGCACTAGCACATGCCGGGTGCCATTTCATTTGACCATTCACTTCATGCAGACCTTTGTTATGTATATTCCACTTTGCCTCACCGGGACCATTTGGCATGAGTTTTGACCGTACTGAAATAAGCATATTGTATGTTGCAGGAGATGGTTCAAAGCAATGAACTTCCATCTTTCTCTTTGTATTCCTATCCTCATTCAATGCCTTGTTAGAGTCATTACAGACACCTCCATCTCGGTCAAACTTTGTATTCATATCTTTTGCAACAGCTCGTATTGAATTCACTAATGATCGAGGATTAATATTCGTTCCTGGACTTAATGCATCTAAGAAATCAGCACTTGTATATCCTTTGTTGCAACCAATATCCAAAATGAGATAAGGTTTATTCTTTCCACTTTTTGGAGTTGCAGCATCAAATATGTTGTGTATATTCTCCATCCATACTTGATCAGGACATGCCGAATGACTCCACCATTCAGAAAAACGTTTGTTCATCCTTTCAGTTTGTTTCTTAGCAACTTCAGCTGTACATGTTAGACGTGGATATTCCTCTCCTGAAGCAACAACACCAGATTTAACTCTATTTGTATTTGTACCACTCTTTTTGATATCTGCAACCATATTCTTTAAATCTCCTACTTTATTCTTCATTGTAGAAACTTGCTTACGAAGAGATATAAGTCGTTGTTTCTGTGCTGCACCATCCTTGGGCTGGTCTATTAAAATGTCATCAATGATTGTTGGTCCACCACTTAAGGTTTTTACTAATTGAAAGTTGAGATGTACCAAGAAACTAACCAATAGTACTAATGAAATAATGAAGAGATATTTCCAATATGTCATAGAGGTATCACTCGTATTACCACCACCACGGCGGCTATTTATTGATGACTTTACCATTGTCTCACAGAAGGGGTTTTTAATTGTTAATTGAGGGTTGATTTGAAGATGTTACCAAATGACCACAAAAGTAGTAATACACGCCTTAACTAGAGATCAATAGATTGCATATATCAGAACTGAGTACATATCACCACACTGAACCTTTGAGCTTGATGAGGTTGATTGAGGTTGGTACATGGATAACGATATCGTACCTCGTAGGTATGCACCTTAACCTAAACTATTGGCTATTGTGAATTGTGGGGGCGCAGTGCGTGTAGGCGTTACTTATCTAGAATTGGCTTTACTTATTACTGTTTACTGTCGCAGTTAAGACAGCTTAGTATTGTATTATATTGGGGTTATCAGTATAAGTGTACATTCGGAGAGTACAGTCGATATTTGCAATAGAGCAACAAAAAGAGCGAAAATTGTTGTGTACCATTACCATGTTTGGAGGAGATGATAACAAACCAACGTACAAGAACAGCAGAAGTAATAGAAGCAATAGGAGTAGTAGAAATAGTAGTAGTAGAGATATGCAACGACGTCATGACGATGCACATAGGAGTGCATTAGAAAAGAAATCTAGAAGAGAAACTAGAAATAGAGAAGCAACGGAAGATTATCAATTAGAAGAAGAAGGAGAAGACAGTAGTTATGATAACGAAGACTATGATGATGATGGTACAATTCAAACTGGTGATACAGGCAGTACTAATGCACGAAGAGTTAGACGACGGTGGACACATCCAAACGCTCATTTCAAACAGAACTATGCTCCTTTCTCCACTGCTTTTTGTGTCGTACAATGTATAATACTTCCAGTAATGATTTGGCAATGTGGTATAGCCCCAATCAATATTAATCCAATGATAGGACCATATCCCGATGCATTAAATTACTGGGGTGCTAAGAATGCAGTATTGATTATAGAGGATGGTGAAGGTTGGAGATTATTCACACCAATCTTTTTACACGCTGGTTTAATACATTTAGCTGGTAATGTCATGGTACAAATTGATGCCGGTAATACCTGGGAGAAGGAATGGGGTAGCTTAGTATGGATGATTATATATATTGGATCGGCATTTGGTTCGAGTGTATTCAGTACATGCTTTATGCCGGATAACATTAGTGTTGGAAGTTCTGGAGCGGTCATGGGGTTATTTGGTGCAAAGTTTTCTGAAATCCTCTTACTATGTATGGAAAAGAGTACAAATCTTAAAGAATTGGCAGGTGAACGATCGAGGAAGCAACAGGAAAGTCCGCGTTTGAATTGTTTTGTTGTATGAACTCGTGTGTTGAGTATGAAGTCTCGATCATTCGGATGCTCATTTGAGATTGGCTTGCCTTCGTTTGATTGTTTTTGCAAACCACGTATACTAACAGACGTTACTATCTCCTCTCTTGCTAGGCATGTCTTGTAATTGGTGGAATAGTTATAGTGGCAGGTGAGTTGTATTTGTAATGGTTGTCAATGAATGTCCGTCTTTATTATACTGATACATATTCATCTGGTGTTTTCTGTTGCAGCTATGAGCTTTATTCCATATGTGGATTGGGCAGCTCATTTAGGGGGAATGATTGCTGGCTTTGTCCTGGGCCTTGTTTGCTTTTCCTTTAAAATTAGAAGTCGGGCATTCATGATCTTGTGGTTTGTCGTTGGGGTTGGATCAATAATAGTACTTTATTCAGCACTTATAGCATATATGTATACTGATGTTGAAACAAATGATGAACTTAGAGACGTATGTGGATACTACAAACAATACTTTGATGACTATGAATGCAACTGTATGTTAGACGAGGCGTATCAATTTGGATTATGGAGTTTTGGAGGCGATGGAGAAGGAGGTGGAGGGAATGATAAAGATTAATGAGAGAGCCTACTACTCGTCAAGTTTATATGTTAAATGTAATGAAGGTATCACCTAGGAAGGGAGTAGGATACCTCGGGATATCCTATATGTGTTGTGAAGGCTAGCTATGAGCCTTAATGCACTTTGTGGAGAGATTGTTGGCAGGTAAAGTAGATACTGGATGGTACCAAAAAATAGAGAAGTCGGAATTTCAATTGGAAGATGAGGTGTTATGGTTTTTGCTTTTTTCTGCTTTTCAATGCTTTTTGAGGAAGCTTGACGTGTTTATTGATCTTTGGCTTGACGAGTCCTATTTTGAACCTCGACTCACCCTGCCTTCCAAAAACGACTCTCTCTTACATCGATCGATTGGCTATCCTCTGTATAAAAGCTAACATGGATCAACAACAAAGTGACGACACTCAAGCTTGGAAGGTATTCAACAGAGACACGCAAGCAGGACGGCTTTTGTCTCGTTTATACGGAGAAAAACCAAGTAAGTTCGTGTCACACGAGCTTGTTTGCCTTGTGTATTCTTTGCAACTAACATCACCCAATCTTCACCTTACCGCATCTCACAGCCGCAAAGGTCTCATATCCACAACAACACAGGAGGAGAAGACGAAGACCCACAAACAGTAGTTCTGCTAAAGAAGATAATAAAAATGGTAAGTGGAAGACAACGGGTTGTGTAAAGAGCTGGAATAAGACTGCAGAAGAAGAGAAGGAAAAGGAGAGAAAGACTAACATTGCCAGAGCTCTAAGTCTAAACGTACCAAAAGTTGGCTTACATGATAAGAGACATTCTTCTACACACAATAAAGGGCTTACTCTCAAGATTGATAATAGACCAAGGAGAAAGACAGAGTTGGCTTGTAGGAATACTGTCGAGGAAGCGGTTCACAAACAGAAGCTATACAGACCGCCACATGCACATAACTTCTCCTCTGATAGTGAAAAGAAGAGGTTGCAAACATTGATGAAAGATGGTAAAGGTCTACCACAGGAATTGTCAATCATCCCTCCCAAGCCAGATAAGCCAAGAGATATTTCTACTCGACCTGCAACACTGTTCGATCAGATACATCAAGAGATATTGAGTCGAAGAAAGTGGCAACGACAGATGGAGGAAAGTGGAGCTGGCTCGGCTACAAGGGAAACCATAGCATATGAAATCAAAGAACGACTTGAACAGCTTAAGAAGATTGATTCCCAACGTGCTTTAGTTGTCGTCCAACAGCTTATGAAGTCTTCTTGAATGGGATAAGAAATATCATGCACAGGATACCCTCAACCTAGCGTATGCGTCACGAGGTAGAAGTCTGCATATATACACGGAGAGGAGAAGATCGTATAGATTTGTACAAAGTATACATAGTATAAAAGAACATACTTGTCAATCATGTCAATCAATCTATTATTTATCAAATCATACACCATACACATTCTATCCTACAATAGTTCCTATACTTCAGCTTCTTACCTATGATCATGCACACCATCCTCTAGCAAGAAATCGCCAGAGTCATCCCAAGTTGTTGATTCATCCTTGGATGGAGTATGACATAGATTTCGTAGTAAGAGAATATCGTTCCTGTCAGCAGTATCTTCATCACTAGCACTGACAAAGCTAACATCTGTCGTCTTGGCAAGCTGGTTGACTTCTCCTCTTGTCCGCACCCTGACCGTATCACCTTCTGTCACAGATCCTTCCAACACGAGAGTACTCAACGGGTTAAGTACCATTGAGTTCAATACTCTCTTTAGTGGCCTGGCACCATATCTCACATCATAACCCTTGTTTATACAATCCATTGCAAGATCAGAAACGTCAAGAGTCATGTTTTGTCCTTCCATCAATCTTTTTGATATTTCCTGAAGTTGTATCTCAGCAATTGTATTCATATTCTCACGTTGTAATCGATTGAAGACAACTGTTTCATCGATACGGTTCATCAATTCAGGCGATAGTGTACTTCTAACCACTTCCATAATCGAGTCTTTGACCGCTGGTTCTGATCCAGTCAGTTCTGGAGGAAGTTCTGCAATTACTTGTGCACCAATGTTACTTGTACACACAACTAATACATTTCTAAAATCAACTTTTCTACCATGACTGTCAGTGAGACGGCCATCATCAAAGAGCTGTAATAATATGTTCCACACATCACGATGTCCCTTTTCGAACTCATCCAGTAGGAGGATTTGATAAGGACGACGGCGAACACTCTCAGTAAGTGTGCCGCCCTCTTCATACCCCACATAACCGGGTGGGGCGCCTACAAGTCGGGAGACAGTGTGCTTTTCTCCGTACTCCGACATATCAATTCTAGTCATTGCATTTTCATCATCAAATAACTCCTGGGCAAGTGCCTTGCAGAGCTCAGTCTTTCCAACTCCACTATATGAGATAATGAGATATAAAACAGAGTGTAAGCTTACATATAAAAGTCAGTGCAGCTAGCATGTAAGCATACTTACGTCGGTCCAACAAACAGAAAGTTACCAAGAGTTCTATCCGGTGCCTGAAGTCTAGTCCTTGCTAGCCTAACACAGTTGCTCACAGTCTTCAATGCGGTATCTTGTCCAACTACACGTTCGCGTAGTCGATCTTCCAAATGTAGTAGCTTTCGAGATTCACTGCCAGTAATACGAGAAACAGGTATGCCTGTGTGACGAGCAACTACTGTTGCTATTGCGTCAGATGAAACATAATCCGAGAGCATCTTATGATGACTCTTAGGATCATGTTCCTCTTTATCCCAAGCCTCCATTTCATACTCTAACTCTGGGATAACGGCATGCTGAAGCTCGGCGGCCTTTGCTAGGTTGCCTTGTTTCCTCGCCAGTTTCAACTCTCGTCGAGCTTCATCAAGCTTCTCTTGTAGCTTCTTACCCCTTTCCAATTCATCTTTCTCGGTTATCCACATCTGTTGCAACTCATTTAATTCCTTCTTGAGAGCCTCCACTTCTGTATCTACTATTTTCTTCTTCGCCATTGATTTCTCATCATCCCCCTCATTAGCCAAAGCTGATTGCTCTATTTGCTTGGTAAGCAGATCTCTCTCAACCTTCCATACAATCTCGGGTTTTGACTCTTGCTCTAATCGAAGTCTACTACAAGCCTCGTCCACCAAATCTATACTTTTGTCTGGTTGTTTTCTATCTGATATGTACCTGTTGGACAGTGTTGCAGCTGAAATGAGTGCCTCATCTTTGACTCTTATACCGTGATGTAGCTCGTAGCTGTTCTTTAACCCTTTCCTTCCCAAGGGCTGATTAGGGCTGATTCTCAACTTTCAGCCATTGCTACGCTTCTACTTGTCCAATTCATACCGTTCCAAGCATACCGACCTCCTCTATAGCATCTGGACGACGCGTATACCAAGTTTCATTGTCGAATTCCTCATATTGGCGGCGTTATTCCATCCGCCCCAAGTCAAGTCGAGCAAAATGATGAAAATTAGCGGTATCCTAAAAATGCTGATATGATGCTACTTTGTAGAGGTGTTATGGTATAGTTATATGCTGAGTATGAATATAATGAGTTTACTATCCTTTAGATTAGACTCTATACTATTGTTTCTGTGCTTTTTGTCCAATGCAATACACCCTATCACATCCTACAATATCGCAATATAATGATGCTTTTGTACCTCCTCTCAAAATTGCCCTCACAACATGATATCTCCACCCCCATATCTGAGCATCTAAGGCATATCTTCCGGCTGGACCCACTACTTTTCTCTCCCTTATATAGTATATTAGTTGATTGTTGTGTTGGTTGTACTCCTATCCCACCCCAGTGCTTATCAGTGCTCCCATTCCTACATGCCTCCTCTACCACCCAAAAAATTGCTACTTTGATGATGGTTGTATATCCTGGCATGATACTGCCGTCAATTTGTATATCAGTAGTAATACTACCATCAGAGATTGATTATATGATAGTTATCTATGCAATTGTAGGAGGAGGGCTGCTGATATTGAGTAATGATGGCATAATCATTATTGTTTTGTAGGGTGTAGTGGAGGAGGTGTCGGTGTCAACTTTCACAATCTGATGGCCCATATGAGCATGGCCATCTACAGCTTCTAAGGCCTCTTAACCAGTGGTTCCCTCGACAGAATGGCCATAGATATCATGTAGATTGATACCATTGATTGTTTGGCGGTGGTATAGGCTGTCTTCTATCCATAGATGATGAGGGTTGTCGTCAATCACATCATCATCAACAATTGTAAAAAAAATGCAGCCTAGGAGGAAACTGGTGCAGTAGACCTAGTAGACAACCACCATTGATCTATTGCAATTAGACAATGATAGATGGGTATATTAACTGTTAGATCCTATGATATGGAGTTGTTGAATAGGCTGCTTGATGAGATATGGCGGTGACGATGATGGCGTTGAGTTTGGGTGAGCGGCAATTTTGCAAAAAAAAATTGGTATCTTAGGAAGGAAAAGGTTAATCCTCTCAAAATTGAAACTGTATCCTCAACAGAAGGTTCGGCAATGAACACTGATTGGAATCTCCTTGCTAATGCGGCATCCTTCTCGATTAGTCTATATTCATCTAGAGTTGTAGCTCCAACTAGTTGTAACTCTCCTCTTGCTAGTTTTGGCTTTAGCATGTTACTCATGTCCATACTCCCTTCTCCCTTCCCGGCACTAACGATGGTATGTAACTCGTCTACAAACAAGATAACTTCTCCAGATAAATCTTGAATATCTTGTAACACTCCTTTGAGACGTTCCTCGAATTGCCCTCTGAACATCGCACCTGCCATGAGAGAAGATATATCTAGACTGATAACACGCTTATCTTTCATGCTTTCCGGGACCTCCTTGTTGGCAATACGTTGAGCAAGGCCTTCTGCAAAATTGCAGTCTTACCTACACCAGGTTCTCCTATAAGAACGGGATTGTTCTTAGTTCGTCGAGCTATGTATGAGTGAGTATATGTAGAGTCAGATATGAATAATATGTGATAATATCAAACTGTCAATAATGTATGCAAACTGCAACATATCACTTACCCAATATCTGTAATGTTCGACGTATCTCTTCATGTCTACCGATGACAGGATCCAACTTTCCATCTTGTGCCAACTTTGTGAGGTCAACACCAAACTGTTCTAGAGTTTCTCCTGGTTTCTTATTGCCCTGTTGTTTTGCATTATTGAAGATATTTCCCAAGTTCATTCCACCACCGCCAGGAGGTTGAGATGATAGTTGACGATGCTGTTGTTGCAATCCTTGTTGCACAGAGTAGTAGTTTGCAGTGGATGCACTGTGCATAGTTGGAAGCGTGGTACTAGTTATCATATTTCTCGTCGATCCATGCTGTGGTATACTACTACTCATAGATGAAAGAGAACGCTGCATATTGTTTACCGCAGGACTACTCATATGTTTGGTAGTAATTCTCAACATTGTTGTTTGGTTTTATAAACTATCCACCGCGTATCAATATCTAATTGCTACTTTATATTATACTTGTGCTCCTAATCTCTGGTTATTATTTATGTGCTCATTGATGTATCATCACAAACTCTCTCGAAATCATCAACAAAGTCGAAGTGGGGTTTACCACTTGGATTCGGGCGATCAAACGTATCTTGTGATTTGGGCGATCATTAGCTAAAGTCCCAGGGAGAATATGCAGCCGTACCATTTTCATTTTTCAGTTTAAGATACGTAGGTACGGTACGATATGTAATTAAGTCAAAGTATAATAAGGGTTGATGGCTAATGGAAGTAAGGGTATGATTTATGATTACTCCCCCCCCTATCCGACCAACAGTACTATTCTCTTCTTCATCATCTACTACTGATAATAAGGTTATGGCTAACGCAGCCGCAAGAAAATTACAAGCTCAGGAAAGTCCACTTTAGTTTTGTCGTATGATTCATGTGTTCGATTTGAAGTGTTGGTGACTTGAGTCTTCTTTTGGCCTTTGTGTACCTTTCTTTGATTGTCTTTGCAAGCCGTATACACTAACTTAAGTTATTATCGTCGCTCTTTATCTTCTTGACTGCCGCGCATTTTCCAGCATCTAGAGATGGCACGCAAGCGACAAAGAGCACGTCGTCAGCACCAACAAGCCCCTTTACATTTAAATTCACATACCAGCGCGTCTGATGCTGCACATAATGCGGTTAATAAGAATGATAATGTAAGGGTTAATATACGTCAAATTAATGCAGGCGATGAGGGGGTATTGTATACACATAGAATTACGGTAAGTTGTTTATTAAGGTGCACATGATGTGTACTTTTTTTATTGCAATGGCATGCACTATATTGTATGAATTCTAACCATATGTATAAACTTTAACATAACACACCCATATAATTATCATACCAGGAACGTCATGGAAGTGTGAAAAAGGGTGCATTATCCAAACTAGTACATCTCTTCTCCCGACGTGATCGTAATTATGATGATAACTCATCTGTGATTAGTGCTCACAGTACTGGTAGTTTTAGACCCTACCGTCGGTCTATAACACGGAATAATAATAGTCAGAATGTTATTGGCATTACATTACCACCCACGCCTCGCTCACCGCCTCCACAGAGTGATACATTACGTGGATTTCGTACCTTCTTTGGTAATCATCGAAAGCAGTACACCATTGCATCGAAACAGAAGTATAGGAGTAGCATCCTCAATTGGTTTGATAAGCATCATATGAACTTTATAGATTATTTCTGCCATGCGAATGATGTTGATAATGCAGCCTACCGTCCATCGACTTTTCTATACCGATATATCGATTGGACATTTACTGCCTCCTTTACGGGTGTTTTCTTTACATTCCTCTTCATTTACTGTGCATTATGCTTAATCTTTGGTGGATTATTATTAGTTGCGGGGAATGCAGAGCCCAATTGTATTGTGGCAAGTGGAGAGCCATTCGGTGCTACACCCAACACCAAATTTAGTGATGCATTTGCTTTGAGTTGGACTACCTTTACAACAGTTGGTTATGGAATGACATATACTACTACCGCAGGCGACTTTAAGGGTACTGAACCTCATGCTTGTACATGGGTTGTCTTTTTATGTGTATCTGAAGCGTTCCTAGGATTGCTCTTTGCTGGGATGTGCGCCGCTATTCTATTCGGCAAAGTCAACCGTGTTCAATCACATGCCAACATTTTATTCTGTAATGCAGTATGTCTCCAGTATGAAGAAATGGAAGATGACTACCATGGAGAGAATATTGATAGTGAACGAAGTCATCATCCTGGTTTGATTCCTTTGGGTAGTACCACAGTGGGTACAACTACTTCGATTCCTAGTAGTGCTATTCTGGACTCAAATTCTAGATTCTCAATACCAATGCCTGATTTGAATGATGAGGAAAGTCAGCTGAGGATTGATACAAATGCACGCCCACAGTCCCAAGCGCCTCCATCTCCATCACAAACTCCCTACTCTACTTTTGTGGATCAATTCAACGGATGTCCGGTACTAAAGTTTCAAGTTGTCAATGAATTGTGTAATAGAGAAGGTGGCGAGCTTGTGGACTGTATCATGAAGGTTGTCGGTATCAAATTCAAAGGCCCTGGCGATGGAAGTATTACACACTCACAGTATGTCCGTGTCAATTTAGTAGACTTTGAACACCCATTCCTTAGCCGATGCTGGCATGGAGTCCACATTTTAGATGACACTTCTCCACTATTAACTGATCGAGCGAAACAACGCATTAGAGAGAACAATGGCTCATGGCCCAGCTCTTGGTTTGATCCCGATGTTATTCGGAGTAAATTGGATTTCCATGATTTGGTTGTGACAATAGCAGCAATCTCCAATGTCAGTGCTGTTACAGTCCATGCATATAAACGCTATAAAATCGGAGATGTGCTTATTGGATACAACTTTGCACCCATCACATTTAGAGATATTGACACAGGCAAACTCGAAGTAGACTTATCAATGATCAATGATGTCAGAGAGCAATCTGGCATACGTGGCGAAGATTTGAGTGTCCGTCGGACGAGTAGTAAGGAGTTTGGTATTGGTGCATTGCAGAAAATGAGCACCATTCGTATTAAAAAGTCAAAATCAGGTGATGGATTGGGGTCTGTTTCTAGTGGCACGTCAAAGCACAAGAGATCCTCTTCAAATCAGGGGTTAACATCAGGTCATACCAGTCCAATGGGTGCATCGATTAGCGCCATTCCACCAGATAAATTGATCGATCCATCTATTCCAATGAGTCCACTTGAGGTTGATATTGACTCGGTTGCGTCTCCCAATGAAGCTACAATTGTCCAGTCTAATTTGAGAGATGATATTGTACAACCAAATCTAGAAGAAGATGTCAATGGAGTGGGAGTAGAGAACAACGAGACCAAAGAGGATTGAGGTTGTTGATGATGAAATGAGTTTAGGAGACAGCTAGGCTAATGGAAGTAATTTTACTATGGGCAATTTAATTTTACAAGTAACTAGCAGTGCCAGAATATGCCTAAAGGCCCACCAGAAGAGCAACGGTTCTGTGTGAATGGATGCTGCTGAGCGCCGAACAACAAACCTCATCAAGTATCAGCGTTTGCACGCGCGCGCATCCACCAGTACAAAGGATACCTTGGGTATCCTAAATCTACTCTCATAATTTCATCCACTTTGTTTCATCCTACATACACCGATACACACTTCTCGCGTCCCACTTCTCAACAACCATCCCTCGTCAATAATATCGAATATGCATAGTATTATTACTCTTATTGCAATCGCTTTATATGTGGCTAAAGTTGAGGGCTTTGCTCCGGCAAGCTATAGCCGAACAATCTCAAGTAAGTCTAAATATGTTTTTGTTATCTTTTATCTTCTCAAACTAACGTCATCGTAACACAGCTCGACTGTTTGAGGGTAAGATGAATAACAAAATCGATCTAGACAGCCCAAAGGTAGCGACAATGGAAAAGATGCAAGAGGGTGATAAGAAGGTATACTGTCGATGTTGGAAGTCTGAAACTTTCCCTCTGTGCGATGGTTCTCACATGGCACATAACAAGGAGACGGGAGATAATGTAGGACCACTCATATTATCAGCTGCTGCTACTACAAAATCTGATGATGTATCCACCACAGCAAACGATAGTGTCGCAGAAGAAAAGACATCTATTATTGGAAAATTTAAATCAATATTCAAGAAAGAGAAGAATGATGATGGATTAACTACAAAGGAACGATTAGCAAAGATGGGACTATCAGTCCTGTTATCATATGGTTGGGTATCGAATATGAGTTACAGTGTAACATTGAGTCTGGCCTGGTATGGATTTAGCAAGAAGGTAAGTTTGTGTATATGTTATACATATAATATATATGTGCAGTATGTATCTAATCGACGTGTATCAAATGAATAAAAAGACGGGGCTGAGTCCATTAGCACCCGGTCAGTGGAAACCATTTCTAGCAGTATATGCAGGCTTCTATGTATTCAATAACATCATTAGACCGATAAGGGTAACCGCATCAGTTGTGGTTTCAAAATACTTTGACAATTTCGTCTCGTTGATTGAAAGAAAAACAAAACTATCTCGCAAGCTATCAATTGGAGTAGTTGTATTCCTTGCTAATATATGTGGTACATTCGCGGCCATGGGAACTGGAATTGTGATAGCAAGTACATTAGCTGGCGTGCCAATCTTTCCCAAAGCTTTGGTTTAAGCAGAAAGGATTTGGTAAAAATAGAAGAGAGATATAGAAGTATCATACATTAAAATCTTATCTAGAGATGCTAAGAGTAATACACATAAGATAACAACTTACTTCCTCTTACTAGTATGAGACTCCACTCTCTAGATAGACACAACTAATACATAGTAAGTAGAACAGCCTCATCAATTAGTTTAGTAGCTAAACGGTACTCGCTGTACCGTTGCGTGACGAGTGACGAGTGACGATTTTATTTTACGAATCGACCACCAATTAACAATGATGCCCATAACCATAACACCACCTTATACTACCAGATTACGATATCCCTCAAGCATCTCATCTAAACAGTTGGAATAGACTCTATTTGCGTTGCACTTCAGTACCTCGACAGCAGTACTAGGTATATAGAAAGAAAATCATTGCAACTCGTTTTTATACATTGTGTAAGGTGCACCTCTGCTCTATCCCAAATAGAGGTTTGAGATTGTGCATTCATTTAGTCAATTAAAGCAAGAAGAATACCACTGTCACCATGTTAAATAACAACAATAATAAAACGCGACATGTAATCACGAGAGCCGTACAAACTATGTCTTCAATTCACCAAACATCTATCATCGATACTGCTAGAAAAATCTTCTACTCACCTAAACACTTTCCTAAAGTATTAGGTGGCATATTAAGTGTTAGTTTTGTAGCAGGATATTTGTGCATGGGATATGTACATGACTATAATGTCGAAAAGAGGAAGAGAATATACATTGATGCTTATCATAATAACAATAGAAAAACTGATTCTACTATAAAGAAAAATAATAGACAATCAACAATATCAGTTTCAACTACTCAGAATAAGAGTACATCTGGTGGAGATAGGTTGTCAAGATTAGCTCGAAAGATGACACATCGTATTGCTACACAAACCAACAATTTGAAAGAATCTAGTGTACAAAGACAGTATACCAAGTTTTGGTAGAGTTTATGTATATATTGTAGTAGAGAAGAGTAATGTCAGCGCACGGTTAGAAGTTTTGGAATATCTTGAAATGATTTAGTCATAGTTTGCAATACACCAGTATTGATATCACATGCAATCAAGAACATCGATGGCTCTATGTAAGGTTAGCGTCAGACATAATGTCACATAATATTTGTAAATAGTTGTGGCAATGATCAAACCAATGAGGACAAGACTTCTAAACTAATACTAACCGAGTTTGAAAAGCACTATTTTGGTTAATGATATGCGTACTATACTAAATAACAGTGCCAGCTCATCTTTATGTTTTTACTTGAGATATAATTGCAGCATTATACCTAATCATTGCACTACACTTCACATCTTTCAGATAACTGCAAGTACATTGCAATTGTGTATTCATTATAATATCATGTACAACTATCATTCTGCAGTCATCTCTTTATGATGCTTTCTCAGAACTTTTCAATCTTCTTGCTTTCTCTTCTCTGAGTTTCATCTCTTGTCTAAGTTTATTTTCCGTCTGCTTGTCAGCTTTTTGTTTCTTAATCTTCTGTTTCCGTATTCTATTCTTCTGGATATGTCTAACTTCTTCCCATAGTATACTTGGTATAAGTAATATCAATGTTAATACTAGTAAAGCCTCGGTAAATAATTGACAAATAATATATTTGAGCGCATTTGGATTGTTTACTACTATTGGTGGATTAGGTATTGTTGTTGTTGATGATGACATTATGATGGTGTAATATAATTACCTGTCAACTTAGTGTTGTGTCCTTATTTGTGTATAGTATTACAACTCTAGTATGTTGATAACTAATAATATCTCTAGAGATAGAGAGTCTTCAACAACTTAAGAAAATTAAGCACGTGTGATGTGTGCATTAATAATATGATATGCTCTTCTAATCAAGATTTGTATTATCCGATGCCTACTGTTCGAAAGAGCGCTAAAACTAAACTTACAACGTATTAGCAGTATTATCGATCTAATTCCATATCATTATGAACTTGTGTCGGTCGTATTCTTGTATTATTGAACTTTTAAATAATGACTAACATAAAAAGTACTGCAATTATGATTATGTAGGTAAATATCGACATTTAGTAAGCACAACCTTCGATCAAAATCGATAAACTGAACCATCTATTATCTCTAAGTAGGCACGATATTATTATCATTATTCACTGGATTAGTATATTATTATACAATAAATTTATTACTATCAATAAATGAGCGCAGAGCAATCATCAGGCAAGGCCGCGGGCGGTCAACTCGAGGAGAGAATTGACTTATCAGCCGAAACATCTGAAAAGATAACACAAGCTAAACAGTTAGTTGCATCTGGTGGATCAACGTCATCGTTACAAGATGCATTAGCCTTACTGGCCGCACTTGAAAAGCGTTGTCGTGTTGGTAACGATACCCCCTCTTTAGTCAAAGTATGTGAGGCTAGTTTAGAACTATGTCATGAAGTTAATGATCAAGAGGCATTATTGGCAACATTAAAAACATTAAGTACACGTCGATCACAAAAGTCAAAGGCTATTGCAACATTGGTATCAAAGTGCTTACCATGGGTTGTTGAGTCTGATACTGATGGTTTCACGCCCTTACCAGTTACGGGTGATAGTGAGAAGAAGGCACGAGATGCACTAGTTGATGAATTACGTAACATTACTGATGGTAAAATGTACCTCGAGGCTGAACGCGCTCGATTGACACGTACCGTTGCCATCCTCAAGGAGGCAGATGGGGATATTCCCGGTGCAGCTAATGTATTACAGGAGGTACATGTCGAAACCTACGGTAGTATATCCAAACGTGAGAAGATTGAATTTATATTAGAACAGATGAGATTAACATTATTGAAGAAGGATTATGTTAGGGCATATATTGTTAGTAATAAAATCAAAAAGGCACAATTGGATGAGGAGGGTATGGCGGAATTAAAGGTGAAGTTTTATAATTTATTGACAAGGTATTATAAACATGAGAAGGAGGCTATGGAATTAGCAAAGTGTTATCATGCCATTTATTCAACACCCAGTATCCAAGATGATGAAAGTCAATGGAAGGAGGCATTAACCAATACGGTTGTTTTCTTATGTCTAAGTGAATACTCGAATGAGGTTAAGGATATGATGGAACGTGTTAATCTTGATTTGAAATTGGAGAAAATTCCTGAATGTAAGGAAACACTTGCTTCCTATCTCAAGGATGAGATTATTCATTATCCATTGCCCCATCAGACAATGTTGGAATCTATCCCAACATTCAATGATAGCGGCGAGAGTGATGATAAGGCCGCTGAGGCATCATCTATGTTGAAGGAACATTGGCACACAACATTCCACACACGTATCATTCAACATAATCTTCGTGTGGCAAGTTTATACTATCGTCAAATCCATACCTCTCGTCTTGCACAGTTGTTGTCACTTGACACTATCCAAACTGAGAAACATATATCACAAATGGTATCCAATGGTACATTGTATGCCAAGATTGACCGTCCTAAGGATATTGTGCGTTTCATGAAGAAACGTAGTGAGGAGGAGGTGTTGACTGATTGGGCATCAGATATCAAGGAGTTGTTGGGATTAGTCGAAACGACGAGCTATTTGATTCAGAAGGAGAATATGGTACAGAGTCATTGATGTATTGAGCGTGAAGGTGTAGTATGATTTGAAGCGAGAGCACCTTGTAGGTAGGTTATAGAACTGATAAACCTAGTTTTGAGATCAGGTTGAGAAAACTCTTTTTCTGTATGGACATACCCCTATCTTCTGATATGCATACAAACTTATTATATTATAGAGTTTCATGCATGTTGATTTGACAGCAAAGTGCAGATTTCTAATCTTTGTCTTATACAACTTTTACACTAACTTAGTGTACATCTGTTCATCGTTTAAGGCGGCAAGTGTCCTTACTCTTATCCTTCCATCATTACATATTATTCTTTGCATTTTCTCTGTGATGAAATAAGTACACGGATATCTTTGCTTGCCATTATTTAGAATAATCCTTTATTGGGTGTAAAGGGGATATCTACTCGAACATCTCTCATAGGAGAAGCTGTGCTACCGAATGCTCCTCCAAGAGATCCAGTCTTAGGGCGGAAACCATACACCGAAGGAGCAAAGTTGCATTCCATCTTGGCAACCTCACGTCCCACTGTTCGTGAGAGATCCTTGAGATATGATATGGAGACATGAGATGAGTCAGTATGATTATAATTTGCACGGGCATTATAATGATAAGATATCGACCACTCTCCACATAAAGAACATATGTAGGTACAATTTGTGTCTCTTGCATAGTGATCTTCAACATGCACAAATCTTCAAAAGTCTGCTGAATAAATGAGGCAAAATGATTGACGCACCTTCTCGAGATTAGGGAGGAATATCTTTGCAATCAATTGGCGGACCATAGTGTTTATTAATACAATATAAATGGTGCTATTAGGTACAGCTATTAGCACAGAGAAAATGAGGTGGTCTGAGGTCAATACGTAGACTTACTATACTTAAATTAGAGCCAACCTTTATTGCAAGTAAGAGTGAAGAGTGTACCTACTAAGAGTCTCTCGTCGGTGATGTTGATGATGATGATCGGATGGATTGGATGTCTAATGTGGTCGCCTCTTACTGTGTCAAGGTATGTAAACTGAACCGAGTAACAAGTTCTTCCCTAAAGTTGCGAATACCTCACACATCAAATATTATAAAAAAGAGACAGATAATGTTCGAAGGTATACAAGATTACACTTCAGAGATAGGTATGTCTCTCCTAATTCCAGCAACCGAGGCAATAATGGTACCTCTTCTATTAATGTGCTTCTTTACAATAGTTATGAAGATGGCGCTACTAGTTACCAGATTCTTGATAAGGATACTCCCGATACGATGATGATGCTGTTGACATATTATGATATGTCTCTTTCTCTCTTGACTATCTTACTCGGATATTATATATATTATGTATTGAGTGATGCGATATATATAAATCGGCCAGCAATAAGATAATGCAAGGAAGAAATAGATATCAGTTTCATCGCGCATACTTTGCACGAGGTTATTGCAAATATATCAATGGAAAGGAGATTCCTCTTAGTGAGATATCAGGTATGATGTGAGACATCGCCAGAAGGATACAACCACGGATAGAATGTAACAAAGAAAGGTATTGATATTGATGTTATCCACGCCAATCAAAGCATGCATGCATATAGATTGCAATCTAGTACAATTTTATGCTATCTAATGAAACAAACATCCAGAGAACGGGAAAGGATACAGATCTTGTCAACATTCTATCATGCGTCTATCGTATATTTAAATCAAGTAGGGAGTTGAATTATAGTATTTCCAAAGCACTCAATTGAAATAGACGGAATGGTATTGTATATCTCTTCTCTTGGATGGATACCAAAGTAGTGTATGTGTTGTTGATTTCAAGAAGATACACCCCTCTAGAGTTTATCCTGCTTGATCAGAAATGCAATATAGATTAATTTCATGTGAGAGGAGTGAGGAGATATAATACACTGGAACTCAAGGGTGGTTTGGGGACGAATAATACTAGCACAAGACATATTTTGGAGATTTATAAGTAGTCTACCCCCTCTTCTTTGAAAATAGAAATACTTCTTCTTTTCCTGTTGTTTCTTCAGATGTACCTACTACGCATTGTACCTCTAGTACCTCTACTCAATCCCAAATCAAACAAGGGCATCTTGTCGCGGCTATGTAGAGATGCAAGTGAGAGAGTTAAAGATGGGGTTCGCCTTGCTTTCTAAAAAGTCATTTCAAAAAAATGAAGCTACCTGTGTACAACTTCACCGCCCACACAAAGCATTACATGAGGTAAAGTGGCCCTAGAATAGCCTCATCCAGACCAACATACCAATCAGTGGTACCGCTCAAGTGAATGCTCTAAGGGGGTCAAGAACTAATAATATTAAATCCAACAGGGAAGGGTGGCAGTAGTAGGACAAACCTCAAACCTCACCGTGAATGTCATCAACTGACAAGTTGGATAGTACTTATACAAATAGTATACAATAAACAACAACGATGAGTAGTAATACCAACCCATCATCGCCACACAATTCATTGGAAGATAATGAACTCCAAAGTTCATCACCTCGATTACACGCAGAACCGACAATTCCACAACATATTATGCCATCTCAAGATTTATTAGATGCAAGCCAGATATATCAATATAATTATCAAGCAGCAATACTAAATGGCATGGCTATGAATGACATTTGTTCTTTCCACTTACCACCAGTTGCTCAAAGTAATTGTACTAGTTACAACCCCATATCATCCATTAGTGGTGGTAATAATAATGTTAATAACGACGATGGTGACAATATGAAACTTCCGGCAAAGATAGACATGGCATCGATAGATATAAAATCAGCCATGGCCAAGGCCAAGAAGGAGAGAAAGATTGATATGATATTTAAAGGTAAAGTAGCATTCCCATTAATGCTTGCATATATGTTGGAATCTGTGGAAGATATAGGAAAGTCGCATATAATACATTGGACACCAGATGATAAGTTTGTGATTAAGGATGTTGATGCATTTTTAACTGAGATACTGCCCAAGTTTTTCAAGTAAGTAATGCATTGTGATATGATATGTTACTATAATTTATGATTAGGGTATATTTGGTTGGGTGCAGTTGGAATAGTGCCTCACATATATTCCTGTTCTCCATTGCAACACATTATCTAAACAGATCCGAAAACGCTAAGATCAAATCCTTCTATCGGAAGCTGAACCGATGGGGTGAGTAAATCGATGTATTCATTAATTTATATATGTATAGCATTATATTCATGCATTTTAATCTGACATCCATCACTTACTTTAGGATTCAGCATGGCACGGAAAAGGGCTAACTCTCCAGACAACTTATGGAGTCATCAGGTATTCACCCGCGAAATTGCTGTGAGAGCATTGTACGAATCTCTAGAAACGGGTGGTAAGTTACTTTATCAACTATCGGGGTACTGCGAACATTTGCACAACGTCAACTTGTCAAGCCCATCTCATATGTTTTTCTATTCTTGCTTCTTTCCTATTTCATCAGTGGCAATTGACTTCTTAAGTGGTAGCAGAAGAAGGTCAGAGAAGTCGTCGTTATCTGATTCCCAAACCTCTGACTCTCTTTCGACCATTGCTACTGCAAGTATTACTTCGCCAAGTGTCACCACATTACACTCCATGCCCGCTAGGCTGCCCTCCTCAACGAGAGAGAAACGACTTTCACAAAGTATGACGTCGGCACAGGCACATCGAGAAAGTAGGAAGCGTTTATCTCATAGCTGGACAGCATCAAACATGCAACATGATATTCAATCTATGCAACAGCAGCATCATGCTGCTCAAACTGGTCAACCGATTGGAGCCGTGAATGCTACATTTGATCTGATATCTGCTCGTACATATGATATGCTCTCCTCCTCTTCAGCAGGATTAAATCCGAGTTCCAACATGTTTGCGACGAGGGAACAAGTAGCTCCTCAAATGTATCCACATCCTGCACTAACTGGGGCACTATCGCAACAATCTGCTACGCTACCACTGGAACCTATACTTCAGGGACCATTGCTACAACCACCTGAAGATGCATTCTCTATGCCGCCCCCCAGAAGTAATTTTGGCAACATGGGCATGCATGCTAATGGCACTGCTACTAGGAGACATTCTGAACCTATATCACAAGTCGGAAACTTGGGATTAAGTACAAATGAAGATGAGGAGCTATCTGAATTATATGACATATTTGCCCAAGATTTACCCCCAGGAGAAGATCTTACAAGAGGGCTAGATATACCACCATCACTGTCGCAACCAGCAAGTCAGTCACATGGGCAGCAGCATAATGCTTTGCGGAGGATAGAAGAATCTACATTCGGGACGGCAGACTCATCGTCACAACAAGAACAACAAGCATCAGATTATGACACTGCTGTTCAAAATGCCCTGGCCTTGCTACAGCAATTGCAGAATGACAAAACATAACTAATGAACAAAGTTCGAGGATTTTTAACCTTCTATCACTAGCTAATAGGAAAATAATAGTACAATAGGATATTTCACAAGAAATTATGATATATTATAAACATGATCTTCATTTGCCTCTCGAACCTGCAAACCACACGAGTTGGCTTTCGCCATTATCCTCAACATGAGACATAGCCGACAGAGGCACTTGAGCTTCGATCCTTGATCGTGTATTGACTACATGAATATCAGAGTTAGCACGAATACTACCAACAGTGAATGCTGGAAGATGCGCGTTATGACGATTCATGAGGATGAAGAGAGATGATAGTAACAACAGTTAGTACATGTGGTTTAAGGCAAACAATAAAGGCAAACCAAGGCCAAATGAAGCACTCAAAACACCAACACTTCATATTGAACACATGAATTCACAATACAAAACAGTACTAACGCGGACTTTCCTGTAAACTGCGTCTCTACATTCTGACTAAACTCCTCATCTTCGTCATCTTCAGTCCGGCGTACACTTTCCTGGCTGAGTTTAGGTGATTTGTCACGCTTACCACGACGACGCTTTTTAGTTGGTGACCCTTCTTGTGTCGCCGACAGTGAATGTAAAGCAAATTGAAGCCGCTTCTTAGGATCTTCTCTTGACATAGACCGGGGGTCTTCTTTTGGAGGTGAGGCTTGTAATCGATCTCGTTTACCGCGACGGGAAGGGGACGAAGATTGGCTCGACGACTCCTCTGCCTGAGTTTTGAAGATGCCCTTCACTTCGGATTCAGTTGCAGTCCTCTGAGATGACGACATGTTGATGTTTTTGTCAGTCTTTTCATAAATCTGAGGAGGCTCCTTTTTGTTACTGACAAATTTACCGTTAGCTTGGACGTCTGCTTTGACACTTGTTACATCCTCTAACCGAGGATGTGGCTCTTTTTTGTTGTTGCCATTACCCACGGGTCCTGGAAGATCAGCGGCAGCTTCTTGATCTTCTCTTTCATCCAGTTGCGCAGTAACTTCCTCCTCTTCTTCTACATCAAAATCCGTCTGTTGCTCCTCCACAGTTTCTTTCCTTGTGTTATTCAATAAAAATCTATCTTCTGAACTCTCGTCATAGCCATATCGAACGATATGATAAAGCCACTCTATTGAAACAACATGAACTCCCCATTCGAGTGCTTTGATATATTTCTGTCCTTCCGGTTGCTTACAGATCAAGTGTGTATTCTTACGACTGAGATTGTCAGACCAATCTGCCCCAATCTCATTCACCATTGACTTTATTCCATACCGATTGGCATCTACATAACCAGTGACCGACACCAAAAACTTCTTCTGGGTGCCATCTTCTGCTTTGGGTAGCTTCAACATACGATTTGACCATGACTGGGGTTGAAATAGTAAAGGACATCCCTCTGGATTGTGCGGGATGCCATCATTGATGCAAGCTGCAATCCACACGGGTGATACCATTACCACATTGATACCGACAATCTTTCCTAACTCGGCAATGAGTGGATATGGACTTGCACTATCCAAGACCGGAAGCGATCGAGGGGATATAACATAATAATTCCGTTCCTGGTCCGTCTGATTCATGTTTTTGATATCCTTCTTGATTGCTAGTAATATAGTCTTTGATAATAATATACCCCCACTACTGACGATATCATTTTCGACGTCTTTATAATTGTATTCAAGAGTACCAGTTGGCACAGTCTTCAGTGGAACAACTGCAAAAACATCACCACGGAAGATAGCTTTTGACTTCTTTGACTTTCTTTTCAGTTTGTTTGTTGCCGCAACACTTGTATTGTTCGATGATACACTACCAGTACTAATACCCTTGACCTTTCTCTTCAATTGTTGAGGCTCGGGAGGAAAGGGCGGAGCAATAATTGTATTGTGAAAGATTGATTTCAACATCCACTCGACACTAACACAGATTGGTCCTTTGGGGTGCTCTCTGCAGAAATACCTCACGTCATCCCTTGAAATAGTTTTGATAGAGGGGAAAAAAGAGATATGTGTGTTGGGTTGAGACATCTAGCTTTGACAGATAAGAGCATAGCCAGAATTTGTAAAACTTACCATAGATTCTTCGAATACCCATCATTCAAAATAACAGTAGTAATCCATTCATTCGGTTCCCAAAATATAGTGCCACCAGCTCTACGAATCAGTTTCGATATCTTTTGCTTTAATGCATCTGAATTATTGGTCACTCCTTCCCCACTCTTATCTACAGCTGTTGTGCTATTGGCACTGTCACCGCCTTGTTGATCATCCTCACTAAATCCTACCAATAGAACACTATGAGATGAAAATAAGTTACAATACGTATCAGCTAATTGATTTTCAATCATCCAATCACATTTCTCTTCCAAAGATGAAACATGTTGAATCTCTTTTGGTAATGCATGCATATTATTATTTGTAGTTAATCCTTCACCATTCCTAACTAAATTCCCATTATTATTCATATCCATATTATTATTATTATCATTTACTTCTTGTAATTTATAATCAACTTCTGAAACACGTTTCCCTTCCTTCTCACAGGCTTCAACCCATGAGGTACTAACAACATATAACTTTGTAGCCCAATCTACATTTAATTCTAAATTTTGTTTATATAATTCATACTTGGAACCAATTGGATAATCTAATATTAGATGTGTGACGTAACGGGCATCGAATGTTCCCTGACTTGTACCACCTAGGTTAGAAATTATGGAATGTATGTGATTTTTCACTGGTTCAGTTTGTCCGGAGAGACAGGCTGTTACACCATCTAATACTTTAGATGTACGGGTATTAGTGTTACCATTAGTAGCAGTGGAAGCACGACGTCTATTGGTATTCGATAAGGCGTCATTGTTGTTTGTTGTATTAGACTGTTGGGGTTTTGTACTATTTTTGTTATTGAGATTAGAAGATGATTTGGATCGTTTCTTGAAGGATATTGGACCACGACGTCTGGAGTTATGTGTGTTGGTATTGACTGACGACTGCCTTCTACGGAGACTTGAGCTAGAGACATTCATCTTTGTATAATATATATCATTGATTCATCCCCTCATAATAATAACAATACAGTCATAACAAAATAATCTGTATATTGAAAACTCTATTTATGGGTATAGTTTTATTTACTTTTTATTTTGCTGACTTTCCATACGAGTGCTTATCATTTATCATTAATATAATATAAACAATATGGCAGGCCGTATAAAAGCTCTATCCCTTTATAAGAATATACTTCGTGCTCATGATAAGTTTTTACCGCATGAGATGAAACAGCTTGGAGATGCGTATGTAAAAAGTGAAGTAAGTCTAATGTGTAATGTTTGTATTTGTATTTCCTTGGGTATGTTGTGTGATGTGAATGGTATTGCAATTATGTCTCAACTGGAGAGATTCTTATATAAACTATAAGTTTCGGGATATGCAGAATCATGCATATATTCTCATAGTATGAAAATCTCACCATCTTATCTCTTCATATTGATAACATCTCAAAAGTTCAAATTGCATAAAGAGGCAAAAGCAGAACAAGTTACAATGTTTTATACTGAATGGGAAAAGTATCTTGAACATATAAAACGAATAGGAAGAGAGAATCAAGCAATTGATGCTGGTTTGTTAGACGGAGTACAACAAGAATCATCACAGAGTATTGATAATACAATGGTAATGCAACATACAGCATCAAACAATAACAGAACATTTGGACAAAATGTACCGAAAGACATAGAATTGAATGATGAACAGAAGAATCAGCTTATCAAACTTCGAGAAGAGGCGATTAAAGCAGGAGAAGAGAAGATATGAGCTCATTCACTCAACTGAACCTAATTTGACGAATGATATGGTTGGGCAAGTTTGTAAGTCTGTATCATAATATTACTAGTTTCATTATTTTAGAATACAATAATGTAAACAAGGGAGACACTAAATGAAAAAGTGTGCTTCCCATACATATATAAATCTGATCTTTCCATTACTTCTGATTCTCTCAGATCAGTCAACTCTTTACTTAGAAAGCTCATGGTTTATCTTCTTGCCCCTTGAGAGACTCGGCAAACTTTTCAAAGAAGTTTGCAAGTTCCGTGTCTTCTGATATCAAGCTTCCTGAATTATTTCTGACTAGACCCCTTGATTGTGTTCCTCCTCCTTCCATTTGTCTGTTTTGCTCTTGCAATTGTTGAATTTGCAGTTGTTGTTGCTGCAGCTGCAATAGTTCTTGTTGTTGTTGATAACCCAGGAAGGATAGATTGTCAAGGGTATTATCTCCATTCATATTATTATTACTACCATCAAATTGCTGCTGCTGGCTGCCTACTCCTAACATTTGACTCATGTCTGGAAAATCAAAGTTGTGATTGGCAAGCTGCTGTTGTGCACTGCTCGTAGCACCAGCAGTCCATGAGGCAGAAAGCATATTGCCCTGCTGCTGTCTTAAATTGATGTTTCCATTCATGCCGCCGCCCATACTTGATGAGATGGGTTGATAGGATGAAAATGAGGACGTCGTGTTGAACTCTCCCCCAGTCCGTCCACGTTTGTTCATCATCATTCTTGCGGCTATATCAGCAGCTGATTCACCACCCTGCGGCATAGACGACGACATGCCATAGGTGAAGCTGTTATTCAACCCCCCAGCAGCACTCATTTGACCAGCAGTACGAGCAGCTGCCAACATTTGCAATGCCTGAGCTTGCTGTGCTTGATATGATGCATCAACTTGGGGGAGAACGAAATCATCCAAATTCAAGGGCAAATTCAAATCTTCATCACGGATACTAAAGTCGCTCTGACGATGACTGCTGCGACTTTCATAGTTGCTTGGATGGCCAAAGTATAGAGATGGCGAGTTGGCACCAGACATTACATCACTTCCACCCGACTCAGATCTTCTCTTCTTGCCTTTAGATTTCTTGGCAGAGTCAGACGCGTTTGGTGATGATCCAGTGGCATGAACAACATTGAGAAAACAAGTTGTATCTCCCGTTTCTTTTGCCATCTTGAGACATGCCACGGCACGAGATCTGTAGTAGTCAGGATGGTGCCATACACCCCTCGTTGCTCCTGTGGTTCCCCCTTCCAGAAGACCTGAGGCTGTAAGATGCTGTTGTTGCGATTGAGTACCTCCACCCCGAAGGATTGAAAAGCCCCATCGGTTAAGCTTGCGGTAAAAGGAACGGATCTTGGTATTCTTTTGTGTCCTTTAAAAGAGGGGGGATAATGAGGAGAAAGTGTGGTTGAACAAAAGATGTGAGCAAAATAAATGTATCTCTTCAAAGAAACACCAAAATAAATAGAACTCACTTGAAGAACTTAGGCATTACCTCAGTTAAAAACAATGCAGGATCATGCATGATAAAACTTGTTCCACTATCCGACCATGAAACAATATGATTTAATTCCATACTGTGAACGGATTCTAACATGAGTGTTAAGTTGAGGGGGAACGATCCCTTGCCGTGGAATATGTCCAGTTCATCATCCGTGCTTTTCTTGGATTTAGATGGCGAACTCTTTCTACTAGCAGACGGCCTTCGTTTGCTCTTCTCCTTTTGAGGAGGTGGAGTACTTGAAGAGTTATCCTCAGACGCTGCTGCACTATGGTTATTCTCAACTTGGGGAGGAAGTATATCCGGAATTTCAAAGTCTGTCGTATTTCCACTAACTCTATGGATAGAGTCATCAGGTTGTTGTTGCCCCATAGAACCACCGGCCCCATTAATATCAACCTCCATAGTTTTAATGTGTTGGGTGGTATTATTACTATTATCATCCCCATTCTTGAGCGGTATCGTCATATTATTACTTAACCCACCCATTAATCCTCCAATACCAGTACCATTATTCATGACAAACATTTGCTGTTGCATAACTTCCTGTTGATATTGAAGCTGTTGCATAAAATCATTATTAACATTAACATTATTACCATCATTTACAGCCGCCATGCCCCTGTCCACGGACTTGAGCTGCCCCTGCTCGACAACCTCCTCCCCCATATCGGTATCATTATTTGACGATGTTGCTGACGATTCTGCTGTGCCATTGGCAACACGCTCAAAATCTCCAGAGGGGTCATCACCAGATGACCTAGATAACTCATTAACATTCATTTGAATAAAGTTCATATAAATAATTTATTCTTTCTTCGTATGTATTTTATATCTTTTTACACAGTTTTTACTGCAATGGTTATTAATATCAATCCTATCGCCGTCGAGCTACCTATTCTAGTGGCCGATCAACATACTGTTGAAGATAAAGCATCTTGTCACGTCAGATTTACCTCATAAACTTTTAGAAACGTTTCATGTCGATATGAATTGTATGTCTCACAATAACATAAAATAAGATGGGAGAAAAATAAATGTGTCTGATACGGTATTGATGTGACTTCGACGTTGTTCAAACAGCCTAGACAACTTCAAGATATAACCCATTGATTATCCCTAGGGCACCTAGGGCATAGTATTATGAATTCTTTTCGTATCTTTTTGCCCACACAAAATGGTATCATTATTATTTGCACCTCCTACAATAACTCCTAACAAAACAAACAATCCGCCGTGATAATGGCATATATTATCACAGGGCGAGCAGCACATGGTCGTGTTGGTACTCTATTCCAAAAGCTATTAAACGAAGAAGAGGAGGAGCATAACTTATCATTGATTGATAAAAGTCCATATACAACAACCAACAACAAAAATGATGCACCGTCTTGCAATAAATCAGCCTCCCCAAATAATGATAATATCGATATCGTATTTCTATGGGAGAATGCACCCCGATCTGAAACTAAATCTATACGTGATATTGTGAAATGTTATTCACATTTACCGGTAAGTATTATGTATGTATGTATGTATGTGCATATGAATCTGTTTGCAATCTGATACAAAATACAGATTAATGTCACATTGCAATCTGATACAAATGCAAATTATTTGCATATGATGTGCACAATTTTTTACACTGCAATATGTATGTATAACTAATACCTCTTTGATATTCTCTTTTTGTGTATACAATTGCAGCACGGAATCATATTAGATGATAAATGGGCGCTCGCGAGATTATTAGGAAACAATAATACAACAAAATATACTGAAGACAACCCAAATTTGGTAACACTTGAAAGTCATTGTTTTCGTCGTGCTGAATTTGTTACATTTGCAAACAGAGTTGGTTTATTGGATAAAAAGAAGAGTAATGATTGTTGTGATCTTAATACTGCTCAGAAATATCAGTATGAAGATTTACTACCGCGAATAAGACCCAATACTAACTCATCACAACCACCTCCGCCACCTGCACCATCTAACTTGTGGGTAATTAAAGATGCAATGAGTAATGGGGCGGGTGGTATATGGATTGTTGATGAATCAAATGTTCATGACTTTCTAACTTATGATGAAGATGATACTGTCAATACTCAACAATCTTCAAGCACTACATCTATACTACACCCAACACATCGATACATTGCACAACGATATGCCTGGCCACCAACATTATATCATGGACGAAAGTGTCATGTTCGTGTCTATGCATTAATAACAAGTGATGGTAAAGCATATGTTCATGGGAAAGCATTTTTACATGTAGCCAATGAATTATTCTCAAATGGAGAAGACAATACTGACGACAAGAAAGAAGAAAGTAGTGGTGACGAGAATGACAAGAAGATGAAGTTTGAACCATCAGTACATATTACGAATTGTTGTGCAAATAGTCATGATTTGCACAAGTTTGCCGGAGAGATTTGTGTAGACTTGAAAACAGTGCCGCCGTCTTCTTCCGATGATGACGGAGAGAAGCTCAAGAATGGCAACAGTGAAACTGAACTGCCACTAGGTGACTACTTCCCATCGATATCAGCATCTGTTGCCGAATTAGCGAAGTCATTTGGACCATTTATAAAAGGAGGTGAGGCTAATGGTGGATTTGAATACTTGGGGTTGGACTTTGTTCTATCATCAATAGAATCTGATGAAGAGGATGGTTGTCGTAAGCCCGTGTCATATCTGTTAGAAGTTAATGCTCCACCTTCCCAAGATACAGCTACAGGTTTACCGCATGCCGAAGCATTACACGATGAGGTTATATCAGATCTACTCCGTATGTGGGTATTACCGAAAGTATTGGGCACTTCAAAGGAGAAGAAAGAGCCTCGTGACTGTGGTGGTTGGAACTGTGTTTATACTCCTACTGATGTAGGAAAAGAAGAGGAGAGTGAAAGCTCAAAAGACAATCTTATTGTACCATCCAAGGCAGCAATAATAAATAGAATACGATGGGCTTTATTTGAAAAGAGGGCATTGAAAGAAGAAGAGTCTCTAGAGAGAAAGTCGACCTCTACATCACCCATGGAACTTTCAAAAGAGACATGTTTAGCCTCTCAAGAGAATACCGGAGAATGTGAGTGGTCAAGAAGATTTGATCAAGATGCGTTCGTATCATTTGCAAGGTCTCAGTTTCATTACTTTTCCTACTCATCTACACCAGAGGACAACACTGTCTTTTTCGAATCATCTGGGGGATCTCAAGTACCTCACATAGTATCAAATGCCGTTATGGCATCTATGTCTAACCGAGATCGATCTGTTGTCGGTTCTACACAACAAAAGGAGGCGCGAAAGGCTCTCTTGGCATTGTTAACAAACCACGATTGCCAAGATATGATCAGTACTAATGAGTTAGTAGCAGTAATGGGGATGAATGCATCATCCCTACTTGACTTGTTAGCGCGAAAGATGAGGAACATCATCTCAAAAGGGGATGAGATTATAATATCCTCTGAGAATCATCTTGCCAATGTTACACCATGGCTTTCGCTTGCAACGGCTACCGGTGCAACGGTGAAATGGTGGACTGTTACTGCTTCTAAAGATGAAAGAAATGAATCATGCATCTTATCTGATCTCGTCACTGAACGCACAAGAGTTGTAGCCGTATCTCATGTTTCGAATGTACTCGGTATGGAGCGTGATATACCTGCAATTTGCAAGCTAGTGCATCATGTGACCAACGGTAAAGGACAAGTAGTCGTTGATGGTGTTGCGGCAGCCCCTCATTTACTATCTTCTGAAACTATTACATTGGGAAAACCAGATTGGTATGTTGTGTCGCTACATAAGTTGTTCGGGCCTCATTTAGGCTGCCTTGTTGGCAATCAACAAAGTATGCTACAACTCAATTGTACTGATGAAGTGGAACAGGATAATAGTTTATCAAATGATGACCTTTGTAAATCATGGGAGCCGGGCACAATGAACTACGAAGCCTGCAGTGGTGCGATAGCGCTTAAGGAATACTTTGATCTGATTACTTCCAAGTCTTTGGAAATGTCATCTCGTCAAACGAGTAATCAAATCACTGCTGAGTCTTCTGATTATCATTCTCGCATCAACACTGATACTCCTCCGATCTCACACAAGAACATTGCACGAGTATGCATTCAGCGTGTAGAGAACAGATTACTAGATCATCTTCTAGGATACTTACAAACATGTGTTCATGTTCGTATAATCCAAGATGCTGGCCAAATGAAAGTGAACATTGATAATAAAGATTGTTCTATACAACAGGACAATACCGATCTTCAAAGGATTCCGATAGTATGCTTTGTTCATGAAAAGATTAACTCGCAAACGATTGTAGATCACTGTCGAAAGAACGGCGTTATATGTAGATCTGGTAAATTCCTTTCAACTTCAAGACTTTGGAATGAGTTAGGTATTGAACGCAATGTTGAAGTTGTTCGGTTTTCGTTGGCTCACTACAACACATTAGATGAACTCAATACATCTATTAGAGTACTGGAAATGATCGACGGTTGGTCTTAAAGTAAAAGCTAGCTATTTAATAGTCATTTATTAGAACTTGACTAGTCTTCCTCCTGTTTATCGTCAGCCACTTCGACCTCTGAAGACTCAATATCGGAAACTTCAGCTGCGTCTCCCTGAGTGGTCTGTTCCTCGGACTCGGCCTCTTCCTCTACCTTGCTTTCAACGGTAGGAGTATCGGCCTCTGTTGAAGGAGACTCATTTTCAACGGCAGGAGTATCCTCCTCTATTGGAAGAGCCTCACTTTCCGGAGGTACAGAGTTGGCTTCTTGATCATCTGTTTTGGCCACCTCTTTCTCGGCCGATTCCTCTTCTTCGGACTTGGCAACTTTAGCATCTCCAGGCTTAGATGGTTCGCCTGTTTCACTTTCTGTTCGCAATGCCGGCTGTGGCTCTTCTTCCTTTTCAACTGACGACTCTTCTGTTGTGTCTCTAACAATCTCCAACTCCTGTTCTAGTACCTTTGTCGCAGTGAAAGTCCAAGCTTGCACTCCACCGAGACTATTAAGCGTCTTTGCCATGTACTCAACTTCATTAATCATTTGTAGTTTTCCTTCATCTGTAGAAGGCATTGAGAACTTTTCTGAAGCTGATGCGGCTTTGAATAAAGATGGAACTTTATGATCGAGGTAGGCAAATATTCGAGAGAAGACATCCCTCAATAGTTCTGCTGGCAGCATTATGAGTAATACCTGATGCATCTTCTTTGTATTTGTCATAACATTATCAATAAACTGACAGCAGCAATCAATGGGAGCATTAGGGTCGTTATCTGATGTCGAGGCCTTCTTCGCTCGTTCGTCGAAGTCAGTGTTGGCTATTCTTGGTGCCAGTGAATGCTCAACGATTCCACCGATAATACTGACAAGCTTGTTAAGAATCTTCTCTGAATGTTCATGATAATCAGACTTGATCTTGTCGAGATCATACAGTAGCGAATGTTGCTTCGTTGGTAGTTGTGCCATTAGCGCCGCTCGAATATGGGGAAGTATTGTCAGCACGAGTGCAATGCACTGTGTGACAATTGCAAGGTGCTTGGCATTGATACTCTTGAGTCTTGCTGCACTGTGTATGGCACCAGCTCCCAGAACAAGATGTGTAGATCGAGTGTTGAACAATCGGAGTAGCTCGGCGACTTTTCCAACAACATTTGTGGCCAGTGTTTGGAAGTGTGCCGCACAAGCAACATCATCCATGACCATTTCAAGAAGTAGGAGACAATAGGAATCTCACTTGTATTCTCTTATTGTTCAATCTAAGCCGACTACTGATTCAGTAACTTATCTAATTCTTCTCTACCAGTCTTGACAATCATGGCAACAAACACAAACTGTATTGCACTGGAAGATGCGCGTTATAGCGGTTTATGAAGATGATGAGAGACGATAGTAACTTCTGTTAGTACATGTGGCTTACAAAGGCAATCGAATGAAGATACAATAAAGGCTAAATGAAGCACTCAGATCTCAAATACTTCATATTGAACACTTGAATTCATATAATGAAACAATACAAACGCGGGCTTTCCTGAGCACAGCACAACAAGTACAAAGCAAGTATAGAAAACCTCTTCGTCCTTCTACTCTTGGGTGATCACTTCGAATTGCCCTTGTTGTATCCCTCCAGAAGTAATAGGTAGTAAATGGCCATAATATTAATCGACATACAATAAATGATGTAACAAATAATGCACCCAAGACAATCTTTGTTTTGGGAAAGATTTTGTCTAAACCGACAACACCGAAGTCAGGATCAAAGTTGGCAAGTAGACAAAGTATTGCTGTGGAGATTTCCGAGAAACCAAAGTAAAATAATGCATAAAAGTGACAACAGCCTGGGAACATGCCACCCCTGTATGTGTACGTGTGTTATATGCATATGATTGTGTGCATATATTTGTTTGCATATATGTATGAGATAAGAGAGAGCAACAGAAGATGTAAGAAAGGCAGTGCATATGTACAATACAACATCAACTACTCTCTAGGACTGTGCAATATAGAGTATGCTAACTACTTACCAAGCAGCCAAACCGGCAAAGATATGATGCAAAACAAACTCAATCCCGTCACCCCAAACAATTGTATCATACATATTCTTAACTTGATAAACAAAGAATATCATTAATAATCGTTGTGCACCGGGATGATACTTAAATACACGTTCTTCATATCCATCACCATGCATTGATGAACTATCTAATTGATCTTTCTTGCCCTTTAGATGAGCTATTCCGTGTGATATAAGTTCAGAACATGCATGTCGATTAACAATAGCCAGGTATGCACATGCCAATAGTGGGAAGAAGTCAACGGCAATATGTCGTGCTAATATATGTCTATTACGTTCATTCCCCAACACTTCCTCGTCTAAATGTGCATATTGTGCAATGAACATTCGAGTTAATTGTTCAATAATGAATAGTAATGCAGTGTAGAATAGTACAGTTAGTAATGTGGATGATAATGATGGCCCCCCATTTCCGTGTATGCATGGATTTCGTTTCTTTATTTGTTTATTCTCGTCATCTTTATCGGGTATGGACGTTGATTCAATAAATGAATCATGTGTTAAGAGTAGACGTGAGGTGTTGCGTTTCATATTTGCATTGGTATTGTTGGATTTATTTGTTGGACGGCACACAATGATACTGATACTAAACTATCAACGACGACCTACTGAATGATATCTGTACTATCGAGTTGTGTTGCAAGTTATTATGTATTCTGGGATTACTAAAGCAAAGCGGACTTCATTTGTATGAATTATGGCCTATTGCAAGTATGTGTTCATTCTAGGAATAAATTAAAGTCAACGGAAAAAGGATACCGTATTTGCTTTGTAGTGCGGTCCACTACCATATCAAAATAATGATGACGCGTAAGTTCACAGCCGTATTTATTCTTAGTATGATGCATATCTCATTCTCATGAATCTCAACTCTCAACCATCAAATCAAAGACGGCAAAGAGATCAAAGACTGCATCTGACAATACTGATGAAATCGCCACAGGTAGATATACCAATAAGCCAACGTCGGCGGCGTAGGCGACCACTAGCCAGCGTATCCTTCACTACTGCGGTATCCGCCACAACAATGTTCCTCTGCTCTACTCTCTCCACAACAGCTCTGATATCTCCATCGATATCGGCCTTTATATCTCCCAAACATTTGCACAATAGCAATTGCAATACATGGGATTGTCAAACGTTTACAAGGGTATCTTTACTGCAAAGAAGAAGTTCACATGATATGAGCAAAAGTATATCTAGAATAAAACTCAGTATGATAAATAATAACGGCGAATCAAAAGAGGATGATGACGAAGAGGAAGAAGAGAACGAAGTAAAAAGATCATTAGACAAGATAAAATGGTTACCAAATATAAGCAAAGGAAAACTGCCATACAAACCTGCAATATCAAAATCCCGAACAGAAAGTAAAAATGGTGAATCATATGAAGCAATCGAATCCAATATAATGAATGAATATCAAAATATTGAAGTGTTACCTGTATTACCCATGCCAATGGTACATGGATTAGAGGGTATTAACTTAGATGGTGGAGTTGATGATGAAGATACCCCGTATTATCTTACTGAACAAGAAGAAGAAGAATCTATACAAAATGGTTATAGTTATGGTGCTGGGGTATGGGAAGAGGATATCATGTCTAGTTCATCATCATTAGGTCAATTATTCTCTGGTACGTCTAGTTATCTCCCGCATACCAAGAACCATGTCTTTACAGTTGCTGAAGTGCGATACAAGAAGTTATATGATGATTTATTACGAATGGGTAATTATTATGGTAGAAAACGAGCTGGTAGTGTTAGAAGACTCGAAGAAAAGGAAGCTGAAATGAGATATATGAAAGATGGCGGCGCAGAGGGTGGAGATCAAGTTACCAATAATGCGTCGTCACCGTCGTCATCGATTACTACTTCCTCATCTAGTAGTCATAAGACGATAGATCCGGATGAAAAGAGAAGATTCATTGTGACTGCACAGAATCCAGCAGAAGAGGGATCATTTGCAGAGTATGGACTACTGTTTCAACTAAAAGATCTTGATGAAGTCGCAGCTGTGGCAGAACTAGGTGGAGAAGATGGATTCATGTCAATGGAAGAACTACTAGAGTTGATAGAATCAAATCGTGATGTATCATCATCAGACGATTTATTGAGCGGTCAAGACAAAGATTTCATGGACATTCTCTTGCAAACACACTATGAGGCTACTCATGATGTCGTGGGACGCGTGAAGATACACCGCTTTGTCAACCCTGAGTGTTTTAATGATGGCCCTCAAGGTGATGAATATCTAATGGCCGAAGCTTCTATTCTAGAGGTTATAGAGGATGATCGTACTAAGATGCTTCAGGGGAGGAAGAAGCGACGGCGTTCATCTGCTACCACTACCGCTACATCCGAAGAAGAAGAAGTTGTCAAAGATGAAGAGTCACAATCGGCTGAATTGAAAGCTTCGATAGAGGAGCAAGTTAATGATGCAGTGGGAAAGGCTGTTGAGAGAATCAAATCTGAATTACAGTCATCAGTTGGTGAAGCATTTAGACAACAATCATCGCAGCTTGATTCTGATGGGCTTGACTCTGATGAAATCAAGGAGAAGCTTCGTCAAATGGCAAACAAGTCAACGTATGATGTTGCAGATATGGCATCCAGTCGAATGAGCTCAATACCTCTAGTTCCAAAGGGGATATATGTAGAGAAGCGGAGTGATGAGTCTTTGAGTAAAGAAGAACGTGCCTTGAGAGAGTCATTTGCCAAGCTCGTATCACTACAGCATGAGCTGAAGGAAGAGTGTAGATTTACAAGAGTGTCAGTGCAAACGTTTGGTGTAGGTTCTGTGGGTGTCTGGCTATCAGCTGCGGCTTGGAGTCAATTCGTTTCAAAAAGATTAGAGGCAACACATAGTGACATGCAAGCCGATTTGCAAAAAAAGCTTGTTGAGTATCTGTCTGAAAAGGGTGGTTCTTCTGATAGGCCACTCTACGTAGGAGAGGTTGATGGAATGGACACTGTAGACTTTGACGAGTTAAGTCAAGATTTACAAGAAGAATTCCAACTAGTGCAGGGACGATCGATGGAAGAATTGGGACCCTTAGCCCTCGAAAAGGCAATAATAATGCAACGCATAGTTCAAGCAGAAAGCTATACAGAGAGAATAAATTTGCTAAGGGAATGTGTAGATGGTGAACGAAGACGTTTAGAGGCCAAACAGATGCTTGGATCATTATCATTAGATGGAGTCGATGACAGACGAGCTGATAGAGAAGAAGCTCGCTCGATGTTTGAGAAGCTCATGTCTACAAGTGATGACACTGCTATCAATAATGAGCAGCAGCGCAATCAAGGAGAAGATGATGCATTTCAATAGGCAACTGTGTTAAAAGTAATGTCCTAGTTAATCAACAGTCGTATCAAATGCATACAAATTGAATTTAGAAGACGAGATTAGCAACTACCATACACGCTTTGGCTCAGACATCTTGCTTGATCTCGAGAACCACGCATTCCTTCATCTGCTTCTGATATCATCCTCCCTTTTTTCAGGCCTGCTGAGCCGCCTTCCTCTTTTGACCAGCCATTGCTGCTGGGGGTGAGGCGTCAAAGAGTACAGGAGCTAAGCCACGAACGAACTTATACATCAACCCAGTATCCTTCTCGGCGTGTTTGTAGACGGACGCAAGAGCGTCATTTGTCTTACCGGCATAAGCCAAGACATGAGGAAGGGCTGCTAAATCCATGTCAGCGTAGCTTTCCATACTAAAAGATCCTCCTTCCAAATGTGCCAGGATAATCTTGAGTCGAGAAGCATCAAACTTCTTGTTGCAAAGAGTATTAACCTTCAGCAATGTGAACAGCTCATCTCCAAGAGTCTTCTTCTCTACAGCCTCTTGTCGACTTTCGTCACGAAAGGAATTTTTCATTAACAGCTGCTGAAGCGTGTGGTTGGAATAGTACGTATCCATAATGGTTGAGTTATTGGAGAGTAGGGTTGTAAATCCTTTCCATCCGGCACTCGTAATCTCATTATTATCATCAAACGAAATCTCTT
>Ga0214481_100030_pt1 | contig 54807 bp, 32 predicted proteins | sample M1_20Mar14CPVII9_4_FD_165057 | JGI IMG/M metagenome (GOLD analysis project Ga0214481, IMG submission 165057) | Marine eukaryotic communities from Monterey Bay, California, United States - M1_20Mar14CPVII9sort6BwellG10 | ecosystem: Environmental > Aquatic > Marine > Unclassified | place: USA...
AATAGGATATACATACATAACTATCAAGAATCATTAAACCAATCCAAGTTGCATGAATCAATCTCCGGTATATCATGTATACAATTAGATTACAACACATGGTTAATTGTTACCACGAGTTGTGTGGGTATCTATTTACATATTAGTTATGTCACAAATGATGATGAATCAACAACTAGTGGGAAGGGAGGGGGTATAGATATGGTATATACACATGAAATTAATGGTAATGGATTTGCAAGTGTTGAATTGTTATCGTCTACTCTACCCTCTACCTCTACATCCACCAGTGGTAGTAATGAAAAGATATGCTATCTATTCGCAGGGAGTGCAAGTCCCAAGAATAATAAGATATATGTTTATACCATACCTTACTGTACTACATCAACCACAAGTGGGGCATCAGAAGGTAGTAGTAAAGAAGGTACAAGTAGTGTGAAGAAGGAGGCATGGGTAAACTTACCATCCTTGGAAATTAGTGAACCAATATGTCATGGTAATTTGTTAGGACATCAGGATTGGATTACTTGCTTTAGTTGGTTGAGTGACTTTAACAGTGGTGATGATACCAACAATAGCGAAGTAGGTGAGGTAGGGAAGAGGAATAATAGTTTATTGGCAAGTTCAGGACATGATGCCAAGATTCGTTTATGGAAATTTTCAACATATACATCATCATCTACTTCAAAAGATGGTGACAATGTATCAATGTTGGAAAATAAAGAGGAAGATGAAATGGCAGTAGTATCAGATAGTGATGATGATGAAGCAAACATTGATGATTTGGAAGAAGAGGAGGGTGAGGCTCGTTTAGTTATTACTCATTCTTCATCAGGAACTGGTGCTAGTAGTAGTACTACGACTGCTGCTGTATCATTAGAGGCATTACTATTGGGACACGAGGAGGCTGTCACTTCATTAACATGGCGTCCTAATCAAGGTAACAAAAAGGAGAAGCCATGTTTATTAAGTTCAAGTATGGATAGGACCATATTATTATGGATGGAAGAAAAAGACGAAGAAGAAGAAGGAGGCGGTGGTGGTGGAGTATGGGTACCAATCTCCCGAGTAGGATCCGCGGGTGGTATATTAGGTGGATCAATTGGTGCTTCATTAATGGGATTTGTAGATGCCACGTTTTCTCCGGATGCCACACGTATTGTTGGACATGGATATGGTGGTTCAATACATTTTTGGACTCAGGTTTTGCCCGAGAAGAAGACTGCAGTGAATGCAATTGAAGCGGAGAAAATCGAGGAGGTTGAAACTGAGGAGAAGATTGACAACGAGACTCTGGAAGAAGAAGAGGATAATCCTCCACAAGCCTTTGAATGGGCACCACCCAGTGGTGAAGCTACTACAGATACCCCTCCTGAGGTAGAGGATGAGGAGGATGAGGAAGACGTACTTGCCACGGCAAGATGGGTAGCCGATCCATGTATCACGGGACACTTTCGTTCCGTGGAAGATATGGCATGGGAGCCCAATGGTGAGTATTTACTAACAACGAGCTCCGATCAAACTACACGACTTTGGACGGAGGTTCCTGTAGCATCCGACGATAATCAATGTCGATGGGTAGAGGTTGGTAGGCCACAAGTGCATGGGTATGATATGACATCCATCGTTTGTATAGGAGGAGAGGATGATAGTGGTATGGGTGATGGTGAGCCATGTCATCGTTTTGTTAGTGGTGCTGATGAAAAGGTATTACGAGTCTTTGATGCACCGTCGTCAGCACTGCGAGTACTTCAATCAATCAAACAAGCACGGGGTTGCAATACAAGTAACGAGGAGGGTTCTGAAGGAGAGAATCAATCCTCATCATGGCGTGTTGAACGAGCATTCATGCCATCATTAGGGTTAACCAACAAGGCCACTGCGGACCCAGAAGATCAGGAGGTCAGTAAATTTGGTCCAGTTGATGACAATGATGATGACGTTGCCAAGCCGCTAGATTCAGCGGCGACGAAATCTATAACACTGCAGTACCCAAATGTAGAACGAGATCTAGCCGTCACTACATTATGGCCAGAATCACGAAAGTTATTCGGTCATGAATCCGAGCTTGTTTGTCTAGCTTCCTATCGTGCTCCATCAGGCATGTCTTCATTAGTGGCATCCTCGTGCAAGGCTCGAAACGATGTAGAGAGTGCAGCCATTCGGCTGTGGGATGCAAAGAAAGGAAAGTGTGTAGGCATCCTAAAGGGCGGTCATCGATCAACCGTCTCAACTATGTCATTCTCACAGGATGGCAAGTATCTTGCCTCGTCTGGAAAAGATCGTAGGATTTGTATTTGGAAGAGAGTCGGTGATATGAATAACCAAGACGATGGTCCACTTTATGAACTATCCGCGGCAGCCGATTCGGCACACAAGCGTATCGTATGGTCAGTCCACTTCTGTCCCAAGAGACCTAATATACTTGCCTCTGGCTCAAGAGATGGGTTCGTTAAGATATGGCGTGTTATAGAAGGAGATGATGGATCTCTAGAAATGATGGAAATGGAGTTGTGCCGCTTTGAACCCTTATCCAAGGCCGGCAGTAAGAATCCAGTCACTGCTGTGGCATTTGCTGACGATATAATCGAAGGCACAACTGATTACGGAATCTTAAGTATTGGTACAGAAAGTGGTCGTATTGAAGTGTGGGCCGTCCCCATCTCATCAAGTGAAGAATCCATTGCAGCAGCTTCCACACTGCTATATGTACTACCTCCCAATGAAAGTCACTTTGATACTGTCAAGAAGGTTGCTTGGAGACCATCAACTAATTCAACCAAAGAGGACGAAGAAGATATGTTAAATCTAACACTTGCAAGTTGCGGCCAAGACAATGGGGTACGTATATTCAAGCTGGCAATACGAAGAAGAAATGAATCTCCTCCTGATGATGATGCGGTAGAAGTAATAAAAGAAGCTGCAGCCAATGTTAATGCTGTGGAAAGTGGACCAAAGAAGAAACTGATATGTCTTGTATCAAACGGATGCCATGACAGGATTCAATCAGCAAATCAATCAAAAGCCTTAGATTGGTTCACTGCAAGGAAGGTGCCTCATACTGTCGTGGATGGCATGGACCCTGAGCAGCGAGAGATGCGTAACAAGTTATTCGGTATTAGTGGCATCCGTGGGAACTACCCTCAGTTCTTCTTTGAGTTGGAAGATGGCACCCAAAACTTCTTTGGCAACTTTCAAAAGATTGAAGAGTTAAACGAGACAAACGATATACCAAAGGAGTTATTGGAACAGCATCCCGAGATAGAAACATGGGATAAAGTGTTTAGTGACTGCTCATAGTTGTAATGTAACAAGTTAGTTTAGCCTCATTTCTTCGCTAAGTCTTCTTCTCCTTCTTCTTATAAGGTGTCACACTGAGATGACACCTCTCTCTTCCTCTCTTTTAATAAATATAAATCATGAATTCCCACCACCAATCAATAATATGTCTAGGACATTGATAGACAACGTTGGTGAAGTGGGCAGTGGTTACACAGACAGCCCTAGCCTCGCCGCTTACTCGTCGTCAGATGAATCGTCAATTTTTGACAAATCAACAAAGTTAGACTCCATCTCTTGGTTGGACCCAGACACAGCCGTCACATAAGTAGAAGCTGCAGCACTATCATCATCCGAACCGAACAATTCTCCCCTTCGATCGGGTGGTGCTAAAAGAGAAGGGGGAAGTTAAAAGATAGTTAAACTTGTCCTTCACAAAAGGGAGAAAGAATAGACATAGGACAGGGAAGTAACTTACATTCCATTCCATGAGGCACGACCTTCTTGACTGGTGTGGAGTTGCGCAGCGTCTTTTTGTAAAGCACATCAAAGACCCAATGTTCAAGCTGCCTCCCATGCACCATCTTGTGGAACTTGCGTACACGATTATCAGCTTGAATTAATGCATAAATACTTGGCCAAACATGGTCAATAATGAATTGACGTTCGGTATAGTTTGCTGGATTGAAGGAAGCAACTTCATCACGTAGCATGAGAACAGCCCAACCCTCATGGTCACATACCGATAAACGATCAAGTGTAAGCTTTAATACAAAATCACGCAGATATTTGATCTTTGCAATTCGCTCACGTCGTTGCTTAAAAAACATGGCACCAACGATACACAAGACCGGGATACCGAAGGTATAATAAGGGTAATTCAATATCAATTGCCAAAGACCTGCAACTAAAAGTCCTGTAAACGTCATTAATAACAAGCCATTTGTTTCAGAACGGTTTGCATCACTACCGGCAGTAGCAGCACTATTATTTGTAGCAGAATTGGGTTCATTCATGGTATTACTTAGCGGGTGGAGGCGTGGACGGTGGAGGTGTTGGGCCAAAGTATGTTGTGCCTTTTATGTGTTTTCCATCACACCCAAAAATCACTACGAGGATATCCATCCTTTTATCTCTTAAAACCAAAACTATTGCAAAAATTAAATGTTAATACCCTCTTAAGTAGATTGATAGTGTCTGTATTGTAGGTTGTATATGTGTTGACTTGATAGGTATTGTTAATATGAAAGATATTTTCAACTAGAAGATATTATTATGTATGAAGCGCTTTAAAACTCAATAAGCAGCATGAATAAATGAAGTAACGATGTGTCATGAGCGATATCTTTCTATACTACTACTCTAGAACGTTTCCACTCCCTTTCATATACCTTCCGCCACTGACCTCCACTGACGGACACATTCAGCTGGTTACATAGATATCTACCTAGAGAGTGTGACAGTTAGTGATGTGGCGAGTAAGATAATATGGTATGGAGATTCGACGCGGCGAGTTCCGATGAATTGTGCACTGTCGTCCTGACACCAATTGATAATAGGGCGTTTATATACCTTGATGATGTTGTTGATATTGACCCAAGCAAGGTGGTAGATATTGGGAGGTAGGATAGCCCATGTTATTTAGGCGTTTGCAAACGGGGGTGGGTTCCTTATTTATTCGGGTCACATATGTATCGACCTCAACATTAGTAATGTCAACCTCTTCATTATGGTACTTCCTAAGATTGGTTAAGGTAGTTTACAAATACTTCTAGCTGTTATGTCTTCTCCCTATCTTCTATTCAAAAGATGGAAACTGATAAAATCTACCGCCTTTGATCTTGTTGCATTCGGCCTAAGCTCAAGTGTAGATGCCAGAGTTGTATCGTTTAAGCGGATACTCTCGCATCATCCCCATAGAACCTTTCTTCGTCCATGACTCTATCCAGAGAATTCTTTACGTCATTCACCAAATCACTGAAAGTTTGAGAAAAGAAGAAGAAGAAGGATTGTTAGATCAGTGGTGCAATGCATACAACAGCTGGAACCTAGATGCTTGAATACAACTCACCTAGCTCTCTCGATACCCACACTAATACGAATTAACCCATCATCCAATCCACCAGCCAAGCGATCTTCTCTGGGTATCATCGCATGTGTCATCGATGCTGGATGCTCTACCAGACTCTCCACAGAGCCCAAACTCACGGCAAGATTAACGACTCTCAATCCCTCACATACCTTCTTGGCCCTTTCCAATGCCACATCTCCTTCTCCCTTCACAATGAATGCAATCATACCACCATATGTTTGTTTCATATGGCTAGCATCCTCGGGTGTATCACGACCACTTCTAAATGCCTGCGAGACTAGACAATCTGATGATCCACCTTGATTATCAGGATGGGAATCTAATCCGGGATAGAATGTAGATTCAACTAATGGATGATTCTCCAACATTTCTGCTACCAGTTGTGCATTCTCTCCATGTCTCTGCATCCGGACATCCAACGTTCGGATACCTCTCATTAACAAGTACGAATCCATTGGGTTCAAGGGAGCTGTGATTAACTTTTGTACCTTGGCCAATTCATTAACAAATTCGGATGATTTACTTGATACCGATCCAGCTAATATATCGGAATGTCCACCTAGATACTTGGTACAACTTTGGATTGACACGTCAACGCCTTCGAAGTCCAATGGACGACAGTGATACGGAGTAGCAAAGGTACCATCCACCATTACCCATGGCCGATTACTATTCTCTTCTCGTGTACCATAATATTCATCTACAACTTGACCCACACCTTTTAAATCTGTAATACGACATGTCGGATTGGCGGGTGTTTCACAATATACAACCTTGGTATTGTCACGTAATGCCGCCTTGTAATTATCAGGTCCAGCTTTCCCGGCACCATCGACGAAGTCTACTTCAATACCCCAATGAATTGCAAACTCTTTAAGGAATTCATGTGTCCCACCGTAGACTGTGTAAGGGAAGACGGCATGATCGCCAGCTTTGAGTACAGACATTAGTGCCGAAGTAATACCCGACATTCCGCTACCGAATAACATAGTACCACCACTTCCACCCTCACTTAAATGTCGATCATCCACACCCTCCAACGCGGCAATTTGCTTCGCAGCCGCTTCATTCGTTGGACTACCCCATCGACTATATACAAATCCATCATCATCTGTGAATGCACCCTCTTGCTTATCATGTAATCTAGCACCATGATCGGCATTATCTAATGTATATGTTGAACCGAAGTAGATTGGTGGTGCTAATCCTCTATTGGCCTTGGGTGAAGGGTGATAGAGCGAGGCACATTTTGTAGCAAATGATGTTGGTATGGCATGCTTTGAGTCTGTGGAGAATGTACGTGAGGTAGATGTAGTTGTTGAGGAGAGTGATTTGCTTAAGGTATCCTTGGACAATAGAGTTGATGACGAACGACGTAATGTAGCTGCAAATGTCATCTTGTTTATATTATATTGTATTATATTATATTTTGTGTTGATGAGTTTATATTATGTGTTCTCTATTGTGTTGTATGAAATGTGAAAGAAGAAGTGTAGGTTAGGATAATAAGTCGAGCAATGACAACATATTCTGTGCACAAGATGTGAGCAAATTCTCGTCGTTGATCTATCCATATCGAGTAGTAGCATACCGTATGTTGTAGGGAGTCATATAATAATATCGATATTGCAATGATGTATTGCAATTGGCGACGATACAACAATACAAACTTAATTAAACACTCACCAACTGCGACTAAAAATAATAAATGACAAGTGTGATATGTGGAAGAGATAGACTTGAGGAGATCAATGGTTTGCAAATGATTGATAGCGATAGATTATTGTACCTATGATATGCTCTTCCTCTCGACTGACACCAAATAAATTGGATGGCTTTGAAGCAGGTGAATCAACACACATTTCATTTGATATTTGTTGAGGAATGCTGACCGGCCACGTATCCTAGTCGAGCGACGATTCTACAGCGACCATAGGGATTTGTGACTATTTTACTCCCTAACTCTATAAGCGGGGAAACTCTCTATTTCGGGCCCTTCTTATACTTTAGCAACGCAGGTGCCCCCGGAGGGCTAGACCACGAAGTGGGCTCTACAGAACTTAGAATTGAATAGAGATAGATAGAGAAGATGGCCGTGCTTGTGCATTCTTCTTGCTGTATCATATACCTCTACATATTATTGTTCTCTGCGGTTGGTGTGCGGACAGTGTGTAATTTGTATTAGTGTACACATTATAACAATAACAATTGGTCGTCTTTTTTTGAGTTGCATAGTTGCAGTTCACATACAATATACCACTATCAAGTTACTTGATTGTGACAAAGCCATCGCTGCTGTTTATCGTTTATAGCACTGAAAAGCTATTGCAGTATTCGTATAAACAATAGACTGATCATTGTAGCTCACGGGTGAACATATGGGTAAGTGCACATGATGTGTACCATCTCAAAATTTGGCATATAATTCCTTATTTCCCACCATATAATAATAGCAACCCGACAACATTGATAGCCTTGATCTATCACTTTCGTATCAAAGATTGAGGTAGTATTATATCGTGTTGTGCATTCATTATTTATAATAATATCAAAGTTAAGTATACAATGCCACCGTCGTCTAGAAAAAGAAATAAAGGGAAGGATAGAAAGGCAAAGCAACTAGCCAAGAAGGAGGAGAACGAGAGAGTAAGGGCACATGAGTTTTGGTGGAGTGTATGCAGCAGCAGTAATATGAAGTGTAGTCATGGGCTTCAGAAAGTGATTTTAGACGATCATCCCGTTTCTAGCTTTATGGATCAGTTTTTTGTAAATTGTGACATGCAAGTGATAGAAAACTTGAAGGATACATTAGAAAAGCATCCACAAATATGGAACGATGAAAACAGCAGAAACATGGCAATCAATACCTTTGTTCGTGTTGGGACAAACTTTTTGCTCCGTCATTATGATTTACACCACTTCAACCCTTATTACATTGCAAAATCCATTATTGTTCTGGAACATTACAATGGCACGGGTGATATTGTTTCAGTTTTGAATTCACGGGTAGTAGCATCAAAAGGGAGAGATCTTAATTATGGTACTAGCAGTATCAAACGGGATTTGCTTAAGTTTTACCGGAAAAGAACATCGTGTAAATGTTTGAAGAAGATGCATTTGGAGGCAAGGAAATCTTCTCTCAAGATGGGATTGTGTGGGCATTGTGGAAAAGAGCAGGACCGTGTGTCACTATCTGTCTGTAGTAGATGTATGGTTGAGCAGTATTGTTCAAGAGAGTGTCAACTTGCGGCATGGTCTGAACATAAGAGCCGTGAATGTGATACTTTGTCCAGTGCTCTTCAAAAGGAGATTTAAATAGAGACGAGTAGAGCCCAGGTTTTCTTTCAATACTAGGATATAAATAATGATATGATAGACAAACCATAGAAGAAGTATAGGATACAACTAGTATGTATCTATTCTTCAAGCTTTGTTGTTTGTCTATTTGTTACGAAGTGACGGACAGACTCTACTTTCATTTATCCAAAGATTGATAATTGAGATGCAGGCCAGCAATATAAGACACAGCGGCCAAACTCTAGCTGTCGTACACAGGTAATGCAATATATACTAATTCTCCTTATTGTTCATTATGCGACGGATATCAGTTTTAAACTCTTTCAATTGGTGGTGTAAAAAGACAGAGGTGGAAATAATGTCAATACTATCCACAACTTCTTTATCCATTGCAATCTGTTGCTGTGGCATGAATGTTGGCAGTGGTATTGGTGATTATATCCGTGCATGTACATAAGGAGGTACTTCTTCTGCCGGCGGCGGTCTCTGACACACGGTGATATTCTAGAAGAATCTCTTAGACAATGATGAGTGAGTTACTACCTCTTTATCAATGATTGGCTTGCATTATGTACTCTCTAGCTCTAGTACAAATGTTTCAGCGCTGCTCCTACATCACTCATTAACAAACATGTTGATATCAACCGTATCAAGAGTATCATAAATGACGTTGATCATAGCGATATATTGAATAAGGATGCAACAGTTATACCACTCAAAAAGATCATGTCAACATTAGATTTCAATATCAATGAAGATGATAAGATTAAGTTAACTTATGCAACAAACTTTGGTAGTTGATGTAGATAACAGTTTACAAAAGAACGCCATTTGGACTGTGCCAAACTATTTGACGGTTATATACCACCCTTATTAGATGCGAGACAATCGATACAAATATACGATGGAATGCACAAGGATACCCGCGGTTCAACTTACTGGCTCTATTCTCTAGTAGATATGGCGAATTGGAATATAACAAGAAGAGTACGTCTTTCAGTCGATACAAGGCTGTCTTTGCACTCTTTCAAAAAGAATTTAATTGGATATATAACGCTTCCAATATCTTAGTTGAGGGCAATACATTACTTTCAATTAATGATTATGATAATGATGGTGACAATATATCAATATCAATAAAAGAATCCATAGTAGAAACAAACCTGGCAGACCGTTGGATGTTGATGCGAATGAAGATGATAGGGAAGGATTGTTGACGTTGTAATATAATGAGCTGATGAGGATATGACTTAAATTAGGTACATACGGCGGTTGATCTTTAGTATTATTATACCGGAGTCCGGTTGTTTGGAATTGCCATACCAACAACTTTTGTGGAAATGCTTTCATTCCAGAATCGAATTACATTACATTAAATAGCTCGCTTTGATTGGGTTTAAGACACGATAGCAAGTGAAAAACTCAACTGACAAAAAAGAGATACACATGACATGATTCCTAAACACAAGAAAGTAATGAGAAGGAAGGCCAATATGTCGTTGGTGATGGCAAACAATACATATTCACCCTTTGATACTAGTTTAAATAGTGACACCTGACACAAGTGACAGAATAATTATGTGTATGGACTGTCAGTGTGGTGTGTAGAAAGTGTGTAGACTCGTGACTGAAATTTGTTAGGCACCTTCTTAGTAAAAGAGTCCCGCGGGGTTCCTTGAAGGAGCTTGGTTCGAACCTTGAAGGTCTTTGCAGCATCTTTTATATATGGGCACTTGTTGCTGCGGTATGATTTGGCAAGGTGAAAAGGCGAATCAATAAAGAAGCTAGGACAGTACACCAAGTTGTATGCAACCGCCGAAACCGTTAACACATATCCTAGGCACTGTTCGTCACGCTTCACACTCGCTAACAAAAGCCAAGTGAATCGAACCTTTATATTCTGTATATAATGGTAGCATATCATACAGATACGATGATATAAATACGATTGTATCTGGTAAGGGAGAAAAGGGGAAGTTTTTTCTTGCAATTAGAGCGTGACATAATGTGACAGGTTGGTCAAAAATTAGAAGAAGAGGGGTTCCTTTTTTCGTATTACTTAAGGTTACGGTTTGTAAGCCTGGCAACCGCGTACAGTTCCGTATGAGATGTACCTAACTCTATCTTTTGCTTGAATCCTAATCAATTTATTCTTTGCAATAACCCATGTAGTTCCATTCTTATCGTTATACCATTCGACAACTCCACTAGGGTTGTGCCTAGCTGCCCACCTCCCTTGTTTATACAGTCCTAGTCCTTGTTTCTTCAATGCATTATTTATCATTTCCCTGTAGTCCATGCTTGCTTGTCTACCTTTCCACGCGGGAGTATTCATTGTTGGAACTTCACATAATAGAGCAATTTCATTCAAGGTACCGGCTGCATTGATATAAGTAAGAGTTGATGTTTCACAGTCCAACTTGTGGACGTGGAGTAATGGTGTCTCATTTTGATATCGTTCATCATAAAGTATCTCTTTCTCTTTGACATCTTCTTCTTTATTAGAATCAATATACTTGGTCACGAACTGTTCCTCGGTCAGATCTTCCTCATCTTTTCTCATATCAATGTTTGCTCCGTACTCAGACATATCGATTGGAGGTAGATCACCCGCTAGTTCTGGCCTGTATCGACATGTAATAGTTGTTGGTTGTTCACGCTGACATTCTATTAGTGCTTTAGTCTGTTGTGCACGATGCTCTAGTACCTTCCTACGTTCTTCACGTTCAAGTGCCTTCTGATCAAGGGGAACATAGCCAGGAAAAGAGGCATAGATAACATAAGAATAGATGAGCTCCTTCCACTTCTTTCTCCTATACTCTTCCCAATACTTAGGTCTCATACAAGGCCTAGTACCGTCTTCTAACTGTTTTGTATATGCAGCCTTGCCGATTTTAACACAACAGTCATACACAGCAGACAGCTTCTGTGCCAAGTCCACTTCATCTTCTCCCTCGCTTAGCGAATGTAATAAACTGAGATACTTGGCTAGTGTATCAACAGGAAGCTCATATACATTCCCATGGACTTTGTTCAATTGTGATGCAACATGTGTCATATCATTCCGCAATTTGCTTGCATCCTTGAAGTTGGTATTGTTCCCATACTGTTCAAGCTGTTTTTCACGCTTATCGGCCAGCATATCCCATAGTTTTGCATCATATGTCTTATACAATTTCTTGAATGTTGTTAGATCCTTCTCATCTTCAAGTTTAGGATCGTTGATATCAACCTTCGATTGTAGATCGTCCAAACCTCCATAGATACGATTGAACACTGCTGCTAGACGACTCAAATCGCTTTGCACCTTTCTTGCATCCTTGAAGTTGGTGTTGTTCTCATACGACTCGAGCCCTAGCAACTGCTGTTGTTCACGCTTATCAGCTAACATACCCCATAAATCCAAACCGTATTTCTCATATAGCTCGTTGAATGTTGCCTCATCCTCCTTCTTATCGAATCTAAGATCGCCGCTATCTGCTTTACATTGCATATCACTTAGATCATCATTGCTATCAAAACTGATACGCTTGGCAAATACTCTTGCTAGATGACTCAAATCACGTTGCTCCTTGAAAGCAGCCATGTTCTTCTCCATCATATCTTTCAAGATTTCAAACCGTGCGGCATATTCCGCCTCGTTGCATCCATAGCCAGGGATCTTACCCAACTTAAAGAAGTATGACATATCCTTCCACTCTTGAGGTACCTTGAGAGTAATACCACAAATTTCCACGCCTCCAAGTCTACAAGGAAGCGGTGGACATTCTCTGTATATCCATTTATTTTGACAAGTGTATGAACGACATTATTTGGTAATTGATGCATCATACTAGATGCATGACATACAAAAGTCAACTCAACATAATCATTGGATAGGATACCACCAGTCGGATTATCATGCATCAAATCTCTTGATATCGGGTGGAGGAGATCAAGATCTTGTACGGACCCGTCGTCTTCTTACCATTTGATTTAGAATGGTAGAATGCAACACGCCATGCCGAGTTTACTAGTCCAAGAGCACTCCATACAACCATTGGTTTGCACCAAACTGTGACATATTTTTGAGTTGATCCTCCATTGTTGTCCATTGGTTGCCCTTCTCATCTGTGCTAGTTCCCTCACAGTATACTGTAATGCAATCCCACATATCCATAAGCTCGTCAAAGATAGCCTGTGCCTTGTCCGTGTCTAACATACCATCAGTACCTCCTCCGAGTAGGATGCTATACAACATATGTCTTTTCAACCACTGGATACAGCAGTTCTTTGTATCCATTTTGTTGGCACGGCATAACTCATCAATGAATTTGATAGACTCATCAATAGCAAAGCACATGCATACACCACGGCTCTTGCGGGAGAGCCTTTCTCCACGATTTCCTATCGTACCCACAATTTTCATAAATTGAGCAATGTAGTAGTTATATGCTCGTTGAATCTCATCTTCTGTTGCCTTATCGAGATTGAGACCATCGATATACTTCATTTCTTTGATGGTCAGTTGCAATAGCTTGTTTTCAATACTGTCCGTGTCGTCCTTGTAATCATCGAATAGTGTGAGTATCTGTTGCATTGCAAACATATGTTGTGTGATGAGATGAGATGGGTTTTCTGTATGTGGTTCGGGTGGAGTTTCGTCATGTTGCAGGCTAGTATTGTCCGCTGAATAGGTAATATCCATATTCATCACGGTGGCGGTAGACATGTTTGGTTGGTTTATCGTATGTATTGTATGGCGGCACGGCGATGGCGAAGTAAGCTACTATGTACCTAGTTTAGTTTTGTGATCTAAGAGTGACGGACAGACTCTGCTTTCATTTGTATTGAGATTGAATCCAGCAAACTAGCAATACTAGAGACACTCTCATATATCATCAGCAAAGCTCTATCTGTCGTACATCGGTATTGCAATATATACTAGTTCTCTTTATTGTTTATTATGCGACGGATACAGTTTTAAACTCTTTCAATTGGTGGTGTAAAATGACAGAGGTGGAAATGGCGCGGCAGCGATAATCAGTATGTACATCATCGGCAACAAACTTTATCTTCCAGTGCAAGGCATGAATGTTAGTAGATATGGCGAATTGGAATATAACAAGAAGAGTACGTCTTTCAGTGGATACAAGGATGATGAAGATATGTTATCTTGGTATCGGCTTATGATACTACTCAAAAGAAGTATTCTTTCTATGTCCTCGAAGGAAACTGATAAGTTGTATAATATGATTTGATATCAATAATACAAACTTAAGGAGCGGAGTTTACTTGCCAATGGTGTTGGTACTTGCTAAGGGGGAAGCCGGAAAGGGAGGTTTTTTCTTGCAAGTTAATAATTGCAAGAAAAACCTAATAATACGACCAAAAATCAACACCAACAATACAAATACTAAGTAATTGTATACATCATTCAGCCAACAAACTCTGCTACGGCACAGATGGTGCCACAAATTTAGCAACAACCAAGTGAATTTACCGTGGAACTTCCACAGCCACAAACACTCTCATAATAAAATACCAACAGCAATAATAATCACTTAATAATATTAACTCATCAACCTGCAGTCTACCTCCGTTACTCTCCGTTATCAACGTCCAAAGGTCCTACCCGTAGTCTACCACCACTAATATCAACACCCGATAATAAATTAGTGGCAGTAACAACGAAATTATGCCGAAACGTTGGTTCGATGATCCGCTACTAGCGCTCATCAAGCATGAAAAATATGTCGTTTGGGATGATGTTACAAGGAAATATCGTGTTGATTTAAGTGACAAGGGCACAAATCCAGATCCGGGTCCGGATGAACAATAGTAAGTATACGATCTTGCTTTTTATTAGTTCCTGTGTATTTATTTTACTGAACTCACGCACATTCACATACACCATATTTAGTTCTTACACACACCGTGGAAGTAACAAAACATGGGCAAATTCCAAAGAAAAGGGTCGATCTACGCTCATGAAAAAGATCTTCAAGGATGCGTTGACTGAAGTATATCAGTACGGGGGCAAGTCTGAGTTATCAGCCGAGCTCGAGGAGCATATGAAGTTCAAGCTAGCTCCTTGGATTCAGAATGGTGAGGATGGTACGTGCTATGTTAATCTCGAGGATGGCAGTCTAGTTCCTACAAAAAGTGCAGACAACGTGGCAAGTAAAGATGAAATCAAGAAGTGGGAAGAGGCCAGCCTAGAGGAGAAGAGAGTTATTGTTGATGATGTATTGAAGACTCTAAAGATTAGGCGTTTAAACCGTGAATGCACCCGAAAAGGCCGAAAGGAGAAGAGGTATACGCAGAAATCAACCAAGAAGAAGAGTGTAAGTATTGCCTGTTGCTTGATACATATCTGCTTGTTTTGTTGTTTAATGTTAAATTCTTACTCAATGTTTGTTCTCCTTTATCGTTTTTAGACTAAGGCTACATCTAATGATGTTGATGGTGATGCATTAGTTAATATGACTGAGGATGATTTTATGGAGTATATAAATAGTCGTAAGGTACCAGAGGCTGAAGAGGTTATTGAGAAGAGGAGTCAGCCCAAGCGTCAGAACAAGTTAAAGCAACAATCTGAGGAAGATGACAAGCCTAAGGGAAGATCGTCAGTTGCCAAGGGTGCCAAGTCAGGTTTTAAGAAGTGTGTTGGAGAGAAGACTCAACGCAGAAAGAAGAAATCTGGAAGGGCGAATAATAAGCAGCCACAGACTGAAGACTCGGACGATGATGCTGGCTTAAATCGTCGTCCAACGAACAGCAAGCAACTTCCTTCCCAAGCGGTGCAAGAAGAAGACGTTCCATCTGAGATTACATTGAATGAGAATGATCCCTTGCTCATCTTCTTGCGGTCACAAGAGTCGTGTATCAAAGGTTGTGTAGACGAATTCTATATTTGGTTAGTCACATCTGAGGACATCGACTCTATGGAACTCTTGGCGGTGGCTGTTATTGATGATGGCTATCTCAATGAGAAAATAAAGGTTGGCGACGGAAGAGATTTCGGAGTAAGGGGGTTCCAATTACAATCATTCAAGCTTGCAGTATTGGATCGTGATAATACCAAAGCCCCCGTTGCGGCTGCAGATTCTACAGACGCCAAGATTGCCGAGCTTGGGGACAAGGTTGACAATAATGAAGAGGCGGTTGTCAAGCTTGAGGACAAGGTTGACAAGGAGAATAGTCAGCAATATAAGTTTAACGGCTTGTTGCTTGAAAATATGAAGAAGGACCGGGAACAAGCGGATGAGAAGCATGCTGGAGTCGTTAAAACGCAGCAGGAGGATCGGAAACGAGCAAATGATATGTATGCTGCATCAATGAAGACCTCTGAGTTGCTTCAAGAGGAGATTGTCACGGTTCAAAAGGAGATTGTCACGGTTAATAACAAGGTAGATAAGAATAAAGAGGAACAAGATGATTGGAATGAAAAGCAAGATGCCAAGGTTAATAAGATGAAGAAAAAGCAGAATCAATTGGTAAAGTCAGTGAGGAAGACAGAAAGGAAGATGAAGAAGATGGAACGGGCTTTGAGATGTAAGTGAATTGCCTGCATAATCTCTTTTCTTTCTCTCTTTGTCAACGTTTTTAACTCTATCCTTTCTCTTCTAGCGTCCCCTCTGGGTAAGAAGGCTAGGGAGGTCAAGAAGCGTTTGTCAATGTCATTCAAGCCCAAGTCACGTGATGACTCTGAAGATGCTTCTTCTACATCTGCCCAGTCTGATAATGGTGAGGAGACTAACTCTGACGCCAATGATAGTGATGCCTCCATTGCGTCTGATACTTCCTCTGTGTCGGCCCAGTCTGAAAATGGCGAGGAGTCTGATGACAATGATAGTCATGATTCAATGGCGTCGGATAAGGCTGTAAATGTTGAGGAGTTTGATGCTAAGGAAGAGGCTGCGTCTCCCAAGATCCCAAGTACCAAGTCTAAGAAGTTTATCATGCGCCCCTTAACTGATGAGGAACTACAAGAAGCTGCTAGTGCAATACATGGCAGTGGACGATTAACTAAGATATTAGTTCGACAGGGTAACGACTCTATCCAACGGGGTAGTATGCAATCACTCCGACCAAAAACATGCGTTAATGATGAAATTGTCAACTACTTCCTCAAGAATTGTCTAGCCAAGAGAGACGAAAAGCTATGTGCCGAACAACCAGGGCGGAAGCCATCACACAGCTTCAATTCATTCTTCGTCCAGACAATGTTTGATGACAAGAATGATGATCCAAGTCTCCGAAACAAGTATAACTATCTTTCAAGGTGGGGAAAGAATGTACCCGGGGGGGATATATTCGACTTGAGGTACATCGTCTGTCCCATCAATCTGGATAATCTGCATTGGACATCGGCTATTATCTTTATGGAGTCGAAGAAGATTCAATACTTTGATTCCATTGACAGGAGTAAGGTTGAGAAGTTGTTAGGAGTAAGCTTAAAACGATATTTGAAGGATGAACGAACTAAGCTTGAGGGATTGTTACAATATTTGAAGGATGAACACAAGGCCAAGAAGGGGAAGGAGTTGGATGTATCAGAGTGGAAATTGGTGCCATGTACAAGTGATACCCCTCGACAGGGAAATGGTAAGTGTTGGGATGTTGTGTATAACTTGTTCATTTGATTGATCAGATACTCATACCTTCTTCTTCACCAATATTAGGATTTGACTGTGGGGTATTCACCTGCATGAACTGTGACTTTGTCTCCAAGGATTGCCCCCTCGTCTTCACCCAAAATGACATCTATCAATACCATTGTCGGGAGAGAATTGCCCTCTCCATTATGAAGAATTGTGCTATTGAGTAATTATGTTGGTTTTGGTAGAAGTAAGATGTGTGGTTATATTTTGTTTAGATGGATAGGCATACTGATATAAGTATGCTGCAAAGGTGGAAAGGTAAGTGTGAAAAGCTTATGTATAGGAAACACATCTTATCTCAACCAGCCGAAACCATTTCTCTCTTATATATCCAATGAGCATTCATTTATTATATCTGTGTCTAGAGGGATGTTTAGATTATTATTATATGTCAAGTCTAGTGGTATGCCTGGATTATATCGTAAGCTGTCAATGTTGAGGTAAAGAGATTAGAAGTTCAGAAAGATTAGATTTAAAGTTTAAGTGCGTGTGTAGATAAAGAAGTTACTGACGTGAAATCTCCCATCCTATCAATCTTCCTTTCAGCCTTTCCCTTCTTTCCTTCTTCCTCTTCTTTAATCTTCTCTCCTTCACTGGGCTGACCTCCACCAATGAAAGAGCTTCAAAGTTCGATAGACAAACATCTATCTTATTCATATTCATATCAAATATCAAAACTCTTAAATAGCAATACCCAGTTAGAAGCAATTCCAGAAGTGGAGAAGTCAATCTCTTTTTCCAAAGATATATAACTGACAATGGAAGATAGGGGGTACATAACAGCTAGAAGTATTTGGAAAATAACCCATAGGAAGTAGATGAGGAGGGTGACATATCATATGTATCCATTTTTCTTCTCAAGTCGTCCTATCATGATACCTAATCTCTCTTCGTCAATGTCAATACCTTTTTTTGGACTACACAAACGCTAGATTGTTACGTGACCAAATAGAGAGTGTTCCATATTGACATTGTTTATTAGGTTTAAATGGTCAATGTCTAATACCAAATAGATGTGGTATCCTTCACTCCTCTCTCATATGAGATGAGTTCATTCAAGGCCGGCAGAGAGCTACTCTCTCCTGACCCGTCATCAAAGTATACCCGAATCCATCATTATCCGTATGTTCATAAGTAGTATATCTCATGTGGTTTATGTACAATATGTCCCTTACAACTACACATATATAGTCCTTGCGATATCCTAGAAGAGATCTAATACATCGGGGGTATCTCTCCCTCTACCGCTGACCAATAAGCTGCTCTAAGAGCTCTTGCAGATCTTTATTCGAATCAGTATCATTGACTATATTATCATCTTCTATCATGACGTTGTTGGAGGCGGCAACAACATCCATATCAGTATCAGTCATCTCATCCAGTATCGATTCCATAATCAATGAAGGATGCAGCTCCCATGATATCCTCGTCTTGCGTTGTACTCTGATAGTATCTTGATCTTGAGGATTGCAATCTACACTAGTAGGATCGGTAGATGATATATTCACATGTTGTGTGGTGTAATGTTTAGTTGCAAATTCGTTTAGATTGAAGTTATCATCCTTGAAGAGGAGAGTTTGTAGTCGAGTCGCATCATTTGTATACTTGCTGAAGGCATCGTCTCTTGTATTCGTAGAGTACTGCCGCCGTCTAGAAGAAGACGGAGCTGCTGTTGGTATTGATATAATCTGCATCTTCATTGGTTGTTGTTGTTGTCGGCACATATTGTATGTTGATATGGATTTATGAGCATTATCTCTTTGTTTATCGGCAAAACACATCAAAACACAAAAATGAAAAACTAGCCTTATGCAATAACTACTTGGGTAGTAAAGACAGTTTGAGCAGTTAAGGCCTACCAAAGTCCACCTAAAGTCGCTCACAAACTCCCTATTGAACATAGCAAACCAAAACATCTAGGACCCAAACAGTTTGCTCGCCAAAGTACACTTTCCTGCAAAGAGCCTTACTTTTTTATTTTTATCTCATCACTCTCCATCCACTGCCATAAAGATCTCATAAAGATGGGGTCATTAATCGCAATGGCTGCATTGTTACTCGAGATAATGAAATGATTGGCCTATATCAATAAATTGATTGTTTAGGGTCATGCTACATGTATCGTGTGCAGTCTTAACCTTACATCCATCAGTCATCAGCAACAGAGAACTTGGGACTTGGGGTCATCCTATCGACAAACAATACTAATACAATATAAATAGAGTATGTGCGGAAGGACGGCATACTCAGCAAATAGTACAGCTGCAGCTGCAAGAGGGTTATCTCATGAGATAGGGAAGAATTGCAATGGTGAAAATAATGAAGAGGCAATTCGACATACATATGAAGCTGTATCTACTCATAATCGACAGAATTCTACTCCTGGTCAATCATATCATATCTTCCGCCGTTCACCAAGAAAAGAAGATACTAATAATTTAGATGTATGCACTGCAATTTGGGGACTATTACCAAATCACGGCACGCAAAATAAACCTCATCTACTCCCTACAGATCCCAAATTTTCAGTCTCTCCACATTATACTATGTTTAATGCTCGAGTTGAAACAATATATGATAAGATATCATTCAGTAATCTGATACGGAATCAACAAAGTTGTATACTTGCAGTTGATGGATATTATGAATGGACGACAGAATCACAATCAATTGATATAAAGAAAAAGCAACCATACTTTATTTGCAACAAAACTAAACGCCCATTACTTCTAGCTGGTTTATGGACAACTGTTAAAACAGGTCATCAGATACATAATGCAACAACCAACAAGTTGGAAAATGAAACAATTACAACCTTTACTATATTAACAACTGATGCACACCAAAATTTTAAATGGCTTCATCCCCGACAACCGATCATGTTATGGAATATTGATATTGCTTTAGAATGGTTATTCAATCCTACTTCAGATACAGTACAAAAACTACGATATATACCAATAAATGGCAGTGCAGAACACCCATCAATATGGGACAATCAATTGTCAGTATATCCAGTGAGTAAAAAGGTCAATGATTCAAAGTATCAAGGTGATGATTGTACAGTGGAAATCAAGTTGGAGAAGATAAAGAGTATTACATCCTTCTTTTCACCGGGGGCTAATAAACGAGTGAAGACCGAGGAGAAGAAGTTAGACCAAAAGGATGCCACACCAACAATTCAAATAGATGCTCAAACAAAGGTAGAGGATACCAAGAAGGAGAGCAACAAGGAATCAAAAGATAATCCTTCTTCTCCTGACACAAAAAGCTGGACATGCGCCGTCTGTACTTTTATGCATACTGATCAAAAGTTTGACTATCTTGCCTGTGAAGTATGTGGTTCTCTGAGAGTAGAGGAAACTGACAGTAAAACTGAGGATGATGACAGAGGTAGAAAAAGAAAGGTTATCTAGATAATCTTAAAATAAAGTATATGCATAAGATCTCTAATTACTGCTATCTTCTTCGTACAAAGTCAAATCCCCGTTTCAACAAACTTAGAACAGACCACTTGTTCTTCTCTTCTTCTTCATATTCAATATACTCTTTTCGTATCTCCCGGGTATGTTTGGATGACCACATTCCAATTTTAGTTTGCCAAGCTTTATATTCTGCCTCTTCTAATTGAGAAATGTACTTTGTATCATCTTGTAGTTGTTTCACTGTTGGATGATAGTCTATAATTGTACTTTCATTTGCTTTGGGTTTGTTTTTACTACTACCCTTGTCGTCTTCTAGGTTGGATAGAGGCACTACAACCCCACTAGTCCAAGCTTCACCCTTCAGAATCATTTCTAAACCGGCATTACTTGTTTGCCAAAAGTATTGTTTTGGTTGTTTGTAAAGTAGATGACAAATGGCTGTGTTTTGTATTCTATCTTCGTCCATGTCTTGTCTATCTCCTTCTTCTTTCTTATTATTTCGTTTTGGTTCTGCAGCTACTCGTTGAGCTAGTAATTGTATTGATACCTTTGTCTTTTGTTGTATAAGTTCATCAATGAGTGGAAATGTATTAGACGAAGATGATCCTGTCAAAGAAGATGATAGTATGGATGGTGATTGTGTGAATGGAGGAACGATCAGCCCAGCTAATTCAATTGGTAGCAAATTCCGATGTGGATTGGCTGATGTGTATAACAATCCGGTTAGTTTAGATTGTCCAGTAAATTTAAGTAATCTTTCCATTGCAGATTTAGATAGCAATCTTTCCATTGGTGAAGAATGTCTGAAGAGCAATACTATCGGATGTTGCTGTACAATTTGTTGTGTGTCTAAATCACTTGCATTGTTGCTTTCTCTACTACTATTACCTGTCGATGATATCTTATCCCTTTGCAAAGAAGATGAAAGTAGAGATGCTACTCTATTGTTTAATGAGGGAGATGAACTGCTTGACGACGATCGTCTTGCTATACCTTGTCTAGTCTCTGCAATACCAACAATCCGTCCATGTAAATATTTTCGTTTAGTGAATGATGATATTGGGATATCTAATACATGTTTGTGTCTATAAAACAAAGGGATATTTGCAATACCATACGCACCAAGTAACAGTACTGTTGAGAATGTAGCATATCGTACAACGATGAGATTATCATTAACAATGTCTGTGATGTTGGATAGTTGTTTTCCACATTGTTGTCTGATTGTTAATGTTGTGTTTTTATTGGAAGATACGGTATCCACCAAATCATTCGATACATCATTGCTACTACTAATTCTGTCACCACCGGCGATCTCCTTGACATCAACAACATTATTGTCGTCCATATTATGAGCGTACAAGCGTTGCCTTGATAATAATGGCTCTCTAGAATAAGGCCCCTCTAGTTCTGGAGGAGAGAGGATACCATTAAGTCGCTAAAACTTGCTCTCAATCCACAATCTTTTTCAAACAACAATGCTTGAACCAGTTGGCGACTAAACCATTGTTACTCAGTATATTTTTGAACGGTGAGTATGTTCCTTGCTAAACTGAGTCAATAGAACAACACAATGGCGGCCATATTTCTGACTACAATCAACTCATAACGCCAACCAAGATCCTAAGATCTCAAGCTCTACAATAGCAAGTCCTAATCAATATACGCACTTACTTTTCTCGGACTAAACTGAAGTAGTATAAATATAAAATCATGATGCATAAGCAATCAACAATCTCTCTTGGCCTGGTAGCCATTTCTACTGTTGTCAATGGATTTGTTTCTCCTCAAAGAACATCCACTACAATATCATCGTCATCATTGCAATCACCTGTATTGCAGCAACCACAGACAAGGATACGCCGTCGGCGTCCACTACAACTCTCAATATTCCCCGATGATCTTGGTTCATCAAACAACAACCCATCATCCAAGTCTTCCTCCTCACAAGCAGAGAACAGCAACCTGCCAAGCATCGACCCAACAGAATTAGACTTACCAACAAGCCTTGACATACCAATTGATCGTCAGTTACGATGGGAACGTGAGGCAATAGTTCAATCAAAGTATACAAAAGGTGATGAAATATATGAATTACGAACACGTACACTCGACCTAAAGTCGCAACTGAAAGATGCACGACGACAATATAATCAATCAACAAGTAAACTTGACAAAGTCAAGGCAAATACAATTATACATGAGATAGAACAAGAGCTATTCAGCTTAGAAACACGAGATGCAGAGTTCATGTACGCGGTAACTTCGGAATTAATGGCAAAGGCAGAATTGGAGGGAGACACTCAAGCTATTGAAAAGTATAAGATAGGAATGGAGGAGGCACGATCGTGTATACCTCAATTGAATTTGCACGGACTGTGGGTTGGAAAGTAAGTAGCTCATATGTTCTGTGTTTATGGCGCCTCAGGTCTTAAGGATACCAAAGAACACATGACATGCTCACTAACCTCTCTACTTTCTCTCTACAAATAAAAGATATGGAGAACATGGCTATGAAATGATAAATGTAACCTACTCCGGCAATACCCTCATAGCCACCAAGGTTACAGGAGATGCCAATGTACCCAAGGGAGAGGTGACATTCACTGTCGACCTTACACCTCAGATACCATCCAGCTCTTCTTCTTCTCCCGAGCAACAATATCTTCCACCAATAGAACTCGATGCACAAGCACAAAAACAATGGGGTAAGAAGTACCTACCCCGTTTCATTGGCAAAGGACAAGTAGCATCAGAGAACTTTACTAATGCTCAATGGATGGATGGACAAATGATACTCGTTGGACGCTTCTTCTCTTTTGCATGGGTGCCCATTGGTCATCAGATATTCTTTGGACGCCCGTCGAGTGAGTTGACAATTAAAATGTTAAAAGAAGCAAAAGAAGATGAAATGAAGAGAGATCATGTTGCAGTTATGAGAGAGGAGGCAAATAATATGCTGGAAGAGACATATTGGAGTGAAAAGGAGAGTAATACTGACTTTGATGAAGTTGGATCATGGGAATAGAAGAAAGAAAATGGATTCATTGAGTCTCAATAGCACTTGCTTTGAGTGAGAGAAGATAGTTATCATACCTTATGTGATATCCTATATGTACACATTGTAAAATAGATTTAGTCTGGACAATAGAAACCCTCAGATGCTTTATGTAGTTAACACACATCAAATTAAGCTTAGACAAATCTATCTTACAAGTATCATACATCATTCCAATCATCTACAACTATCTCATTTGAATGGCTTCCAATTAGATAGAATGATAGCCTCGATAATCACCAAGGGGATAGCCAAGATGATACGCTGCCAATGTATACTAGCAACCTCTTTGCCTTTTACTTTATCTTTCACAGCTTGTAAGAAATGATTAATCCCGCTCAATCCAAAGAAGGATGTGACTGATAATTGTAATGTTGCCACCGCTGCATCAGTAGCATTAATACTCAATAGTATAATCATTGCAACCATCGAGGCTAGGTTATTACATGCGCTTTGCATTTGGAATTGTGAACTCTCCCATTTCTTATCACGTGCTGATATCTTACCAAAGAATACCGATTCTAAACCAGTTATGCCTGCCATTGCAAAGACGAATAATGCCGCGGATATCCGATAGGAGTTTGTAAATTGAACAAACCCGATGATGATACTTGCAATGGTAGCGAGGATGCGTGTTACTTCAATAGCTCGAACAATATTAGTTTGACATGTAGTGTTCTTCTTCTCTTCTTCTGTTGTGATGTTTTCATTATCGATTAATGGAAGTTCTGCCGTTGACATGGTTGTGTTTATTGTTTATCGTTGTATGTATAGTATTTTATTCGCGTAGTATAATATGTGTATATCTAATGTTGTGTTTGTGGTTTTATGTGACTATTATAAACCTGGGAGAGTTGTATACAAACAAGATACTACTATCTTGACGAAATTGGAGTATCAGATTGATTAAATTGGAGTATAATATATCAACAAGAAATGATTTGATTAAAAATTGGAGTAGGTACCTATGAGCAAGAAGCAAGAATACTATGTTGTTTTTCTCATATGTTATGTTTCTGTCGATTGTCTGGTACCAATAGGAATTCAAGTACCAACAAAGACGTAATAAGAGAGGAGGGGAGACTACTCTGCAATCAGATTGATAGATGATTGATACATTGACCCTTAATAATTGCCGAGAGTATGGTTATATTCCACGTGTTCAACTGTGTCCACACTCTTCTTCTTAATTTTGAGAGTGTATGAAAAGGTACATCTCTGATCGTCTGATGATATATATCCAATCTACCGCAATAATTCAACTGGTATACATCCAGTATTGTCACTAACTCAGACTTTAACGCTCTTAGTATGCTTCGTAAGCATTAATACAAACAAATTCGAAATAGATAACACATAAGATACATAGAGCAAATAATTGTACATACGCATCAATCTCAACAATCTCACAACAAGTATGGAGGACACAAATCAAGACGCCATCGATATTGAGATGGATAATAATGATAATGCTATTGATTATAATAGCAGTGATATCGAAGAATACGATGAGGTAATAGAATTGGATGAGAATACGTTACAAAGGCTCAAGAAGAATGATTCAAGTGTTACTCATCTGAGTCTATCGTTAAGTGCTAGTGACCAGAACTATCATAATTACTTCAATGATATTGACTGGAAAGTGGATGGTGATTGTATTGCAAGTAATACACATCTAAAGAAGTTACATATAATTGGAAGTATACCAGCAGATCATAAACACAACAGACGACAACTTCTTGAAGACTTTTTCTCGTGCATGAACCGAAACCGCTCCATTAACGTTATCGATATTAATTCAGCTTGCTTTGAGTTTGGTGGAGATTTAATTGAGGGATTGCAAGGACATCCAAGTATCAATAGATTAGATGTTTCTGTAAGTTATAGTAAAAAACTGGGAAGCAAAGGTTACAGTGTTTTAGGGAAAGTATTGCAACATACAAGGTGCAAGTTGAATGATCTTCGCCTTACCAATTGTAAGCTTGATGATGAGGGGATCAGTATTGTGTGTGATGCATTATTGGGAAACAGTACATTGAAGAAGTTAGACCTTAGTGACAATGGTCAAATTTCACCAATTGGATGGACGGCACTATCGGCCTTCTTACAAAGTACAAAATGTAACTTGATTGAGTTAAAGCTATTTAGAACTGGAATTAATGACGAGGGAGCCGATATATTGGGGAATGCTCTACATGTATCATCCGTGAAGGTTCTACATCTTTCATGCTATCATGAAAATATCGGTAGTGTAGGTTGGCAGACATTACTTAATCAATCAGCATTGAAGTCCTTGGATATAAGCTGTAACAGTTCAATCACCCCGGAAGGCTGGGAATCATTATTCAACTCATTACAAAGGAGAGGCACTAAGTTGGTAGAGCTAAATATTGCTGAAAACAATATCGGTTATGAAGGATTGGATGCTTTGGGTAAATTGATTAGCAATATGAATACCTTGAAGATACTCTGTATGAATGACATGGTGTACACGGATGATGAAGCTTGGGTTTGGGTATCATTTTTCGATACAATGTGGGGTTCCAACTTGGACCTAGTCGAACTCTACCTTGGTGATATAAAAATATGTGACGATGGTATAGAAGTCTTGACTAGTTTGGTTTCAAGTATGCCCTCGCTGAAAATTCTTACCTTGGGATATAATCGCTCGGTGACACCTTTCGGCTGGTGGCAAGCATTATCGGAGATTCTAGAAAGCCCCAACTTTGTATTAAAAGAACTTCATCTCGACCAAAACAAGATCGATGATGACACAATGATAGTATTTGCTAATGCCTTGGAACATAACAAAACTTTGAAATCACTTCATCTGTACCAAGATCCTCGAGATTTCGATGACGATGATAATTTAATCACCAAGAAAGGATGGGAAGCTGTTTCAACTCTTCTTTGCAACAAAACAAGTATCATGGATACCTACAACTCCAATCATACACTACAAGATTTTACGGACGATCCCATTCTATATGATGACGAGATAAAGAAGAATCTTCCTTCTGATCTTATTTCTTCTATTGAGTTAAACAAAAACAAGGACAAAGTTGAAGTTGCACGCCAAAAGATTCTGCAAACCCACTTTCACTTCTCTGATGATGATACATCAAACATGCAAGAGTTTCTTGACATGGAATTACAAGTGATGCCGACTGTTGTCGAGTGGATTGGGAGGCCTACACCTATCGGTTGGAGGGGTTCGAGTATGACTGGATTGTCAATGATGTACAAACTAGTGAGGAAGATGCCAGACCTGTTCGATTCAAATGCTCAAAAGAAGCTTTCCGCGGGGAAGAGGAAGCGTGACGTATAGCTCTTAGCATAGAGGGTAGACATCGAAATAGATAGGGGGTATACGCATCTAAACTAAAGATTAGAAGTATTACATGTCTATGAGCATGTTACCTTCCCATCTATCATGTACTCCTCGTACTCTGCTCTCCTTCTTCTTCACAGGGGCCTCATCTTCTTCACAGGGGCCTCATACTCATAGTCATATGTGCGCGTAGAGTAGATAAGAGGAGTTGAGTTATAATGAACGAGAGAGGATATCATAAAGGAACTACATATCATCAAAGGAACTACCTACATATCTTCAAAGGAAGTAAAAGAGGATGTCAAAAGGATAAAAAGCAAAAGAACAACACCAAGGATTCCAACGTGGTCCCCCACCGTAGTACTAACCTGGCCCGACAGTGCTTAACTTCGCTGAGCAGACGGGAAGCGGTGCTGCCACTGTGGTATGGTCGTTCCTGAATGCAAAGAGTAGTGCAAAATTTATAAAGTTTAAAACCGTATCTTTATTTCTCTTCCTCCTATTCCCCTTTTCGCAACATATTGCAGGGGTTTCCAGTCTACTAATATACTATGATTAGCTACAGTGTACAATTTTATATTTTCTCAGTGGCGGTGATCTTCTTCTCGTCGAGCGTCGGCGGGCAAAATTGGTCAGAAATAGAAAGTATAAGTAACTTAACAGCCAATAGAACTGAGCTACAGAACGCTACAAATATCAATGGAATCTGTAGTGAAGACATGGGTATATGTGTATGTTCTGGAAACTGCCCATTATTTGTGGAGGAGAAGTGGTCTCTGTTTGGCTCGGGTTGCCAATGTGCACAACCTGATGGCAATACAGATTGCAGTGATATGGACAAATGTGATTGTATATACGATTGTCATTGTACATCTAATAATGCCACTGGCAGTAGTACCAGTGTACAAGGTGGAGGTAGTAATTACTACTTTATCGATGGTATAAAGTTTTATAGCCCATTAGTTGCCTGTCCAGATGGTGGTGCTCTCCCTCTACCCGAATATGTTAAGCCAATTGAAAACATTAGTGATGCTAATGCAAATAGTAGTGATGAAATCGATAGCGAAGAAGGAACAGTTAGCGGTAGTGGAACAATCTCAAGCTTGGGTAGATATATCACATTTACTGCAATTATTAGTCTGAGTCTACTCTGACAAATGGACACATCTTATGCACAAAAAGAGAATACTCAGAAAAAAGATGTAAGGATGGGCACTGACAATAGTATTGGTATTGGACAATTAAGTACAGCACATTATTATATACAATACATTAATTAAGAGAAAGTCCACCATGCCTAGATAGGGGTCGAATATATACTCATCAACCAACAACATCATATACATCAATCATCCATCACACAAAATAGTCCTCGATGGGGGTATCCAATTCACAAACACACATCACATATTCATATTACTCGTCGGAATCAATGCCCTCATTACACATATCTTGTAGTTTCACCAAGATTGAGCCCAACTTGTCTTCTGTAGTGTTAATGAAGGAGGTAGCCCAGGAATTAAAGACGGTAAAAGCTGATCTCATCAACTCATCATTGGTACAAGTTACTGCCTCAATTAAGGATGATGCACTCTCCGTTAGTGACGCGGCAGTTTCCTTCAGCTCCTTCTCTTCGTCCAAGAGGGGCTTTATACTTTGAATGAAAGGGTTCGAGCTTGGCGGATGCCCATGCTGTGGCAACCTATCATAAGACTCTGGGTATTCTCGTAACAGACAAACAACAGCCTCTTTAATGGCTCCATGATCACAGCTGTCTTGGAGAATATGAATAGGAAGATCTCCATCATGGTCGAGCATACGAACAGAAGCTGGACATTTACGAATCAGATACTTGCAAATGTCATTCGAATTACATGTCTTGGTCCTGGTCAATAACAGGCAGGCATGATGCAGTGGAGTACTATCATTAGAGTCAGTTTCCAACAAGATATCATCAGGGCATCGTTCAGCCATCCACTTGAATAGATCTGCCTCACATTCCGGAATTTTTAGAAAATAGTGAAGGATGGTCATACTACTATGTGTTGCAACAAGAGACCGAGGGTATGCCTGAAAGAAGTCTTTGAGTATTGCGGCGGTGAAACTTGTCCTTTGCCTTTGAGCATACATTCCAAGCAGCGCAAACACAACTCGTGGACATCGATCATGATCTAGAACCCAGGGATAATTGGTAACAATCCAAGGCAAAAGAACACAATGTTCTGGGTGATGGGTTATCATATAAAGGGGTGTTCCATTTTCTGAAGATGTAATTAAAGCACGCGGATATGCTTGGATCAAACATTTGATCACATGATGAGACGTAAACCGATAAGAACTTGCAGCATAAAGGAGGGATTCACCCCCCTCCTCGTCCACGACACGTGCTAGGAAAGGCTTTTCGGTGACTGCCTGATGGATACGTTGATTCAGAGCCTCGTATTCTCCTTCTTCTCTTTCCGGATTGACTACAACGATATCTTTCATTGCTTCCATGAGATGGTTGAATTGCCGCCTTAACTCATCATCCTCAAGCTCGTCAATTGAGATTGGGCTTGTCATCTTCTGTTTATAGAAGGCACTCTGCTGCTATAACAAGCGGTAATTGTGTTTGATAGATGAACCTTAGTTCTAATAAGTTACGATAACATCTGACTCTGCAGTTGAAATATGATTGATAATACAATCATGCATGACAACTTCCTGCTTTCTTATTTTTCAGCTAGAGGATACCAACCAGGTTATAAGAATACCAACTAAGAGTTGACTACACTAATAATAAATAAATGAGAAAGACTTACATAAGAATCTATGAGGTATCAAAACATATTCATTCACTAATGGTTACATAATATCTCTCTGCACTTGGATAATTCCTATATCCCTCCCCAAAGACCCCTAATGCTTTCATGGCTTATTTCGCCATATTCGCCTCCTGTCTCCCACACCTAATACTCAATAAACACTATCAAACAACCCCACACACATACTTTCTATTGACCTGTTCCTCCAGTCACCGCACCATACTTTTGTGACCCACTCTGTTGATCACTCTTCCCCTGTTCCCCCCTTGAACCACTATTCTCGGGTGGATTCTTACGTCCATCATCTCCACCAGACTTGCCTCCCTCTTCACCCTTACCGCCCGCGGCACCACCTCCCCCAATCAATGGTCGTTCAGGTGGCAACTTGGCTCTCTCCTGTTGTAAATTCAACACTGTCCAATCAAACATATTATCATATTGAAATCCCTTCCTGTAAAATAATTCCTTAAATAATCTCTTCAAGTATGCATAATCGGGACGGTCCTCAAATCGTAATGACCGACAGTATTCAAAGTATGAACGGAATTCAGTGGCATATCCCTTGCATAATTGTTCGGTTGATGTTGACATTTTACGATCTTTAATAATTTTGGATTGGGTGGGGATAAGAGTGAGATTAATAAGGTCAGTTTGTAAATTCATACGAAAGTTTATCCACCCACACGCCACACCATCACAAACAAACAGAAACAAACTTACCCATAATCCTCTCATACTTCTGTTTCTTAGTATTAGCCTTCAACCCCTGCCACGGCAAACTACCCCGAATAAAATACATCAATACATACCCCAGACTTTCCAAATCATCACGACGACTCTGCTCTATACCAATATGTGTATTAATACTAGCATATCGTGCGGTGCCAGTCAAATTCTTATTCTCCCTATACGGTATATGTTGATGTGACCGCGGATCACGATATTTCTTGGCCAATCCAAAGTCAATTATATGTATGACAGATTGACGTTTGCCTAGTCCGATTAGAAAATTATCTGGCTTGACATCACGATGGATGAATGATTTGGTGTGTACGTATTCCAATCTGCCTAAGAGTTGATCTGCTAACATTAGTACTGTTTTTAATTGAAATCGTCGTCCGCAGTAGTTGAATAAATCCTCGAGTGAGGGACCGAGGAGGTCTAGTACCATTACGTTGTAATCTCCTTCGATGCCGTACCAGCGTACGTTTGGAATACCGACTAATTGTCAAATTGGAGGTTAAAGGATAAAATGGTTAGTGTTTAATAATTAACAAGGCGGCAGAGGGTACAAGGATATCAAGCAGCAAATCAATCACACCAGGGACATTCAGCCCCGCACAACATCAAAAATAAATAAGAAATGACACAGCGCCCCACCCTCCAACCCCAAAAATACCCCACTCCACCCTCACATACAATTAAACACAACAAAATATAAATACTTACGTCCACCATGTAATATTCTATAAATTTTACTTTCATATAACAATTGTGGATGTTTCGTTTTAACAGATTCTAATTTAATGGCAACTTCTTCACCGGTGGTCATGTTCGTGCCAAGGTAAATGTCGCCGAAGGAACCGGAACCGATTTTACGTCCTAGACGATACTTCTTGCCCACTCGTAGTTCCATGTTATATTGTTTTATTTATGGTTAGTAGATGATAATAATCAAAGCCGCCTTTTTACTAATTTGTCAAACTTCTGACTACTCTGAAGTTTCTAATTAGGATACCGGTGGGCAATCGATGTGTTTATGACTTGTATTCGTATGCTATATGTATGTTGAGACGCGTTTCTAATATATAAACAGACGTAGAGTATTGTTGGTATTGTTATTGCAGCAAATGTATTGATATTGCAGATCTACATCAAGATACATTAAATTGTGGTGGTCTTGTGACAAAGAGAAAATTTGAAATCCAGCCAATGCGGCAGCGATATGTTTGTCGCAAAATAATGGGGAAGAAGAATAGTTTTGGAGTATTAGGTACTCTGTATAACTAGCCAGACCTTGGATATAGTGTAGATATATCTCGGGGTTGGTCTCAATCTTTGCCCCACAAGATTTCAACACATTCACATGAAATAGCATCAGAAGAAAGAATGAACAATACTACAAGTACAATCAAACACCTACTACTCCACTTAACACCATCAATATTACTACTACTAGGATTATCAATATTTATACAATCATTCTTCTTATCAAGAACATCCTATACTAATACGTCATCATGTAATTATGAATCTGGTGGTAATTTACTTAAAGATTCATTAGGGTTGGAAATAAAGTATGTGGACTATCTTAGAGAGATTGGTTTATTAAGTGATGCAAAGAATGTAGAAGGGATTTCAGATGGATGTTGGACATCACGAAGAGTTGATTCAATGATTATACTGGTAGTTGATGCATTACGATTTGACTTTGCAAGAGATCATTTACCATTATCAATTGGTTCACGTCTCTTCCCTCCTACCAACAATACCACTCACTCTTCTACCACAAAACAAAAACGTAGAGGAACATCGAAACTATATCAATTCATAGCAGATCCACCCACAGTTACAATGCAACGATTAAAAGGATTAACAACCGGTGGATTACCTACATTTGCTGATATTACCGGATCATTTGGTGGGGCGAATGTTGATGAAGATTCATGGTTGGAACAATTGGTTACTGTTCCTTGGAGTAGACGACGGCATAGTAGTAATAGACGTGATCAGAAAAATAAAGCAAGTAGTGCAAAAGATGAGGAGCACGATATAGTCAAACCACAACTAGCATTCGTGGGAGATGATACATGGGTAGATTTATTTCCAACACAATTTAATGATTGTCATCCATATCCATCATTTAATACACGTGATTTGGATACAGTGGATGATGGATGTTTAGAACACTTGCCGAGATTATTGGATGGCTTGATTGGATTGAATGAACAGGATGGTGAAGACGAAATGAAAGTACAGGGCAATTCAACAACTGACAAGCTTGAGCTAGTAGTGGCACACTTTCTAGGAGTAGATCATGTCGGACATACCTACGGACCGAATAATCCACATATGGAACGAAAGTTACATCAAATGGATGTCATGTTGTCTAATACTCTTGACACTATTGATAATGCACCATCACAAGCATCATCATCGTCATCACAATCATCGTCATCATGTATCGTTGCATTAGTATTAGGTGATCACGGTATGACAGAAGATGGTAACCACGGTGGAGGGACAAGTGAGGAAGTCAATGCTGGATTATTCGTACACTTTAGTCCAGGATGTAATCAACATGGGAAGAATGAAAATGATAGAATCAAGGGTGAAGAAATTGGTACACATTCGACACATGTATTTGATTCAATACATCAGATTGATTTGGTACCGACTATATCATTTTTGTTGGGGTTGCCTGTACCGTATGCTAATATTGGTGGATTGGTACCTGATTTGCTGCCTTCCCCGCCGTCTAGTACTACCACATCATCATCATCATCAATATCGAATACAGCACATATTGCCACGGCATTAGCACTCAATGCCGCCCAGGTATGGAATTATCTACATACATACTCTCAAACATCACGAGATTTACCGCAAGATCGATTAATTGAGCTTAAAGAGTTGTTAGATTCTGCAACATTGATTTATCGTAATGCCATTATACAATCACAAAAACATTCCAAAGAAGATGGTGACAATACTGATAGTGACAATAGTAACTTGTTTGATTCAACAGCATATCGACAGGCATGTGCACTATATAAATCATTCCTAGCCGAGAGTACCGACTTGGGTAAACAAGTATGGACACAGTTTAATGAAGGTGGTATGAAGTTTGGTATTGGTACATTACTTGTTGCATGGATTATGACATTACCTCTATGGAAGAGGAGTGTTCGGAATGAACTTGCTGGGATACTACCATGGTTTGGCAAGAGACATAGTATTAATGGAAGCAGCATCAAGGAGAACCTCAAGATTAATGAGATGAATACAACTCTACAACCATATCGACAGTTGGAGTTACTAGTTGCCGTTATCTTTATGATATTTCAATGTGGAGTGTTAACGTTTGGGAATAGCTACATTGAACATGAACGAGAGATTGTAACATTCTTCTTATCAATACTCTGCTTATTGATCTTTCGACGATGGTGCTTTACAACAAGCACCTCGAGTTCATCCATATCAAGAAGCGGAGTTGTTGTCTACCTGCCATTGATCGTGGCGCTTTGTTCAAGAATAAATGACGTGCTTGTCACTGGACATGGGTTGGATCCTTCTATCCGACTTCATGTTGCTCACAATCCAAGTATATTCCTATCAAGTCTCTTGGTATTGATTATACTTCGAATACAATGGTTGGAACCGTCAGTAATCGGTAGTAGAAATTGGACGAATATTTCCCAATCTGCTTTCGTTGATATAGTTGCCATTGTTTGTTTAGCAGCCAGTTGGTGGGAGAAACGTTCTTTTGATCACTCGAGGAATGGTTTCTTGGCGGCTCGAGTAGCTATCGTGACTGTGTTACTCGGACTGATTGCATCGCTTTTCACCCTTATTCGACAGTGGATGTCTTATCGAGGTGACCAGAGATGCAATACAAGTTGGGTAGAGCATATTCAATTGGCTTTGTTTCGTGTCATGCTCTTCCTAGTGGTTGTGACAGGCCCATCGTCATCGTCCACTGCAGTATTGGTTATACTTCAATGTACAGCACTGAAGTTAATGATGGAATGCTCAGGATCGTCATTAGAAGTGTCGGCACCTGTCATGGCAGCTATATGGAGACTGTTAATACGGCATATCTTCTTCGCAACAAATCATCATTGCTCATTCAACCGACTGCAATTCTCAGCCGCATTTGTTGCGACAGATACATTTCAATTCTACATTGCTGGCCTATCTCTGTTTATGAATACATTTGGTTGGGAAATATTAGGTTCCTGTTTGGTATTAGTTTACTCTCGTTCTTCTTCTACAAAGAATGGCCCAGCTGCTGGTCGTAATGTTTGGCACTGGTTCTGCTACTATCAATGGATAGAAATCGTGGCATCATGCATTTCTGTTAGTGTGATGAAAAGACATCTCATGGTTTGGGCAATCTTTGCCCCTCGATTCATGTTTGCTGCAGTGTTTACAGTTCTTACTCTTATAATGTTTGCACTGGACGTGTTAATGTGCAATCTTTTATGAGGATTAGAGGATTAAGTTAGAGGTGGGAAGGTCGGATGTCGACACATCTGGACATTCGTGCTGGGGCCTAATATGGATTGAGTGCCAACGGGGAACAAGGCAGTGCAGAGAGGTATGGATACGAATCAGATGCAGTTACTTATTGAAAATCAACTGTATGGATATGATTTAGTATCTCATCAGCATACCCCCTTAGGGAGGTCCTGCCCGTCAAAGACACTAAGGCTATACTGAGTAGACTATGTCCACTAATATAAATAATACTTTCCGATAAGGCAGATACCTCAAATGTAGATAGCAGCTCCAACTCTCCGAGGTTGCCGTAGATGATCACTCACAAGGCAGCGGCAGAGAAGATACGCGGCCGGGGATGATCGACATCAAGTTTAATGACGAAGAAGAACTATGCGGCCTATCAATCACCACGAACCAAAGACAACTCTCCAAAAGTAGAAGGCGGTCTAGATAGATTGCCAGACAAGAGGCTAATCCAAGGGAACGTTATTCCACAACTGTCAGGTGTATATCTGTCCAGTTTGGGCTAGTATACGTCCAACTTGTACACTCAAGTCAATGAGTTGGTTCCTATATTCAGTCTATGTCCGATGACACCGTGCATAAAGTCCACAAAGGAGTGATATGCTGGAGGCAAATAGGAATTGTCATCTTGGCACAGAATACGCCATTGTGCTATTACGGCTTTGCTTCTTCTTGTGGGTCCTAGGTCAGAAGATTTTACTCGTTCATCACATCAAAGGTTAAACCCCGGCGATAGCATGCGGATCAGGCAGTTTCGGTTTCCTCTACAAGTACTCCCTACGGCGACAGGTTTCATTTCATTTCCCCGAAGGTACTCTTACTCTTACTCCTTAAGGCACTAAGATCATGCGTCGCAGGATTTTGTTTGTCTTCACTGACAGGAGTTATTTGTCTAAGGTCTTGCGGCACCGAAGTGACTTCCGTGACCTTGGATGTTTTGGGAGGTCTTTACTGACCTGAGATAAAGTGGGGGGTGTCGATATTGATTGTTATTCGTCCTTCGGCAGGATATATTAGATTTTAAGGCCTGGGGAGACCATATTGAGTCAGACCATTTGACTATTTTGGTATTGGTATATTACTGGTGCTTTGATACCCGTCACGAGGGTTATCAACCCGAAGAGGGGTTGATGTCACTCATTCATTGTGCTCATGAGGATGAGATTCCACCCGACTTATAATGAATTGATATGTTGTTGTTGTTGATCTTGAAAGGATGGGCGTCTCCGTCTTGTTCTTCTTAAATTCTAATACTACTTCTACTCCGACTTCTATCACATATAATCTCCGCATACCACAAGACAAGGACACTTACTGCTTTCAGGAGCTAGCTCTCGGTGTCAGATATTGTCTTGGGTTTTGAATCTGCTAATTCATACCACCACCGCCAATAAGTTCAAGACAGACATATTCACACTAGACAAATATAGCACATGGCATTGCCTTCTTGGGAATCTATCTTGATACTTCTAATTCTTCTTCTTGATTTTTCATTCTTCTCAAGCAGCAGGGCTAAAGATTACCCTCTGCTTCCTGATTCTACGGCTCCTTCCTTGGGGCACATCCCACCCAACCAAGTCAGACTGAAGCTTCTTTTCAAGCTTCTCAAGTCTCTTCTCCTTCTTGACTTGCTTCTCGAGGGCACGAAGTTCCTCCTCTAGGCGGAAGATGTCATCTAGAAGGTGGAATGCATTGCATTTACGGACAAGGAGCTCTAGTGGACTGCCTTTCTCAAACTTGGCAGGAGCTGCTTGTTGGAGCTGGGAGATGAGATGACGGAAAGACTCGAAGAAGTCAATGCTAACTTCGGCCTCTTCTCGACCAGCAATGTCTTGAATGTCGTTCTTGCTCTCGTTGATTTGGAGCTTCTTCTCCTTGACAGGGAGGTTGGCATCGTTGTATAATTGATACCAAGCCTGCTGGACTAGGTCTACATCCTCCTTGATTTCATCTTCGGAGAGATCTTGTGGATGAGCTCGGTAGTTACGTAGGGTAGGCTGCTCATCATCCTCGACGGGTGCCTCATCAACCTGTCCAAAGTCTAAGTCGTCATCGTCTGTTGCATTGAACTTCGACTTGAGTTGGTGGTGCACTCTAGTGAGCTTTGACGTATGTTGAGCTTTGGCTTCTTTCACTTCATCACTGCACAGAATCTCATACAGTGAAAGGAAGTTGTTAATCTCCTCAATATCCTCCCACTTCTCCATCTGATCTAATATGTTGCAAAGATCTGGATGAAGCAGTCCATTCTCTCTCTCTTCATCCCAGCTATTTAAGAAGAGATGGATATAAACTCGTTGGAAGTAGTTCCACTGGGCTGTCGTATCAATTGACCAAGCCAAGTCTTGTTGATCTTGAGGTATGAGATGGATGGCATCACGAGTATCCACCTGAACATGTCGGATGTGGATACGGAGAAGAGTCATGATACATGTTCCAAACCATTCAAATGCCACTACTACCCATTCCAGCACTTGATCAATAGCTGAAGAAGCCACTTTGAGAAGAGCACGTACTAATGTAATCGTCTTGACGACTGTGATGATCATAAGAGAGGCGATTAGTACATCAACCAGTTGTTGAACTACGACAGAAGAGTGATCCCAGGGGATGGCAAAGATCACGACCATTAGAAGTCCTGCACTTAACTCTCGGATACGAAGAAGTGTCACTACCCCTGATCCAAACCATACTACCAATCCGAAGGCCATGTTGGCAGTAGCATGGATGATTCCCCGAGCAGCACATCCTACGAAAGTTGATGTTAATGATAGTACCTTGTAGACGATGGATACCATAATGTGGACGATGGAGATGATAATGTGGATGTATACTGCTAACACCAAGGCTTGACTTGATTGGCATGTAATAGAGGATTCCCAGTTTAGTGACATTACAACCAAGAAACCAGTAATTGCCATGGCAAATGTGTTTGTAGTAATACCAAAGAAGTCGGTGATAAGTGGTGTTGCGACTACTATCCATTCGAACATAACCCGGGCAGCTCCTTTGAGAAGAGTATATACCAATTTCATCATCTTGAAGGTCGTGATGATCATAATAGAGATGCATAATGTATCGATCAATGTGTGGATTACCACAGAAGAGTGATCCCATGGAATGGAAGTGATCATAACCATTAGGAATCCTCCTAACCAATAAAGATAACCAATATTACCTTCCTCCACGCTTTTGGTGACCGTGTTGGAAGTGATGTTGTCGGCGGTGAGAATGTTGGATGTGTTTAGATGTTCATTTTGTTTAATTTCAGTTGTGATATAATTGTTGGTGCATGTTGATTCGATGTGGCCTTGTCTCCATTGGCAAACTTCCTCATCAATTGTTGAGTTATCATTTGATGTTGGTGTTGTTCGGTGACTATATAATAGCCAGCCGACGACGGCAATAGCATAGACCATTGCAATGTGTGTTGCGTATGCCCGCATATAGGGAGTCACGGTAGCAGTGACCAATCCGCTGAGACTCCGAAGAGTCTGGATAACCTGGAAAAGTTTGTTGTACATTGTATAAAGCTTTGTAAGTAGGTTGTATAATTGTGCTCGATGCAAATTATGAGAAAATACTAGGGGAGATGCAGTGCATCCCAACACGCTGAAATCTCAACTGATTTGGTATCCTTTTTGATGATGAATCATGGAATTACGAGAAACATGTGTAATAGAGCATTCATTTGCAGAGACGGGCGAGAAAGGTCGTCATCGTGTTGTGTTTGTTGTATGAATTACACTCAGCTCATATCTACCATCCATCACATCAGTATAAGGGGAATCATTTTTTTTAATAATTTTGATCATATCATATGTCCATTATCTATTGCAATCACTGCCGCCAGCACTACTGCAAAGGGAGAACAATCCAGATAATACAATATCATACGCTAATTGCCGCTATCATTATTGTAGGTACTATAACAACAAGTTAACTGCTCACTAACCTCCTCAAAGAAGAATCGCAACAAAATCTTTTGTCAGGGGGGTTCTTACGGTTATCACTTAGTTCCAAAACTATGTATCGACCTTCTGAGGAGGCAGTGAAAGAGTACCCCCTTGGCTCTCGAAAGAGTACCCCCTTGGCTCTCGAAAGAGCAGTCCTCTCGAAAGAGCAGTCTATTATAAAGATCATAGGCGTGTGTATATTGTGTATCGACTCTTTTTTCCCCCATGTTATTCATCTTGACATCGAAGAGGGTTCTGCCTAGGTTGTTATCAGAGTAGGTAAAGTGTAAGGATACCACAATATATGCTGAAAAGAGAAGAACTCAGTCTCGAAATGATGTCAGACAGGAGATAGTACCAACCCCTATTATGAGTAAGAGCAATTAGAAAGTATTATACCTAAACACTCATTCCTTTTTGATACGTCTAATCTTTACATATATCTATGTACTATGAAATCTTGTAAAACAGCAATCCAATTCAACAGACACGTGATGCAAAGCAAACAATCTCACTTCAACAGCACCAACATGACATGACTGTGTGAATCTTCAATAGTGTTTTAATAGCCTGGGGTATAAAGATCATAACACCCCAACTTTAGGCCTCTTCCGTGTACTTGGTACTAGCTGTCCTCTTCCTACCACCAGACCGAGAATTTTGGAAACCTACTCCAGGTAGCCTCTCGCTGTCACTACTAGCGCTTTTACTCAACGCCAATCTGATACCATCATTACGGTAATGACCAACCTTATCTTCCTCAGGGTATTCGTCGCCTTCCTCATCTTGCCCCTTCTCCTCAATCAAATGATAATGAGCTGCCAAGGCCTTAATGTTAGCCTTCTTCTCCGGATTCTTCAACATCGTCTTAAGTCTCTTCTTGGCATTCTGAATATGTGTCTTATAGAAACAACGGATACGATCACGAATCTTCTTGTCGTCGAACACCTTTTCGTCAAACTCCCATCCATACTTGGTTGCCTCCTTGCGAATTAAATGGACCAGTCTGTTGTTAAACTCTTGCTGATCACGTGACTGGCACTTGTCGGTACTTAATTCATAATACCTCTTCATGTTCTTACGTAATATAGAATCCAAGGGAGGGTATGCTGCCCAATGGAATCGATCAGCAAGTACCGTACCATGAGAGGGATAGCATGATGGTGGTGTACGAGGGTTCGTACGTACCAAGGCCATTGAGAGTAATAACCTTTTGCATAATCGGGGACGTGCCAATGCCTGCTCTGCCAATTGTGATGCCTGTTGAGCCTGAATAATACACTCTGAATCAAGCCCCATGCCACTTGTATCAACTCCTCCTAGCTTCTTCTTCACATCCTTAACATCTCCGTCGGATAACTTGCGTCTCTTGGCCTTCTTTGATTCATTTACATCAATTGTATTAGCGGCAGTTAACATAAGATCAACAAGTGACGATGGCTTCTTCGAGGGTGTATCCGCATCATCATCCGGAGCGGCAGGCGCATCAGGATCATACGTGTACTGCATTTCATTAATTGGTAAACTCGACATACCTGGTTGATGGATAATATTCCCAACAAGAGGGAGAGGAGATCCAGTCACAGAAGATAACAATTCCAAAGGCGAACCCTTATCGGACTTAAGTCCCTTGGTACCAGAAGTCTTAGACCCATCAGGCTTCATTGCTGAATATCCAGCCAATGGACTAACCCCCGAGGAGGTTGCACTTGGCATGTGAACAGTGGGAGGTACGATATAATCGGCAGGCATGCCACTACGAGACTTGACAGGCATGGGATGCTCAATATGCGACCTTGGATCAAAGTGCTGGTACTGGTATACATGTGGAGAATATCCTGGAGGCATCATCATACCTGGTGGAGGCATTCCCATACCCTTAAGTCCACCCGAACTTCCAGGAGGGCCACCCTTGTATGCACTTGCAAAGTAATGAGAAGCCGACATCGGATCCATGGGTGCCTTGGTAATAGCCGAGAAACTACCAATGGACTGAAACGGAGAGGCACCCTCGGGAGTTTGATGTTGGTAATAAACCGGCTTCCCGTGTGATTGATAAATACTCATGGGGGTCGGTCCACCAACGCTCTTGCCGTGTTTAAAATCATCAGTATTCATAAAGGCAGATGGCGTAATATCATCCATGGTTTCACACATCGTGGCGGGGGTAGCGTTGGTAATATCGGCTGGATTAATACCCTTCAATCCCATTTTATCCTTGGTAACGGATGGAATACCGGGAGTCTTCTTGTTGGTATCAATTGACATATCAGAAGGCTCAGGCTGTTCCTTGGATTCTTCTCCCTTCTCTTCTGATGCCTTGACATTAGCTTCACTTGCTGGATTATCTCCCTCCTTCTTGGCATCATCCACACCCGAATTCTGTTCTGCGCCCTTCTCTGCAACCTCTTCCGTCTTACCAACAACATCAGCTGGTGGTTTGCCCTGAGGAGTGGGTGGGTCCATGGTGTAGGGGCCTGCTGCTGCTGATCCAAACATGTGAGGTGGTGGTGGATACATGCCTGGTGGGTACATGGCCGGCGGAGGCATTGAACCTGGTGGTGGTGGAGGTCCAGCCCAATATCCCGGAGCGGAGGGTGATCCGTTCGGAGCCTGGTGTTATTATTAAAGGATAGAGTAAAGAGGATTAGTAAAAATATTTAATTGCAACAAACAATCCACCCGCATCCTCTCAATTAATAAACCCCAAATCCTTAAAACAAACAAACACATCAACCTAATATCCTTTAACAAATTAATACACCACCTAAACATACACCAATCAATACCACAATATATAATCCCAACGCCCAAAAAAATGTACACATAAAAAATTAACTTACCGGAGGATACGGATAAAAGTGTGGAGGAGGTGGAGCACCCGGAAAGTACTGAGGAGGTTGTTGTTGAGCCTGAACAGTACGAGGAGCATGTGCAATAGGTGCATTACCCTTCTTTTTATTAGGCGAGGGAGCCGTAACTTCCGGTACATCTTTTCTATTAACGTTGGCGTTAATGTTTGGTAGAGTTTTTTTAGGTGAGGTGGTGGTTGTTGTGGTTGGAGCGGCCTCTGTTGTTGTTGGAGGTTGTTCATTGACGGCGGTGGTAGGTGCAGGTTGATCTACCTGTACTGGTACTAATGTATCGGTTGTAGATGCCATGATGGTATATTAATTAATTGTTTGTTGCTAATGATGACTAATCACTAATGCGAAGGAATAATCTTGTGCGTATGATGTGCTCAAATTGATAATTGATGTGTAGGCAGCCGATTAAATAGAGGCCGCCGTTTGATAGTATATATGAGGTAGATATCCACTCGTTTCTTAATTATTTGGAGGGTAGGGCGTTAGTATGTATTGTTGGTATTGTTTAGCAACAGGTTTTTACTGCAATCAACGGATTTGATGCGATTGAGTTTGATGGTTGTGTAAAAAGCGCCGAGATTAATTACCACTAGTAACAGATATTGATATTACACCGAGCAAGAGGGTGTATGATGGTAGTATGGATAGAGTTATGGGGGTGTATGATGACAACGCAACGCTAGTAGATGACAACACAGCTCACTAACTTTTTTTGTGAGAGTTTGAAGAAGAGTTGGGCTGTTTTTTTTGGGGGGCATATCCCATGATATAGAGTGGTGAAGCCCGCGTTAGGAAATGACTACTAAACTGAACTAAGGAGGGCAAGCCCGTCTGCCCTCTAACAATAAATTCCAAAATTCCAACCGGAACGAAATCATGCATAATCAAAGCGATTTCTACGAAAGATTCCAAAAGTTGTGTGAAAGACCAAATGGACAATGCTCTCAAGACATACATCTCACTATGGCGTGCGCCATGTACAAGTACCAAGCTTACGATTTCTGTATCATGTCTTCTCATTTAAATCTTTGTATTCTATCAGCGTCGGAGTTGGTCGTGGCCCACGGAGTTGTGCTAGCTTGGTAAAAATATTGCATGACTTTGAAAAGCCCTCAATATACTAACTACAATTGCGCCTCTTTCTTACATTGAGCCCTACAATGAATCCGTCCTCCTCTACCAATCAACAAGCACAGTACTATTACAACTCTTCTTACTCATCATCATCATCTCATCAGCCGCCGCTGCCACCGTATACATCGAACGATCATTGCAATAATAATCTCGATCGTGCATCATATTATCCACAACCTACATCATATTATGATGTAAATCAATACGGTTCGCATACAGCATATCACTATTCAAATACAGCACATCAATATCCATCTACAACTTATCATCAATATCCACCTACTGCACATCAATATCCACCACGCACATATTATGATCAATCGGCAGGTAGTCGTGTACTACCGCAGCATAACCCGGTGCCACTAGAATCACATAATCCACAACGTATACAACAACTACGACAAGAGATAGATGAGGCAGAAGAAGAAACACTACGGTATATAGATGAGGCAAATGCAAAGAAGCGGTTGATAGAAAAACAACAACAAAAGGAAGAATCAAAGAAGCAAAAGTTACAACATCAACAGCCGCGAAAGACAAGGCAATGTCCATATTGTGATAAATCGTTTGAATCTTTAAGTGGATTGAATAGTCATGTAGAGAAGAAACATTCAAAACCATGTACAAATCAATATCCACCTACAACTACAGCACATCACCAGTATCCACCTACTACAAATCAATATCCACATATTCATCATCATCAGTATCATCTAGCACCACATCCATCAAATCAGTATGCTTATCAATCGGTAGGTAGTCGTGCAGTGACACAGCATAACTTGGTACCATTAGAATCACATAGTCCACAACGTGATAAGGAGACACTAAGATGTATAGATGAGGCAAATGCAAAGAAGCGGTTGACAGAGAAGCAACAACAAAAGGAAGAATCAAAGAAAAAAAAGTTACGTTCGGCAGGTAATCGTGTAGTATCGCAAGAAGTAGCACCTTTGGTGCACTCATGTGATGTTCCAACAACAACAAAGGAATCAATAGACACATTTTATTCAGTGATTGCAATCAATTTGGATAGTACTCGATTAGCTGATACATATCGTTTTCAATTCAACTCCATGAGTAAAGAGTGTGAAGAAAAAGTAGTATTAGAGCAGTTGGTATCTTGTTATAATTATGAGTTTCACAAGAAGGAGGAAGGGTTTGATGGAGTAGTGATTAATGGCCTTGAGTGTGGTATAGAATTACGCTATATGAATTGGTATTTGAGATTAAATGGGAGCTATGGTGATATTCCCTTTGTTGGAAAGAGTTCAGACGATTATTTACTTTCCTTGTTATCGGGCATGACATATCCTGCCAAACAAGCGACTTGTATCCAACGTAAAAGAGAGAAACATTTGATCGCCCTGAGGAGTATTGATGAAACAGTTCAAATGTCTGCTGAATTATTCAAAGAACTAGATGTGAATGGTACAAAAGGAGATCCAGTGAAGAGAGCAGAGAAGGGACTAGCTGATTTATTTGATATATTGTGTTTTGATGAAGTTGATGATTCACATAATGATCCGTTCAATCTCATTCTAGATTTAGAATAACCTAGTCTATTTTCAATATGGCATACCTGTAATACGATCAACCAGTCCTTATAAACGATATCAGCATCGGAAACTAAACCCATATTCTGCCATGAAATAAGATCATGACGAAAGATACGTCTCGATTCAAGAGTACGATGCCAGACTCCATGCAAGAACTCAATATTTGGATGAATAACCAATGAGTATGTAGCATTACCAATCTGATACCAATGTTCAGGATAATGCAAAGCATACCATTCCCCAACTTTCCAATACGCATCCCAATCCCTCTGCAAAGCCGACTCATCATAGCGAATATTCAAGCTAGGAATAGCGTGGTATGTTATGTTTGCAAAAACTTGGGCATATGTGTATTGAGATAGACGGGCCCGGATACCAATAGTCGAACCAGTTTTTGTGGTTAACATATCCTCTGTGATATGTTTATGTTCGACTGGTTCAGTTGGATCGTCCAGGATACCTCTGATTGTTTGTAATGCACCTAATCGACAGGTTGGTAAAACTCTAGTATCCCAATCAAACTTTGCTAGATAAACATGACCTTGACCTTCTTCATGTGTCCAACCACCCCTTCCAGGACGGGTAGTATATCCCATGTAGATGTTTGATCCAGGAAACTTACTCATCAAGTACATCTTACTCATACCATTCATATAATACCATTCTCCATTGACATGGTATCCCATATAGACGTAGTGCATGGCCTTTTCGGCAGCTTCACTTGGGAGATGATGATGCTCAATAGCGATATACCGGAGTCTGCAGAACGGAATATGTATCTGCAGGTTACGCATCTTCTGTTGAAAGTGATCCCAATCTTGTGAATGCCCGATCTTTGTGAGTTCTAGACGATACCACAAAGGATAACACCGTTTCTTGATCTTCTTCATGAACTTATCGGGTAGATCACACTGCACCATATAAAGAATAGACTTTTTATCGTCATCTGAATCTTTTACTTTCCTCTTGGATGCAGGAATGATTCGAGGGACATATCCTTTTGCCTCACGAGGTAGGATACCGCGATTGCTATTCAACAATCTATCATGAGCATTCGTGATGTGGATACTAACTCCAGTAGATGTAGACGTACTACTATCTCCTGTCGACTTGTTTAATACTTGAATGGGTGGATTGGATGTATAACCAACCGGAGTTACAAATGAAAGTAAGAAGATAATTAACATTGCAAACATACCAAGCATAGGTAGGAAGCGAGATGATGTACTACTCCCCCCCCTCCTTTGGTTCGTGTTAGTATCTGTATGTGTAGTATTGTATACACGACGAATAGAGGTATTAGTTTCTATAGAAGTACCATTGTTTTCATTATCTGATGAGTAGGAGTTAGAGGATACCGAAGTCGAGGTACGATCAGGTAATCCGAGAATGGCAGGTCGATGCTTGATAAGACGTCGGCGAGGGCTATTCGTATTCGTATTATTCGCATTAAACATGGTGATAGTGGATCGAAACTCAACTCTAACTTTCCATCCAGGTGGCAAATATGAATTATATTGAACGAAAGAATCCGACCGTTTTCCAACTCTTAATAGCGATACAACAACCAGGCTCAGCATTTCTCAAATCTCAACTCATTACTCTTACTCTTGTTAGTGCTCTTAGGAGAGGTGGATTGTGTATTGCAATATGGTGGCTGCGATAGAGAATGGCGGCGCCGCATCATCCGAAGACAGCCCGATTCTTCTCTTGGAAAATGATAGAGTTGATTTAAAGAAGAAAGATACTACTGAGAAAAAGCTCGTTATATCAACAACTCCTCAAGATATATCGAACAATAGTACACAAACTGCTACTTCTACATCAAAAGAGGTATCTTTGAACAACAACAACAACAACAACAACACTAGTAGCAATAGTGAAGAGCTAACATTTCTCATAGAGGTAGTAAAAGCAACGATACCACTTCCATTTCAAAGTTCCAAGAAAAAGAACAATGCATCTTCATCAACATCAAATAGAGGTATACACTGTACTACATCATGGATAGGACCAATCAATCCATCTGGATATAAAAGAAGATGCAAGTTTGTACATCGGACTAAAACTTTAAAGAGTAGTGGTAAGCAGGATACCGCAAGTAGTAGTGCAAATGTAGACACAGAGGAAGATGATATAGACGATGAAGAAGATGAAATAGATTGTACGGAACATATATTTACAGTAAATGATTCATCATTATTCTTATTCAAAACATCAATGAAACAACTTGCAAATGCTACCATTAGCTCTAAAGTTGATGATAAGAATATCAAGTCTAAAGATACAGATACACAAGATATGTTCAGTAGTGGAGGATTAAGATTTGATGTCTTCGAGAGACCGCTTGATAATATGTTCACATCAGTAGCTACAACTTTAATGGCAGATAATATATCTGAAAAGGAAAGTAATGCACTAACTCGTGAGGTGCCATCGTCATCATCGGCATTTAGATTAATTGGATCTGTATTCGTAACTTCACAAGAAATATTAGAAAACTGTAATGAAGAACGATTTGAATGTTCAGTTATAGAAAATTGGAAAAGAATACATACAAATTATCAAGGATTGAGAGATGAAGGATCAATGAAGGGTAGACTGGATAGTGTTAGTAAATCAATGATGACTACCAAGGTAGTTAATGGTGCTAAGCTTGCCTTGAGGATACGCTTGGCATCAAAGTTTGATACAGCGTTCATAAAGTCTTTGGCAATTGACGATTCTGATGGTGGTAGTGGGGTTAATACAGTTTTACAATCAACACTGATACAACATGATGGTGGAAGTGGGGGTGCCAATAAACAGTTACAACAGCTCATTACCGAAGTGGATGAGAACTTAATGACTGCAGACACAACTATGAAAGCTCTAGGGAATATAAGTCCAATTGCACAAGAGAGTGTGAGATATCTCTTCTCGAATGATACAGAACCACGGCTGTTAGTCAAGCCATATCCTGATCCCTCGAGAGTGAAAGAGACATCATGGTTAACTGAACAAGGATTGCATACTGAATGTCTCAAACCATCTACCAATTGGATACAGGCTGGACAACAATCTTGTGATGGAGATACCAACAATTCATTGGGACGTGTGTTCATTGAGATACTTCAATGCAATGGACTGCCAAACACAGATGCAGGAGGGGCAGTAGGGAACAAGACAGATGCTTTCATATCAATAGTTTATGGAGATATCATGGTACAGACTGAAGTTATTGATGATTCTTGCAGTCCAATGTTTATGCCTTGGTGTTCAAGGGCATTTTTATTTCAGCTTGGGCATCCTTCTACTGCACTTCATATAGGCGTTTGTGATTATGATATAGGGCCCCTAGAGCACGAGTGTATCGGTAGAGTGGCTATACATCTGGGCAAGTTTTCTCCTGGAACATTGTATACTCTGACATATAATCTGTATGAGTCTTCAAATCTCACAGAAAAGGGCGAGGATATGGGTACAATCACATTACGATTACGAATGGAAATACCGAATGAAAAGAAGTTTCTGTTAGAGGGGTGGAAGGCTCCTTTGACCACGTGGGTAAACTCACAACAATGGAAGAGCCATCGTGTTGCCAAGTATTGTGTCGACGGTCCACATGATGATGATGTGTTCGAAATGTCACTCTTTCGCAGTCACATCAACGAGCTACTCACACAAAAAAGGTACATGTCATATGCTATCGGGGATGCAGTACGATCATTAATATACTGGAGAGGCCAGGTCAAAGTTGGAAACGTATGGCTACCTTTACACTCGGCTGTGGTATTCTACTGTTCTATACATGTCGTTGAGAATCTTCAGCTACTACCATCCTTCATACTCTTTGGATGCGGCTGGATTATGCTTGCCAACATGTTCAATAGAATTGGCAATCCGAATCCTTGGACTCGTGGACATTCATTTATGAAGTATTGGAGTATATTCATCGGCAGTGGAGGATTAGAAGCTACCCAGATAAATCCACTGGAAGGACATAAAGAAACAAAAAAACTCGAAACCAAGTGGAAGCAACGACTAGCTGATGATGATGCTAAGTATTATAAGCAATTGGAATTGAATGCCAAGATCAAATCCATATCAGATGAAGCAACCATTCGAACAAAGACCAAAGCGAGTGCTAATACAGCCCTTGTTGATCCGCTCTCAGCTTTGGCAGGCGCCAAGTTATTGCCATACCAACAACGTCTCTCAGGATACTGTAAGAAGATGAGACACATCCGCAATGTCATGAATTGGAACGAGTCTATCATATCATTCTTTATCACACTTATATTATTCGGTGCAGGCGTTGTGGCTCTTTTCATTCCATGGAGATTCATATTACAATGGACAATGAGGATAGTCGTCTGGATATTCTTGGGTCCATGGATGTGGATATGTGACTTGTTCTTTCATGAGGAGACTGAGCATCAAAAGACAAAAGCTAAAAAGAAGGCAAGAAAGTTATTTCAAAAGCAACAGATGGTGGCAAAGAGTCTGAGAGAGAATGCTTTGAAGATGAAAGACTTTCGAGTGAAGCTGTTCGGCAAGTATATCACTAGACTGCCCGAGTTTAATCTGGTGAGACATGAGGATGTGCCTCTACCTGAATCATTTGCAGAGCCATATCATTCGGAAGAAGAAATTAAATCTGACAAGTTTGTACCATCTCAAGATTTGTCAGGCGTGATGATACCAATGTGTGGACAAGACAAAGTACAGACTGAAACCAAACGACAAAGGGAGAGGGAACATTTGATAAGTCAGCATCAAAAGATGATTAAGGCCAAGTCAGAGTTGGCTCTTGAAGAAGTAGTTGACGAATGTTTTGAGCTCGTGGGTGGAGATAATCAGGTGATTTGTTTGCATTCTGATTCATCGGGATTGAGCGCCCATGACGAGAAGCAGTTGGATTCACCATCAGACCTTGCCATTACCAGATCGAGCTCCGACCGTGACGTTATCATATCAGACAAGGCTATACAATTGGCACTTGAGAATCAAATGGGACCGCATGATCCATCGAATAAGAAGTCCAAGTGGGTATTCTCTGCCTCTATGTCACTTCGGAAGGAAACAGTCGAGGAGGAGATCTCTCCTGACCCTAAGAGGAGTCGGCTTTTAAAGCAATCCAGTATCTTGGAAGAGGAAGGAGTTGAGATAGTACCATTTGTTGATTCAGCCGCCGATGAAGAAGATAACGGGATAATAACAGGACGACATCCCGACGACGATAATGATCATGTTTCAGTATTCTATGTACCTGCAAAAGATACAAAAGCGGAAGAAAAGGAGGGTGAAGCAGCTGATACTGGTAGTACCAAAGGCGTGAAAAGGATACGATTCAAAGAGCCATTGAATGATAGGCTGAGACAGAATATAATGACCACATTATAAAGTAAATCTAACTGTTATTCAACCCTAGGTTCCTAGTAAGTATGAAATGCAATATAGTTAATCTGATGCAAACATATTTCAAGTGTTAATTACTGTACATATATGATATCTTTTATATCCCCAAGCACTGCAATTGCCATCAATCTTACTTCTTAAGAGCTTGAATAGACATCCGACGCAGCTCCGAAGGCCCTATTGCTGATGCACCTAAAGTAATGTTTCTCTTGGAGAGTTGTTCAACTTGTTCCGAATGATCAACCAAATCCCTCCATTGGCTCCTAGTTATCTGAAAGTCCCCATCATCATGAATGAGGAAAGCACTAAAAAGTATGGATGACAGCTTCTTCCGTTTCGTATGAACTTTACAATGATTCGATGTCAAATGAGCAATCAGCTTATGCTGACAAACCGTGCCAGTATTGTCAGAATCAATCTCATCAAATAGTGCCATAAGCTCGTCAATGTCTGCTGGGGATTCGGCATCATTAACAGAGGGAAAGAGAGATCTTTTACTCGCCACCATTGAGGGTCTTGTAGAAGACGATTGGAAGATATCCATTTCGTCAAGAGTAGTGCTCCATTTACCAACCCCAAGGATTGCTTGCCAAACACTTTCAAATGACAGATGAAAAGGTTAAGAAAGGGATACAGATAGGATCAAACACATGACATAATGTACTTACGGCACACGGTAATAGTAGCAAGTACGAACAACAACACATATGGATATGACCAGAAAGAATATCGCATTAAAGAGTAAGGAGAATTGAAACTTCATCTTGGCAGCGAAGTAGCCGGCGAATGAACCAGTCCAAAATGAGAGTGCCAAGCCGATAAGTATATATAGTTTCCAATTGTTTGTTCTGTTGCCTCTAATTGCCATTCCCATAAACAAACCAATATCAGTAGTTGTGCCTGTTAAATGAGAAGTCCGTAATAAATTTGCAGAGTACATGGAGCTTATACCATTTTGGATGCCATTGCCAATTGCTATAAATAGTAGTAATGAGTATGTGAATTAGGCATGAGGATAAAGTTCATGATGTAGAAGCGCTCACCTGTAAAGTAGAACTCTCTCCTTTCATTGTGAATCGGTTCTATCGCTCCCAGTATCATGAATAAACTTGCAATTAGAAACGTTGGTGCAAACCGGGGTGATATTTCAAAAGCGACGGGGTATGGATTCATTAATGCTGCGATAAACCCCCCTACCATGACACTAAAGATTATGCCAATCTGAAACGCTGCTTGATCAATTTGTTCACTTGAAAAGAAGATAGCACTATTAGTATATACCCCGGTAACTCCAGCAACTGATTGTTTTGTAATGATTTCATTACTATCCACAAATCCAGACAAGCAAACCCCATTGGTGTATCCGGCTGAAAATGCCATACATAACCCAAACATCACAACAATAGCATCTGTGTTTATGTAGGTCAGAAGAATAGTAGGTTAGATAAAAGTATAGAAGATGATATAACATTGCAAATTAAGTGTGACATATGTGATATACACAAATTAAAAAAAAGAAGAAGATGTGCACACTTTGCAAATCAAAACATAATATTAATGAAAGATATGCACACATTGCAAATCTCTAAAAAAAGAAGATGACATATCATATGCACATAATTGATCATTTATACTTACATCCACGCCGTGTATGTTCATGAATGGACTTTGGAGGAACTGGTGGAGTTGAATTATTACTACTCTTTCGACTCTTCATCAAGAAAGAGGAGGACACATTTGATGATTTTGTACGGCTATTGTCATTTTCTCCATTCAATGTGTTATTATCGTTGTTAATTTCGATGCCACCCATTATTATTTAACATATACTTTTTAACTGATATATTGCAATTGCAATAGTGCATACCTTATTGTCTTACCACTCTTGCGTACTTTGAGCTTTATGAACACACACGTTTCATCGCTAAATAAGGAATTCACTCACTTTTCCCCTCAACTATTCTCCCCCCCTATGTACCTAGTGATACCTCAAGTTTATGCCGATTAGGCGGCTCTCAATTATGCAGATACTATCATTAGCATTGCATATTCGAGCTAACGATGAAGAGCATCATCTTTCATGTTCGTGGCGGTAGGATTTTCTTCGCCATACTATATCTGATATCTATTGCGTCAACATCGACAAACAATGAAGATAACCAACCTCCCGATAGCCGCATAGTTCAGTCATTGTTTCGCTTCCCTGCATCTAAATTGGGTCCAGAGTTTGATGAATTACTTCAGAATTGGTACCGTGATGCTCTATACGCCACGAACGACACATTAGCCAATAAGAACAATACACTAATAATAACACCCGATCAATTTGGTATATCACATGCACTAAAATCAGTTTCTACACCAGCTGCAACCCTTTTCCGACGACAATGTTATACACCATATCCACAAACATCTACTTTACACAATAATCTATACAATAACTATGAGCAAAGACGAAAAGAGATCTCATTTCAATACAACAAAGATTCAAAAGAAGAAATGAGATTGATGCATACAATGACTAAGCGGTTCTATCCAGCACTTTTACCAGAAGTAAAGGGTGAAGGTACCAACAATAGAAGAATGCATAAGAAGAAATCTGCATCAACTGTTAATACGATACATGCACAATCTACTTTACCATCTGATTATGATTCACCGTCCAAACTATCATTTCAAACTGGAGTGTCTTCTTCTAAACCAAACGAAGAAGATGATGTTAATAACAATGAACAGCAATGGTCGTGGTATCCTCCCGCACACTTCTCATCCCGAGGTACACCTTCTAATATGCCATTTCGAATGAAAATGTACATATTAATGCGTAATGCTCTCCAAGAAAGAATACAACAACTTATACCAAATTTTAGGTTTGACAAGGCAAGACAATCGGGTATGTTTTGGTACCCACCGGGAGGTGTTAGAGAATGGCATACTAATAAGTTAGATCTCGTTGGTAATACAAAAGGTGGTGAAAAGACTAAATCTGAGGACATCTTTGCGTCTCAGACCTGGAGGATGTACTTTGTACGGACTGTTCGTGATGAAGAGTTTGATAAAAAGTTAACCAAATGGAGAAAAGGAAAAGAAGTTGATGCAAGTAGTAATGATCATTCAGCTTTACATATAATTCCAGGTAATGATGATGATGGGATTACATTAGATGTATTGGAAAAGGCCGGGGCAAGACGATTGACTAATGACGAAGAGAAGAGACAGTATTCTGATGAGTTTGCCGAAGATTATACACCTACCGGGAAGAGCAAATCTGAGTCAACTGATTTTGATAGTACTGGCTTTGACCGTAATGCAGTATATCGTCTACCAGACATCGATGGATATATAACACTCTTTAGGATACCGGACCTATGGCACTGTATAGTATCAGAAGAAGTCCATCGATATAGCCTCGGCTTTGCCTTTTCAGACAAGGAGGTTCAGGCTTTGCTACAGGTAGCAGATGAAGACTTTGACACAGTATCAGACGACAAGAAGAAAGCCGACACAGTAGACATAAAGGATGAGCTATAAAACTTAACATCTCTCTATATCTCAATATCTTAGCTTAAGGCGGTAAATCTTAGCCCTCATCAACCCAAACTACCCAACTCAACCTTTCTTCTATCCCATCTCTCACTTTCTCAATATCACTTTTCTACTCAACTCTAATTATCCCAAAGTAGAAACTTCAGGTCTCATCCCATCCAAACTAATATATCCACCACATTCATGTATCCGTTCAACAATAAAATCAACTTTATCATCTAAATAAATCGTCGTTAATGGTCCTCCCAATGTATCATTCTTTCTTTCCCATTCAAATGATGTTTCATTATAATAAAATCCAACATCTTGTAACTTCTCGGTCGATATTTTAGTACTTAATATATGATGTGTTGTTAATGTAATGTATGTTTGTGTACATTCAATAACTTGTCCTGTTAATTTCATATTTAATGTTGGACAGAATAATAAACCATTAATTTGAAATTTGTAATGTATATATGGTAAATCATCTACTATTCTACCACCGATCAATCCACTACTGTTTCTGTTATTATTTGAACTACTGCCGCCTCTACTACTTGGAGCTTTGTAATCAATCGGTAATAATTTGATATCATCTTCTAAACTTAGTAATACACCACCCATATTGGAATCATACATTAGTAGTAATGTTTGTAATAATGATTTAATACATTTGGGCACATCTGGTAATGATGTTGGGAGTAGGGCTACTGTGCCCAAGATTGTTTTAACTTGATAGGGTGATTTCTTAAGCTTTGAGTTGTTACTGTTGTTTGCAGTAGTTGGTTTGGCAATTAGTGAAAAGATTGACCCAGACGTTTGTTGTTGCTGATGTTGTGATAATTTTTGGGATGCAAGCTTTAATATCTCTTCAGTTGATGGCGGTGATAGCTGTTGTTGTTCTTGTTGTTGAGAGTTGTCAGGTGGCAATCCAGCTGGCGGCTGCCAGTCATTCGTTGCAGAAGAAGCTCGATTATCTTTACTCTTCCTCTTCTTATCCTTCTTCTTTTTCTTCTTCTTACTACCACTGCTTACTAAACTGTCAGTGACTAAACTGCTAGCAGTATCATCACCACCAGTAGAGCTGTGCTTTCGCTTCTTCTTTTTTGCTTTGGGCTTCTTCTCTATTGGAGTGGTAGTAATTATCGATTTGGGTATATCGTTGGGCTCATTATCTTCTTGAAC
>Ga0214481_100031_pt1 | contig 54059 bp, 47 predicted proteins | sample M1_20Mar14CPVII9_4_FD_165057 | JGI IMG/M metagenome (GOLD analysis project Ga0214481, IMG submission 165057) | Marine eukaryotic communities from Monterey Bay, California, United States - M1_20Mar14CPVII9sort6BwellG10 | ecosystem: Environmental > Aquatic > Marine > Unclassified | place: USA...
AGGTGAAGAATGCCGTCGTTACTGTGCCCGCATACTTTAATGATTCACAAAGGCAGGCTACCAAGGATGCTGGTGCCATTTCTGGATTGAACGTATTGCGTATCATTAATGAGCCCACCGCCGCTGCCATTGCCTACGGCTTGGATAAGAAGGGTGATGAGAAGAATGTCCTCATCTTCGATTTGGGAGGTGGAACATTTGATGTGTCTCTCTTGACTATTGAGGAGGGCATCTTTGAGGTCAAGGCCACTGCCGGTGATACTCACTTGGGTGGAGAGGATTTCGATAACCGTATGGTTGATTACTTCCTCCAGGACTTCAAGCGTCGTCATCGTAAGGATATGAGTCAGAACCAGCGCTCCCTCCGTCGTCTTCGTACTGCCTGTGAACGTGCCAAGCGTACTCTATCAAGTTCTACCCAGGCTCATATTGAGATTGACTCTCTATTCGATGGTATTGATTTCAACTCTACCATCACCCGTGCCCGATTCGAGGATTTGTGTATGGACTACTTCAAGAAGTGCATGGATCCCTGCGAGAAGGTATTAAGGGATTCCAAGATTGCCAAGAATCAGGTTGACGAGGTTGTTCTTGTTGGTGGATCCACACGTATCCCCAAGATCCAATCCATGCTTACTGAGTTCTTCAACGGCAAGGAACCATGCAAGTCTATCAACCCCGATGAGGCTGTTGCCTTCGGTGCCACCGTTCAGGCTGCCATTTTGTCTGGTGCTGACAAGAGTGAGAAGCTTTCCGAGCTCCTTCTTTTGGATGTTACTCCTCTATCCCTTGGTCTTGAGACTGCTGGAGGTGTAATGACCACACTCATCAAGCGTAATACTACTGTGCCTGCCAAGAAGACACAAACCTTCTCGACATATGCTGATAATCAGCCAGGTGTGCTTATCCAGGTGTTTGAGGGTGAACGTTCCATGACTCGTGACAACAACATTCTTGGAAAGTTCAACCTTGATGGCATCCCTCCCATGCCTCGTGGTCAGCCCCAAATCGATGTCTGCTTTGACATTGATGCCAACGGTATCCTCAACGTATCAGCTCTTGAGAAGTCCACCGGTAAGGAGAACAAGATTACCATCACCAACGACAAGGGACGTCTATCACAAGATGAGATTGAGCGCATGGTCCAGGAGGCTGAGCAATACAAGGCCGAGGATGATGCCAACAAGAACCGTGTTGAGGCCAAGAATGGCTTGGAGAACTACTGCTACTCCCTCAAGAGTTCCGTCGAGGGTGAGGAAGTTAAGGATAAGATCCCCGAGGAGGACAAGACTGCCTTGTTGAATGCTATTAACGAGGCCACTTCATGGCTTGATGCCAACCAAACTGCCGAGAAGGAGGAGTTCGAGGAGAAGCAGAAGGCTTTGGAGGCTATTGCCATGCCCATCCTTCAGAAGATGGCTGGTGCCGGTGGTGCTGGCGGCATGCCCGATATGGGTGGAATGGGAGGAGGAATGCCTGATATGGGCGGTATGGGAGGCGCTCCTGCTGAGGAAGATCCATCTGGCGGACCTACTATTGAGGAGATTGATTAAGCAGTTGTATGTGATTGCAATAGATATACTAGTGGAATAATTATATACATAGATATCTTTTTTGATTGATTGACTGACAATGGTTCTACTTATATACTCAAATGACTTATCCTAAATGCTCTCTTAATTTTTTCTATTCCCTTCCTAATTTTCCCATCCACCATCACAAGGCATGTTCCTTGGTTGGCAGACAGCCGTGAGGGGCCCATTTTTCTTAATGCAACACTCTTCATCAAAAGAACAAGGAGTACCGCCCTTTAGCTCGCATGTGTTCATGGAAGCAATACCAATTTGACAACTTGAGGCACTTTGCTTGCACTCATAAGGCGGCTGGCCGGCAGATACTCGACAGCAGAATTCCTTTCCATCATAAGTGTCAAAGTTCTCAAACTCAGAATCTACACAAGAGTTAGCTGTTGGGGTAAAGGTACATGTTCCAGCTTGAGTCGGGTAAGGTGTAGGCGCAGGTGTTGTAGGACTGTTAAGGTTGAGTTTATGTAGAGATGAGGAGATGTAAAGTGAGCACATGAAATAAGATCACTAAGCACCAAACTGTTGAAAGTCTTACCTGGCAGACGGTTGAGGTGGAGTCGGAGCTCCAGTTGTTGGGCTTACACTTGGTGCTCCTGTAGTAGGGGACTCTGATGGAGCCTTTGTCGACGGAGAACTCGAGGGTGCTATCGTTGGACTAATTGAGGGTGCCGACTATCAAAGATTGAGGCAAGTAATAAAGAGTTAGAAGCATCTGGATAAGAAACAATGAGATATAAAGTTGAGATACTTACTGTTACCGTCAAAGCCTCGAATCCTGCCGTCTTCCATGTGCCGAGAGGCTCCATGTCGGTACTATACAATTGCCAGTGCATAGACTTCACATACCCGTCCCAATCTTGATAGTTCCCAAGCTCATCATCTGCAAACATGTCAAACACATCTGTCTTGAACTCCTGCCAAACGCCTCCATTGCTTGACACAGGCTGATTGAACGGGCGGCGGTCAAACACACACTCCTCCTTGTCACAGGGACCATTGACCAAGTCGTTATTATGGAACCTCATTCGTAAAAGAATATGGAAGTTTATAGGACGAGAAACATCTAGCAACTTGAGCCAAAATCTGTATTGATAATTTGCTTGAGGGATCTCTCTCCCTTTGAAGTTCTGAAGAACAACTTTATCACGAATAAAGTTAGGTCCTCTAATAACCATAACGTCTCGCTGGATATCTTCATCCTTCTCGATAATTGGTGCCAACATAATGTCACCAATCTTCCACCATGACATACTATACTCGAATATGTTATTCATGATGAATCCACTTGAGGTAACAGAGTCATGAGGTACAAGAGACTCGGCGGCAGGCAGTATCTTCTGTACTCTCATATCGTCGATCCAGTAAGGGGTATTCTGACCACCAGCTACTCTCATACGCAACTGATAGTGATTACACTGCTTGGGATACAACTCTGTGCCGCCATGATCCTTCCATTCATCACCTGCAATGCGGTGTACGGCCTCGATGGTCGTCCACTCGCCTGGCGTGAGATAATGACGTGAAATAACATTGGCATCATTGTCCGATTGATACCAAGGGCACTTTGGCTGATTGATATTGGTACAATCTGGGCTCTCCTTCTTCTTGTGATAGTGACCAGTGTATAGTTGGAAGATCTTTCCTGTCTCTTCAGTCTTGACCTTCATGTGAACCTTGATAAGATCCCCTGTAATTGAAATGAATGTTTTGCAAATGAGAACTATAACTTACAAGTGTTGCAACTGTGCCATAACTCATAGTAACTACTTACCTGGTGATGTAGGGTTGAGGTTTCGTCGGGTAGAACACTTGGGAGCAAGAGGACGACTTAAAAAGCAGAGTGGAGACAAAGCGTTTGATGTACCCTGTACTTTCAAACTCTTGAAACCTTCATAAACATAAGGGGCACCTCCATCATCCAACTTATCTTGGAGACTCAGATTACATTTACCACGTCTTCCGTTTATCAACGATCGAATTTGTCGCCATGAACCCTCGAAGTTACCTTTGCGTAGGATGTTGTGATATGGGGCAAAGTCGGTTGTGTTTCCGTACTGATTGTCTGGAATTTCAATTGTAGTTGCTAGTTGATACATTGCATGTGGCTATGATATGATTGTAATGTTTAGATTTGCAAATAACATATGATATGATCAAATGAGTGAGATAATGATCAAACGAGTAGATATTAAGATTGCATATCATTATCATATGTATCAAAAATATCACTGCATATCATTTTTATTCATATGCATTATCTTATGCATACAACTTACCGGAGGAGGTTCTTGTAGAGTAGTTAACGAACCAGCTTCTAACAATTGACGAGATATGATATCGTCGTCGTAAAGGGCAATCTCATCGGGAGTTGATGAATCCCAAAGTCCAATAATGGACAGGGCGGCGATAATGCCTAGAATAACAATGTATTGTTTATTGTTTAGCATCATTTAGTTTGGATTGCAACAACCTATTATTATGGAGGAGTTCACCATGCATCCTTATTCACTATTACCTAATACCAAGGGCTACTACCATTCTAGCTTGTAAAAAAAATCTAAGTTAGCAAATGACTATGTCTCATCATCAATTGTCCGATTTTAGTAGTAGCCCGCATAGTTTTCATTTGCTAAATTAGATTTTTTAAGCTAGAATTTTCGGATTATGTCTCTAGTAGTAGCCCTAATTAGTGAATAATAGGAGGACTAGTAATAGCCCTACTCATAATAAATAGGTAGGTTGCAATCCAAACTAAATGATGTTAACCAATAAGCAATATATTGTAATTCTAGGCGTAATCGCCGCTGTGTCCATCGTTGGTCTTTGGTTGGATAGAAACACATCATCAACTAATGATTATGTCGGTGAGGAATATGAACTCAATAATGCCCGTAGGTTGTTGGCAGCCGGATCGTTGACTGAGCTACAAGAACCACCTCCGGTAAGTATATATTAATTTATATCATACTATGCCGCATGTTTATATTTTGTTGTATATCTATAATGATGAGGATCTTACTCATTGAATCATATCTCATGCATGTTATTTGCAAATAACTCTCTAAATCCATTTGACATCTAGCCACACTTGATGTATCAAATGGCAACTACACTTGAGATCCCCGACAATCAATATGGAAACACAACCGACTTTGCACCATATCACAACATCCTACGCAAAGGTAACTTCGAGGGTTCATGGAGACAAATTCGGTCGTTAATAAATGGAAGACGTGGGAAATGTGAATTGTCCTTACAGGATAAGTTAGATGATGGAGGTGCCCCATATGTTTATGAAGGTTATAAGAGTTTGAAAGTAGAGGGTACATCAAACGGTGAGTAGAGATGTCGTCGGGGGTGTTGTTAACCATTGTTATATTTGGTTCATATCATACATTTTTTTTAATACATCTCATGAATATATTCATGCCTCTTACTTCCCCACTTATGTCTCGACTCTCGACAGCATTGTCTCCCTTATGTTTTTTGTCACGCCCTCTTGCTCCTTCATGTACTACCCGGCGTAACCTCAACCCAACCTCACCAGGTAAGTGTAAAAGGTGTAAATTTAGGTTAGGGATTAATTAATACTCATTTGCAAAACATAATCATATCAACACTTTTGCAACACCACATATCAATTACAGGAGATCTGGTTAAAATTCACATGAAGGTCAAAACTGAAGAATCTGGAAAGATCTTCCAACTCTACACAGGTCACTATCACAAAAAGAAGGAAAGTCTAGATTGTTCCAACATTAATCATCCCAAATGCCCTTGGTATCAATCGGACAATGATGCAAATGTTATTTCTCGTCATTACCTCACGCCAGGCGAGTGGACGACCATCGAGGCCGTACACCGCATTGCAGGTGATGAATGGAAGGATCATACCGGCGCAGAGCTATACCCCAAGAACTGTAACCACTATCAGTTACGAATGAGAGTAGCTGGTGGTCAGAACACCCCTTACTGGATCGACGATATGAGGGTTCAGAGAATTCAGCCTGCCACCGAGTCTCTTGTACCTCATGACTCTGTTACCTCAAGTGGATTCATCATGAATAACATATTCGAGTATAGTATGTCATGGTGGAAGATTGGTGACATTATGTTGGCACCAATTATCGAGAAGGATGAAGATATCCAGCGAGACGTTATGGTTATTAGAGGACCGAACTTTATTCGCGATAAAATTGTCCTCCAAAATGTTATGGGGTATGAGATCCCTCAAGCAAATTATCAATACAGATTTTGGCTCAAGTTGCTAGATGTTTCTCGTCCTATAAACTTTCATATTCTCTTACGAATGAGGTTCCATAACAACGACTTGGTCAATGGTCCCTGTGACAAGGAGGAGTGTGTGTTTGACCGCCGTCCATTCAACCAGCCTGTGTCAAGCAATGGGGGTATCTGGCAGGAGTTCAAGACTGATGTGTTTGACATGTTTGCTGACGAGGAGCTTGGACAATATCAATACTGGGATGGATATGTCAAGTCGTTACATTGGAGTTTGTATAGTACAGACATGGAACCGTTAGGAACATGGAAGACTGCTGGCTTTGAGGCCTTGTCAGTAACAGTGAGTTATCTCTTGTGTATCTCAGTATACTTTCATTTTGGGAACTCGACTTTTATTTTGTATTGCTCACTCTAACTGTATCATTCATTTATCTATTGTCAATTGTCATATTTTAGACTCAGCCATTAAACCCAAGCCTGACCACCAATGATTTCAACATGTGTATTGCCTTGGACGCATCAGGGTCTGTATGTTCTCCCAACCCTTTATATCCTCAGTCATGTTCTAACTGCGCCAACGCATGCCACAACGTCCCTGACAAAGATACATGCTGCACGAACTTTGGTACCACTGTCACGTTTTCAACTCAAGTAGTGGAAGCCCTTGAAGGTTATCCAGTAGATAAATCATTTTCTGTGGTTGAATTCTCAAGTTACGCTTATGCTTCAAGTCCACTACAGAGCGCTGCTGCTACCAAGACATACCTTTCTAATAATATCAACTACAAAGGGGGGTCAACAAACACAGCTGGTGCGATTCAAAAGTGTCAAGATACTTTTGCCTCGAGCCCACCAGGAAGAAAGAATGTCTTGTTACTAATCACTGATGGCGTTCCAAGCGCTCCAAGAGGTGATCCGTATGGAGTTGCACTTGAAGAAGCCAGGAAGGCTAAAAGCGATGGTACTTTGGTCCTACCTTTTTTCATTGAGAATAACGTACCATCTACCTCATCCTCGTTCATGTGTTCTCTAAGTAGTAACTTATGCGATCAAACGAGTGACGGGAAAGTCTTCAGCGTAGCAAACTTTGATAATGTGGATGCTACTTTGGCGGCATTGATTGGCTTTCTTGAATAGATAGTATTGTTGGCTTGAAGAGGTATCGACTGCAACACTCAAAAGCCTTTGAGATAGTACAATCTTTCAAAGGATATTCAATTTTGTAGGATTAGAGTGAATGTTAAAGAATAATATAATGGCTAGGTCTCAAGAGAAGTCATTTGATATTACTAGTAACCTGACGATTAACACTGTAGAGTTGATATTCTTCACTTAAGAAGACGCTAGTAATGTGCATCTAGCCGCTGTTACACATTGCATTGACCATGATCCTTCCAGCTATAATCATAACCCTTAGCCCCCATTCACCACCCAAGTGGACGGCATCCTTGTGTGCACTCAGTCTTCCTGGCAGTGCCTCATGGTACGTCTTCGATGTCTGAATTGTATCACCTTCATGGCCATTGAACAGAAGCTCTGGACTAAAGAAGTCTAACACGCTTGCTATGAACTCATGTTGTTGTACCACTTCGGTGATAGCTAAGTTCTTTCGATACTCATTCAATTCGGTACGACGTGCTCGGTCATCAGCATACTTGTCTGGTATCATCCATGGTGCTGGCAGCATATTAAGTGTGATATGTATTGGAGGGATTTGTAGGTTCCTCTCAATCATTGTTTGATGCCATTGCACGAGTACATCATTCAAGTTTTTTCGAAATTCGTCTGCATTCATGAGCGAGGCATGATACCCCGGGCTGAATATAACTGTATCTGGTATTCTTTCCATGGGAAAACCTGGATCATTGATGTCAATACCTTGTCCTCGTAAGGTTACAAAATCTCCCCAAGTATGAGGCATATCGACTACCAAATGATCAGGAGGATCCTCAACTATAATTTGCCCTCCTTCAGTAGTCAAAAACTCAAATGTAAAGGTAAACCAAATTCTTTGGTTTGTAGTAGTGGGGACAGCAGCTATAATAAAAGTCTCTGCATTGCCAAACCCGAGCACTCCATAGGGATCCCAAGTTTTATACTCTATATTTGACCACTTCAATCCATTTAATAATATCATTCGAGTTACTGAATCACCTATGATACTAACCCAAATGTCATCTTCACGATGGTCTAATAAGGGACAAGGCCCATAACTTTGAATTGGAGTAAACATTGTACTGCTCGGAACATTTCGGAAGTTTGTATCAATTTGTAAACCATTACATCGATCATGCCATGTATTAGTTTCGTGATTATAATAACCCGGTTGAAATGATTTTATGTTGCAATCGAATTCATCTAGATCAATAGCTCTAACTCCACTCTTAACTTGTCGATTGATTATATAATTTGAGTTGGCAGTATCTGTGGCTACTACACCGGTTACTTGATTAGTTCTAGTACAATTTACATTCAGTTCTGTTGGATAATTAGGAGGTAAAGCTAGATTCACAAAGGCACCCTGGAGGAGAAGAAGAAGAAGAGAGACGACAGTAACTTCTGTAAGTACATGTAGTTTGGAAAGGCAATCAATAAAAAGCAAATGAAGTTCAAATCAACTTACCTTTTCGTTAATAACTGATGCTGCTGAGATTTCACCATTGTGCACTGATGCTATACATAAACTCTCTCCTTCATGTTGTGTCAATTCATCAATTGTTTGTTCGCGGAATGATATAGTTTTAGGATCACGAAATGTTATTAAGTTCAGTAGATTGAAATATTTATAATCTCTTGGCTTGTTGTATTGAGGAACGCCTGATGAGAGTTGTCGCCTCCTACTACTACGGAGACCAATATTTCTAATATTTCTTATAACCTGAATATTACCATATGGATCAACAAATCTTTGAGCTATTAATCTCAGTCCAAACCACCATTGATGATTATACAATCGGAGAGTTGTTATTGCTACTAATAAGGCAAGGATTGATACTCGTAACTTGTTCATTGCACGTTTGCAATTCGGATATGTTCTGATTTCAGTACGCCTACTGAACTACTTCCCCCTTGTTTCTTCCTCTTAATATGTTAGGATGTATACTCACTAAAGTATAATGAATGACCTTGTTGCCAAGAGAACAATAATTGTCGGTGTAACTTTTTATGCACAAGATGTGTTCACTTTCAGTTTCGCTGTTGAATAGTTGAATTTATGGGATGACGAGGTACAGCAATGTAGGTAGTATTTGTAATAGTTAGTTGCAATAGTCATTTACCATAGGCGCCATGAGTTTGAGGATTCATGAGGTCGTATTGCATTCACTATAATTGTACATATTGCTAATTTCACAATATGCACGGTTCTATCGCTAAAATATCTCTTTACTAATCCCACAACAATTATCCTACTGTGCTATGTAGATTCCATGGTAATCAACCTCTAAAGAGCCCATATTTCACTCAATGTGATGTGTGCTGCCTCAAGACTTGCGGTCTATAGGTACATATGCGCTTGATTAGTTTTCTCGTTTCCTATTTCTTAGTCTTAAAGCCATCACTGATGATCGGTAAAGGTCTTCTATTTCTCAACAACGGTTTACTTATCGTCATCACCTACTCCCCATTGTTGACCTAACTTTATTCCAGAAGCAATAGACTTCCACCAGTACTCAACACCATCTTGCTTATTCTTCATCTCTTCTTTCCCAAAATCTCGATCAACTAAACATCTAGTTATACGTTCACCATACATTTCTATAGCCTCACTAAAGAACTCAGTCCATGCATTTGGTCCATCCAAATTGCATTCTTCAATCTCATCTATCATGACTGCTTCGTCATTCACAACATGTGTCATCATGTTTTCTGGTGTATAACAGAGTGGAGAATTTCGAAGTAACAGATGAGGTTCACCACCGGATGTTCTTGCTATCAATATGTCCTTGTCCATGTATGATATTTCCAATGTACGAGTTGTAGACCATGACTGTGGTGTGGGTATTGTAATGCCATTCAGCTTTATCCCTTGAAAGTGTTCTAGTAATAGCGTACCTTCCTCTCCTCTAAAGTCTTTATACTCCCCTGTCAAATCATCTTCTGTAGGACGTCTTAAACTTGTACAAACTTCTAATACTAAATCTACTGACCCACAAAGTTCAACTTCTACTAAAGCCTTGGCTTTAGTTTGTTCATTCTCTACATTCAAAGCAACATTCCTAAAATCCAATATCTCGAAGGGGAACAGTACTGATATACGTGATAATAATGTAATAAGCCGCATACCAATTGTCGGCACGCCAGTGAATACAAAACTCCAGTTTGCATTTAAGGAATGATGAGTTGCTGGTCTTAGTATCGGTAGAGGTGATAATTGTTCTAGATCTTTCATAATATCTTCGGCTGTTTTAGCACCATCTTCTTCTTCATAACCGGTAATTGCCGCATGGGCTAATTCACGTTTCAGTTTTGTTCGTTTGATTTCTGCTGGCGATGGTTGTTCTTGTTGTTGTTGTTCATCTACTCTATCTCTATCATCGCTAATAAGTGCACCGAGCTCATTAGTTTGCAAAGATGCAAGTGTACTATTCCAAAGAAATGGCGGGGGTATGAAAGATGCTACCTCTTTATTTGCAAGAGTATCATTCAGTAGGGACGATGATTCATAGTACGATAAAGCAGTAGTTGATGATGTTGATCTAACTGCAGCAGTTCTGATTACATGATGTGATGTTGGCGAAGTAAAAGATGATACTTCATAGGAGGATAGGAGCAACGCCACCGCGTAAAGAGAAGATATCATCATACAGTCTATTATTGGTGAGGTTATATCATCATTCTTGGTGTTTATGGCTACCATACTTTCATAAAGCCATCTTATCGCGGTTTTGCCCATGCTATTTTGTGATGGGCCTAGCAGCTGCTTGTCCCCGGACAACTGCTGAACGCCCTGGGGTTCAAGAGAAAGATTGGACATTTTATTAATTATTTCGCATTTCGCAAAGGCTGGCTAAAATAGCGGTCTCTCTAGAGTATTTCACCAACAACACACTTCGCCTACAAAGTTAAGTACCGAGAGAATAGAGATCAGTAGCAGTGGAATACATTTGTTGATTTCGGAGGTAGGTATTAATACCACAGATCTAAGGTAAACTACAAACAGAAAGAACAAGAACACAAAAAAATATATCAAGTTATTGCAACTGCAACTGCTAAAGAGATGGGCCTTGAAAAGAAGAAACATACCCCATCAAAACAAAACCGTACTAGTATTTCATCTCCTGCACGGAATGTTTCACTACAGTTAACGGGTAGTAATACTAGTACCACGCCGTCTAGAGGATTATCACAGGGTAAGGCCGCTTTATGCACATCTTGTGTTCTTTTTTTCATCAAGCTTAAATATGTCTAATGTATAATATCCATTACCCTCCACACTACAACCACAACTCCAACACCTCATAGACATGTCTATACCCAATACACCAAGCGAGCAACTTTCCACAGCAGCAACAGGAACACAACCTCAACTATCACCACACGAACAGGAATTACAAAATGAAACACAAAGATTACAACGTGAAATAGATGCCTTGAAGAAATTACAACAATTAAAACAAGAAGAGGAGGAATTAAAACGTTGGTTATCGGGACATGATAATGTAGATGGTGTATCTCCTCCGTCGCGTAGACGTAGCTCGGGTGGTGGAAGTAGTGGAGGTAGACGAAAAAATAGTAGGGGTAATTTTTATGATCAAGAAACACCCGGGGGTGATAATAATGAATATCCACCCTCATCTCTAATGCCTACTGAATCTACTGATTCATTAGATGAATCTGATTATTCTGCGTCTCCACCCCGGAACAATGTTTATTCAGGAGCACCCTCACCCGGAGGAGGAGGAATTAAGAGAAGGAAACAGCAGCAGAATTATAATTCCGAATTGGATGAATCAGACTACTCGTTAGATGATAATGAACGTACGTCAAAGGGTAAACGTCGTGGTAAGAGAGGTAGTTCATTACCATTGTCTACACAGGCATATAATATCTTGGGGAGTTTTGCATTAGAGGTTAAACGGCGGTTCATCTCTGCTACAACTGTTGTTGAATCACCCTCATCGCCACCTTCTTCAGATGAGACTACTAACACAGCAGATGTTGAAAGCCATGGTAAATATTCCAAAACAAGGAATGGCAAGAAAGGAGGCGGACCACCCAAACAAGTATCAACACGTGAACTGTTATATAAAATTGGTATGGCAATAATAACCGATATTGATGATGAGACATTACAACGTGAGGATACTGAAACTATATTAATCATTATTACCTTATTAAAGGAGGCGATATTGGGCATTGTTATTGCATTCTTGGCTGTATCATTCGTTCTATTCCTTGATCATTACTTCTTATTGAACTTGCCCACGGCACGAAACTTTCGTAGGGCAACGTTTGCGGCAATGAATGATCATGAGACATTACGTTCCTTTGAGGAGAATGCTGGTATGAAATTTATGGAAATGGCGGAATATACTGGTATTGTGAATGAGATTGAGCAAGCTGCGAATAAAACGAAATTGGCATCGTCTATCTTTGATACACGGTCACAGGATTTAATTGATATGCAGGTTGATCTTACCACTGCCAATATTGATGCCAAGTCCTACATGAAACAGTTGGGATTAGATACATTCTGTAATGATTGTATATGGAGTCAGAACCAAAAGCTGACATGTGATGGTCGTGTAAAACAGCTCGGAGAGAGGTATCAAACACCCAAGTATAAGGCAATGATGTCAGCTATGCAGAAGGAATCATGTCGTAATTTGGTAACTGTTCCTGGTGTAACTCCGAAAGAAAAAGAGATACTTGTCAAGGAAAAGATGTTCAAGGAATGGAATCAAGAAGAGGAGGATGAAAAGATGTCCAAGGGGTTAGCTACTGAACAGGATGTTGTTAAGAATTGGCATAGACATGCTGCCAACTTTTGTAGTGATTGTGAATGGGATGCGGGCATGACGTGTGCCAAAAGAGGTCAGTTCCTTAATGAACGATATGGCACGCCAATGATTGAGGCAATGGCAAAGGTAATGGTTGAGATGGAGAAGTGTCGACATTCGTACTATGAGAAGCGTATTAAGTCGATGGGTGGATATTGTGGATCTTGTGTCTGGGGAACAAAGAAGACACAGACTTGTAATGCACGGGTTGAATATTTAATATATACTTACAAGAATCCGGAGAATGTGGCAAAGTTGGCTGCCATGGATAAAGTGGCATGCAGAGGATCGAATCAAAGAATGCATTAGTACAGACGAGATTTAGTGCTCATAAATTAGATATATTGATGAGCCGCCCGCCGCTTCAGTGCAAATAATAAATGATACTATCTTTCAAGCTATTTATGAAGGGAATTCTCACTCATCAACCCAACGTCTTCCTGAGAGTTTCAAGCGCACAAAAGGATTAGAAGACACCTACGATTGTGAGAAGAGCTCCCTCTTGGCAGCCTGCTGAATGTTCCCCACTAATTTCTCAGTCGCAATCTCAATCACAGCCTGACAACTCTTGCCCAATTCTCCACCATCCTCCTCGTCCTTTGCTGCAGCAGTGGCAGACGCCGATGGCTTTTTGTCGCCACCTCCCGAAGGAGCTCCTGCAGAACTTTTCGATGCGCCACCCCGTCCACGTGATCCTCCCATCATAGAGGGTACATCACCAGCACCTGCACTTCCACCACTACCATTTGGTTGATACTTGGCAATGCGGTCAGCAGCCTTGCTTACCCTATCAGGGTATCGATCTCGAGCCTCAGTTTCACACATGGGTGTACTCCCGAGAGTACGCATCCAAAGGAAATTCTGTGTCAATGTTGACAATACCGAACGTGCTCCACCACTCATAAAATATTCTACCTCAAGCTCATAATATGAACTCCAACAACTACCCCACTGTTCTAACCGAGCTTGTTCTTCCACAATAATCTCACCATTTGGACATTGGTTTTGAACTGGATTAGTATACTCGGGAGGGTATGCCCTGAAGGCTTTCAGTTCAGGTACACCCTTGGCCAAACTACGTAATGGATCAACAACAATAGCCAAAAATGGGTTACCGTGTGGATCCTCGGCACGTTGCCACTGAAGCTGTGTACTAATATCAGTCTGACTCAAGAAACAGTGACTATGAATACCCACATCAAATGGATGGGAGTGGTACCAACCCATGAACCGTTCCTTACGCGTATTCTCAAGACTTTCACCTAATTCAATCATATGATTAACGACATCACCATCATCTGCAATGACTCGTGTTTCAAATCCTTCAATTGGTAATGGGAAGACATCTGTCACAACTAATTGTTTAGGTGTATTTGGATCGGGACGTCCTAAAAGTAATCCCATCACTTCAATTGGATTACCACCCTTCTTTACACCCTTTTCTACACCAGAGTGACAATGTGTCATCTGTATATTTATATTGTGGAGTGTTTAAGTGTGTGAGTATGGGTTGGAAAAGTTATATTGAGAGTTGAAAAATTGAATAATGAATATAGTATAGTACAAAGATTATGATATTGCAATTGTATATCCTCTCATATACACCCAAAACAAACCAAATATGATATTCCAACAATACTATGATATGTATTTTTTGTAGCTATAAATGTACACCCTCTCATGTACACCCCATAACAAGCCAAACATGATATAACAACAATACAAGATAACACAAGAAGTATAATAAACTTACCATCTTCATAACAGCAGAGGGACTAACGGCCACGCCTTTGAAATATTTTGGATCATCTTTCCAAGGATTTTCCTTTCTCAACTCGGCAAGTTTTTCGTCGTCGAATGTATAGCGCGCGTCGGCTGCCGCAACAGTGGTTGTTCCTCCTTCTTCTACCATGGTTTGAATACTAGATATGAACTGTTAAATTAGATATGGTATGTGTACCTAGTAGACTCCTTACAACTCTCTCTTGAGTGATTGAACACAATTAAATAATTCAACAATTCAGCTTAATCGGTTTGCTCGCCAACTCGATAAGACACTGCATTTGTATGGTACCATAATTTGACCTCGATTTAGTCTTTGCTACTTCCTATCCAACTCAATATACCAAGATGTTTAAATCCTTCCTACTTGCGCTATTTATCTGTCTTCTCTCTGTCTACACTGTCCTTGCTGGTACCAATGCGGAGGGTGAGTATATAAAAAGATACACATGATGTACATAAAATATCTTTTTTTCATTTCCACTGTAAATTAATTTTATACCAGCCTCCTAACAACAACCTTTATCTTTATAATATGATAATATAGGCCTTGCATATTTGGAAGCAAAGGGTAAAGAAGATGGCGTAGTCACATTGCCCAGTGGTTTAATGTACAAAGAAATTCGTGCTGGAAATGGTACGTTTGTAAAAAAAAATGATAATATTCTAATTCAGTGCCTCAGAGCGTGATTGATACTCTAATTCAACTCTCACATCTCGAATTCAACTCACATGATCATTTGCAATACAGCTGACGGAAAGACCCCGACTATCAACTCTCCATGTGAATGTGATTACGCTGGCACACTGATTGATGGCACGGAATTTGATTCATCATACAAGCGTGGTCAGCCACTTACATTCGCTCCCAACCAAGTTATTAAGGGCTGGACAGAGGCTATGCAATTGATGAAAGAAGGAGCTAAATGGGAACTTTACATCCCTTCTGAATTAGGATACGGCGATCGTGGTGCTGGTGGTAGTATCCCTGGCGGAGCTGTATTAATCTTTACTTTGGAATTATTAAAGGTGAGAAATTGTTTAAGTAATTGTTCGATACCAACTTTTTAGCCATCTATACTCATTCAATACTCAATTATCATTTATAGGTCAAGGGAGATTTCGTTAAGACCGAGTAAGTGGATTTGTGAACTGACACGGCAATATGAAGACGAAATGAATCCAAGACGATATGAACTATGAAGATTTTTTAAAGATATAGTTGAAATAAAGCTAGGGTTTGATTTTTTACAAAACCAAGTCTAACATTCTATCCTTCCTCAAACCTTTAGACCAGAGGAAGTTAACGCCGACGGAGTTGAAAGTAGTGACGAAAGTGCTATAGACATAGACTCATCTTCTGATATAGGCCTACCTTCTACCACAGCAGCGTTGACGAATAGTAGCACTCATGCAAGTATATCTCTACTGGTCGTCACTTTTATTACTATGTTCATGTTGTAAAATGGTAAAGAACTATATCTAGTAAAGTAATGTACATTAAAAATCACTTCTCTCTACTTGCTAATAATTGATGAAGAGGATATGAACTGTTAAGCTTAGCTCATATCCTTATCTAGTATCCTAAAGCCTCAAAACTTGTATGTACTCTTCGTCTGCGGAAAACCAGCACCTTTATTATCTTCTGCCGCCACTTTGAATGAAGACTTTCCAAAAGTCTTCTTTGTAGAATCTCCTTTTTGTGGCATTCCAGTAAATCCGGGGCCAGATTCAAACCCACTACTTCCTTTCAACGGGGGCGGTGTCGAGATATGTGCATCACTGAAGGCTGAATTTCCCCCCTTAGTTCCGAATGCGCTACTACTCTTGCCACCAAAAGGTGACACAGCTGTGTTACCTTTAGTAAAGCCTGAGCCAGCTCCTTTACTTATTGAGCTCTTCAGGTTTGATGGCGTGTTTTTGAACCCTGAACCAGACCCAAACGTGGGTGGTGTATTGAAACTAGGATTAGATCCAAAAGCAGACTGTGAAGTAGCACTTGTACTCCCTTTGGGTGTTGTCGGTGGTGTATTGAAACTTGAATCAGATCTAAACGCCGACTTGGAAGTAACGGATGTACCTCCGCTGCTTCCAAATGTTGACTGCGGGGTACCTGTACTTTCATTGAGTGTTGCAGGAGCTTCAAACGATGAGCCTTGCTGTGTAGGCACACTCGAAGATTGACTCATCATATTGCCTGCTTGACTTTTGGGGCCATTGAATGTTGACTGTAGCCCACTTTGCCCGAATGGGGGAGAATTTTTATTGCCATTGACACTGAAACTCGAAGGCTTGTTTTTGTCATCATCGTCTTCATTATTGAACAATGGTAGCGCCGCAGCTACAACAACTGACCCCGTAGCCACCGCAGTAGCTGCTACTATGATTTCTATATCATCCAGGTCTCCTCCGTCAAACGAAGTTAGCTTTGATTTTGCCGCCTCAAGTGATTTCTTAAGATTCTCAAGTTGTTCTCCATCTGGCGACAAGTTGTTTACATCAACACTAAATCCGTCAGGAACCTTCGGCCTCAACTTGTATAGTGCCTCTTTTGTCTGAAAGCCTTTTAGTGATTCTTGCAATGGGGTTGAATTTATTTGAAGGTCAGAAAGCTTTGACTTCATGGCATCTATCTTCTCATCTATCGCTTTCCGTGCGTCTATCGCTTTACTCTTCTCTAACTCCCTAGAATCTTCTGCCTCTCGAAGCCTCTCTAGCACAGCCTTGGCATCGTCTGCTTCCTTTGTTAATCTATCTACTTGCTCATTGATCTTTGTCATAGAATCCGACCTCTCACTTATCTCTTTATCTAATCGAGCTAGCACTTCCTCTTTCTGAGATTCTATCTTTTCTATGGCTAGAATTCTAGATTGCTCTTCAACTTCTAGACGCTCAAGAACCTTTTCTATCCGTAGGATCTCTTTTTCCTTTTCTTGCTCGGCCAACTTTGCAGCTTCAATACGAGCATTCTCTTCTGCGATACGCTTAGTTTCCTCTTCAGCAAGTTTCTCTAATCGTATGTTCTCGGCCTTCTCGGCCTCTTCTTTGGCTACTCTCTCCTGTTCAACTCTATCAGCCTCAATCTTTTCAAGTCTTTCCTTCTCAACTCTTTCAGCCTCTATCTTGGCCAATCTCTCCTCTTCCATCTTCTCAGCGATACGCTCTTGCTCCACTCTCTCAGCCTCTATACGTTCTTGCTCAATTCTATCCGCTTCAATCTTACCAAGCCTCTCTTGTTCAGCTCGCTCGGCCTCTATCTTATCAAGCCTCTCCTGTTCAGCTCGCTCGGCCTCAATCTTAGCAAGTCTTTCCTGCTCAACTCTATCAGCCTCAGCTTTATCAATACGTTCTTGCTCCAGTCTATCGGCCTCAGCCTTGGCTACTTTCTCTTGTTCCACCCTCTCAGCCTCGGCTTTATCAATCCTCTCTTGTTCTTCGTCTGCAGCAAGCCGCTGTGCTTCTTTTTCTGCAGCAATCTTGTCGAGCCTTTCTTGTTCTTGCAACCTCTTCTCTGCTGCTACACGTTCACTCTCCATTTCCTTTTCTCTGGCAGCAATCATTACATCTTTGATTGCCTTTTCTTCCATTTGTTGGTATGGATTTTCATTTGTAGACTCGACTTCTTTTCTCGCCTGTTCTCTAACCTTTTGCACTGCATTGATGTTAATCTGCTCTAATAGTGCTGATAGTTCCTCATCAACTTTAGTAGCTGTTGTTTCTTCGGCTAGGAGTAGTGACGAGATTTGTGACGAAGGTGTTGTTTCCAATGTTGTTTGCTCACTGTTTATGACAAGTGAAGATGGTACTGATGACGAATCAGCATCTGCTGCATATTGCTGTGTATATTGCATATTGACCTCTCCAATAGTACCAGCTGATATTAGTGTTCCTACCGCCAATGCCTGTACAGTACAAAAAGATTGAGATATTAGCAATTTTTGTGCACAAGATATGCACATAATTGAAACATGCAATAACAGCCTATTCATTGCAACATATACATACCTTAGTAGCACACAACTGTGCAGTTATAACGGTGCTGGCTCCTAACATAGCAGCTGGTGATATATCTTTCTTCTCGTTTATACCATGAAGATCTTCTACATTGTCCTCATTTGCAATATTATTATCATTTTTCGACATACTTAGTCTCCCCAAACCTCTATCTGCCGCATTGATATTTACAAAAGCATTATCATTAGTATGGATATCTGAAAATATATCTCTGTGCTGACCATTACCAGAAGAACTTGGTCTACTTGCTGAATATCCAGGAGAGGAAAAAGCAAAGGACAAATAATTTGTACAGTCTTGATACTGAAAGAGAAATGCTGCTTGTGCAACTACGGCGGAGAATCTCATGATTTGATAACTTCACTGCTTATCTCATACAACCTACTTTATTGTTTGTCTTCACCGAAGCTAAGAGGCGGCATATATATCGGCAGCCGACTTGCAAAGAGGAAGATTCATTTCATTTATGACGTGGGTATAGGCTGTCAAAAAATCTAGGGTAGCAAAGATAGAGTACGATAGTATTTCAGGCATGAGAGTGTGGATGAAGTCGGTGGCTATTATGTTATTGCCAGTACTAGCACAGTACTATCTTTATCTTCTCTTGCTTTGCATGTGCACTCCCATTGCATTCTTCACAATTGATGCCGCCTCGTCTACTGATTGCCACTTTCTTCCCATCACTAGAACAAATGGATCACAAAAGTGAGTCTTCAAATCATATTCATTGCCATCACCACAGAGCTTGATACAACACTCTAGATACTGTATACGATCAGTTACAATGAGTTGAAAAGATGAGAGTACATGATTCTTTCCTCATTAATCTCAAAAGGTATATCGATAATAGTGATGAACGACATTCCACCGAAGATATCTCTTGTTTCTACTACCCTGCTTGTCGAACCCACATGCGGTCCATCATGACAAATAGCCATTTCATAAAGTAATCTTTCTTTTGCTGCATCTCTTGCCAAGCTATAATCAGCATTCCCTACTATAATCAAATCTTCAACCTTCGTACGAGCATCGAGTAAATCACTTTGTGCCTTTCTAGCAGAATGTGCAACGATTTTGATTGTGATAGGAGGTTGCTGCTCACGTAGCTTGGAATTATAGTTGATGTTGATATAACAATTTGACTCACGACCAATATCAACTACCCCTCTCCTAGAAGTTTGTTTTGAACCAACAAGATGGACTTATGAAGGAGATACTTGTTAGAATTGGAAAGATTGAGATATTTGAAAAGATATAAAGTAATCTATCAATACTCACAGAATAAGTTTCTTTGAGTGATATAATCTTTTTGAAGCCAAGTCGGTATATTTAATACAGTCCTATTGTTATGACTAGCCGTTTTTGATGCCGATGATGTACTATTGATGGATCTACGGCTTTGTGGTTCTTTGTATCCACTAGTTGGTATTGTGTTTACATGTTGTGATGGTCTATTGGCAGTTGGCGTTGTCGATGCTGATAAAGTTGTACCATCTTTGCTATTGTTTGAATCACAAGTTATTGATAGAGGTACTTTCGGAACAGACTTAGCAGCAGCATCCTTTTCCACTGCAACACCATCTGCTTTGTTGTCATCAGTTGTTATATCTGTAGACTTTAATTTTCTATATTTGACACGCTTTGCATCAACCCCTGCTTCATAGTTGGCTTGGAACCCCTCCACTGATGTCTGGATAGTGTATACAAGACCGGTAGGCGACGATTCACATAGTAATACTGTGCCCTCTACATCTGAACCATCTTCTTTATCACTAGCAATTGTTACATTGCAACCGGCTGCATATCCAAGTTTGTCCTGAGTAACTTCTTCTACCATATCCTTTTCATTTTTATACACAATTTTATACATTAAATCTTTTGTAAGAATATTGAAAGATACAGACTGAACCACTCCCTATACAAAAATGATAGTAATATATTATGTGAGTATATCATATGACCAAAATGAGAGTATTGCAATTTGAATGAAGATATGTGAGTATAATATCATAGAGGATACACTAAACTCACCTGTTTTAGAAGTATCGACGACACTTCATCTACTTCCATATCACAGCTAGATTTATCTGGAAAGTTATACCAAACTGGACAGCCCTTTGGGAAGGGTAATGCCTCCGTTTGCTCATTGGTCAACTCCATACTAGGATTTATTTTGAGAAAGTTTATATATATTGTTATTGTTGAGAAAGTTTGTGTATGTGGTATCTTTTCTTAAGTATCAACTGCACTATTGTTTGCAAAGTATTGCAATAGTAGAACCAACCAATTACCACTATTTATCGGTACTAACTATACGGCAGCAAGCCACACAGGCCCAAGAGTATTGCAGTACGATATTGAGTATTATCGATAATGCATTTCCGTATTTTGGTTATATCATTATTACACATGTAATAAAAGGAGAAGTACATGCTCATCAAGTACCTACTTAGCCCACGCCATGGTCGTCCAGAAAGAGACAAGTAGATACCCCCGTGGAAGGGGTGAAGTTGCATGTGTATGTAGTGTGATACTAGATATTCTGAGTTGTCAATAGAAGGCAATCTCTAGTTGATGTCATCGCATAGCATACTTGCAAAAGACGACGAGAAAAACGAACTATCATCTGAGAATTTAAATAGCATATCAAATTATAGGAAAAAGCTCAGTACAAACTTGCCCTCAATACCAACATACGGATCTTGTATATCATCTCCAACTGCCCAACAGCAATATAGGGTTACTTCTCCTACTCAATTGTTACTATCCCTAATGGGATCAGCGGATTCATCAGATTCTAATAATAACAACAACACTTCTTCTCCAACTAATTTACATTACTCAGTATCTGAAAGTAGTGAACAAGAAGATTCATCTATTAACTCAATACTAGAAGAAGAACGAGAAGAGTTAAATACCAGTAATTCCGTAGAAGAAGACCAATCTAATACCACATCAATATACAATAACAAACTAATAAACATGGTTAATTGGTCAGTTTTTACACCACTACTAAATCGTTTCCTAAATCAAATAGTATTGGCAGATAAACTCAATCAATACTTTCTATTAGTATTATTATCACAGAATGGAAAATATGCAGCGTTAGGTTTTATTGCCATGTACATTATATTTACACTATTAATTTGGATACCGCTTTGGTTATTAAGTTGTATCATAACAGAAACGGGAGTATACCTCTTTATACTTACCAGTATAATATATGGTGGACGATGTATATTACGACTATTAGCATTCCCCGGTACAAATGTGAAAGTATATGGTGAAATTGAAAATGAATTTTCAAAGTATGCATGTAGAATGTTAGTAGGTGGTGCTGACGCTATTAAAAACTTTGCAATGTCGATTAGGGCTGGAAATAATTCATCAACAGCAACACAGTCTACAAAGATGGATAGAATATTAGGTAAGGATGACAATGATGGATGGGAGATTCATGATGTTGCATCGACATATAAACGATTGGAAGTGTATAAGAAACGAGTGTTTGGTGTATATTTGGAAGTATTGCATTGTTTACTAGAAGAGAATGGACAAGGATATGATCCGTCATCTCCTACGACGGCCCTTGGTGCACATGCTACAGCGGCAGATGGAAATAGTTTTTATCGATTGGGTGAGAATATATCGGCATGTAAGGATACATGCAAAAGGAGCATGTGCTGTGAACGTCAGAGCTCAAATGGCGGTGAAACCTCAGAGTCTATTCAAATCAATATTCCACCAGCTCATAGTCCTACAAATAGCCTAGACAGCAACAGCTTTAGAAGATCCACAACAAAGTATGGCAACAACCCATTAGTTGGAGATGTTGGCAACATGAACACAATCACATCCCAAGCTCGCTCAGATGGAAGAGAGTTATATACTCTCCTCACTTCACTGTTAGACGATTATGCTACATTAGAATCATCAGCATCTAATATATTACAATCAGGCAATACTGTACAGAATTTAAAGAAGGGTATGGTATCAAATGAAACTGCAGAGTGTGCAACAAAGTTGATACAACGGGCTGAAGAGTTACGAGAATTATTATCACGGATTAAACTATCCTCTTCTGATGGCGATAATGAAGATGACGACGAAGAAGATGTGGGTGCAGAAGCAGTTCGGCATCGTCTTGAAGAACAGGGTACTGCCTCTTCATCATCTACCATGGGTATGATAAAGTCAGCAGTGCAGGCCTTTGTGTCAATGGTTGATCCACCACCACACAAATCCATCTTTGGATTGGATGTGATTCGAGGTTGTTTCTTGGCCAGATATATTGGTGCTCGTCAATTTTGGATTAAAAGAAACAGAGGCGGGGGAAAGTTGGATGTGATTCACATCCCTTCATTATTAAACAACAAAGGGCAAGAAAGTTTTCTACCACTATCTCCACGAAAAGGCCGCGATGAGGATATCACAAGCAATTCTACTAACAAAAGAAGAGCAGTGCTATATTGCAATCCTAATGCAGGCTTGGTAGAGGTAGCTACTGGGATGGGGCTAACTGGTGGTAATGTTGCTCAAGATAAAGATGATGACGAGAAAGATGCGACATGTTGGACAGAGTATTACATTGAGCATGGCTATGATGTATACTTGTTCAATTATGCGGGTTATGGTCGCAGTTTTGGAGGAAGTTCATGGAATGAAACAACATCTGAATTCAACCATGGCTTCTTCCCAGCACTAAGAAGATTCTTCTTCTCTACTCTTCTTGCTTTTAAACCATCCTCTGAAAGTTTGAAGTCAGATGCATCTATTGTAGCCCAACATCTTGTCGATGTTGTTGGAGTTGATGAGTTAATAATACATGGGGAAAGTATAGGCGGGCTGGCAGCTGCAGGAGCCGCAAGGAACTTAACAGCAACAACAAGTTCGGCTAAAGTATCAACACTGCTCATTTGTGATAGAACATTTTGTAATCTCGAGGCAGTGGCTCAAAGATTGGTAGGAGGTTGGACTGGGAATGCCATTCGCCTCTTGACACCAACTTGGTCTACAGATGTTGCTCGAGATTTTATAGCAGCGAGATGTCCCAAGGTTGTAGCACAAGATGCTGCTGATGAGATTATACATGACTATTCTTCGCTAAAGACTGGACTTTCATTTGCGAAAGAGCTTACTAAAGGCTCAACGAAAAATCTCGGCTGGATGATGTCGTCACCATTAGAGTATCGAATGGCTGATCTAGACAGTGTGAGCATAACAGATTCAAGGTTATCAAGCAGCTCATATCATGTCAAGAATCCGTCTACTTGGCCAGCTGACAAACACATTAGCTGGTCGGAAGCACATCACTTTTCAGCTTGCGTTAGAAGGATTGAGAAGCTAGCCACTGCTGCAAAGAAACAGATCAAGCTTGACGACTCGACGAGATCAGAAGAGGGCACCGAAGTTACTCTTTCGTCGATGGATGGAGTAGATGATTTAACATCAACAAGCAGTGTTGGTATTCAGAAGAAGTCTGACTTCAAAGCACTCACAAAAGTTTGGAAATCACTGGCATGCATGGATGGATTATGCGGCCTACCACTCGGTCACACTGTTAAGGAAGGCTCTGATTGTACAATCGCCTGGTTATGTTGCGTAGTAGTATTCGGGGCACAACGTCTCGCAACACAGGCAGAGAAGCGATGGAGTAAAGACACGTCTTCAGATGCCTCCACTGGATTGAATGATAACAGCAATCGAGAGTTTATCCCAGAAGATTTTGATATGAGACCAAAGAATCATCAGTGGGATGAGAATAGTTTGATAAGTCATCCTTTACCAATTCCTGTGGTATTATCATCTTTGAAAAACATGACTGCAGAGGAGAATCACTCCTTACAAGAAGGTAAGAAGTTGTGTATGATCTCGAAATGTGCATGTGATATTCCTATTTGATTATTGTCTCACCGCCACACAATTATCCTCAACATATGTCCAGTCGAGGCTGAGCTAAAGTATGTAATAGGCATGCTTGAGTACATAGTCTCAAGATTGACATCCAAGGAAAGTGTTGCTACAGCAATAAGTCAAATACGAGAAGGGGTAGAGAATGACCAAGACACTGTATCAACCGGATGCTTTTTGAATCTCAATTGTGGACATAACAATCAATACTCTTCCGAAGAACGAGAGAAATTAATATCATTGATACGAAGATCATTTGGTAGTCGTTTAGAAATAGTATAATAATATTACTCTAAATGATTCAGAGATATCATCTTTAGCTATTTATGTTGCTCAAATCAATATCACAGCTCGTCACCAATTAAGGATGAAATCTCTTTACACCATGCGATATCCCTTGGTGCAAAAGACTTGGCTTTATCTCCTCCTAATACCACTGCATAATACCATCCATCATCATTATTATCACTCATATCATTTGGTCTTGTCACTGGCAATAGCAAGGCTTCCTGTGCATTACTCGGTAGGTAAGTAAACTCAATGTGACCAGGCAACGCTTGCAATGTTGGAAGATACGATTCATTCGCTCCTTTTCTTCTTGTGGACCCCACAACTTGTGTTCCACCAACAGTACCACCTTTTATACTACCATCCTCCCTTAACATTCGATCAAGGATGGGAGTCTTTAAATCTGATGATATTGATGAACGCAATTGTTCGTCTGATGGGAGTATCCCCACTGTTGCAAGTGGTATCCACTCAGAGTTTTGTTGTGTAGTAAGGAGAACAGCTGATTGTGCCGGAGTACATTTAAGAAATGATGATAATGCCCACTCCACTGTAGATTGAAACTTATCATTTCTTCCCTGCATTGCACTACTATTTTGATTCTCATTCCAAATAACTTTATCTTGATTAATACCCTCTAACATTACTCTTTCAGCCTGTACACTTTCTACATCTAACTTTGTAATACCATTCAATAATACACTACCTGCTGCAAATACACCTAATAAATCGATCCGACTTCTACTAGCCTCATAGGTAGCATCTTCAGGAAAAGATATCAATCTTAGTAAGAGTATGAATAATATACCGATTGATCCCAGGAGTAGGGAGGTACGATCTGATGTTAGGGTTAATAGTAGTTGATCAATGGTTGATAGATTAGATGGAGAGGTACTATCACTACTTCTTCCTTTATTATCGAAACTAACATTTGCTTTGCTTGTAGATAAAAATGAAGAAGATGATATGTCATCATTATTCATATTATTATTGTTGAGTAGTACAGTGCTTCTATGGTGTATCCTGTACATTTGCTTTGTTGATACTGATTGTGATTGTCTTGCAATTAGTAAACGATTATCTGATATACCATGGTGCTGGAAAGCAGTTGAGGATTGTATCCTTCTTGTGGACAACACAACATTATCTGCTGACGATTGTGCATATAAGGGTATCCTTGTTGTTGATGATACCGACTGCGGTAATACCAACGATAATACCACCGCTAGAAAGACATAACTTGTCGGAAGGTGATAGATAATAGAAGGTGGCATTGACATTCGAGAGGTAAGAGCAGGTTATAAGATTATGAGGTAAGAGTAGGGACAATAGTAATAGAGTGATAAAGCAAAAAGTGAGCATGAGCAATGACATTTACAATACAAGTGAAAATTCACTCTGTCCTTTTATTTCACTCTGTCCTTTTGCCTTATAGGTTGAACGGGTATCTACGTAGGAATTAAATAGACCGACCGCGATCGGTCAAGACCAAAAATGCTAAGTAATTTCTTAGCCTTTCACTCTGTCGGCGATCGGTCCTTTTTTTCAATTTTTGGCCAAGTTGGGTGCTATAGTGCACATTGTGAACGGCAACTCGGTCCAAATAAATACTATAAACTGTTTGTATAGGATATCAACTAACCGATTTGCAATTGAAATCATGACAAACGTACGTCAGGAAGCTGAGATATGCATTAGCAAAAGGATACCGACCGATCGTTTTTAGGAGGACAGAGTGAATTTTCACTTGTAGCGAGTAAACGATTTCAGCAACAAAGTAAAAGTAAAAGTGCTCTGCAACTTTGCACTTGACAATGTGATTGCTCTTAGCGCGGCCCCCTCCCATCACAAAGCCCTATCCCACATATAGAACAACGATTAGCTTTCATCATAATATAGACAAAGTAGTATTGCAATAGAATTAGAATATCGTAGAGGACTACCTCACAACAATACCCTTCAAAAAGAAAATTACATCTTCCCATCAACATCAACATAAAATATCATGAGTGTATCTATCCAAACACCGCCAAGTTCCGACGTGTTGTCGTCGTATAATAATGGACTATCACCTCCGCCTACGCCCATGGTCAAGAGAGGACGTCAATTCTTCAAAAGTAATGATGATACAATGCCACCGGAGATACCTATGTTCTTCCCCTCATCGAATTCAGTTATGACGGGTCATTTATCATGTTTGAAGGAGGATGAAGAGGAGGATATCAAGGAGGAGGAGAATGTGGAGAGGAGGCTGCTAAAACTACTTGCATCCAGACCTACACCAACTATACGATTAAAGCCTAGACCGACATCATCCATACATAATGTTATGGATACTGATATACCTCCCGAGGATACTAGCAAAAAGCAAGTCTTAGAAGTTGATATGAATGAAATCAAACCACTACCAATCTATTCTCCATCTTCTGTTGCAGAGCCTAAGAGAAGTATAGAATCAATGATACGAAAGTTACCTTCTTTATCATCTGATTCCGAAACCAAGACGATATCAAAGACGGATACGAGGAAGCTTCCGTCGTTCCAAAGAGGAGGTTTACATCGTCATACGACCAAGAGACGTAATAGTATTGTAGCAAGAAGTGCCTAGATGGTTTGCTACAAGTTGTGTACATGACAAAGGGAGATGTTGGCTACTACTATCCAATGTAATTGAAGGCTATACTTATGTGTAGAGAGAGTAGGATACCGACTTGGGTCGGCAGTGTATGATTAGTAATTAGAAAGAAGTATAGTGTAGTAAAGTTAGAAAGAGAAGTGTAGATTAATTGTAAGCATTCGTCACATAGAGTGGATTTACAATATCTTCTATGCTTCTAGAATGCAATCGATAACTTGAGCAAGCAAATACCCTAATCAAAATATTTTATATGTTCATGGCAATCGGGACTCCACTGATCCTTGAAAAACAAAGGGTATGGCTGGTACATTCATATGAAGTAAATCATAGATATCTTTTGGCAAAGAAGAAGGACGCAAATAACAATCTAGTATAAATGAAGCTAACCGCAGCGCAGACCGAAGATTTATCATTTCCCATTGGTTGTAAGTATTTCTTTTTGTGTTATAATTTTGCAATGCAATTTTGTAATTCAATAACAACTCTATATCTTCAACAAACCATTGTACAACTATAAATATATAATTTGTATGCAGGTCCAGTGTGGTACAACTTCATTCAAGGTTCAATCGGTAATAATGTTGATGCGGATGTAGAAATAGTCAATCAGCCACCGCCGATATTGAAAAGGGTGAGTATTTCATCATTACTTCTCGGTGCACTTTGTATCTTTATCAGTTGACTTATGTTCTCTGATGTATTTACTTAAATTGAATGACAGGGTGTGGTCGAGTCTGTTCAATTCAATATAGGGTGAGTACCCCCATTATTGATTGTAATGGTATAATGTAGTGATTGTTACGAACATATGATATAATTATATTTTGCAGTACCTTATATGTTTGTTCAAACATCTCTTGTTATGTTATAATGCTTTTACATTATATTCAAAAACAGGTCTAAGGATCTTATATATGAGGTAGTGTACAAAGACGATCAAAATGTGAGAGTTGTGGATAAGCTTACTGAAACTGAATTGGCATATGCAGCTAACTGTCCTGTTACCATTACACAAGAAGACGGATCGGAAGTAGAGGGAACTGTATTGCTACCCAAAGCTTCAACTTCTCATTTCAAGACAATATTGTACACAGTAATGATGCCAGTTGGTGGATCATCTCAAGCTCAGTATGTAGATGGTATTGGTGCTAAACAGATCAAGTATCGAAAGATCGATCCAGAGATAAAATGTGATGTACTACTGAACGAGAGTGTTGAACAAACAAAAGAAATCACACCTACATCAAACACACAATCTACATCTGCTGCTGATGATAAGGATTTGGATAAGATTCATGTTGAATCTAAAAAGGAAGAAGTACCTTCATCAATCGTATGTGGCGATTCAGTAGGCAAACGCAATAACAAAGTCGATATTGATTCCTCGATCACATCAAACAACACGCTAAGCACATACAACAATGCTGATGATCATAAACACATGCATTATGGTCCCAGCAGTATGAAAGATTCTAGGGACGATGATAGTATTAGGACAATCGAAATCAAAGTACCCGTTTGGGTACAACGAGATGACTTTAAACAGTTGTTCTTTCACCTCATTGGATCTAAGCATCAACATCTAAGGGGGAAGAGGAATACCAGTGATATTGAACGTGAAACGGGTTGCAAAATTGGAATATTCTATTTTGATAGAAGCACAGGAAAAAGATTGAGCTCAGCATCCAAAGGCTGTCCGATGATAATCAGGATTGGATCTGGTAAACGTTCTAGAAACCCTTATTTGGATTTGAATGTGGCTCGAGAGAAGATTCAGGATTTGCTCCTTGACTTTGTTGGACGAGATGGTTGTAGAGGAAGGTTGCTTTATGAAACTGCTAGCTCGGTTGAAGGATTACACCGGCCAACAGAATCACTAAGTCGGGCGATTCGGGCCAAAGATCCATTTCCAGAGCAAGGTGAACCACCTAGGGAGGTGTTCATGACATTGGTTTATTTCCCTTTCATAGTGAATGATAAGGGAAAGAAACACTTTCATGCCGAGTTTTTACTGGTGCCAGAGTTGCTAAATCGTCTTTGGAGTGAAACAGGCTGCTATGTCAAGGCTTGTATCAACATTCCGGGCATGATATCTGTAAGACGATGCTTCCCTTATTTACTTGTTATGGGCAAATTATATCAAGATGTTGACAGAGCAGTTGGTATATTGAACGATGAAGTAAAGAATCATATTCATTCATGCACTTGTTCCATGATCCGTCACTAGATCTTCCATTCGTGAGAGGAGAGCACGCAATCTTGTCGACAGTACTCGTTACAAATGATACATCGATTGCAAGTAGTTTTGGCTGAGTTATGTATCTTAGATCTTGTCGGTTCATTTTGGTTGTAACATTTCATAAAGATAAACTTGCTTCTAAAGTACACAATCAGGTATCATCTTTGCAAGTAGTTTTGGCTGAGTTATGTATCTTAGATCTTTTTCGGTTCATTTTGGTTGTAACATTTCATAATGATAAACTTGCTTCTAAAGTACACAATCAATTCTCATCTTATCGAAGGTTACTTTTACTGTACTCTACACTACACAATAGTACGAATTGACATTGACCCTTACCGACTTTCTCTCTTCTGCAGTCGTCATCTGTCCGCTCATTATCTACATTATTATCCAATAGTCAGATTAGACAAGTATGCAGTTTCCCAAGTACTCTTTCTCATATATGAACGTTGTTTCTTCTCATCAGCAGGCCGAGTTTCAGATGATGCCTCTTTTGCAAGTCTTTGTTCCTTCTTCAGACGCTTCTTCTCTGCAGCTTTTCTCTGAAGATACTCTAATCTACTCTTCATTCTATCTTCTATTGCCCCAACTCTTACTGGTTTAGCCGGTTGTGACGACGAAGGATCACTAGTAGTGGTCAATGTAGACAACGAGGAGTCTGTGGAGTGTATTGATTCGCTGATCATGGTTGAAGTTTTGTAAGGTATTGATACTATTCGAAAGCTATATTGTCTACTCAATGTATTGGACTGATTGTTTATACTAAGATTATTAAGAGTAAGCATCAAATGAGGGCATACAATATACTGACACATATAGGCAGTATTAGGAGAGATGGCAGTTGAACTCGGCAGTTGGTGAAGAGTGAAGAGGGGCAGCCCCGTCTGTACGTCGCCCACGCATCAAATCTCTATCATCTATCTCTTCTCCTCATCACCATTTATTATGATATGAATAAGGATAGCGCAATAGCGACGTCAAGGTTATCATAGATTGATATATACCTAGCATCTACAGTATCCATATCGACACAAGACATAAAACATAAGTGATAAAGATCCAACCTAATAAAAATTGCAATACACAGTCACAGTACATACACATCAACACATGGAGAAATATAAAAATATGACCCTCGAACAACTTGAATCTCTCCAAGACGATTCAACAATTGATGAAGAGATTGATGAAGATATGGCATTCAATTCTGACGATGAAGAAAAATATGGCAAGTACTTTTCAACATCAATAACAGTTAGCAATACTATAAGTGATAGGAATGTTTCACTGCCAATACCACTACAACATAATACTGTGCGGATTATTAATGTACCTCATGGTCATAAAGTATCACTCTCATCGATATGTTTGGATGTATCAAAAGTTGATTATCAACAGATTAAACTCATATACAAATGTTCATATCCAGCAAATCAATCTGCAAGCATTAATGACTATATGTGTCTATCCAACTATCTAAGTATGAAAAATGGTGGTAATGGATTGCAACCAACAACACCTATCAATTTACAAATTGTTGGGCCATGTAAATTGGAATTCAAGGTTGAAATTTTGCCTCAAAAGTATAGTGGCGGGGGTAGTATCAACATATTTGGTATCCTGTTACCTATTGCAGAAGATGAGTTGATTGTTAACAATGATGATGTATTTGCAGACGCATTCATGTCTGATGAAGATGAGAGTATCGAAGAAAGTAGTGATAATGATGCATCAACCAATAGTGGTGAAAATGACGAGGATAAAAATGATATTGAAAAGAAGACAAGCAATGGGGTATCCTCTTCTAGGAAGAGAAAGCTAGAAGACGCTGATAAGAATGTGGAAACACCATCCAAGAAGAAGAAGACGCCAGTTGAATCTAAGACTCCTGCTTCTACTGCATCAACTACTTCACAACCAGATAATACCACCGAGAAGAAACTAACCAAGAAGCAACGGAAGAAGCTAGCTAAAGAAAAGGCAAAACAGCTCGAAGAGACTCTATCAGCTTCTCGAAATGAAACTACACCAGCATCAACTGATGAAAAGAAGTCCAAAAAGAAGAAGAAACAAGCTTCAGCAGAACTAAATGAATCAAGGTGGTCAGGTACACGTGAACGTCGATTAAATGGCGGTCTAATCATCTCTGACCTAATCCTTGGAAGTGGAGCACCCGTGAAGCCCGGCAAGAGGATATCTCTGCATTACACTGGTTCATTACGGTCAACTAAACACGTGTTTGATAAGAATAATAGTAAACAACATCCATTAGTATTTCGACAGGGTACTGGTGAGGTTATTAGGGGACTTGAACGTGGTTTAGAAGGTATGAAAGCGGGTGGTGAACGAGTTATTACTATCCCAAGTAAGCTAGGATATGGTAGTAAAGGTTCCGGTGCCTCCATCCCTCCTGATAGTGATTTGGTATTCGAAGTAAAGGTGTTAAAGGTTGGATAAGATTTTTTTGGATTTGCATTATATGAAAGAGTCTAGTTTTAGGAAGGAGCATATGTAACAACCCTATCTAAAGTTCTGATTGGACACTGCAACAACAAGATTTCGTATGATGATCGATTGCGTCCTTTACAATTGCTACTGCTTCGTCTACAGCTTGCCAAGTCTTTCCAGAAATGGTAACATAAGGCTCACAACCATTCACGGCAATGCCGAAGCCATCTGCAAATAGTCGAAGGAGACATCCAAGTCCACCTACTTTACTCAACAAGGAGCGCTGCAATACACAGCGCGCATGATATACTTTACGGCCATGTTCGACCAAGAACGGTAACTCCACTAAACACAGGAACACTTCTCCTGATCGTGTTAGTGACCACGGATCGTTCTCATCAAACCCCAACTGTCCAACAATGGCAACATTGTGTCTAGATTCAGATACTACCAAGCCACAACTTTTGGCCACATCATAGACACATCGACCAGATGATCCAGCATCGCCTATTTGGTAACAATGAGTAATCAGAAGTCTCTGGATCTGTTCATAGGCAGCATCCAAGGCTCTCGGAGGAGACAAGGGATACATTGTTATCGTAATCGTCAATGGTGGTTGGAGAATATACGGGTCTGCCGAGTCGTTATAATTGACTTTGAGAAAGCAATCTGTTTCCATACCAATCTGGACGACGCCTTTTCTGAAGGATCGCTTTGATCCAATCAGACTGAAGAACAAAACTCTTTGACTATTACTATCACGTTGTAGCCACTCTGGTACTGTTATTTGTCGTTCTCTTGGTTCAACACGAGTAGTAGATATTGTTCTTGATGAGACTGTTAGAGAATCAGAATCAATATCTGCATGAACACGCTTGCAACCTTTCGATTCAGTCTCTGATGTGATACTACTGGCACCTACTGCTGCATCATGACATGTGATTGACAAAGGCACTTCTTGTTCATCATTTGCTTTGTTTGATAAAGATAACTCGACACCCTTTTCGTTTTCCTTTGCATCTATACCATTTGCATACTGAGCTAGCGATGATTCATCTGCTGACTTCTCAGTCTTAACTTTTCGATACTTGATATGTTTTGAATCAATACCATCTACATTCTGTGCTTGAGATGATCCATCCACTGATATCATAACTGTATATACGAACGTTCTACAATGAGTAGATGACTGCTTGGGTAGCAACACAATACCGTCTACTTCTGATCCGTCTTGTCGTGTAATAGTAACAGGGCAGTTGGCAGCATATGCTAGTTCATCTTCGGAAACTAATTCAACTACCTCATCACCCCTCTTATCATCTTTGTATACTATTTCATATACAAGATCAGTTCCTTTAGTAAATGAAACAGATCGAATTACTCCCTATTTGTGCAGATAGTGATAGAATAGATGAATATCAAGAAAAGATATTAGAGCATTACGCATCGATAGTGATACGACGTCGTATACTATTCACTACACATCTTTTCTTACCTGTTTCATCGATGGTGGAGATTCAACATTTTCTTTTTCAATACTGTGAGGAAAGTTGTACCAAACTGGACCTGCATACAATATCAGTATATCCGTGGAGAATATATCAGTGGAGAATGAACAAGTGGTTAGCAACGGTATTTTATTGCAATGATAATACTTCGACCTTCGATCATCGTGTCGGCAGCCAAGATTTTACTACCACCATTGCAAATATCAACTCCTAAAAATCGAATAACTTACATCCAATTGGGAAAGGCAATCCTTTTGTTTGATCTACGGTGAGCTTCATTATCGATATCGGTCGGCGGCCAAGATTTTACTACCACCATTGCAATTATCAAACACTACTCGAACTGTTGTAACGACTAGTTATCTATTTTGGCGATACACTGAACCCTTGTAACCAAATGAAGCAAGCTACTTCTTCTACCTATTATGTTAAGAAGATTGGTATATCTATGCGCTTTTCTATTCTTCTCCTACTAGTGTGTTCGGCAACATCATCATTTGGTTTTGTTCCATCTGCTCGTGCTCAAGTATCAAAAGTGGAAAGTGAATTGTGTAATAGCAATCAAGTAGACAGTACAACAATGTCATCCTTACCAAAATGGTTTCAAAAAGAGATTAGTATCACTGCTCCGAATAGGGGGTGTCATCTTATCACCTCGGAAGTGAATAAGGTATGTTCATATCATATTTAGTATGTCTACTATGTGTATAATTTCCTCCAACACTGTGTATGATATATGCATAATTTCTATATAAGATATCTTACCCATCACATCTTCTCTTTACATATCATACTCTATTACTATCATATCAGGCTATACAAAAAGACATGTCGGGGATTAAGATTGGTATGGCAAATCTATTTATCCAGCATACATCTGCTTCCTTAACTATTAACGAGAATGCTGATCAAGATGTGGTATGTTCTACAATGCATATCTTTATGCACGTCATATGATCTGATATAATACTTTAATCGTATTATCATTTCTTCTTCCTCTAATCTGATATACTACTATTATTTGTTACATGCAATTAGCGTCGGGATATGGAGGTAGCAATGAATAAAATTGTACCAGGAAGTTGGACAAGAGATGGTACCTTTCTTCACACAATGGAGGGAGACGATGATAGAAAGTCCGCGTTTGTACAATCCTTTGTCTTGTGAAATCGTTGTTTATATCACGTATACTAACAAAAGGTTGCCATCATCTCATTTTCATCTTCATCAACAGTGCCAGGTCATGTTAAGAGTAGCATGATGGGGGTTAGCCTTAATATACCTATTCGGAATGGTCGTCTAGCATTAGGTACTTGGCAAGGCATCTATCTTAATGAACACAGAGACCAGGGAGGATGGGGAGGTGGACATACGAGAAACATTGTTATAACTCTACAGGGGCAATCATAGGTAGACAAGCAATCAATGTATTTAAGAACCACATCAACATTAAGAGTCTACTATCACATTACAATCTATACTTATATTTCTGCATCTTCCTTCACGCTAACTCTTGGTGCTGCTTCGTGTACTAGAGCAGAGAGCTTCGCATGAAACGGATGATATCCTCCAGGTATCCAAGCTAACGTTCAAGATAAATACACATGATGTGAGTAACATAAAGGATATAGTTATGAGACACAGATATGTCATGCTGCATACTCACCATTAGGAGCCGGAAACGTATCAGTTACTCGAGCTTTTGACTTGCCTTTGACTGCTTCCTCTAACCTATTCCGGGTCAAAGCTGCCTCGACTTCCATGCCTATTGGTATTAGTAGTTTCAGATTTCCTTCATCAGCCACATGCCTAACGAGATGCTTAGTAAAAAGCTCCCATGATAAAACAAGTGATGGAGCTTTGAGTTCAAGTGGAGGTCGACTTTTTGGCTTCCTATGTACTTCATTTGATACGGAAGACCGTGTATATGTCTGCGGCTGACTGATAAACCAACCAAATATAGACGCATCTAACAGCCAGATACCTCTTCTCTTGAGATCTTCTAAGACCTCTAGCTTCGCTTTCAACCTTTCCTCCACTGGTAAACCGCCACCTTTCAATAAGTCAGCAGCAAACGGAGAGGCGCATTTCGTCTTTGTGTTGTTTGTTGCTGCAACATGCTCGACTCCTCGACTACAAGCTGCAAATAATGTCCAGAACTGAGGCGTGCCCTTGTTTGACTTGTCAACTACTAGTCCTTTTAATGCTTCATTCTCCCCATAGCCAAGACTGTAAACCAACGATAAGAATCCCCTCGGTCCCTTGTAGTCTTGTAGAATGCTTTCGTCGAGGCCTGGGCCTTCAAAGGCTCTGTCCTTTGTAGTGAAAGCATGTGACTCTGCAAGTAGTATAACTTTTGTCTCCTTAGGCCGCCAATAGTTGTAGTACTTTCTAGCCAATTCCACTACTTCCCAGTCTTCACAATCTCCCTTTGGCAGTAACTGCTGAACGGCATGATGAGCCATCCTCAAAGTATTGAGCTTGGCATAAATTGGACATTTAACAGCTTGAAGAGATTTGAATGGACTTGGCTTTTCAGGAATGTGTTGCATATGCACTTCAATCATGAAATTCGAAACCAAGCTATCCAACTTTGGTAAAAGACTCTTCTTGCAACTTTTAGATGTTGGAACCGTGCTTGATTTAGTGATTGATTTTATAGCCCAATCTGGCGCCTTCCATTTTCCAGTTATATGACCAGCTGGTGTCCACTGTCCACTTCTTCTTTGTGCGTTCTGACTATTCCAGCCATCTTTCAAGGATGTTGTGCAATCTATGATTGGCTTAGGAGGCGCAAGCATTCGTGTATGAGGCAAGATATTGAAAGTAGGTGTCAAATTTGGACGGTTTCTGACCTTCTGTGTGATCTTCTGAGTCTCTTGTTAGTTGGAGGATGGAATGAATCAAGCTTCTGCTCTCTTTTGGAGATCCTGTTTAATGTTGATGATCTCGTCTCTTCTGCTTCATCTTTCTGACAAGGAGGAAAGCCAAAACCCTTGATAAGTAAGCGATGTCGTGTCTCCGCCTTAGAAGGATACAGCTTCTTTCTAATATTGTTTGTTGGGAGTTTACGCTTCTTCTGCTTCCGGGAAGACTTTTGTTTTGTATCTGGTGTAACAACTTGTGGTTTTGTGTTGTTCATTGGTACATTGGGAAGAGAAACATGTTGTGAAGGTACAGATACACCATCAATCATTTGAAACAGCATTTGTTGTGCAAGTAAACTATAATCTTGTTGGTTAGGAGTTGTACTATGCTGATGAGAAGGAGTAGTATACTGTGGCAGCATCATATTGTGTTGCAAACTCTGTTGACGAGGATGAGTGCTGGGAGATGGAGGATACTGCTGACTTGGCAAAGTGGTATACTGTTGTAATCTCATATTGTGTTGGGCAAGTAGACTCTGTTGATGCGGAGGGGTAGTAAGCTGTCTGCTTCTACCCCCTCGCTGGTAAGCATGTCGATTTGCTCCTCCATTGACATAAAACCGACGACACTCGTCAATTGTTAACTGTCCTGGTGGCTTGGGAATATCATGCCATTTAATGTTCTTTGAATATAAATCAATACCTTGAGGATTAGACTCATTGGTGGATGTAGTTTGTCTTGGTCTCGAAGTGCGAGTTGAAGTAAAAAGCACACCTTTACTATTGTTTGCCTTGCCATTCTTGTTTACGGTCTCAATTACTGAATAGATAAATGATTCAATTTCTTCTAATGCACCATACGTCAGATGAATCTTCTGACTAGCATGATGTTTAGGAGGCTCGTTGATCAATGCTCTACCTTTGTTCTTCTTGTTCACTTGATTAGGCCTTCTTTTCTTCTTCTTGACAACTGGTGGATTGGTTCTTTCCTGTTTCACACGAATCTTCAAACTCGATGGTGGACTCTTTTGAACAGCACTATTATCAGATGATGCTTTCGAGCTCTGATCAGGAGAAACTCGACGTGGTTGGACTTGCATTACACCAGATGTTGGACATTCAGGCAATGAACAGCTACTAGGTGTGTGAGACGGGAGTAGGATGTCCGTAATATAATCATCCACGTCGATACATGTATTGCCGGATCCATCTTCTTCTTCTTCCTCTTTCGTAAGATCTAGAACTTCTTTGACGGCTTCGTCTCCACAATCTTTGAATACCGATGGTATACGTCTTGGGTCTAGCTCCCAATTTCGTAGTTGACAGAGCAATCTGTATACGTCACCATGACGATTCTTCTTCAATAGACCATCAACCTTGGTTCTAAGCATACGATATCCTTTGGACTTCTTCTGATCAATCATTCTTCCTTTACATTGTCTTCTCAGCATTCTACCGCCAGGAAGCTCCACCTTTTCTCGTATACGAGGCATCAGATATCGTTCGTGTAAGCTTTTGTAGTCATCTTCATCATAGCTTTCCTCTTCAACTGTGGGATGTTTTGATGTTACAGTATCTGGTTGAGATTTAGCCCGAGATTTCTTTGTAGTTAATGCTTGAGTTGCTTTACTTACACTGTTGCTTTCTGCATCTTGATTCACATCTTCTGTCGGCAAGGTCATTTGATTGTCATAAAACTTTTGACTTGAGGGATTAATCTGAATGAGTTCATGTAAAGTCAACCATCTACGATGACATTTTTTATATCCTGAGTAATGTATATAGTATTTCATTACACCGCCTACATCTTTGGACTTTAGAACCTTTGCTTTGTAGAGATGTCCACGATCCCATGCAAATATATTTTCTCCGACTGCAAACTTATCAGACGGAGGATATTGCTGATCTGTTGTGGAATCTTGGCTGACAGTATCAACCTGACTATTGCTTTTTGCAACTTTGATACGCTTACTTTGTCGATATCCATTTATTCTAGGCTGTTTCCATTTAACTGTAACCTTCACCTCCTTTCTCCGTCTCTGTCCAAGTGTTGCTAATGCAATCAAAGGAGTAGATAGAGATTGATATCCATCAACAGAGGTTATGATTCTAGGCTGGCCGTCTAACTCCTCATCACCAAGATATATACAGCTATCACCATCACTATCATCATCATCAGAATTGACATGTGTTAAATCAACTAGACTGGAAGATATCACATCAGGTGCTGCTTCTCCCCTTCTACTTCTCCTCAGCATATCTATAAATTTGTATTCAATATAGATTTACCGCATCATGATTCCGTACCACAACTATCCCAACTACCCCCGAATCTTTTCATTGACCTAAGACGCAATATATCAATGGTATGGCGCCAATATGCTCTCTCTGCTTCGTCAACTAAAGATATTTTATCAATGATGCAAAGAAAAAGGATACCGCTTGGCGAGCTTTGCTTTTGAGTATTTCGATGTTTGATGTGAAGAAGATCAGAAGACTGATAATAATATGACTATTTGGATTTGGATAGGTACCTATGCATATGATATGGTTGATTGGTATGTGTAGGTGATGGTCTACGAATTCAATATATAACATCTGGTTATAACACAAATTAGTTATAGTGGCAAATAGTGAGAGAAAGTATCTTGAGCATTGAACTAACATGGATATTAGCAACAACATCTTGGCATCAGCACAGCAAACTGTTCGTATACTAACAGAGGAGAACAGAATGGCTCAAGAAGATAATACTAATAAAATTCTGCAGCTATGCAATAGTGAAATCGCAAGACATTATGGGTCTTCTTTGCAAATGTCAAGTAATGTGACAAGCAATAGTATGCATAATATTCATCATGCTCCTCAGAACAATCATTTAGCTTCTAGTACTGATCAAATGCACAATCGGTTTGCTTCTGGAACTAGACATATGCAATATGGTGCTGTAGATGATATGATTTTGCCTTCAGGATATCAACATGCACATACTGTTCATACGAGTAGTAGACAAATTCAAGTCCCTATGCATCATAATATTGCAACAACCAGCAATCCTATTCCAACAACAAATGGTAACAATATGAGTTTGGATATACTTGCAATGGCGGCTGATTTAGTTATAGATAGGTTAGGAGTATCTTCATCGTCTACAGCTTCTATAGTAAATAATAATACAGCTACACAACCTCAAAGATATGCTGATGGATCAAGAAAGCGGCTTTCTCCCGACGCAGTTACATTGTTTCCATCTAATCAGTCTACTAGAAGAATAGTTCCATTGGTAAATACAGATAGATCCGCTCATGCAAGTAGAATAGTGCATCAACCATCATACACCAATAGAACAAACGGGCAAAGTAGCAATCAAGTGATTAACCAGCAAAGCTTTCAACCAAGACTATCAACCACAACGAACACATTAAAGAATCGTATCATGGAAGTGAAAAAAGTAGAACAGATTATGAAAGAGGCTCAGATGAAAGAAAGAAGTGATGCAAAAATAATGCGTTGCAACTCTTATCCCCAATCTAAGATGAAATCTGCCACAAACAATCAGGATCTTCAAGCAACTCAAAGTAGTACAGTTGGGCATACCATAATTTCTTCTCAGCAGAAGAACTCATCTTGTAGAGGTCGAAAGGTTGGACGAATAAGACGTTACAATATACACAAGGGAGCATACGATCCTTGGGAGTATATTCATGCTTCAGACTCGAGTGCTAGTGATGGTTCCATCCGGATAAATCTTAACCGAGGAGGCAAGATATGTATGTTTCCCAACATATTAGAAAGCAACAAACAGAAGACTTTATCGGCTGCAATGCATCAATGCAAGTTATATAGACAATATACTCGGAGTCAAGTCTTTCACGAGCCGCGGTTTCATGTGCTACTTTCATCCAAGGCGGCCCATTGCGATACCGGATATATGTATCATGGGATTAATATGAAGGCATTGCCTATAGATTTAGTACCAGAGGTTGCAGAGTATGCTAGGGAGCTTGCAAAGAAATATAACTTACCTATGGATCAGTGGGATATAGGTGTTGATATGATTGTGTACAAAGGTATGTTTGTTTTGATTTAATATAAATTGCTAAGTCTTGGACTTTTACACTCACCTCGCAATACTTCTTGTATTCTCAAGATGGACAGGATTCAATTGGATGGCATGCAGATGACACTCAAGGTTAGTGTGTGGTTATATTACCATGTTTGTGTGGGCTTTTGAAAATTATGATACTCAGTACATTCTCCTCATACGTAGGCGAATCCGTTGTTTTATGTGTGGTTGTTGATGCACCCGGAGAGCCTCGGCCTGTCCATATTCGTCCTAAGAGATCAAAGCCACTTGCACACGGTGATGAAGAAATACAACTAGATATTGGGGAAAGCGATGGATATGATATGGATGGTATCATGCAGTGTGGATATGAGCACAGTCTGCCAAAGAAGAAAAGTAATGCACACCGATTCGTGTTGCTCTTTAGGCATGGAAATGAGGCCTGTGTATCCGTCGACTCGGGTAAAGCTATCACTGACATGCAGACTGATCAGACACAAATAGAAGAGTCAAGTATTGAAAACAACAGCCTAATGCCACTACTATCTAAGCTACGAGTGAAGCCTCCGTAAGTTATATGTCTGTGTGATTTAAATCAACAAGTATCTTATATCCACTCACTTCTCTCTCCTTTCTGACAACAGTCCAGTTATATTTGGACACCCACATGGCGTCGACGAAGGCTGTAAATTGTACAGTAGACGGTACTTATACTCTGTCAGTGCACACAGAGCTGACCAGCGCGGTATCAACGGCAATATCAAGTTCGGAGCCGACTCACTTGTTGTTAGTCGTCAGAATCCTCAACTTCGAGAAGAAGACGGACTGCAATGGTTAAGATATACTTCTAGTAGACGGCAAGGTGCAGGTGCACTGTGTTTGAGTTACTCACGACGGCAACCAGTACGTGTCTTCAGATCTAGTAATCTAACGACATGCTATGCTCCGCCAGAGTTTGATGGTGGTCGGACGTCTTACCGCTACGATGGACTGTGTAAGTTGACGTGTGTTGAGATCATGCCATATACTTGCTTTGTATCTTCACCTTATCATTCGTATGTTCTAGACCTTGTAACTAAAGTTTGGGATGACGATGGAAACTTAATGACTGTTGAAAACGATCTAAACATCTCTGTCGGGATTGATCAGTATACCTTTCATTTAGAGAGACTTCAATCTAGTTTCTCTCTTGTTGATGATGATACTTGTAATTCTATGAGCATTCAGGAGCTGTGGAACACGATACAGGTCTCAAGGCTTCTGCCAACGTCACCGTTTGTACATGTTCATCCAAAACATAATGGAGCTTCTCTGCCAAAACTTCTATGTAACGATAAAGGTGATTCTGCCAAAACAGTATTGAAGTATACCAACCCCCACGTCAAGTTGTCATCATTATATCCACTCACTGCCTCCTTGCCGCTAAAGAAGGCAGCAATGAAGCTTAAGACAGCGAATCTAAATGATGTTAGGACTTCAAGATCATATGAAGATTGGAATAGAACACATGACCCTCTTGGTTCTACAATATGTGAACGAAACAACACGATATCTGGTAGACGCCTTCATGTTCATTCATATACGGCTTCTAACAGAATTCCTTGGACTTATGAATCGTATCCAGCTTTGCCTAATACTTCACATTTACTACCCTATCACCAATCGACTGCTGTGCCGACCAATATCAACCATAGACCACTGATAGCGAATCCACAACATATATCATCAGTTATGTATAAGCCCAAACAACTCAAGATAAAACCAAAGGAGAGAGATTGTGACTTCGATGACTCAAAAAGCATTATAAAGTGCTTTAGACTCTATAATGGTTGTCTTAGACCACTTCTGTCTGAGATTACCAAGCTTAGAACGAAGGAAGAGAAGATACAATATGTTAGGAAATGGAGAAGTATGACAAGAGAGGAGCAGGAACAGTACAAGAAAGTAAAGAGAGAAGAAGCTGAGGTAATCAAGCAACAGATATTGAATGAGAAGAGTAGAAGAGGTCAAGAACTTAAAGAGTTGGCAAGGAGAAAGAAGATCTCAATTACACGTAAGGCCAAACGAGAGATGATGAAGTTTACGAAGACGTTTGTTTTATCTTTAGATGATGCCATATGTGAAATCAAGACGACACCTGAAAAGAAGACTGAGTCGATTAGGCAAAGGAAGACGCCAGTAAAGAAGAAACATATCAACAATACATCACATCCAAGGCAAAAGAAGTCACCAATCAAGAAGATCAGAAACTCTCCTGCGATAAGAGTTCAGTCACCACCTAAGTCAAACAAGAGAAAGACGACGTCTGTTGAAGATGACAAGAGGTCTATGCGGAGAGCAAAGCGCTCAAGACTAGTAACAGGGCCTGATACAATTGAGAAATCACATCATCACAAGGTCAAACCTAGAATGGTTGACAAGAAATCATACACGCCCAAACAAAAGAAAGTGAAGCAGACTACTGCAAGTAAGAAACAGTCACCAAGAAGAACTATTAGGACGAACTCCAAGTCTTCCCAAGTCAAGAATGAATCTCCCAGAAAGAAGATAACACCACGATTTGTTACTGACAAAGAATCAGGTATGCAGACACTAGCGAGCCCTATGGTGGCGTTTTGTCGACTGGAGAAAAGAAGTCGTAAGAGAGATGTTAACGTTCGTGTTAAATGGGCTAGTAAATAGAAAGACCAGTTGTAACGTAGATGTCTAACATAGATTGCAGCAATATGTAACACTTAAAGTTGTTCTCTTCCCTATCATGGTATTGTGATATCAACACCTATACAACTCATTTAATCATCTGACTTATTCATCTTCTGTTGTACAACCTCATACGCTACGAAGAAGATACAAACACTAGGTGCAATATACACAACTCGTGGCACAACTCCTGCAAACAATCCCGCAATCCCGTCATCCTTCAGTATCTTTGATGCACATGCCACTACTGATCCACCATACGCGTTAGTTGTATCTGTCATCATTAATGTTTTAATCCTATCAAGTGGATTGGTAATGGCTGCAGAGAACGAACCTGCGATTCCGCCACATATTGCTGCATCTAATGCCGAGAGTGATATTGATGCATCATTATCATTTGGTTGTCTGCGTCTTTTGGCACTTAGGTAAAGATTCTTTGTTACCTCAAATGTTGTTAATTGAGCTACCCTGAATGGCACATCACTGATTACAGTTCACAATATCATTATGATTATATAATGAGTTTGAAGTATAATCATGATGAAAGTGATACACAACTATATATATCAATAAGAAAAGCACAAACATGCTTACCGTGCCAAACCGCCAGTAAAGCCTTGATAAAATCCCCCCAATCCATTCTTCTTCCAAATACCTTTAATAGCCTCCCCCATTGATGGATAAATCCCTGCCTGTAATTGTTGTTTCATTACTTCAGATGGACATAGCCATCCACTCCCCGTCACATCACCCAAAATTGCTGATAATGCATAGATTAATGCAGGTTTGACATTTGGAAAACGTTTCAGTAATGCTTGTTTATAGATTTCGTATGAACCAAATGTCAGTACTCTAAGAAAATATATATAGAGTGATATGATGTCGGTAAAAAAAGCATTCACATGATGTGTGAGTATGAGGTTTGCATATACATTGGCACAAGACAAACATACAACTAAACTAAACTTACCCATAAGGTACTTGACCAACTAAACTCCCAGTAACACCACTATACAATCCGGCAATACGAAATGCATCACCTTGTTTCATTTGCATCCTTGTCTTGATTGTGTCAACTGGATACATTCCAAAGATACTGACACATCGTGCTACTGCCGCTGCATATAAATGTGACTTGGCATTGATTATAGTTTGTATAAATGATTTGAATATAATTAATGTTGCATTATTTGTAGTAGTAACTGGGGGAGATGATTTAGATGTAGTAAGTTTTGCAGCTCCTCCTCGGGGGAATAATGTTGCACTTGCAATTGCTGTACTTGTCATTAGAGATTGTCGTTTTATTGGTGGATAAGGTCGGCATATCTTTGTAGCAGATGATAATGCAATTAAAAGAAAAAGAACGGAGAGTATTGAGATAGCCCTACGGCTTTGATATTGGTAAGAGGTCGCCATCGTCATTGAACTTTGGATGGGTGGGGGATGAAAAGGGAGAGGTATCTTTATTTTTCTCTCATCACGTTAGTTCAATGACAATGACACATCACAATAGGAGGTAGCACACCTCATCGCTTATTGATATAACATGGTACGTCTACAACCGCTATCAAATATATTGTGGTTCAGTTCATTGGTAGGAGTGACACCCTTCCTTTCTCCGAACTTACGATGCCGAGTTGCAAACATAAATACATCATATGATGGATCTTTGATATTATGTGCCAATCAACAACAATCTACCAATAAACACACATCATACGATAGATCTTTGATATTACATGCCAATCAACAACAATCTACAGCTGAAACAAAAGAGGAGAAGGAACTAACACCACCAATAATTGCTGAAATGATTGAGGTTTCCTTCCTAAACTCTTGTCTCCAACTTTCTCAGGGATATGTTGATGTGTTAAAGTTATTTATTGTTGCAGTAAAAAGTGGACATGAACTTTCAATATCATTATCTGTGCTAAACCAGTTAGTTGAGGACTGTCCAGTAAACTCAGCAGGTAGGGATTTAATGAAAGAAGAAAAGGCGCTGCGAATTGAATGGATGAAGGTTGTATACGAGCTATTGAATGCACTAAATCCTGATACAAAAGTAGACTCTACAACTAATGACTGTGATGAAGGGAGCGACAAACGCATCTCTCAAGTAGTACAAGCCATGTGGGATATTAAGAAGGACAAAGAAAATGAGGAGATAAAGACTGGAGGCCAACAAGATGCAACTGTAGCAATATCAAATCTTACAGTTGAACAGGCATTGGAGTGTAGCAGTATATTATCAGAACTTAATGATTCGATATCAGACCCAATGGATAAGGCCTTCTTCACTAATGATATACGGGTGGCACTTATGACGTTTAGAGTGCTATCAGAGGAAGAGCTATGCCTTGAAGGTAGTGCAGGAAACACCAATAGTGTACCAAGGCCTCCGATTCCAGGAACAAACTAAAACAAGAAGTAAACTTTGACTACAACTATGCATACTCTCATATATATTTGCGTTCTTATTCGTCTTTAGTTTTATTACAAACATATAGGTATACCTTACATACTTTTTTGTCAGAATATATACATAACCTCTTTACAAATACTAATACACAATTCCCGTTCATCGATATGGAATAATTGTTTAGAACATTCTCATCCTCTTCTGTCGATGATTATCAATATTAAGTTCTTCCAAGGGCGAGGAGTCGTCAGCAGTATTCGTCCCAAAGATTGTTTGGGTCATATTCGCCAGACCTTGTGGTGATCTCACTCTCACCCCACCATCAACATTATCATCTTCTGTAGACCAAAACCGTAATGGCTGAGGAGCTTCAAGACGTTTCCTCTCGGCCTCGGCATCAGCAATGTCCTTCTCGTGCAGTTTCTCTTCAGTTAAGAACATTGAATCCTCTTGTAACCATGAGAATAAACCTGCATGGATGTTACCCCCTTGACCTTGATCCTCTTGAAGTGGGTGCTGAATGGGAAAGCTGGAATTATTACCAGATGGAACTATTGTTCGTAGTTCACAATTCTCCTGGAAACGAACTACACTGTTGGAACGCATGCTGTTGGAACGCATGAGTTTCGCGGTATCACCCCCGAATGATGGGTTACGCAACAATCCCTTACTTGGGTGTTTGGCGTTCTTGCTAAGAGCTGTGTTCATACTACAATCGAAACTAGATATTGATCCCAAACCTCCCCCAATCAAACTATGTGTAGATCCGCTGGTCTTCAAACCGAAGACCCCAATACTTGCTGCAGCCTGTTTCCTCTTGAGTCTCTTCTCGTGCCACTTGACGATTTGAACACTCAAGGTAGCGGCCTTGGTTACTGCCATTTTAACAATTAAACGGGCCTGACCAATCATATTTTGCAATAATGTTTGACAATCAAAACAGATGTCAATGGCGGTGAATAAACCATCATCGAGAGTGTCAAATTTAGCAGTCATGTTAACGGGTGCTGTTATTTCAATAGTACTCATTTCACCGAATACTTTAATATCAATAACAGACTTGAATTGGAGAGGTATGGATAGCATATCATCTGCGCTAACCGCCGATGATGTGACGCTTCCTCCCATATTCTCACCATCTTGTTGATCGGGGGAAACAAACCGCGTTATGACCGTGGCAATTTGTATAGGCTTGCGGCTTGGACTTAGAAGCTTGAGGCATGGGGCTGGAGTTTCACTCCTTTTGACTAATTGTGACACTGTAGAGCGTAGTCTTGAATCAACGAGTTCTTCCAATGTGGATACTTTATGTGTGAGGTGTGGGTGTGCATATCATGTGTACAAAATTAAATAAAAACAGAGACAAAGGTTAGATACATACGTGTATAAATGTGTATAACTATTATTAAACACCAAACTATCAACCCCGAATAGTATAGCATAAACCTAATCCTCTAAAACAACCCCCAAACGAAAACAAACACATAAAACACATACACTTACCAACATTATTTAGAACTGTTGTTGCTGTTGTTACAATCGTGTCAGGTGTAGTATAAAAGGGTGTACTCATGTTTAAGGACGCTATTTCCATCAACTTATTTCTGTTTTTATTGTCGCCATCCATAACTTGAGGCTGTTGACCATTTTTAGTATGCATGGATAATGAACTTGATGATATCGAGGGAGGAATGTTATTACTACTACTTTCTCCTGCAACTTGCTGCTGTTGTTGTTGTGTGGCACGTAAATGACTTTTAGAAAAACATGCTGACATTTCAATATCATGATGTACGCCTACTACGGCTTCATCAGATCCCTCGGCACGTGCAGAACTAAAGAGGGAGGCAAATTTATTTAGATGTTGTTCACGAAAGTTACTGATATGTTGTGTTTCATCAACATCATTATTATTGGTATTGGTATTATTATTATTATTATTATTATTGACGCCGTCGCAGATAGAAACCGGCATATTATTCTGCTGCTGATGATGTTCGTCCATTGTATTCCTGAATCAACTACCTACTCTATTCAATAGCAATCAATAAAAGAGTTGCATCTTCCAACGTGCGAACTTATGAGACATTTTTGAGTACCGTACGGCACACGTGGTTAAAACGCACTCTGTTTCTCTGTGGTGCTAATAACTGGTACATAGTGTCTACCCATGTTGCAAATTCATAAGGTGTGTTACTTGTGTCTACTTTACTATTATGGACTTTAAACTACTCATACTATTCAAGCCAAATCGCTGTTTCATCCAAATTCCAATGATACCCACAAGACAAGTCTTGAGTAACGCAGTCGTTCGATCAGCTCTTCTCATAACTTGTCTAAATGTCAAGTCCTTATTCTGAGACAAGATTATACATGGTGGTTGTATCAAACCAAATGTCAGCTTGCTCAATATCAATCTGAATGCAACATTCATTGTCCATAGTTTGCGCAGTATCTTATCAGCTCGATGTGGTTGCTTGTATTGATACGGGGCTCCAAAGCGCGCTAATCGGATGAGTGAAGCTATCTCAGGACTGTGTTGCTTTTGATATCTCTCCAAGCTACTCTGTAATGTTGTCGTTGACTTTGACTTCTTTTCAGTAATCTCCTCACCAGTCTCGGTATCCAACCCCTTCAATGCTCTATCTAAACATACAACATCCATCAAACCAGCGTTAACGCCTTGACCTATGTCGGGAGGAAAGGCGTGGATAGCATCTCCTACAAGAGCAACGCCACATGTACCACTATCATCATAAACTGACAATCCTTCGCTATATTGACAAAATGGATACCGTGTGCCTTGAGCTTTTGCAAACCTATCCCATTCTTCGCTTGATACCATTCCATCATCACCAAAGTTTAGGCGAGGGAACGCTTTTTGAAAGTATTGTTGCATAGCTTTACCATCTGTAATCTCCCAAACCTCATGGTCAGGTCTGGTATTTATGTTAGTCGGCCGTACTGCATCATTATCTTTCATTGGTAATAGGCCTAATGACAAGTAGTTTCTCGGCCCGGTATTGACACTTCTAAGTGCATAAATATCCTTACTCGCAGTTTTCAATGGAGGTTTGCCATTAGCATTGGGGATCTCAAACTGTGGTGGTAATTGCAACACTTTAATCCGCAAGTGAGTTGATGGTGAAGTCCATTGTTTTAGCTTGAACCGATTTGGTTTAAACCCTTTGTGTGCATTCCAGATATTTGTTGGGGTAGAAGCCAAGCAATTCCGCACTCTAAGAGTATGAACGAGTTAGTATAAGGTGTGCCAACAGAATAAGATACACAAGTATGCATATACAAAACTCACTTTGACTTCATACCATCAGCACCGACAACAAGAGTAGCTTGGTGTAGCTTTATTAATGACCCAGTAGCTACATCTTTTACAGTAACACAAACGACATTGTCTTGGCCAGCTTTCTTGGTTGGTAATATACCGACACATTCTTTTCCCATCATAAAGTTAATCTTACAATCACTTTCTGCATTATGCTCATCAATACACTCTGCCATCAACTTGACCATTTCATGACGAGGTAACCAATACCCGACAGCTGACACTTTTTCACTTTGCATAGCACCTTTAACCTCTTCCTTCTTTGTCATATCATCTTTAGTAGTACCCTCCAGATTCTTCTTTTGTTCAGGTATTTCTATACTTGGATCGGCAGGTACAATTGTCAGAGTTGTATCACCAAAGCCTTTACTTGGTACACTTCTTTCAGAAATTTTCTTTTGCATATTCGAAAACTGTTTTGTGAATGCTTGACCTCTACCAAAATCGCGTTTCACAGTTTACAAATTGAAGAGAGATGAAAGTAACTTCTGTTAGTGCATATGGTTGCAAATTGAATGCTCGCATGAAGTTCATATGAAGTAGTCAAATCACCGGGACTTCATAATTGAAATCACATGATAAAACTAAAACTAAACGAGGACTTTCCTTCCATTGACATTATATAAAAATGCTTTGGCTGTTTATTGAAATTGATAGAAGAGACTTGAGTTAGTCCATACATTATATATTTCATATTATGCACATATAATCTTATGAAAATACATAATACTAATCAATCATATCATACATCAATCAACCATGACGTATTCCAAGTAATAATATAAATACAATACATATCACATACCGCATTATAACATATCATTACTTACTTGGATCATATTTAGTTTGTGCTGAGCTGGCCGGTTGAGACTCAAGTAAAGTAACGCTAAAGTTGTGATGTTTGGCAAGTGTTAACGCCGCGGCTATACCGACAGGCCCTCCACCTACGACCACGGCATGCTGTTTAGACGCTGCTAGAGCATGAATAGTGATAACTATTGATAATAGTAGTACGAGACAAAAGGAGGTTCTCATGATCTCTCAAATATGTAGCAATTATGAATAGTGGTAACTATTGATGATAATAGTACGAGACAATAGGAGGTTCTCATGATATCGAGTTTTGCAAATTATGAGAGTTGAAAGCGGTTTGGAGTTTTATTCACCACCAATTCCAACACTCCCCTGACTCCAATCATCCAATCATATTATCCTATCATACTGGATTTGCAAATTGCAGGTTGTAGTTGTCATATCTAAATAGAGAGCCTCTACTCTGGTTATTATTGCAACATTGCAGATCATTACATATTGCCATCTCTAGAGCCTCACATCGGTAGTTTATATTGCATTCCTTTCTGTCGATCTCCCCATCAGAGTATTGCAACAACTCCAATCAAGTTATTACAGAACCATAATATCATAAACATGGGTAATGATATTTCTTCCATCATTAATCTAGGCCATCAGAGTATTGCAACAACTCCAATCAAAGTAATAGTCGAAACATCACATGATACATCATCACAAACACTTATTTCTGCACTATCATTGAACCCAACAAAACAATACTGGTCCGAATTATGTCATCATTTTATAACATATGATTATGCATCATCGTGCAATACACGTCTATTAAATCTACTCAAAGATATATACCCAACTGCAAGACTATCAACATACAAGCTACGATTTCATAATGGATATTGTACAATTATAAAACCAAAATGGAGTTCAAATTATGATATTGATATACCAAGGATAGATGCGTATGTTGATATCAACATATCATTTTGTGATATTAACAATCCAAAGCGATTTGGACCATATGATATAGTTGCAAACTCTCTAATACACGGTATGGATAGTAATAGTACTCCTGAAGAAAAGGCTGCTAGATTAAGAAGGCCAAGAGTTACTCTACAGATTGTCAAGTTATATGGAATGGAAAATAATGAATTAGGCGTAGATTGTACTCCGTATCCAATATACAAAGAATTAACAAAGGTGTTATATGTAACAGAGAGAGATGAATATCAAGGATACTGTGAAGATATTCAAGTTAAAGATGCACTTATTGATGGAGATGTGATGGAATATAAACGTTTGTTTCCAAAAATATGTAAAGAGCAACGACAAGTGGAGCGTGTAGATGCGAGTAATGGGAATACTGTTTCTGAAATGAAAGAGGAAGATACAGAAAGGATGGATGCAAGTGATGAAAAGCCAAAGGCACAAGATATGGCGACTACAAAGAAGGATGAAAGTAGCAGCTCATCGGATAGTAGTGATAGCAGTGACAGCGAGAGTGAAGATGAAGAGGGTGAATCAAATCAGGTCATGGCGAAGAAGAATGAGCCACAGAAGAAGGAAACCAGTTTGGTAAATGAGAAAGTGGCTGTCAACAAAGATGAAAGTAGTTCATCCTCGTCAGATTCTGATAGTGAGAGTGAGCATGATGAAGAGGAAGCAAAACAGTCTAGCAAAAAAGATGCAAGTAGCTCATCTTCGTCAGATTCAGATTCATCTGATAGCTCTGATAGTGAAGAGGAAGAAGAAGTTAATGTCAAAGATAAACAAGCGTCCAAGGAGGCGACTAGGAAAGAGGATGACAAGGCATTAGCGAAGAATCAAGATGAAAGTAGTTCATCATCGTCGTCATCATCAGACAGCTCTGACAGTGAAGATGAAAAGCCTGTTTTCTCCTAAATCTATATGATACTTATATTTGGCTAACTCTCCGGAAGACAAATAAACACCTTTATTCTATTTTTATTTATCTAACTCCATTCCAACTGCTGCCGTCATAACTGTTTTTTGACTTACATATGCAGAGAAGATATGTGAGTCGGGTAGCTTACAATTGCTACAAGAATGAATCATCGTTGGGTTAAAAACCAACACATCGCCAGATCTCATTGGCACCTTCAACTTATACTCCGGGAATACAAAGTAATAGATCACCTCCTCATTATCTTTCTCCTCTTTACACATACATGATAGGAACGTAAAGTAATAGTCGGGGTCACGATGCCACTGACTCCAATAGTTACAACCAATTGCCAATTGTGTTGCAATACTATCATCAGTTGTACCAACCGTAGGTAACTTCAAGAACTTTTGGACCTTATCCCTGAAGTGTTTTGTTTCATGGAGGAATTTCGTTACTCTTTCTCCACATTCTTCTAACTTGTTGACTATACTGGCTGCTCCATCATATGCATGTTGTTTAACATTATCCTCAGTGCCCGGTTTGAATGCATAACGACCCAATACTCCACTCTTTAGCGGATCCTTACGATAACCCTCCATTTTGTATGTAGAATGATATCCTCCTCTTGTTTCTCCTCGTTTAATATCAGGTTTGTTTTGGTCAATAACATCGGTTGCATCACGGATAACATTAAAACCTTCTTTACCACCTAGATCAGACCTTGCATTATTTCGAGACATCTTTGCAACAATAAATGAACGGCGACTACATTTAATTTGTCTTTAGTAGCCTTCAATTCTACATAATCATCAGCATTAATCAATTCACTGTGTGTTGGTGCAATTAGTTGTTCACTACTGCCGCTCCACGTAACACAACTATAATAGTTTACATTCTTGTCCAAATCTATTTCTCCCACACGTTCGAATATTTTATGATCTATAGTCTTTTTTGGACGTCGATTAGCACGTTTATTCCTAGGTATACCTCCTTTGCCATTTAAGACATTAGATTTAGTTGTTGTTGGTACTAGCTTAGCTTGGATTCTTCCATATTTCTTTGATTTTGCAATATTACGAGGAAATTGTTGGTTCATTTCTGACGTTGTATATCGTATCTTACTTATAATATATGAATATATCAAACAACATAGCAGCAATGACATGACTCGAGGAAAGATACCGCTATCTGATGAGGTCCAATTTTTCTGATGACTACTATCCTTCTACCTACATGCAACAAACTCTACTCAGCCTGGTAATATCAATAGTAAATCATATAACGTGTCAGTATACTGTCTATATCTATTGTTTTCGCTAAGTAAGGTGCTGCTATGCGTTTTTTTGTTGGTTGGATGGTCTTTTACCCACATCAATTTTAAATTTGTGTCTAACTTTTCATCTCTGCATTCTATACTCTCTAATATTTGCCATCATATCATAGATAAACATAGCAATATGAATATTTCACAATTTGCAGTTTCAATACTATGTGATATAACAAATTATCTTGGGGCGGCAGAAACTGCATCATTTGCCATATCTTTAGATACTACCGACGATGACGATAATACTTCTGACACATTAGCAATACTTGTACATAATAAAGTTAAATTCCGGTATATCAATTGGAGTGACATTAGCAAATATATCAACTAATAGTATCAATACAGTATTAAGATGTATCACCGGCAGTATCGGCGTGGGTTATCTCGATGGCATGAGTTTTGGTGGTTGTAACAATATTGACATCAATAATATTCGAACAAACAACAATATGATAAGTGAACACATGAGGCGGTGTTATCTTGGCTGCAAGTCTCTACTCAAAAATGAACTCATTATTAGATGCCCTAGATGCAGCATTCATGGATGTAGTGAATGTTTAGAATACAAAGTGTGTAATGGGTGTGAAGATTCTTATTGTAATAACTGCAGTCCGGACGACGAAGAAGCATCTGATTTGTATTGGCGTATCCGAGGCATTAATGACCTGGACGATCGTTATAATCACGAGAGATTTGGTTGTGAAACAATTAAGACATGTAATGAATGCGGGGATTGCCGTTGCTTCCATTGTCTGTGGAATGATGATTATCAATTCGGAAATATTTCGTGTGGCGGTTGTCAGAAAAGATTGAATAGTGGTGAAGGTGGAACGAGTATGTAGGTGGTAAAGAAGGTTTTAATGTTATCCGTGATGCAACCGATGTTATTGACCAAAACAAACCTGATATTAAACGAGGAGAAACAAGAGGAGGATATCATTCTACATACAAAATGGAGGGTTATC
>Ga0214481_100032_pt1 | contig 53846 bp, 34 predicted proteins | sample M1_20Mar14CPVII9_4_FD_165057 | JGI IMG/M metagenome (GOLD analysis project Ga0214481, IMG submission 165057) | Marine eukaryotic communities from Monterey Bay, California, United States - M1_20Mar14CPVII9sort6BwellG10 | ecosystem: Environmental > Aquatic > Marine > Unclassified | place: USA...
GTCGGTCTTGTTGGGGCGCAGGAGGTGATCAACGGTTATCGCAGTTGTCTATTGGTACCAAAGGGTCTCTATTGTGCGTGGAAGTGGTGTAGACTCACTGCCGATGGAGTTATACATGAGACTTTGACGATCAAAGACAATCGACTTGCAATTTTGAAGTTGAGATTAGTCGTTGAAGGTCATAGTAGTCGGTCTTGTTGGGGCGCAGGAGGTGATCAACGGTTATCGCAGTTGTCTATTGGTACCAAAGGGTCTCTATTGTGCGTGGAAGTGGTGTAGACTCACTGCCGATGGAGTTATACATGAGACTTTGACGATCAAAGACAATCGACTTGCAATTTTGAAGTTGAGATTAGTCGTTGAAGGTCATAGTAGTCGGTCTTGTTGGGGCGCAGGAGGTGATCAACGGTTATCGCAGTTGTCTATTGGTACCAAAGGGTCTCTATTGTGCGTGGAAGTGGTGTAGACTCACTGCCGATGGAGTTATACATGAGACTTTGACGATCAAAGACAATCGACTTGCAATTTTGAAGTTGAGATTAGTCGTTGAAGGTCATAGTAGTCGGTCTTGTTGGGGCGCAGGAGGTGATCAACGGTTATCGCAGTTGTCTATTGGTACCAAAGGGTCTCTATTGTGCGTGGAAGTGGTGTAGACTCACTGCCGATGGAGTTATACATGAGACTTTGACGATCAAAGACAATCGACTTGCAATTTTGAAGTTGAGATTAGTCGTTGAAGGTCATAGTAGTCGGTCTTGTTGGGGCGCAGGAGGTGATCAACGGTTATCGCAGTTGTCTATTGGTACCAAAGGGTCTCTATTGTGCGTGGAAGTGGTGTAGACTCACTGCCGATGGAGTTATACATGAGACTTTGACGATCAAAGACAATCGACTTGCAATTTTGAAGTTGAGATTAGTCGTTGAAGGTCATAGTAGTCGGTCTTGTTGGGGCGCAGGAGGTGATCAACGGTTATCGCAGTTGTCTATTGGTACCAAAGGGTCTCTATTGTGCGTGGAAGTGGTGTAGACTCACTGCCGATGGAGTTATACATGAGACTTTGACGATCAAAGACAATCGACTTGCAATTTTGAAGTTGAGATTAGTCGTTGAAGGTCATAGTAGTCGGTCTTGTTGGGGCGCAGGAGGTGATCAACGGTTATCGCAGTTGTCTATTGGTACCAAAGGGTCTCTATTGTGCGTGGAAGTGGTGTAGACTCACTGCCGATGGAGTTATACATGAGACTTTGACGATCAAAGACAATCGACTTGCAATTTTGAAGTTGAGATTAGTCGTTGAAGGTCATAGTAGTCGGTCTTGTTGGGGCGCAGGAGGTGATCAACGGTTATCGCAGTTGTCTATTGGTACCAAAGGGTCTCTATTGTGCGTGGAAGTGGTGTAGACTCACTGCCGATGGAGTTATACATGAGACTTTGATGATCAAAGACAATTGACTTGCAAATTTTGAAGTTGAGATTAGTCGTTGAAGGTCATAGTAGTCGGCTTGTTGGGGCGCAGGAGGTGATCAACGGTTATCGCAATTGTCTATTGGTACCAAAGGGTCTCTATTGTGCGTGGAAGTGGTGTAGACTCACTGCCGATGGAGTTATACATGAGACTTTGACGATCAAAGACAATCGACTTGCAAATTTTGAGGGAAACTCGAGTTGAGATTAGTCGTTGAAGGTCATAGTAGTCGGTCTTGTTGGGGCGCAGGAGGTGATCAACGGTTATCGCAGTTGTCTATTGGTACCAAAGGGTCTCTATTGTGCGTGGAAGTGGTGTAGACTCACTGCCGATGGAGTTATACATGAGACTTTGACGATCAAAGACAATCGACTTGCAATTTTGAAGTTGAGATTAGTCGTTGAAGGTCATAGTAGTCGGTCTTGTTGGGGCGCAGGAGGTGATCAACGGTTATCGCAGTTGTCTATTTGTACCAAAGGGTCTCTATTGTGCGTGGAAGTGGTGTAGACTCACTGCTGATGGAGTTATACATGAGACTTTGACAATCAAAGACAATCGACTTGCAAATTTTGAGGGAAACGCCTCGAGTTGAGATTAGTTGTTGAAGATCATAGTAGTCGGTCTTGTTGGGGTGCAGGAGGTGATCAACGGTTATCGCAGTTGTCTTTTGGTACCAAAGGGTCTCTATTGTGCGTGGAAGTGGTGTAGACTCACTGCCGATGGAGTTATACATGAGACTTTGACGATCAAAGACAATCGACTTGCAATTTTGAAGTTGAGATTAGTTGTTGAAGGTCATAGTAGTCGGCCTTGTTGGGGCGCAGGAGGTGATCAACGGTTATCGCAGTTGTCTATTTGTACCAAAGGGTCTCTATTGTGCGTGGAAGTGGTGTAGACTCACTGCCGATGGAGTTATACATGAGACTTTGACGATCAAAGACAATCGACTTGCAATTTTGAGGGAAACTCGAGTTGAGATTAGTCGTTGAAGGTCATAGTAGTCGGCCTTGTTGGGGTGCAGGAGTTGATCAACGGTTATCGCAATTGTCTATTGGTACCAAAGGGTCTCTATTGTGCGTGGAAGTGGTGTAGACTCACTGCCGATGGAGTTATACATGAGACTTTGACAATCAAAGACAATCGACTTGCAAATTTCGAGGGAAACTCGAGTTGAGATATGTTGGTGATGGGCATAGAAGTCGGCCTTTTTGTGTTTTCTCAGGTTTTTGATTGTTTTCTTGAAATGTCTTTTTGCTTTTTATTCTTTTAGTTGTCATAATAAACATTAGATAATTCCTAGGGTATAATAATAGGCATAATATTTGTTTTTCTGACAGTTTTTGACCAGATTGATATTCAACTAACCACTAAAGTCAAATACTACTTCTTTAAGCTCGGAGCATTACCTTTTGGATTCGGTAGTTGAGATATCCGTTACATAATATTGTTGCTTAGCTTGAGATATGGTAAAACTATGAACTTGAAATATCCACTCCATCCTCACCTACTTCTAGCACATTATCATCATCTTTGTCTTTGCTACTTGTTTCTTTCTTTTTACTAAAAACAGTCAAGTAATCTTCATCTATATCTGCGCCTTCTGATGCATATACCAATCTTAAATGATCGATGTCGAGTCCATCACTTGGATTGCAACCAATACTTTTACATACCAATACATACTGAGGACGCGGCATATCATTATCGCTTGTTAAAAGTTGTAGTCCTCTTAATTCGGAGTGGTTTAGATAACCATCTTTATCTCTATCAAAATATTTATGCTATTTATTTCATTTTGAAGATATAATATCATAATTGAGCTTATATTTCAGATTTCAGGAGTCATCAACTTTATAATTACACAATATGACTTACCAAAGCGGCAACTTTGTCAATGGTTTCCTCTTCTTTTGATACGTCTGTCATAATGATAATATATATTATAGGTATGATACAATGCAATCAAAGCGTGGCAATTCAATCCAAGCTGTAATGTGATGTATATAATGTAGTTATCGATATTTGGATGATGGATATGGGGGAGGTGAACTATAACTGAGTATTACTGCGATATCTGCTATAAAAGAACCAGGATTAATAGCGCCTCCAATCTAATGTCTAATGGACTAATAGCGTCTCTATTCTCTGTGTGTGTGTGTGTGTGTTTAAGTAGTGAGACCATTATGCGCTAGAAGATCTAGGCATATACGTCCTTATTCTATGTATGTTCACGCTATTAAGAGCGTTAATATTTCCATAATGTGATGTAGAAGCAAAATAAGCGGAAAAATCGCACTCACTTGAAGGCACAAATAAAAATGACTAGAGAGCACAAAATCCCAGAAAGATTGTAGTTAGACTGTGTACATAATAGCAACAAAGTAATTGCTTGTCTTCTGGATCAACCGCGCAGCTTTAAGGCGCGGGGATGCATTCCGCTACGCTCCATGCATCCCATCCTATTAGATAATGGTGGGCCTGTTATTTAGATTCAGTCAGATACACATACCGCTTACCCTTCACGATCGCGCCCGGAGCTCTCGTTTCCTGTATGGAAATGTGGACAACAAAAAAACAACTATGCAATTGTGGTACTGTTACTTCAATGTATGACACTTAGAGTATTTCAACTTATCTCACATTAAAATTTAGGCTTCTCATCTGAGGCAGTACAGTAAACGACAAAGGGTATTAGTATCTGTTTAGCGAATATTCAGCGATGTATTGAAGATGGTGTTTCACATAGATAGACGCAAGCTGATTGTTTTTAGGCACTCGTGGGGCCCCTCCCCCACTCGCGATCATTGAGAGCGCCACAGAACCGAACGGGTGCAGGCCATCTAACAAGGTATCCTACTTTTACTGATCCAGTCTCCCCCCATTCACATGACTAGTGTAATTGCGATGTGTTGTTTGGACACTTGAAGAGTTTATATACAAACTGCATATCTTGGCAATTGGAAAGAATTTCGACACATAACAATGATGCTTCGAATCATCTCCACAAGTAGCAGTGTCTATTGTAATCTTAGACAACCAATAATAATGTCACAGCATATCTTGTATTGCTTTTCTTCTAAAGCAACAAATACCAAATCAACAACACAACAGAGATTGGCAAAAATGTAAAGAATACTGACATTACTAATCCGTACTTAGATCAAGTTCGCGTAGAGGTTGTAGATCCAGCATTACAGCTTAAGACAATAGAGGATGAATTATCACTAGACTTAAGAACGTATTGGACACTAAAACTTCTCTATTCTTATATGGTATTTACTTGTTTAGATGTGACATATAGGTATCCTCAACTTGACCTCCTTCTGGCGCTTATTTGCAACATCGTTAGGGTGCAAGTTAGGATCAAAGAACGTATCTGTGTTAGAAAAAACTCTATTCGCTAAAGATATCTCAATCGTCATCACCCTCTGCTGTATTTCTGCCGGCCTTCTTAAACATGTTGTAATGTCTCTTGCACATATTATCTTTAGCTCTGTAGTGAGATTTACTTTTGCATCCCTTAATTTTGCAACATTCTAAGAATTGATGTTGAGAGTGTGAGTGTAGCTTTAGAGTTTGAGACCAAAGAAGAAACAAAGATGGTAGAAAGTACTTACTGTCTCCATTGGTGCCATGCTTGAGCCTCTTGTTCTTTGGTAGTACTTTCAATTTGGCAACCTCAGCATTCCTCTTCTTCGTATCAATCTTCGGCTTCTTCGTTCTATTCTTTACAGTACCATAACTTATACATAACTTCTTATTCGCCTCATTTACTGGCACTAATGTTTTACTGTTTTCACAGCCAGTTGCTCCACAGTACTTTAAGACATGCTTCCACCCTACAGATGCAACATATCCCGTCCTTGAGTTTTTACAGCCACTACCATCGTCATAAAATACATGTTCGGACATTCTCACACCCTTTCTGGTACAGGAATCGCCCCTTGGACACTCAACTGCAATCGGTTGCAAATTAGAAGTATTATTAGGGTGTGAATATGGATACATCCCTTTATCAAGATAGCCATCTTTCGCTTTTCGTTTCATGGCTTGTCTACCTCCATTGTCATTCTCTTTCTGTTTAGCTGCAGCCTTGATACCTGTTATGCTTCTGCCATCGGCAGTCTTTTTCTCATGTCGACTGTTGATAGATTTCTGTAATCCTGATCGATGACTCTTCATCTTTGATAAAAGTTCGCTCTGATTGTTGTCATACTGCTTCAACAAGTCGTTGTACTGTTCCTTCTCGTCTTTATCAAAAAGGGAAATGATATGACTTGTAATCTCGGGAGAGAAGGCATTGTATGAAGCCTTGACTTTGTTCAATAGTCCATCGAACTTCTTAACAAATAAAGCGGCATATGATGAAAGTGAACCACCCTTATCAACTCCACCCTGGCATCTCTTCATCTTCGATAGAAGTTCATTCAACTTGTAATGTTTCAGTAACTTGTCATACTTTGCTCTCTCCTCTTCTTTGAGGTGGGGAATGAGCCGATCCGTGACATGAGGAGAAAAGGGATCAAACAACACCTTGTCATTTGGTGATAGTTTCTCGAATGCCCTCACAAATGCTGCGGCTACCGATCCCATTGCACCTCTGAGTAAGGATGCAAGATAGGTATTGTAATGTTCCTCTGACAACAATTCACGAACACTTTCCAAGGCTTCCTCGTCATCTTGTCCATCTTCCTTGGATGTATGGAAGATGAAAGCTGCGTCTCCCTTCATGACTTTCATCTTCTTCACACCTTTATCACGACCTTTCTTTTGTGCTTCATACATCTCCTGCCTTGTATCCTCGTCGACATCATTATCCCACGCTTGTACGAATTCTGCCTTGGTGACATCAGCCTCGAATTCAATATCCATCTCGGGGAAGTGTTGGTAGAATCCTCCAAAGACTTCATTCATTTCATTCGCAAGTTCAGGAGGCAGTGCCTTAGTGAAGTGACGCCAGAAGTTCTCTGGATGCCAAACATTGCCATAATATGTAACAAGGGTGGTAGTAGTTGGACCAATGTTACCTAAATGGTGGTAATGAGTGAACCTTGATGCAGTGTAGAATGGGAAAGTGATGGGAACAGGTGTAGCCTGTGTAGATCAAAGGCAAAGAGTTAGTGAAAGATAAAAGATATTTCATCACATTTGAAATAGACATAATAAAATATACGTACCTCCTCATCAGATCTTCCAATATTCTCAGACTCAATCCTCTTTCTCTTGATGTAAGAAAGCTTGAGCTGTAGTAGATGTAAGATGAATGTCTTTAAAAAGTATTGACTGCGTGTCAAGCCCTCAAGTACACAAGCAGCGTCAACCTTTTCATAGTATGCTTTATCCGACTTGTCACGTGGTGTAAAAGGTGTGCTGCACAAGTCGAACATGCGTAAAGTGTCGAGGGTGAAGTCTTGCTTCTCGTATTCAAGGTTTCGGCGCTTCCGATCAACACTAACCATATGCCTTGGAAATGTTGTACAGCCATACCTTATACAAGAACTTGACACCCGATTCATCAGGTTGCCTGGACCTTGAGGATCCTCTACTTCGTCCTCGGTCGGATAGTTCAAACCTACAGCTCCCGTCGCATCAGCTGATGGTGTATTACCGTAATTCGCCCTCTTCCTTGTACTCTCACCACCAACCTTCACTCCAGCTTCTATCAAATCATCCACCAAAGTTTCGACCTTTCTCTCAAGAGATTCTTCGGTATGTCCATCTTCTTCTACAAGATTGAGTCCATCTCGCATCTTTTCAAGGATGGGGCGACCCTTACCCCCAAGATAATTTCCAAACTGACCTGCATAAACTTGCATAGCACATTCATACATTTCAATTGAGGCAAGGCCCTGCCTTAATGCCGTATCGAGATTAGCAAACGGATTATCAGGCGTAGGAGCATCTGGATCATAGGACGAGGTGACCTTCTTCTCCTTCTTGGACGAAGCGGACACCTTATTTTCATCATCAAAGACTTCGTCATCCATCTCCCCACTGGTGAATTCAGGTATGGTAGGTTGTGGCTTTGTTGGATCATGACACTTATCAAGCATGGTGGCACGCAGGTTGCCATCGTCGTCCTTAACTGGAGGGGGGTTGTCATCAAAGCCTTCGAACTCATCCTCTTGACAATCCAAGCAGCAATACCTAATAGATGTAGAGGCAAGTTCACAAGTTAGATATATGCATTACTCACAAGCTGAAATGACGAGACAAGATAAACGTACCAGGGTTGACGTGACTTATGATTTGACGACCAGATACAGCAGGCAGCAAGGTTGCATTGATCACATTTGACTTTCCCAATTTGACCAACAGTAAGAATGGTCTTCAAACTCCAGGTCTCGGATGATGATTCATCACACATATTAACATCGGCTGGAGAGGCACTATAGATGTAGAGGCAAGTTCACAAGTTAGATATATGCATTACTCACAAGCTGAAATGACGAGACAAGATAAACGTACCAGGGTTGACGTGACTTATGATTTGACGACCAGATACAGCAGGCAGCAAGGTTGCATTGATCACATTTGACTTTCCCAATTTGACCAACAGTAAGAATGGTCTTCAAACTCCAGGTCTCGGATGATGATTCATCACACATATTAACATCGGCTGGAGAGGCACTGCGAGCATCACGAGCCAATCGTGACTCTTCGATTAGAAAATTAACACTAGCATCAAGACCTTCAATATCAGTATTGGATTGTCCAGAGTAGACAACTGCATCAAAAGCTTTGCTTTGTGCAGAGCCATCAGAACGACTCGATAATAGGCATAACACGGCAGTATTCAACTCGTTGAGACCGTTACATGTGATCCTAAATGCCGACGAGGTCCCAAACACTTCAGCGGGGAGAGAGTCAATCAAGTCAAATGCACCATCAGATCTGTTGGCAAGAAAAAACACATGACTATTGCAATTCAAAGCTGTAGAGAAAGATGATGTTAGATTTGTATGTACACACAAGATGTGATGATATGATATATGCACACGACATATGAACTCACTGATTGCAACATTACGATTGTGGATACTACCATCAGGTAAATGACCTGTAAGATTGTCAATGTAGGAGTAAATATCATCTCCGCTAATTCCCGAACATACAATGATACTCTCATTCTCAATGAATCCACTAAAGAAGTGCTCAAACTGATCACGCATTATGTATGATCCTTCTTCTTCTCTATGCATAAATCTAGTCTCTACCGCAATATCTCGACCAACAGATGTGGCTGAATGACGAAAGTCTTCATCTTGAACACATGAAAGAGAAGGTGTTAATGCATACTGGATGGCAGCATACATTGCTATGGAAGCACATGCGTTGCTGTTTCCTTGAGAAAAGGGAAAAGCTTGTTGTTGGATAGATCCTGCAGCTAAAAGCCCTCCAAAACTTGCCTGATAGCCCTGACATGTTCTCTCCCAATCCGCATCACTTGCCCCCGATCTTGTTGACCTTCCACGACCACCGGCACGAAGATGATTGCTATGGCAATACTTGATCTTATCATTTTCCAAAGCAAATGAAACGTAGCGGAAAAGAAGAGCTAAGCAACGAACAAACCCAATAATGGATGTGCAGATATACTTGATGGTTGAAAGAAGACATCCGGAGGCAGGAGAATCATGAGTTGGCGTAGCTTTGACTGGCTCTGCAACAACGGGCTCGGCGTCTTTGACAGTAACCTCATCGCCATTATCTGAGGTGAAGGATGATAGAATAAGAAATGTTGGTTATTATTTATAGTTGATTGCATCTATTCTAAAAAGTAGTCATACAAGAAACTTACCAGAAATAGCAACTGCAGTGTCATCTCCGCACGCATCGGCACCATAGTTGATCAAAGCATAACCACGTTTGGTAGGGTAATCACAGGGCAAAGGAAGAGTTACTCCCGGTCCTTGAGACTTACGCCCCCCATACTTGTTGCGATTACGAGATCTCTTGCGTTTCTTTGAGCTCTTCCCGTGCGAACCAAATCTACTCCTTGTACAACCACGACTCTCTCCTCGGTTAGCTCTTGCCCTGGGTCCTTTATCAGGATGGAGACGACGTCTAGACTCCTTTGTTTGTTCTGTTGGAGTAAATACCTTTCTTACGTGACCTTTCCTCGTACTCTTCTTGGCAGGAGAAGAAGTTCTCTTCTGAACATGAGATGTCCTCTTCTTAACAGGAGTAGTGGTGGGTTCAGGCATAGCAGCAGTATCTGTGACAATTATGAAGCGAATAGAATGAGGAATGATTAGGAGTGAACGTAGATAATACAAGCAAACAAACAAACAAACCAACCAAATATTTACTCACCATATTCCTTACCAGAAAAGTAATCTTTGGAGGACAAACATTTATTTCGGAATGTCGATTTATCAATACCATGCTTATCTGCCATTCCATCAATCTCTGCCAATAGATCATCTTTCATATCAATAAACCATTCATGATAAACACTACCACGCGTCGCAGATGAAATTTCACTAGACAAAGTACCAAGAAGTAATACTTTCTCACAAAGATTATTGGCATCTTCATCTCCTCCTACATCAATAATACACTCCGGAGAAATGAATAGTCTCCTGATCCTAATCTTCATTACGTAATAATCCCTAGGTGATAATATAAATAATTAGTAAAAGGTAGAGTTTAATTCTACCTTGACTTTGGGAATTTATTTAATTGGTTTATTTATTTGGTGGAGTGGGTGAAGATGTATGTTGATGTGTATTTAAATATGTTGATATTATATTGTAGTCAGTAGAATTTGTTTTACCTCGTGATAGATGGTGGAGTGGTGGACTAGTATACTATATTCAATAACAATTCTTGAATATTATACTGAGTAATTTCATACCCTGTTTTAAAAATAACAACAATCGTGGATTTACTAAACGATTCCGCCATTTAACTATCGTTGTTGAGTACGTTTGACTAGTTGATGGCGTTGTCTACTGCGGAGGAGGTGATAGTACACACCAACAACAACATGCCAACAATCAACTCAATCAGGAGGCTCGTGAAAATAAGTGCGAGTCGAAGAGGGACTCGAGTTTTGGTCATGAGTCCACATTTTTCGAATCACCGCCATCATACTTAAACCACCTACCACTAAGTAATTGCAATACATATACATCGTTATTTAATATCAATCGCCTCTTCAAATCGAATGCACTTATGAGAGTGGTTTTCAATGCACTTATGAGAGTGGTTTTCCCTAGTTACTAAAGACTCCCAATAATAGTGAGCACCGATAGGCAAAGCATTGGGTAAACAAGGGGAGAAGGTATTATTTGCAATACGCGAAATGAAAGAACATATGAATGACTATACCAAATATATAGAAGATCAATCATATAATGAAGCTTTTCAATCAGCTCAAATGTATAATAATGCCAGAAGAAATGCGATAAAATTTAGATGGGAATTGCTTGTACATCGACAAGCTGTTGGATTTACTGTTGACAATCATAGTGTTGTGCATGAAACATATAACATCGGCGATCAACTTCCAACAAGATTAGAGGATATAGTTGATGAAAATGGTGAGCCAAAACAACAACATGCAGATGAATCTACAAAGAAGAAGAAGTGGGGCGATCAATTATCATGGTGGCAACGTGTTGGTAGATGGAAATGATCAACAGATTCATCAATAGACATATACCCGTTTTATGACCCTGGCTTGACTTGCAAATTCTACGACTATTTGAGAGCCACTCACAAATTGATTTCTCCGCCTCGAATGATACGGAGCTGGCTTAAAGTTAGGGTGTGATATGTAAAGGGAGGGAAAGAGATTACCTTTACAAGCTTGGTGGATACGACTTATACACACAAGAAATAAATACAACTCAAACAACTTAATAGTTACATTCTTTGTTCAATTTCTCTACATAACGCATATACACACAACACATAATTTATTCCAATACTCTCTCTCTCTCTCTCCATACATACAACTAAGAAGTTTCAATTTGCTCCTCTTGTTTAGCCTTTGGCTGTCGTGATTCAAGTTCACGTTGCTTAATTCTTATCTCCTCAAGCTGTTCCATAATGGACTTTTTAGGTCCATCATCATCTGTAGTAGGAGGCGTAGTTGTTGTTCGCCCTTCGGAAGCCGACTTGGGAGATAACATTGCTAATAATGCCGTGTTACTTGATGTACCATTCTTCTTAGATTGTAACATTTCATCCAATGTTTTAGGTGATTCCTTACTAATGTTTGTGTTTGTGCCTTTAGGTGATAGTAAGTCTATGGCATTGAGTACTGATTTACCAGTGACATTATTTGGTTTCTGTTCATCCTTCTTATTACTACTGGGGGGAGGAGTCTCGGAGTTCTCTATTGCGCTCAGAACTGTCTTACCAGTTACCTTTTGCTCTTCTGATGAAGTTGAGGGAACCTTCTTCTTTTGTGATTCATTGTGTCGAACTAACCAATCTCGTGTCTTGGAAAGTAGTTCATCAACTTCTTGAACTGACTTCTTGGCAGTAGGAGAAAGGACAGAACTCTTGGCCGGGGAAAGGATAGAGGTACTGACCACTGTATCATCTTGAGCCGAAGTCTCGACAGATAGTGCCGTCACCTTCGTCGAACTTGTATCAGTTTTACTATCAGAGGATACCGCAGCTGTGTCAGTTTGATTCTCCTTGTCACTTCGAATAGAGGCAGTTTCTTCAACCTTATCGTCCTCATCTTGAACCACATCCACTGGAAAAGAAGTATCACTCGGCTGTGAAGAAGTAACAGTATCAATATTCGAAGAGCTCAACTTTTTCTTGCTGTTATTTTCAGATTCAGCAGCAGCCGATGCAGCCTTAACTTCTGCCATCGCCTTCTTGTAAGCAGCAACCTTGGCCATTGCCTTGGAAACTTCACCAGATGTCGGACTTGGTAAAGTAACTGTTACCGCCGCTGCTGGAGTTGCAGCAGCAACATTACTAGTCTCCAAGTAGCTGTGCAAGGCATCGTCCGACAATACCCCTCCTCCCGGACTCGTTACAAACTTAACCACAGGACTAGTAACTGCTGCTGCTTCATTAGGACCACCAGTAGGACTTGTAACAATAGATAACTTTCCTCCAGGTAATCTCTGCAATCCACTGGTAGTTGATTCCACTGGACTTGTTGGTACCCCCGCCACAGATGCCTCCTTGTCCGCCAAAAAGCTATGTAATGCATCATCTGATAACACACCTCCCCCTGGACTTGTAACAAACTTTACTACCGGACTACTTGGGTTTGTGGCGGCAACAGTTGGAGAGACGAGTGATTCAGACTGTAATGATGCTGATCCTTTCTTCTCGAGGTAGTTATTGAAGGATGTCAAGCCTACACCACCATTCTTCTCCTTTTCCAACTTTTCATCAACAGATAACATTGCACCAAATTTCACATCACGACTACCTTCTTCTTCTTCCTCTGTTGTTGTTGTTGTTCCTTCTGGTGATGTTACACTTCCCCCGTTTTGTTCATCACTAGGTACATCTTCAATATTATCATTAGTATTCACACTCAAATTATTATTATTATGCTTCTTCAATCGATCCTTAACATCATTAATCATTAACGTATCCAAATCTAACTCAACACCAACCTCATCATTATCTAATGTCCATGATTTCTTAATCCCATCAATTTCATGTGGTTCTATTGTATCGAAGGTATCCTTGGAATGTAAATCATTATCATAGGTGTATTGATCTGATAATAGAGAATGATCATCCACATCAGAGGTACTACGGGATTTACGTTGTGGACCACTACCATAGGGAACGGGAGTGCAGCCCATGTATCGCATTAGTACCATTAGTGATGCTTCTGATTCATCATCTGGAATATCTACCAAGACAGTAGGTGTTGTAGTATTATTGTTGTTGTTACTAATGTCCTGATCGGGAGAGTTTAACCCCTCATCAAATGAGGTAGCATCTGATGTTATAGTTTCATCCCGTGATGATGCTGGACTTAACATTTTAACCGATGATTGATAAGACATTGGTGATAATGGTGGTGGATTCTTTTCAGCAAATGATACAAGTTTCTTTGACTTTGTTGTTGATGGTGGTGTTGATACTGTTTTCTCTTTGTTGTTGTTTGGCTTGTCAGTAGTTGAGGCGGTGGGTGATGTAGGCTTCTGTTCATCTTCAGCGGCCTCTTCTTCTTCTTCTTCTTCTTCAAATTTTGCTTCATCTGTTGGAGATTCCTTTATGAGAGAGCCTGACTTTTCATCATGTGGCGCATCTTCTTCAGTATCTTCTTCTTCTCCTACTTCTTCTACATCAATCTTGATATCATTACTAACATTTACTTTGTCGTCATCATCATCATTACTATCATCATCTTGTGTTTCGCTATAATTTTTAGGGCTAAACATTGCAATGGACTTCATCACCGCCTTTAAAGGATTTTCATAGGTTGCTTCAGGTTGTGGACTGCTGCTAAGTACCCCCGCAGCATCGGCTGATGATATTGATGATGGGGAGAGTGGTGCCATCATGTATTGTATGTTTGTTTATTATGAAGATACGTTATATGATAGCTTATCGCTATCGATAAAATTAACTAATTGCAATATGTAAATATACTGATATCTCTCTAGATCCTCCCCTCACCTATTGGATAGAGGCAATACTAGTGGAGATTAGCAATACTAGTGGAGAGTTAGACTGTATACTAGCGGAGGCGCAAATGGGTCGGCGGTATATGGCAAAAATTGCTACGAAACGCCGACGAGAAAGCAAGGATGCTTCGGGTATCTAAGGTATCTTTTAGGGTACTTACTACCTGTGAAGAACATGTACGAACTGACCTCAAAACTGAAATCTTTTTTATCATTGACACCTCTAGTGGTCAGTAGTTGGCGCTAGCTAGAAAGCTGTCTAGCTAGCACGCTGGCTAGCAACATTTCAGTGAGTTTTTCTGTTATCATAAAAGTTCCCTAGTACAAAAGTGAGCACATCGGCGCTCAATATACATATTCAAGATATCGGATTAGCTATATGGCGGTATTTCTAGATGATTAACTAGTGTTTTAAAGCATTATAAAGTAGCATGTAACAACATTTTTTTGCAATTGACCATCGAGGATCGAACTCGGCTCGAGCTAGTTGAGCGGCTAGCTAGCTACGTACAATTTACTTAGTAAAATGGCAATCTCCTGGCTAGCAAGCTGGCTAGCACGTAGAAATCTACGTAGGAATAGTACAAAAATTTGCTAGCTAGCTAGCAACTAGCGCCAACGCCTGACCACTAGGTACTATCGTACTTTTGCATGAAGGCTTGACTAATAAATTATCATACCATAGCATTGCAATTTGCAATCAATAAACACCAAGTCTTCAATTACACTATCCTAGCCAACGATGACTCTCTTGGCAGCATCATCATCTCGTGTTGCCGCATCTCGTCTTGCACGAGTTGCAAATTCTACTTCAACAAAGATACATCTCCCTTCATCTCAAAATGCCATCAACCACAACCATACTAAATTCTTCCTATCCACTGACACCAATACCAGTAGTACTACATCATCATTAACATTTGACGATGTTACCGATTCCAATGGTCTATTGCAATTCAAAACATTACACGAAATGAATACCTATGCCTCAATAGCATTCAAAGATAATGAATTATTTGGTACATACCAACCACCTAAAATGCCTGAAGAGAATGTTGTGAAAGATAAAGTTGAAGATCAAAAGGGAACATTTAATTGGATGACATATGGAGAGTATGGTATGATGATTGATCGTTGTCGTACTGTATTGAAGGATATTGGTAAGTGTGATGATGCATATTATATGTGTAGGTATATGATATGTTCAATTTTTTCTAACTGTAAAAGCATGCACTGACATAATATACAGGAGTCAAAGAATACGACAAGATTGGTCTCATATCCAACAATCGTTGGGAATGGGCCGCTCTCGCATCTGCTGCATACTCTCTCAACGCTGCAATCGTACCCATGTATGAAACACAACTTCCCAAGGATTGGACATACATTCTAAATGATTCACAATGCTCAGCTCTCTTCTGTAGTACAGAAGATATCTGGACAAGGGTAGTGAAGGAAGTATTACCAAACACTCCATCTGTTGCCAATACATTTTGCTTTGACTCGCCCAGTGGCGAGCCACACTCCTTGGCAACAGCAATTGATCATGCCGAGGGCAAGTCAACTCCTGTAATTACTCCAACTCCCGAGGATTTAGCTGGATTGATTTACACTTCTGGTACCACAGGCAAACCGAAGGGTGTTGAGCTTACGCATGACAACTTTGTTAGTAATGTGTGTGCCGTTCGGTCCATGGCTGAAGATCCTAAAGACTTTATCCGTATGAGTGATCGATCATTGGCATTCTTACCCTGGGCACATTCATATGGTCAGACGTGTGAGTTATGGTGTGCAGTATCACATGGTGGAAGTATGGGTATCTGTCGTGGCGTGCCACTCATCTTGGAAGATTTGGATATGATTAAACCAACTGTATTATTTGCGGTGCCTACATTGTATAAGAAGGTGTATGATGGTGTGCAGAATCTTATTGGCTCAAGCAGTCCAACGAAACAAAAGCTAATGCGTGCAGCGTTAGATATGGGAAGGAAGAAGAAGGAGGCCGGTGGGAATCTTGGCTTGATTGATGGACTGAAGCATAAAGTGTTGGATTCTCTTGTAACATCCAAGATTCGTGGTCGATTTGGTGGTAACTTACGACATGGATTCGTCGCTGGTGCAGCTTGTCCAAAAGAGATTATTGACTTTATGGATGATATTGGTATTCCCATTTGTGAAGGCTATGGGTTGACGGAAACATCACCAATTATTGCAATCAATGTTCCCTATGAGGGAGGTAGGAAATTAGGATGTGTTGGCAAGCCTGTTGACGGCGTTGAGGTGGTTATTATGAATCCTGAGACTCAACAACCGATTACTGAATTTGGAGTAGAAGGAGAGATTTGTTGCTACGGTAGAAATGTAATGAAGGGATATTATGACAACCCAGAAGCGACAGCAGAGGTCATTTCTGTTGCTCCAGATGGCAAATCAAGATTGTTCCACACCGGTGATATTGGCACATTGGACGAGGATGGATTTGTAGCTGTGACGGGAAGACTTAAGGAGCAGTACAAGCTTGAGAATGGAAAGTATGTCGTGCCAACCCCAATTGAAGAATCAATCTCAATGAGTAGGTTTATTGCACAAGTTGTTGTTTGCGGGGCAAACAGACCGCACAATGTCGCCGTTATTGTACCTGATTGGGTAGCCATCAGAGCTGAGATGAAGATCGGCGATGACGTTGATGAGGAAACACTCGTCAATGATAAGGAAGTAAGAGGATTAATCGATGAAGAAATCAGAGTCAACACATACAATCTCAAGAAGTATGAAGTTCCAAAAAGCTGGGCTTTCGTGGCACCCTTCACGGCCGCTAACAACATGCTGACACCGAAAATGAGTATTAGAAGGAAGATTGTAATCAAAACATATGAAGATATTATATCACAGATGTATGGTGATAAACCACATGATGGCAATGATGAATATGAACAAGCCGCATAGGATCTGATATTTTTTGGGAGAAAATGAAAGTGTGACTGATATCAACATAAAGTGTAGAGTAGAGCTTTAGAAGCTATTCAGATGAAGTAGCCATGATTTTGATGTAATCTCTTTGTATTCCATATGTTACTATATTTATCTCTTGTTCGGGCAAGCTGATGCATAATGAGGCCCGCCACAATTATAGCACTGAATGCCACCCGATCCTCTACCACTATTTGTATTGCCAAATGTTCGTTTACTTCCCCCTCTACCTCTACCCCTACCACTATTATTATTACCCGATTGGTTACTTGTGCAAGCGGATGCATAATGAGGGCCACCACATTTGAAGCATTGAATACCTTGAGTAGATGGTCCTCCTCCTCTTCCTCCATTATTGCCTCTCCCTCCATTTCTACCTGCACTACTATTATATGTTGAACTTCGATCACCTCCTCTACCACTTGTACCAGCGCGACTTCTTGGCTGGACGGAGTTTATTGATGGTATACGAATGTCCATGTCCTCTTTCAAATGGTTATCACAGAGGACACATGCAGTCAACTCTTGACCATAATGTGGAGGAACACTGCCCATCTTCCATACAAATTTGAGCTTTCGCACAGTCTTATTTGGATTGGAACATGCCTGACAAATTGTGGCATTACTTTCACCGTCAACAGATATATCTCTAACAGCTTTTGGTAGCCACACAACGAATTGACAACGATCTCGACCACCATTTGAACAAGAAAGACGCCATCCATTCGAGCTCCTTTTCAAGAATACACTCTCTGTGTTTCCGTTGGATGAGCAAAATGGACAAGGAAATACCTCAACATCTCCACCTCGAGTTCCCGTAGCCAAAGAACAGGTAGGGTGGGTACATTTTGAACAAGGGAAGTCGCTTGATATGTCTCCACCATGTTCCTCTGGTGGATCTGAAAAACACTTTGGACAAACATGACTACTATTTCCATCATTCTCGACTTTGATTACTTGGTACTGACATATTGGGCATATGATAGGTTCACGTTGCGGACCTGGCTTGACTGCAGCGAACAATTCAGTGTGATATCTTGGCATGATATGAGACTGTGAACACGTTTGACAGTGTAACAATTTGGTGCTTCCTGATGCATTACCTTGATTCCTCCCTCGACCGCCGCCACTTCCAGACTTTTGTTTAAGCACCATCATTCCATTACAAACTCCACACAAGCTAAAGTTTGCTTGCACCAGAACATATTGGTTATTGTTTGAACCAAGCTTGGAAAAGTGCCTTTCTACTGCTCTGTCTAGCTTGGCAACTTCCTCGTTTGCCTTCTTAAAGCAGTCAAGCATCTTTGCTAGTACAGGCCCCAGTACGGCCTCTTTTGACTTTCTCCCATTTGCTACTGCTGTGCACTCAGCCTCCATTTCTCGACGAAGATCTGGCTTGTTGAGCTGATACCCCATACTATTATATCCTTCAACTAAAGCGATTCCCAATTTGGTTGGTGAGAATCTTTGATTGCCATCCTTCTCGGCATAATTTCTATCGAGAATTGTTGTAATATGTTGTGCTATTGTGGCATCAGTACCTATACCATTTCTATCCATGAGTGAAATTAATTCTACCTCCGATATCAACTGTGGTGGATTAGTTTGACCATCTTTCATTGTTAATGAAGTAGGGATCATACGACTACCAACAGCAACTCTTGGTAATTCTCCCTGACCAGTTGACCAACGTTCAAATGGTTGATATATTTCCAACCAGTTCCGTTCTAAGATCATGAGTCCCTTGGCAACAAACTCCTCTGATGCAATTTTGAGTGTTAGTTCTGTCTCTCTTCCCATTGCATCTCTCGAGCAGCAAGCCAGGTAATGTTTCACTATAAGTGAGTAAATTTTCCGCTGAATTGGATCACCAATACTTGAAGGATCAACAGCCTTTGCAGGTGTGATGGGAGGATGTGCATTATCATCATTTTGACCTGCCCTGGGATTTTGAAAGTTGTTGTTTGTTAATAACCTCGAGGCGTAGTCGCCAAATTCACCTGTAACTCCCTGAAAGCTTTGAATTAACTCATGATGATTGAATTCAGGTCTAAATCGTTCTGTCTCGGTACGTGGGTAACTGATAAATCCTTCATTGTACAATTGTTCTGCTTTTTGCATTAATTCTTCGGATCCAATTCGAAGATACTTTGATGCACGCTTTTGTAGCTCAACTGTAGCCAAAGGGACAGGTCTCCACTTATTCTTTGGCCTACCGGCTAGTGACGTAACAACCGCTTCTCTGGCTTCTAAGCAGGAATCGAATATAATTGTAGTTGTTGGACGGTCGTATAACCTGACGCGTTTCCAACTAAGATTGATTGCCCGACTCTGCTGCTGGTTGTTATATACATTTCCATTCTGATTGTTCGTCACCGATCCATCTGCATTTAGCTTGATACTCATTTCCAATGTCCAAAAGTTCTCCGGAACAAAGGTTTCAATCCTAGCCCATCTTTCTACAACAAATCCAAGTGTTGGAAATTGGCATGGTCCATAGGACACAACTCCCCTTTCTTGAAAGCCATCAAACTTCTTTTGTAATCTGAGTGTTTGAAATCTAGTGAATGCCTGTCAATTGTACAGCAGTAGAGAAGAATCAAATGAGTATCACACAAACTACAATAATCAAATGTATGCACATTTTTCAATACTTACTGCCCCTACTCGCAAATCATGTTCACTTCTTGCCTGCACAGCTTGGACAAAGTTCTCATTGACCCTGCCCAGACTTCTAAGTGCACGGCCAATCTCACCCGGTAGAACTGTACTAAACTTGGCTCTATATATCCTATTTTGCGTGCCTAATCTTGGATTACCTTTTAAACATACAGTTCGTACCTCATCACTAATTGCCTCACCTTCTCTATCACAATCTAACCATAGAATTAGGGCCGTTGCACGTTTAGATAAGTTAATTAGCATACGTTCTAATGGTTTCATATCCTCTGAGTATTCTGTATTTATTGGTGCATCAAATAGTGCCACCGGTGGACAACGTGACCAACCGTAGTTTGATCCAAAATCTAGTTTTGATATAAGTTAGTTATATTGTAGTACAAGATAGCAGCATAAATACAAAACAATACAAATAGTATCTATAATATATACTGTCCTTACCTTGAGATGCGAGATGACCACGAACTGCAGTAGTTATCATAGTATGTGGTTCATTCGGAACATTATTAGGAACCGGTCTTCCACTACCCTGTTGATATAATGCTGGGAACATGACATTTTGTACCTCTGATATCTGTGCTGGACCTGAACCGTGTTGATGATTGTGGTTTGGTCGACTACCTGGTGTGTTGCTAAATACCTGTGCGAGTGATCGCGCCACTGATGGTTTCTCTGCTACATTTAGTACTATTATTGGTGCCATAATAATAATATTATGAGCTGTTTGTTTAGAGAGATTATCAATGTAGTAGGTCGGTACGTTGCAGTTGTTGAGAGTTGTTGTATTGGGGATGAGGAAGGCTAATAAGTAAGTTGGGTGAAAATTATCTAATTTGATTTCACTATAGGAGTAGGTTCATTAACAATCAACTAAATAGTAGTCTCCTCCTATTCATGGCGTTAGAACATACAAACTTTTCCGAACTTCCGTAGGAAGGGAGAGCTATGGCCATAAAATACCTCTAAAATTCACGGATACTTCATGGACACTTCACGACCGTTGCGGATACTTATTGATACTTTGATTCCTGGATACCCTCGCTAAAAAGATACCACTATTCCATTAACATGGATGGACTCCCTTTTCCTAAAAGCCCGTCGAATGTATGAGAGAGTGTACTTGAGCAATGCCTTTACAATTAGAATAGTTACTCCTATTGCACTTACTTACGCCCAAGTTGGTTGCAGATGGTCTCCTTCATACATACAGACGATATAAAAGTACATAATAATAGTACGCTGCTAAATTTCTTATGCATGATGGTCTATTGATATCAATCCCACAATCTAGATAAGATGGCATAATTAATTGCATAGGATTGGATTTGTGCAACTATCGGAAAAATCGGGAAATGCACATTGTATTATATTATTAGGAGGTGTAGGTTCACCTTCACTATCGCACCTAGTACACCAACTTGACGCCACATATCAATATAACTGCAACACAATTAATTAATACTATTTCGGTATATCAGACGAGAAGTAAGATCTGGTCACTAGAGGATGATCTCAAGCTATGGTCACTCCGATCAAAATCAATATCAGAACTGGCACCAATATTCAATAGAACAATGGGTTCTATACGATCACGTCTCAAGCATTTAAACAACCCGAACCACAAAGCATACCATCGTGTAAGAATTGCAATGAATAACCATACACTCATAACACCTTATTAATTGACAACACAAATCGGCTATCACATAAGATAGATCATTGCTGATAGAATTGCAAGTGGTTTATATTGGAAGAAAAGGTTGGTCTTCAAAGATGTGTCTCAATTAATCTAGAGACTAGAGCGAACATCCAGCTGCCCCTGCGCGAAGCGCAGAGGGGCAGCTGAGATGAGAGCTCTTTGAGGCTTTTTGACAGAAAGAAAACAAGTCAGTGGTTTACATGTTAATGTTAGATTGTATGAATCGCTACAGGATTGTGAAAATAGTTGAATATGTAGTAGAAAATAATAATTAACTACTTAGCACACTCCATGAAGTATTGCTTCTTTCTCATGAAAACTCCTAAAGCTAAAACTTAAGAGAGAGGTTACAATTGTTCGCGTGTGCTGGAAGTTCGGCAGCTGCGGCGTCATGTAGTCCTAATCTACTACTCTAGGCCTAGAGGTATTATGGTACAATACCCTAAGTCGTTTGATCGCTCATTTTGACTTCATTCAATCGGTCTTTAAGTTGAACCGCCCTTATCATGATCAGAAGATAGGAATGTTGCCATCAGCCTCCATATCATACCAGTAAAGGCAAGTTAAAGGTTGGTATTGAGTACTATATTGCGCACAAATCGTCGTGTAGGCGAAGTTATATCTTGTGCTCGGATAAGTGCGCGGTTGATTACAGAGCAAAAGTTAACTAAGCAAAGTTAGTACTACAACACAATCAAGAGTGTAGTTATTAGTGATTGAAACATATCTTGTGTATTGTATATATCTATAATAACATCATGACAAAACCTCAAGATATAAAACAAGTGGATGTAGAAGCGGACGATGATTCTGTTGAAGATGACCTTGCAATCCTCAAGAATATGAACATTGATGAGGATTTCAATATCTGGGATGATTTTCGTGCTAGTATTGCAATTAGCCAGAAGAAACGAGGATCTGTAGATGCTGTATATTCGAACAAAAGAGGATCCAGTGGTCAGGAGAGTAGTATTGATATAGGAGACTCATGTCGTAGTAGTATTGATATTGGAGACTCATGCAGTAGTACTCGGGCTGTTGTAAGTGGTGTGCAAGAGAGTAAAAGGTTCAATGTATCTGAGTTGGCTATTTCAGAGATTGATGTATATAATGACAATAAGGGGGGAGATAAGGGTAGTAATTCCTCCGACATCAAATCTGTGAAGGGTACATGTCCGGATACACCATCAACATTAACTCAGGGAGAACTCAAAGATATAAGTTTATGGAACACACGGCTTGCAAGAGACACTGTATATTCTCGATACTACTTTCCTGAGAAATGGGAATTACGTGAATTAAAGACTATTGAAAAGTTCTTAGAGTTAGAGAAGGATACACCTTGGTTGAACGAACCAGGAAGAGAGACGACAAAGCAGACTGTAGGAGATGTATTCTTTCCAGGGGATCACGATGCCAAGTCAGTACTATTAAAGAGGGGACCGATTTTGTTTGATGGCGTGGATGAAAGAGAGATGTTACTGTTTACTCATGGATTCCTACTCTCTCGATTAGAGTTTGATTCGCTATTGAACCTCATCTTCACAATCAATAGCGAGAATCCGGAGTGTTTAAACCCCAAGCAACTAAGAGAGAGGTTTAATCAAATAGATACGGATGAAAGCGGATCTCTTGATAGATGTGAACTCAAAGAGTTGTTCAACAGTATGGGTGTACCAATAGGCGAGCGAGCTTTAGGAAGTATTATGGAACGATTTGACAAAGATGTGGATGGCACTATTGAATTCGAGGAGTTTGCAGAAGTCATGAATGAACTAACACCAAAGAAGGAAATGAGTAGTACTTGGAGTCTAGGATCTTTACAAAAGACAGTGGGTGGAATGTTGAAGAAATCAATGAGTGGACCAAAACAGCATAAGCTTGATTGCGCTTACCCACTATCAGATATTGAGAGAATTGAATCAATCAACATGTGTTCTTCACAAAATACTGACTTCTTTGCTCACAGTTCTTGGGCTGACCTTGTCTTTGCAATATTTGTCAAAGGTAGGGATGAACCTTTGATAATGGTATGTTCCAAGCCAGAGCATCGACGAGCATGGGTCGATGCATTCAAGACTGTGTGTATAAAATCACTTCAGCTTCGAGCGGAGAATGGTTCAAGAATTGCAAAGAAGATTCGTAAGCAAGTTGGTTGGGAACATAAATTAATTCAGAGTAGCCTCTTTTCTTTGGTCTTGTGCAAAGAGGTGTCATGCTTGAAAGAACAACTGGCGAAGGACTCATCTGATATTAACATTGATGAGCACGACGAGTACGGTGGATATACAGCTTTACATTATGCGACAATGGTCGGAGATATTGACAAAGCTAAGTTGCTGTTGTTGAATAGGGCCCGAGTGAACGAACATGACAATGATAGTAAAACACCTCTTGATCATGCTGTGTTATCCGAAAACAGAGAGATGATTCATCTTCTTGAGAGTTTCGGCGGAAAGACTAATGCTTCAGATGTACTGTTTAAGAGTGCTGTTGAAGAGCAAAAGAGGATCAAGAGTGAAACAACATCTCCAAAGACTCAAGCCAAGAAAACTATTGACAAAGCAAAGGATGCGGCGTCTGCGATATCACAGGGTATGTCGGCACTAAGAGAAAGAGGTGAGAGGCTTGAAAAACTGGATAATACTACGTCAAACTTGAACAACGAGGCAGCTAATTATGCTGACATGGCGAGACAACTAAAGGAGAAGAATAAGAAGAAAGCTGGATTTCTCGGAATGTGATTATGGTAGTAGGGGTAAAATAGGATTTGAGTGCAATCTAGGTGTTGTGATGATATACTTTCACATTAGCTTTAGATTTGAAGTAACTCCATCAAATACTCTCACAGGTGCCGGGCCTATACCTAGCACTGTTCGTGATCCAGCAGCGATTTGTGTACGTCCCGCATCCTCTACTAAATACATTGGCAACCCCTTCTTTGCGGCTAATTCAATTATTTTAACCATTTCTTCTTCACTCGGACATTTTACTGCAATCTTGGCACAACCAGTTCTCTCCCAAGCAGATAAAGCCGATGGACATTGTCTACGAGATCTTTTATAACATCCCACCGCTGCATGGCCACATTGAGCTGCTATTTTGCCTAAAGATTGCAAATATGTGATATAACTTTGTTAGCAACGCTCCCTAAAACAACAACAACATGAAACAACAACAAAACATGAATACAGCATATCAGATGTGCCAAGCATCTATACTCGAGCCCACACTGAAAAAGAAAGGCTCAAGCTGTTGGTGCGAGGTATAATCACTATTCTCCATTTTGTTAATCGCATTGGTATCAAAGCCATTTGCAACACTGTGAACCAGGAGGTATTACATCACTTCAACTATCATAATCACATATATAGTTATAACACATACCTTTACCCATACCAAGCGACGTATTCACACATAGTACCATCTTATATGGAACATCCATTAATCCCCAGGATGAACTTGGATTAACTCCATCAACTAGCGGTATACCATCATCATCACTATCACTCTCATCAGCCCATGAATCATCATCTACATCAAGTTTTGTATTTCTATTTTTTGCACTGCCTCTGTTTAGTAAGAAGTAGGCAATCGTTGGCAGAAGCGCACCAGCGGCGAAACATGCGATTGGTTGTTGTATTATTGTACCCATTGCAATAGATGAGGATAGGACGCTATCTACCTCTCTACAGTTTGCTCAATAGCATGTGAGTGTATATAGAAGTCATTTAGTACGAAAATAAACTTATGACATACGATATTTTTTATTTCGAGAAAATGCTATTGTGGTTGCCAGTCCTCATAGTAGTCTGCATTATATATGCGGTTTTAATTTGATAACAGTTGGATACCCTTATTAACTGTGGTACCTAATTTATGCATCGAAAGTTCGCAACAATACAATATTGATCGATTGGAATCAGCCAGTACCTACCATACGAAGGTATACGTACATACAATATGATAACATCTCCATTAGAAGCTGATGATAGTATTGTAAATGAGTTAGAGCAACCTCTTTTATCTCAAGAAGATAATGATGGTGTTGATGATATGTCTTTTTCTCATGATGATATTGTTTCTCAATACAATAACAATAATATGTCACCAAAATCATTAGACATAAGAAATTATGCACGTAACTTACTATCTACAAACAACACAAACATACATTCAAAAAGTCTTCTTCATCAACGACGTTGTCAATGTAAAAAGGTTAGAATAATAATGATTATACTCTTTATCGTACTTGTATGGATTGGTTTATTTGCATCGATATCATCTATTTGGTCTTGTGATTTATACAATGTCGAATATCCAAAAGGAGAATTAGCATTAAGTATTACGGGTATTGGAGTTTGGAATTATCAACATGAAGTTCACATAAAGGATGATAATCAAAAAGTACAGCAACATGACAATAGTATATCGCAAACAAAGAAGGTTTGTGTTGATTACACTGCAGTAACAAAACATACAGAGATTAGCGGTATGAAGGACTTTTTTCCGTCCAGTAATGCATTGCAAATATATTCTATAATAGCTCCCTCGTGTTACTTTTTCGGTTTAATCATACTGCTTACAATTGCAGGTGTATTTCCAGAGATATTTACACTATCAGAACAAACATTGGAACATTATCCATCAATTATATATCCAATAATAACAGCGGGTGTATTTCTTATATTAGCTGGTATATTTCACACTGTAATAATGCATGGATTAAGCAGCAGTAATAGTGTATCACCGATTTGCAGTCCAAAGTATTCAGATTGTTTGATTGGAAAAGGAGGTATGAGAACGGCTTTTGCAATCTTCACCTCTTTCGTTTCTGGATTAGTTACATGTACGACAGTATACTTTATTGGTCGTAGAGCTAGAACTAGAAGAATACTGGGCGAGGGATGACCAGACAATGTAAACAACTATAGAGATAGAGATATATAGTTTGGTTGTTTATGCAGTTAACTCCTTGTGCTTTAGGACAAGTGCATCGAGCTTCTTCCGAAGAGTTCTCAACTCTTCCTTTGATGAGTCATAATCATTACTAACATATGGAGACGATAGTACTGCGCCTAGGTCACTGGCATCATATCCAATTTCATTCTTCACCTTCAGTGCAATTTTGTTCAACGAATCAATGCCTTTCCTCTTCTCTGCAATATCTTCGTTCAATTCTTGAATCTCGCCCTTTTGCATCTCATTTTTCTCTGTGTAGTCCTTCACTGCATTAACAAGAAACTCTTCTGTCAAAAGAAGTTTTTCTTTGCTGGTTGCCAGTCTTTGTTGCTCGGCAGAAAGCGAGAGCCTCTTTTCCTCTGAACTTCTGATCTTCTGCTTCAGATTTGAGTACTCAATATCTGACACACCTTGCAACTGAGTTTTCTCCTTTATCTCATCTTCCAGCTTCTTGACATACATCTTGTTTGTGCTGTGTGTGATACGCCCCTCTTCGATATCCTCTGACAAGTCCTTCTCTTCAAACTCTGCCAATATGTCACTTGATAGCTTTCTTCCATTTGCGAATGAGCTTTGTCTTGCAATCTCTTCTTTGTACTTTTTCAAGGTCAATAAAGATGCGGAAGCTTTGGTTTCTTTCTCCTCAAGTCGAGTCCTTAGCTGTGATACTTTGTCAGTCATCTGGGTCTCCAACTTGCTCTGCATTGCTTGGTAGTCCTTTAGCGCCTTTGTGTAGGTTTCTTCTAGTGCAGTGACATTGCTGTTGTTCGTTTCATTTGTCTCCGGCTTTCTCGTTTCGAGTGTAGACAACAAGAAATGCAGATGCTGATTCTTTTTCCTTTCCTCACTCAGTTCATTATTAGAGCTGTCTTTATTGGTAGCTGATGTCATCGTCTTGAACTGAAACTATAGCCAGCTAAATGATGCCAAGTGGAAACGTTCGAGAAATTTGTATATATCTTACTCATGGAAACTTTTAGCGATACAAAAACATGATATAAGTTTTTCGATACAGGGTATTTATTATACGAGTTGTCATTAAAGCTACTAAATACTGATTGACTACTTAAGCTAGCACATTAATCAATCAATCATTTATACAATATATCCATACTAACCATATCTATTTGAAGATTGAGGTAACATCACCGACAGCGGTGCCAGCCGATATCAATAGCAGAATGAGCAGAGCACCACTATTGATACCCTCTTGAACTCGTTGATCAATCTTTCTTCCGGCTGCTGCCTCGGCAAGTACGAAAGCAAGTTGTCCTCCATCTAAAGCTGGGAGTGGCAGCGAGTTCACAACCGCCAGATTAATACTTATGCTGGCAGCAAAAGATATCACCGCAGAGAAGTCGGAACTTTTAACAACATCGGCACCACTCTTGACGACTCCTATGGGGCCTGACATACTCGTCCCGGCAGGCAGTCCTTGGCCAAGTAGCATGCCCACAAGCAGTCCTGTTATTGATCGAGCAGTCTCGGAAGTGAGTTGATAAACTGCGGATCCAGCTTTGTTTGCAGCGTCGATGATAGAAGAAGCTTTGATTACATCAGTTCGAACGTAATTCGGACCTAGCATGACACCAATCGATTTCACTCCGTCTGTATTTTGCCTTGGCGTGATATTAATCACCTCTGTACTGTCTGTATTCTTTCCATGGACAATTGTTAATGTGACACTTTCACCATCTGGTGTCTCTCGAATTGATGATATAACACTTGATATTGCCTTTTGTGACTTCCATATAGAATCGGTACTGCCTTTTGAACTACTTAACATCATATCGTTTACTCCAATGATTGCATCCCCCTGTTTTAAGATGCCAAATGATGGACTGTCTTTCGATGGAGCTTGGCTCACTATCGCACCGGAATCAAATACAGGGCTTGGTAGACCTCGTCCGACTTGCAACTCACCAAAGTAACAAGCAAATGCCAGTATAATATTAAAGATTACTCCTCCACTCAAGACAAGAGCTCTCTGACTCGCTGGCCTATTCTGGAGTAAGTTCTCATCATCGAAGTAATCAATCGTTGGTGGTTTGGCTGCATTTAGAATGACAAGTTTGTCTTTCTTATTAATATCGTCCTTCTCTTCTTTATTTTTGCCTACCCATGGTAAAACACTTAACCAAGATGCTTTCTTTCCAACTGACTTATTACTACCACTACCGTTTATCTCTGCTTCCTCCTCTGCTTGTCTAATCTGTTCATCGAGTTTATTCTGTTGCCATTTCTTTAGTAAACCTAATGATAGGATGTTAAACACAAGGCTCTTGGCTGCAACTGATTCTAAAGTCTTTTGTAATGGAGATGCATCTTCAATTCTCATTCGACGTGCCTCATTTCTTGCATTACGAGCTATATCTTCCAATTCAAAGGCAAGAGTTCGATTGTAGTTCTCAGGAAATCTAACATAACCACCCAAAGGTATAGCCCGAAGGCTGAATTCAATACCATCATTAACTTGCTGTTGTGTCGTATCATCTTCATCATCTTTTGAATCATTAATTTTCTCATATATAAACTTATCATCTACCAATTCTCTTCTTACTCCAATGATACGAGGGCCTACTCCGACACTAAACTCATCGACATTAATACCAAGAGATCGTGCAGCTAAAAAGTGACCACTTTCATGTACTAAGATTACAAATGCTAACACTGCTATACTACCTAGTGGTGATCCTATAGCTGATAAAGTAGCTGCAGGAGTCAATGCATTAAGAGATGTTATATCATGACGATGATATCTGGTGTTATATGTTTGTAATGACTGTACTTGGTTATTCTTATTATTGTAACGAATTGTATTATAATTTGATGATTGAAATGAAGTTGTTAATGTTGCAAGCAGTGACAGAGCTACAACTACACGACGGATCATTATCAACTTTAATGGGATAGACTGGATAACAAATATACTAGATTAGATTATACTACCCAGACCTATAGCCGTCAGTAAACTAATAACATTCATCAACAATTAAAGATGCGTCAGTTCATTGAACTCCGTACTTGTGATACTCTCATAAAAGGATACCGCAAAAGAGAAAAAGACAACAACTATCACTACTTTCACTTCCTCTTATATCAGATTATTAAGCAATGGTTGGCAGAGTTTTTATTATGTCATTAGAACTAAACTCAGTCACATCTCATGAGGCACCAAAGGATACTTCTCATCAACATTGAGGGGCTCCGCCAACCAAATTGCAAACCCAAACTAGATCACTCAGACAAATTGTGCTTCGAGTTCTGTTAACTTGGCTTTTCCTAGTAACCTCTCGAGTGCTTGTCTCTCGCTTGCATTGCCGAAGCAAGATTTGAGTGCTTCGGTTCCATATTCCTTTTGAATTGACTTCATAGCACCATCAATCACCTTAGGCTTGCAACTGTCATCAATAACCTTACTTGTGCAGTCAGCAAGCCAAGCAACTGTAAGTGCCTGCATGTTTGCAAACGAGCAGAACATGTCACCAACATAATCATAGATACGAGGATTATCACAAGCAAATGAATCAATAAACTCCACCAAATCAGCCAATGCAGATTCAATGTCAGACTTGGTAACCTTTCCACTCCTGTAGAGGTGCTCAAGCATTTCGATTATAGACTTGAGCTCGGAAGCCTTGCAATCGGCAGCATAGTCAAAGATGGTCGCAACAATAATCTTGGATGCATTAGGAAATGATAGTACCTCCTCAATAGACATGATCAGTTCATTCTTGTCCTTAGACTGCATGAACTTTTGACTCATATTGTTTGCCCAGATCTTGAGCTTTTCTTCAGAGAGAACTTGTCCGGATCCTCTACTACCAGCACCTCGAGCGGGTAAGATTCCTCCAGCTCCAATGCCAAGGGCGCTATCAATATCACTTTCAGTACTGACAGGTTCACAGATCAAATCAATGATACCTTTTCCACTTGGTAAATGATCTCCGCTGTTATAGGCAGCATTCACAATCTTAGTGTAAGCAAGTGCGAACTCTTTTCGAATATGTTGAAAGTTGGGTGTCTTGACAACATGTGCGACGTCATAGAATAGTTCAAAGGGATCTTCAATAGCCAAGCTGGTTTTGTATATACTCCAACCATCTTCTTCAGCTTTAATCTCCCTCTCAATTGGCGGAGAAGAATGTTTTGCACTCATACTAACTACATGCTTCTTGTAATCAAAGTCGTAAGCAAAGTAGTGAAAGAATGATGCAAGCAGAGCCCCAAGAGCTGACTCTGTATTGTGATTCTCAGAACAAAACTTTGTCAAGCCTTCGAGTCCAGTTCTGTAGAAGTATGAGTTGACATAGTAATTGGGTTCATTTGGATGCTGGACCATTGTCTCCTTCGTTTTGGGTTTAGCTGGAATTTCACGATAAGGACCGTGTGGATTCTGGGCCCAGATTGGATCAACTAGTTGCAGGTTTGGCAATATAGGGTTTGGTGAATTGGCATTCTTTTCTCGGAGATGACCATTTTTATCAAAGTCATTTGAAGTGAGAAATGATAATAGCATGATAACATACCCATAGCTGCTTAGAGTATGCTTGGAGGGGTTGTTTATATCTCGGTTCTTCGCCCAACGTTTGATGATGGAGGCTAATACTCGTGTTGTTTTGGAGATCTTTGAGTAAGTATGAAGCAACGATGTATTGAGACAGGCAAGTGGATTCTGCAAACTCAAATCACATTCTACAAGAATCTCCTCGCCGTCATGCTTGTATGGGACATTGAACTTAACAATCGGAATACGTGCAGTAAGTCTGACTGTGTCGACGTCCGTTAAACCTGCTTCTGTAAACTTGTCAGCAAGATTCGTCATCGCTTCAACGCCACCCTCTTCTTTTGAGAAGTTAGTCGCAGATGATGGAATTTGTAAACACAAGTCAAGATCAGCACTCGGAGAACTATAAGAGAGAAGAAGAAAAAGAAGCAGGAGGACATGTTTAGACAAGTTCAAAGTATATTCTCAACATTGTAACAATACACTCACCCGAAACCATTCGCAGACGATCCAAATACCATAACTTTTGTTCCAGCTGGGAATTCGCCACTTGTGGAAACAATGTGTTCAATTGTTGCTCGCACCCTCTCCCTCCGCTGCCAAACTTTGTCAGATACTGCATACTCATCATGATAAATTTCATTCATAGCTGATGATAAGTCCTTGAAGAAGTTACGCCCCTCCTTCTTCCATGCACCCAAGCGACTTGGAAGGATAGGACAAGATTGTGGTACAAACCCCATAACTTTCTCTTGCATTATGCCTCGACTTTCATGACATTTCTCTACATGCTCCTTCCCAACAGGATAAGGGAAGGCAGTAACATCTCCAGGAAGCTTTGACGACTCATGATTAGTCCTTGGATAAGGATTAGGAGCAAAAGCCTCAGTGAATGGGCACCACAATTCATACTCCAACTGAATTTGTGTTAAGTGCTCTTTTCTATGAAAGAGCAGGTGGATAGCATTATTGGATACTGCAGCTTGGAGTACTGCTGCATACATGACCTGCATTTCACGCCATTTCCTCTCAACACTGAATTCCTCTGATATCAACTTGGCCTTTGCTTCACTAGAAGCATCATTTTTATCCTTGACAGTATCATCTTCCTCCTTATCATTACTAGCACTGGACGATTTTGTTTTCTCATCATCATCATTAATAACAAGAGCATCTAAATCAGGAAGGTTTTTCATAAGCACATCTGCTTTTTCTAGTTCTTCTAGCTTCTCCTTAATCTCCCTCTTCTTCTTTAGGTAGGTGGCACCAGCCTGCTCCACGACCTTTCGACATTCACAGATACAACCACACGCAATACGGCTACGAGCTTGGTCGATATTATTACCACGGGGCGAGAACAGTGATAGTACGGATGTAAATGCACTTATTGATGACATGCCATTCGTTTTCTTGGATTTAAAGTTGGACAGAATGAACCGGAGTACGGAATCAACATCCCCATCAGATGGCACGACATGTATACAAGGACCAGTGGCTAGCGTAGTTTGTGGTTCATCCTCAAAGTATAGACGAAAGACGACATTACCCGGTGTCCTCGGACTGTAAAAAGGCACAGTACCATACACTGCATCCTGCCGTTGATCAACATTGAAGAAGTAATCATCCGATGGTCTACCACTTTTGCCACCATTTCCTCCACCACTATCTGCCAAGATTTCTTTACTAACAATAGCCGACTGTGAGCCACTATCCATGGCACCTCTTCGGAACAAACCTACAGCCAAATCTTTTAGTGCATCCCTAATTGTTAAGTTTTGTGGTGCACTATTTGATAACTTTTGTTCCTCAAAGCGGCGGAGTGCACGATTTCGTAAATATGGTAATGGTAATACCCATCGTGCTGTTAATTCTGAGCGTGGTCGAGTTGCAATGGATGTATTCTTCTGATTATTGTTGAATGCTATGTTGGGAATATCATTAGCAAATAATCTACCAGGTTGAACTTCACAACGAGTTTGAGTTCTCCACACCTTTCCAGGTTTAGCTGGAGTAGCTGCTGGAGTTGCAGTAGTAGCTGAAGTGTTGTTGGAAGTTGATTCTTTTGCGACTGCAGGAGGTGCACGTGCTGGTAAGATTGATGAAGTTGAAGGTTTTGATGGAGGTGATGGTGCTACCATAACAGCTGTAGGAGGTCTCATTTGGGGTGGCATGCCTGGTGGAAGAGGCTTCATAGACGGTGGCATACCAGGTGGTAGAGGCTTCATAGCAGGAGGCATTCCTGGAGGAAGACTAACCTTCATTGGAGGTAGACTTGTTGGCATTTGAGTTACAGCTGGGAGGACATTGTTATTATTATTGTTGATGTTGACTGTATTGGGTGCATCCCCTACTTCTCTAATACCCGTCGACATATTTATCAGACCAGGCGGAAGACGATTATCGTTATTAGTTACATTTGAATTTGTTGTTGTATTCATAATATTGGATGGTGTTTGAAGTCCTGGTGGCGGGCCCATGTTCTTTGCTTCAGGAGGTTGTATTTCATTTACAGTAACACCATTAGAGACATTATTTGGTCTTTGATCTTGTGCTGCTTCTCTCTTTTTATTGGTTTCATTAGCATCATTACTTGATTGTACTTCAATCTTATTCTCAATATCACTATTATTAGATTGTGGTTTATTCTCCACATCAATTAGAAATTGTCGTGCCTTAATTATAAACTCCTTCTGTTTACTATTTGATAAATACTCCTGATGGATACGTGACGCATTCATATTCCCAGATCTAACATGTGGACCGAATGCAATGAGAACATCCTAAAATGTTTGATATTTATGGTATTGTAGTTAGAGTGTGGCAAACAGTACAAATATTATGGTTTAGTGCACATGATTACACAAGGAAGAACCATTGCAAGAGAAATCACCATCCATCCAAAAAGAATAACAACTTACCTGATCACTCATTTTCTTAACCTTTGCTTCAATTGAATCATCATTTATATCATTTACTTTGGGCTTATCCACCTTATCCTTATTAGATGGTGCACCTGATGCTATTGTTCCCTTCTTCTTATTGTTACCACCCCGTCCAGCTGTATTTTTATTATTACGTCGACTTCCTCTTCCTCTACCACCACCATTGCTTGATTTATTAGATGGCGATGATGATTTATTATTATTATCGGTACTGTTTTTATTATTATTGTTTGTTTTGTTGTTAGTGGTTGTTGTATCACTTTTACTTTTGTTGGTACTACCTTTTTTCTTGCCTCGTCCTCCTCGACCTTTGCCACCTCGGCCACCACTGCGGCCTGATGACTGAGGAGATGCTCCGTCGGTTGCCATTAGTCGGCGCCTTTTGTCCTTTATTTAATTGATAAGTACTATTATTTATTATTCTCTCTACATACTACCCAACACAATAAACCAACTTTACCCCAAGTAGGGGAAGTTCTATCTATTAGTTTTAGGTAAACTATGTATCGACCTGATCTTAATCATCTGCGCTGCCTCACTCCCCCCCCCATCCTCGGCCACTATCATCATTCATCTTTGACTCACAAAGCAACTGGCCCTCCCGTCTAGCATATGTATCTGTAGGAGAATATTTTATATAGTATAAGAATAGAAATCGAAAAGATGACGGTTCATCAAATGAGTGACAACAGCCGTCGACTACTAAATCTCGACGGTGGAGTTAAGAAAAGTAGCGGTGTTAATGTTCTACCAATCGTTGCAGAAACATGGGCTCAAGTACGTGACGATTCCAATACTGATATAGATTGGTTAATTGCAAGTTTCGATGGAAATGGAAATAGCAAGACCGATGTTACGATCATGACATCGGGCTGTGGAGGAGTAGAGGCTTGTTCAAATGCATTACCAGATGATAAATGTTGTTATGGTGGTATTAGATTAGAGAATGGTAGATTTGTAACGTTCTATTATGCTCCTGACAATTGCCCTCCGATGCAAAGAGGCAGAGGTAAGAACTGTTACTTGGTGTAGAGTTAATGTGCATGCATATGATCAATGTTTCTATGTCATTATGTATACTTATGATACCGAAATATTCTTTATCTACTACTTCAATTCAGCATCCATGTACAAGAATGGTAAGTAGCAATATTGGAAGAATAACACTCCTAATGAAACTCGGATGACTTTTACAAACTTCAAACCACAAACACTCAAACTGTATACATCTTCTGTTCTCAACTTACAACAAAGGGGTACTGAATGTGTTAGAGGGAAGTGACCGCGAGATCAATATGGAACCGGGGATAGCAGAAAAGGATATTTAGTTATATAATGGAGAAGAGAAAGAACAAAGGAATAACGTTGAATATTGTCATTTTCGAGTAAATTGATGATGGATCTTTTTGAAGGAAGAGTTTCAACCTAAGTGCTTTTGATCTTTTGTTTCAATCAAATGATATTATGAAATATGCTCAAGTGAACAAGTAGATATAAGACATTGTGTAACAAATAAAGTAAAGTATTGGGGCTATCGTGATAGTATACTAGATGCTTCTATGATTTCAGTTCATGTAGCGAGTAGTAGGAGATGTCATTGAAAATAAAGGATACCTTTATTCTCTCCTCTGCTCTCCCCCGCCACAAGATTTTTTATGACACCTATTGAATTACGATGTTCAGATAGCACCTTCTACTATCAATCAATATGAGTGATAATGATGATGATACAGGAAGGAAAAGGCCTAATATCTTGGTAACAGGCACGCCCGGTGTTGGCAAGACGGCTACGGCATCACTTATTGCAGAAGCAATAGGATTAAAACATATCAATGTTGGAGACTTAATTAAACAACATAAATGTTACGATGGACACGATGACACACTTGATACACACATTCTTGATGAAGATAAATTACTAGATTTGATGGAGAATATGTTTCAAGAGTGTGCCGACGAGAACAAAGGCATAGTTGCAGATTACCACTCCTGCGAGTTATTTCCCGAACGTTGGTTTGATCTTATACTAGTATTACGTACCAAAACTGATATATTATATGATCGGTTAACTGAAAGAGGATATAGTGAAAAGAAGAGATCAGAGAATATGGAAGCAGAGATTATGCAAGTGTTATTAGATGAGGCGAAAGAAAGCTATGATGTAAACATTGTTCAGGAGTTACAATCAAATACTGTTGATGATATGGATGGAAATGTTGAGAGATGTAAACAATGGGTAGAACAGTGGATAGCAAATAATAGTTCCTGAGTTTATCATGGAATGGAATATAGATATATGGTAGGACAAAGGGAGGAGCATGTATATTGCATTTATTTGACGTTAGAATCAAATAGGTGTTGTCGAAAGAAAGATTAATCAAAAACAAACAAAAGAATGGGAAGCTATGGGAAGACGCTGCTATCAAGACAACAATTGATTATTAAAGACTCGAAATTTGAGACATGAGCTGCCTTTCTTTACTTCAACATTGTTAAACAGTTGAGGCAATTCTCTCTTCATTTCATCATATGAACGGCTATACCTCTCTTCATCTTCACTTGTTATACTTTAATGCAATCGAATCTCAACTTCTTTGTTGGTGGTTCACTATCGAAGACTTTCTCTGTCAGCGGTTGCTCATTGTCGAAAGAAACCTTATTGCCAATTGCTTCTGATGATAATGTTGTTGACTGGCATGTTTTGGGCTTTCTTCTTCTCACAACAGAGAACACATTTGTAATTGGTTCAAGTGCACACCGAAGTGCGACACTGAATCCACTTCCCTGCGCTTTTTCTTGATTCCTCATCTTCTTTGCCTCCGAAATACACTGGAGTTCATTACAGGAGCATATTAAATGCTCAGAAACGTTCAATACATGATTATCACCGTTACTTCCTTGACTTATAATCAGAGATGAACAAACATACTGGGCATCCTTTGTTCCACAAAATGCGCAGTTTAATGCTTTATCAACTAAAGCAAGTGCAGCAGCTTTGACCGGAGACAGGACTTTCATTATGACTTGGGGAGCAAGCAGTATACTTGAATTAATCTCGACTAGAGATCTGTTTGATGTTAAGTTGACTACAGATTGAGTTGTTGTTTGCGCTCTTCCTCCACTGCCGCTTGTTAAAACCTTAGCATTGTAGATAATTGAGACGATACAGTGGTCATCCGAGAGGGGCACGCTATATCTATTCTTCTTCACAACCTTTGTTGGTGACGACGAGTCATCCTTTGTAGATATAATGGCCACGGCTTGGCCAGAAGGATCTTCAGCGTGCCTTAACTTGGAGATATTGTCGTTAACTGTCGTAACTGTTTCCATCTTATTCTCTACGTCTACTTCTCTATGGATCTATGTCTACTGCTTATCTCTAAACAGCGATGGAGCATGTACTGTGTTGTGAATTCTCTTGTCTATGTCTACTGCTTACGTCTAACAACCTCGCGAATGTCTACTATTGTTTTTTTTTAGGAGGAGAGATGTGCGAGTGAAAATAGGTGAGTTGATTGATTAACACAACTGAAACTAATCTTTGGCACCAAGCAACGGAGCATTAATGAATGGCGGCGGGTAGTATATAAATTACATCTACGCGTATGGCTGAGACTAACCGACAATTATTATATTTACCACTTCAGCGACCCATTATCAACAAGAATGGTTCGTGTTGTTTCACCCGAAAAGACTGATGAGCGTCGGCGTAGTATAGCTCTTCACATGACGTTACTCTCGCATGCTTCTACTTGCCGATCGACCGAGTGTTCGGTTAACTGTGCCAAAATGAAGGGACTACTAAAGCACGGCGCTTGTTGCAAAATCAAGGCAAAAGGTGGATGCAACGTCTGTATCCGCGTCTGGCTCTTCTCCAAATCCACGCCAGGAAGTGTAAGATAGAAGACTGTCCTGTACCAAACTGCGAGGCAATTCGTGAGCGCTATAGGCAGCTTAAATTACAGCAACAACAACAGCAGGCAATGAATAACAATGAAAGGTAGGCGTCACTGGGGAAGAATTATAACACTTACATGACTGATATTGAGAGGGCATGTAATATGAAGAACTGCCGAATCATAATAGTAGGGTATAAAAGCATGTAATATAAACTAATTTATTCTGCCCTCTCAACACCCAAGAGAAACAACGCATCAAACCCTCAAAGCCTTGGGCATCAAAGACATGAATTCGTTCAATAATTCTGGGTGAGATTTGAGTACATCCTTAGCAGTAGCTTGTAGTTCGGGAAGTACACTATCAGCGTTGACAGTATTGCATGATTTGATAGCATTCGCCAGAGTGTCATATGCATCGTCGCCGACCTTCTCCATGACACGTGAGAGAATTCCACAAGCCTTGTTTCTCCGTTGTTGAGTAGCACCCACGGCATTTTCATCCCCACCTCCAGTTTTAAACCATGTACGAACACGACTATTCACAGAACCAGGGTGTGCCGCAGGAGGGACGGCTGATAACTTACTCTCGATAGCTTCGCCGTCGGCATTATTAGACTGAGCAGGGAGCTTGCCATTGTCTACCTCTTCTTCCGAACCTGATGTTTCAGTTTCAATAGCCATCTGACTCCTAGCATCTGCTTTCATCTTTGCATTCAACATACGATCTTCTACCGTCGCCATCATTTCCTGTGCCTTATCATGTTTCTTCCTCATGAATCTTCGAAAGTTCTCACAAAACTTGAATCTGTATTGATAATCAACCGATTCCTTACATGATTTTGAGTCACCGAGGGTGTTTGCAATCATTCGAATTGATTCTCGGTAGACACGATAGCTTGAATCAAACTGTTCCTTCTCCTTCTTGTCCCAAAGGATCATGTACTTTTCGGGATTAGCTGACACCTTCTGGATTGCCTTACTAGTTAGTCCACGACACTCATGCAACAACATGAGAAGACTATCAATGTTGGCCTCCCGTGGCTTGTTGGCTTCTGCGGCGTGATTGGGAGATTCGATGTAATTTGTCTCATGAAAAGGTTCCAATCCTTTCTCCTTCAAGTGATTAGTGATCACAGAAGACGCCGCAACGAGAAAATCATCAATATTAGCACTTTCGTCAACAGATGGATCCCAAACCATAATAGGCATGCGTTGTGAGGGAGCATTGGCAACACCACGGAAACTACTCTTGCGTTGCAAATCAAATTGTTTGGGAATGTCAGCCTGGTGATTAGAACCAACTAAAATCTTGCCCACGGTTGATATTCCCTCGGAAACAAGCCTTCTTTGTGGCGACAATGGGAATGCTGCTGGAGAGAATGGTTTGTTATAACTCCCTTGTGTGTCATCTCTACCAGGCGAGGTGTAGCCATCGTCATCGGTACTAGTCGGGTCAGATGAATCAAATTCTTCTCCATCGGTGCAGGGGTAAAACTTGACTGTTGCATCCTTGCCGGATGAACTGGACAAGGAGAGGCTATACCTACAAACATAGGTACCCTTGATATCATCCGCCATTTCCACATCCTCATCATCAGATTGATTTACTGGCTTTTTCTTGATAACCTTTGCCTTGCCCATGATTGTTGATACGAGATTAACATCTGACTGATCCGTCAATACCAAATCTTGAGAAGATAAAGTTGCCAATACTTCATCTTTAGCATTCCCCTTAGCTCCCCCATCACCATTTACAACAATAAAACTTCCCTTAATACCATCCAATTCTTCCCTTTTGAAGAACCAGCGTGTACGCATCATCATTTTTGATGACGAAGACTTATTATTGTTGGTGGTATTCTTCCCTCCTCCCTTCTTCTTAGATCCCTTCTTGGTTGCTGTATCTTCTGTGCCTTCCTCTTCCCATAGCCGTTCAACAACACCAATAAATGGATCAAGGGCACCAAGTCCTGCGCCTCGTGAGGCTGGATCATTATAAATGGAGATAGCCTCCCGATTTGCCTTATCAGTGTTGTTATTTTGTTGTTGCTGTTGATTCCATGGAGTATCACCACTACATAGTAATACTACATCTCCTCGATTAACGACAAATGGTGGAGGTGGTGTCCAATCATCAGTTGGTTTTGTATTGCTAAAATCAATTTCTACACCCGCATGTTCAGTTATTGTAGTAGTAGCGGTGGAGGCATTGTTATTCTTAACACCATCTTCAATCCATTGATATGTTGGTTCTGACCACTCTCTAACTGAGTCAACATTTCCACCACCAGTGGGTTTTGGATCACTGGCATCCTCATTTGATGAAGTGTTTGATTTACTACTTGTACTATTCCCGGCACTTCCACCTGCCTTAATCTTCTTTGGAGCTGATCCCTGAGGTGATCTATTTGCTCTCTGTCTCTTTGAGGTTCGACGTTCTGGTTTGGTGGATAGCTCACGTGCTAAAGCTTCACTCTTTAAATCACTACTATTCTTCCTTGGTAGTGAGTTGTTATCTGATTCTTCTTCCTCTTGATTCTTTTCATCTGTATTGATTTCATCAACTTCCATGTCGTCTTTACTATCCTCAGTTGAATCTTTGGTGGTTTGGTTGTGCTCCTCTACAGGATTGTTCTTGTCCTTATTTGCTGCTGCTGATTCCTCTGATTCCTTATCATCCATAACTGTATCTTCAGGTGGTTGAGAGTTTGAAGTGGGTTCAGATTTGGATTGACCATCTGAAGTTGTTGGGTTATTGCTCACTTCTTTGTTGACATGTGTACCTTCTACATCAACTTTTCCTACTTCCATATCATTTAGAGCAACATTACTCTCAGCTGCAGCAACTTTGTCGGCAATACCATCAATTACTTCCTTTACCACATTATTTGTATTCGTACTAACACTAGCAGCAACATCATTGGCATTCAACTCATCACTTTGACCATGCTGATGGGGGTCTTGGTTATTTTCTGCTTCTTGATTCATGATATATGTGTTATATTTTAATTGAAATTACTGTTTATCGATATGATATGATACATACACTATTGTAATCCAAGGTATATCAGCAATGCTATGCTATGGGTACAATAGTAAAGTAACTTATCTAATGATCTAATGAAAAGCAAGTTGTTTGGATTTTGTTTGTATGTGAGATATGTATAAAATGATACCGCTAGTATGTGTATATCCTCCGAATTATAATAGACAATAACGGAACACTGGCAAGCTTTCCTTGTGTTCTCGGCCTCTTTGTATCATAGGTAACACTCACAAAGACATAGTCCTTGCTTACTCTACAATTATCGGGCGACGGACAGACGAAAGATGAGCAAGAGAGGCAGAAGAAAGAGGAGCAAGAGAGGCATGAGATGAAGAACTCTTTACTCGCGCCCTTTTCTTATGTGGTGCTGTCAACTCTTCCAGTATGACATGGCCATTGATGTAATACTACTGTTATCCTCTCTATATAGTAGTCTATCATGTCATGGGTTTGTAACAGCTGAAGCCGTAACAAGGATATATCATTCAGTTAAAATGGCATTAAGTAGCTTTCAATTTCATTACCTTCTTCTTCTTGAAGAACTTCTTGGCCTCTTTCTCTTTCTTCCTACTTTCATGTTTTGCATCCTTCTCTTTCTGTTTCTTCACATAATTCGACGTACTCTTACCTTTTCGTCTTGCATGTTTGCCAGGACCTCCTTTACTACCGTCGGTATACAATGCCCTCGGTCCTTTAATATTAGCAATCCAATTATCAGCCAGTCTACCCTTTCCTACTGTCAATACAAAGTCTTCCTCCGATACATGCTTTTTGAAGAATAATAGAACATCAGCCGAGCATAGTCCTCGTTGACATGCTTCTGAAAAGAGTTCTTCAATCATGTCTTGTTTAGTTGTCGAGACTGTAGTAGTATCATCATCTAGAGCTAATCCTTCTTCTTCAAACATGTACATATCAACACACTTCATCATATAGTAATATGCTCGATCAGACAGGGCAACAGCAGACTTGTCATCCGTCTCTTGCTCTTTCAACTGAGAGAAGATATCCGAAGCTGTCTTCAAGATCTTTTCGTGATCATTGTGCTCAGATAAAGCACATGCTTTCATGACTAATGCCAATGTTTCCGGTGTTGGCGATACCTCGGGGTTTGTTTTGCTAAGATCATTCATCTTGTCGAGAATACTAATAGCCTTGTCATATAGCTCGGACTTGCCATAGAATTGTCTGTTGCATACAGTGATGAATGCATTGTAGGCAGAAGCAGTAAGATTTAGAGATTCACTATCTTGCAATAATTGGATCAATCGTGCTGCCTCTTCGTAAGCCTTGTCTGCATCATCCATGTTCACCAGAGACAATATGGCAAGCTCAAATGACTCTTTATTTGGTAGGGGTACTCCACCTCTATCCTCAGGAGCCTTACTCTCTGCATCTATCATTCGTTGCAACAATTCTAAAGTTTTTGTTGTATCGTCACCATTCTTACTGTCCTTGTACAACCCAATAACAAGATTGTATGCTTTGACACCAATCTGAATAAAAGCAATCCTCTTCGACTTATCTATGCTGCTGGCATCCATAACATTATCCTCAGCGGTAATGAGATACGGAATGTCATTAATCTTGGTATATACCTTTGTTGACTCATTTACCTCCAGACCATTCACAAATGTATCTTGAACTACATGCATACGATCTAATATTCCGCGAGCTTTAGAGGCGACCTCCTTCTTGCCTCTCAACTTTGCCAAATTCCGTATCATGGTAGTATATGCGGCAGTTACATCAATTGTAGTTTGGGATTCTGATTCTACTGCGGTTGATACTTTTTCTTCTCGTACAGTATCAGTCGACTGTTGTTGCTGCTGCTGTTTTCCTCTAGCAGACTGACTAGTAAAATAATCCCCATTATCAGAGTTTGTTATAAACTGGTGCATCCTATCAAGCCACTCCTGGCTGCGATCCCATTCTTGTTTCTGTTGTAAAGTCTTCACAGCCTTGATAGAATGAAACAGTACATATGGATCATCTTTGTACATTCCAAATATATGAGATTTGCAACAGTCTGCAAAACTGCCATGCATATCATTCAATAGAACGATACGATCGAAAGACTCAGTCCTAGTAGATCCTGCATTGCATTTGATGGCTAATGCAAATACTTTTGAGTTTGGTATACTTTCATTTACCCACATTCCCCACTGTTTAATTTGTTGTCCATCATCATTCGTAACACGTTCCATACCAATGTCATTAGCCTTGTCTTGAGACCAATTGTCATTACTCTCGTCGTAGTAGTATGATACAGTGTTGGCAATTTTCATCATATTCTTAATGATACCCTCAGCTTGTTGCCCCTTCCGCCTTGCCTTGGAAAGAGAGTATGCTCGAAGAATATTAACATAATCTTTAGATGAGGGTGGTGGGATACGAATTGTTGATAAAGAAGATGTTGTTGTTGCTGCTGTAACTCCATCTTCTTGAACCTTTAAATCATCATTAGAACAAGATGTTAGTCGGGGCATAATCTTGTTGATTGTCCGTACCATCCACTTTTTGTTGAGATACATTTTATTAATGGAGGCTTCTGAAACGTTGTCGCCGTCTTTGCCGGCTTCTCCTGAAACTACCGATGAATTGCCATACGGTTTCATGAATCTATCCACCCACTCATTTAATAACCTTTCAGCCATTTTTGTTGCAGATTCATTGTTGTGTATGCGTGAAGTATATTTGATTGCCTGAGAGTATGCAAGTGCTAAATTCTCTTCTGACTTCTTCCATTTATCATGTAAATCATCCTTGTTGAGTGTGTCTTCGCCTATATAATCATCAAATGAATGGTATGCAGCTTTTGCAACATCCGCTTCAATTTTAGCAGAGGATAGAGCATCCAATTTAGCATTAGCTCTGTCATCAAATCCATGCCCTCTATTGTTAGTAGAATTTCTCGTCTTCTTACTGCGTTTAAATGGAAGGGCCGCCGCTGCCTCATCTATATCCAATTGTCCAAGAGTTTGTATTTTAGTTCCTTCATCATTCAGAGATTTGACAGAAGTGGATATTGACATGATATTGTTTTGCATAGTATAACTAATAGTAGATGGTAATTGTAACGATGATTTTACCATATTATATTGATAATTATATAATAAACCACTATGACCCGTACTTGAACACACAAATGCCCTTGTTGATATACTCCTCACATGATGTGTACAAGAATGACTACTAATAATTTGATTTTGACATGTTTTTGTATTGGTATGTTGTTGCAATCTAGATCTCGCGACTCTCCGCCACCCTAACAATATCGAAGATGATAACTGAGACATTGGCCGTATTATATTGATATTGATATTGATATGAGCTTTGTATACTATTGTAAATGTTGGGTGGTCGGTAGAGTGTAGGGTAGAGGCCGCGCCAAGCAATCTTTTGGGAAGGGTAATGAACGGCGATAAAACGGATAGAGGAACCCAGAAAATCGATCTCACAGCGACTCATGAATATGTATTCTCAAACAATTAAAGACGACACCTATAGCTAGTCTCAACTAACAAGTCTTTCATTTATCCTTAACGATTTCCTATTCTATATTCTTCACGTCACAACAACAATAAACTACTATCCCCCCCAAACAAAGATTTCAAACGTTAATTATACAACATATTCTTAAGATATGTGTTGCTTTCCCCAATAATTTAATATTCCTTCTATCTTGAGAATGTGGCAGAAATGGCTGGAGCGCCCCTTGGCGATTTGATACGGTCCTTCTTAATCTTCCTGTCAACATCCTTGGAGAAGAAGGGATCAGCAATTGCCTCTCGAACAGAGCTGAATCGTTGCTCGGGATCTGGATGCAAAAGCTTTGTGATAACATTGATAGCGAGTGTGTCATCCTTCTCGACATGTCTCAGTGCCCTCTTTAATGAATCCTCATCCCACCTGGCAATCTTGGCAAGGTTGGATGACTTGACTCGTTGACCACGATGGGAGTATGCAGACAAAGGACCGCCCACCACAGACTCATACACCATGTTGCCAAATGCCCAAAGATCAACAGCAGGACTAGCTGTAATAGCTACTATCTTGGCTGTTTTCCTCTCCTTATCATCCACCATTACATTCTCAACGGATATTGCCTCCGGTGGATGGTAGATACCATGCTTAGGATCAGTCTCATCTCCAATACGGACACACCCTCCTACACCCAACATCTTGAAAAGAGGTCCAAACTTTCCAACACTGTGAGGACCAAAGTCGGTATGAACTAATCCATTCTCGTGGAGATGTAGAAGTGAAACACCAATACGCCTCAATTCGTTGGAAGGATAGGCTTTACCTGCCCTCCTATAATCAAGCATTTGATGTTCAACCGTGGCATCAGCACCCTCCATCGTGATACAGTATGCAGCTTCAGCACTGGCATTCTGGTACGCACCGTGGTGAACGGTATGATGAACACTAATCACCGAGGGAACATAGTGCCTTGATAGATTGAAGTCCTTGCGAATCTTCAACTCACGCTCTACAATATCCGACCTCGGAGTGATCTTGGCAATCACATGCTGACCTTTTTCATTACGAATTAGTTTCAACTTGTCGGCAACACTCAAGTTGGCTTCCTCATTCATGATCTCAGCTCGTCCTGATGAATCAGACACTTGCGAAAGATCATCATCCCAGTCTTCGGTGTAGTCTTTACCCTCATCATCTTCTTTTCCATCGTAATCAGTACTAAATAGATCACTTTGTTCGGGTGGTGGTTCGTATCTCAAAGCATAGAAGATCTCAGTGTCACTAGCACCATTGGTAAATGCAGGTCGTTGTTTGACAAGTTCGAGTGTGTTGAAGAGTCGAAGCATGACCCTGATTTCATGACGGCAAATGGGTGTTGCGGAGGCAAGAGCAATATTGCCCTCAGCGTCCTCCACATGGGCCAAGGCTAGCACTTGTGGCTGTGTGCACTGCTGAAGGATTTTACTCACAACTTGGTAGTACCTATCACCAACATTAAGCAAGATGTGATTCCATGAGTAGAAGTGAGGGATGAGGCGAACTTCAATCCTCTCTTTAAGGTCAATGGGCATGTCCTGTTTCAATAACCTGTAGACAATGAAGAGTGAAAGTTCGTTCTCCGTTGCAATTTGGATTGGAAGCTTTCCTGTTCGATCATCCTTCACGGTCACCATCTAGAACACAGACAGGAGAAGACAATGTATCAGATACCGAATAATGTAGAATGTGTACATAATATAGCAAAAGAAATGTCAAATATCTTACCTGTGGTGCATACTTGATCAACGAAACAGAGGTTTCATCCTCGGCAGAATGACTAAGAGCAAGGAAGAGAGGACTATGACCTTCACCATCCATAACAACACTAGACCCAGGGAAATGAGAAAGCAAAGCCTCGATAACTGCAGGCTTGCAACTATTCTTCAGGGCAATGTGAAGAGGAATATCACCAGACTGATCACGTGCTCCAATTGCTTTCAAATGACAAGTAAGAAGAGTTTTCACAGAAACCACATCAACTGCAGCTCCACAACGAAGTAACAAGTGTAAAGGCAACTCGCCATTCTCATCAGTACGACTGGCTGATGAGAAATGGAGTGGTGTACGCAGAAGCGAGGTGATAACTCCTACAGAAGAATACTTTTTACAGGCAAGGTGGATAGGAAGACTACTGCCACCTGATGTCAATGTGTGAGCACCATCGGGAACTTTCATAGTCAAGTACTTGACGGCTTCAGTAGATCCACTTTCAGCAGCAACATGGACAGGGTATAATCCAGCACCATCAGCATCTTTAGCACCATTCTTGTACGATTCGTAGATGATTTCAAGGGCTGTGAGATTGTCAGTGTGTGCTGCATGATGGATTGGAAGTCTACCCGAAAAGTCCTTATGGACAACAGCCTTTGGATAGAGAGTCAAAATCATATCAATCAAGAGCGTCCAAGCCGACTCGTGTTCTACAATCTTGTGAAGAGGAAGTTCTCCAGTGGCTGGATCAGCTTCTTCCACTAATAAGGGGTTCTTGTGAAGCATCTTCTCTACCATGTACCAATTATCATCAGCAATATGACCAAAGAGGTCCTGGCTTTGAGAGCTCCAGTACATCCTCCAAACACCCTTCCTCACGACAGACATTCTGTAAGCACTTTGGATACGAGTGGCTGCATTTTCCATTTGCATTGGACCAAGATGTTTCTGTGCACTTGTCATACGCATACAACTCTGAATCTTGATAGCCGCAGCCCTCTTGCGTCGGTAGTCATTAACAGCCAGCTTTCTTCGAGCTGCAGCTTGAATCTTGGCAGATGAGCCACCAACCATTTCATTCCTCCATCCTTCTAGGCAAGCATACGTCTCTGGGCGCAAGAACACGGTTCCATTGCACATTTGCATACCAACAAGAGCATACCTAGATGGAGCCAGTCTTGTCATAAATTCCTTCTTCGACTGAGGGATTGGAGTCTCCCATCCCTCTGGAAGTGGGGCAGGTGGCGGACGCTTCTCAACAATTGTCTTTGCTTTGGGTGCCGACTTGATAGCAGGTGATGCTTTCGTAGGGGAAGGAGATGGCGATTCATCAGTGGCAGAATCGCCACCCTTCTTCTTCTTCAATGAGAAACCAAACTTCTTCTTCTTGCCACTACCAGGAGTTACAGGAGACTTCGGCTCGGGAACTGGACGTGGAGGTGCAGACTGAGGCATAGGTCGTGCACTTTCAGGTACCTCTGATCGGATTAAGGTTGGACCAGACTTTGTACGGATTCCACTTGGCTGGACAACTGGTGGAGCAAGTGATTCATACAAACCAGGTTCCCAAATATCAAGTGTCAACTTGTTTACCAACTTTGTCAACTCAAGTCTCCTCGCATTGATTAGGGCATTCCTATGACGAGCAAGCATAACTTTCTTCTTCTTCTTGGATACATCAGCAGTGTTGACATCCTGAGGATCACCAAGCATGTAATACCTCTTGAGGAAAGTACCATAAAGAGGACGCTCTTGGTAAAGATGCTCTCTGTAAGCACGCTTGATGAGAGTGGCTGCATCTTGATTATATCTGAAGTATTTACGAGCCCAATGCATTCGAATTGCAGACTGAATCTTGATAGCAGCACGCTTCCTTTTTTCTTCCAATATGCGAATACGTTCTTCCTCTGATCTCTTGGCATCCCTCTCCTCCAAGTAAGCACGTCGAACTTTAACAGTACGCACAAGAGACTGAAACTTGGCAATACCATAAAATAGACCACGGACTCGTTTGCGAGCGATTGCACCACGCATGCAAGATTGCATTTGAAGCACTGCCTGCTTCTTCCTCCGTAAGTCTGCTCCTTCTTTGTGAGTAACGCAATAATGATTCTTGTAGCACCTCTGGATCTTAACTGCAGCAGACTTCATCTTCATGTACGCCTTGAAGTCCTTCATTAGAGTCTGTGTCTTCTTCGCTGCGAGACCCATACGAATCAAACACTGAATAGTAATAGCAGCCTGGCGTGCTCGCTTCAAGTATTGCTGAGCAGCATAACGACGCCAGTACTTGGCAATCCTAGTCACGTTCTTTCCAAACTTTTCATTTCGGATGGATTCAATACACTCAAATGCCTCACGACGCAAGAAGACCTTGGTCTTACCCAGTTGTAACCCAGCCACGGCACAACGTGACGAGAAGTCGAGTCTCATAAATTCATCGATATTCTTTGGTTGAGCTAGGGCATGACGATTGGTGGTTGAAGTGGGTCCTCCACCACCCATACGCTTGTAGATCTCATGCTCAATCTTCCAAACTTCCGTGGCTGTCCTGGATACCACACGCTTGAGCGCCTTCTGTTCATCCGTAAGATTGGAAGAGATTTCATTGTGGTAGGGAGACAAGTTATCTTCATCAACATCACGATTGGGGCAAATCATGTAGTATCGGGTCATAAAGATATTATGGGGATAACGAGTGGGATAACCAGCACGGCTGACCCTAACAGCCTCAAGAACACCACAGTAACGCAACTGTTCAACAATATTCTTGGGGTCAAACTGATCTGGCAACAGAGCATCGTTCGGCTTGAGACAACGGACATAATGGGGCATAGTCGCATCGATACGAGCACGCAAATCTTTCAATGATTCGGAGAATTGCCTTCCAAGCGATTTCATTGCAATCTTGGCTCCTTCGGATCGTACAAATTTCTTGACGAGGGGAGTAGTGGATTGAGAGACGAAGAGTGTGTGAGCACCAAGTGTACTAGACAAAATGTAAACACAATGCATCAATACGCTCACCTTGATATTACCGACCAACTCCAAGTCAGAACTTTCCAACAACTCGGCAGCAGCTGCAGGCAACTGATCCTTATTCTTCTCCAACCAATTGTCAGTGGAGTATTCCACAAATCCAGCATAATGCTCCACGGCAAACTTATTCCTCACCCTCTGGGCAGGACTGACATGGAATCGATCACTTGTCTTATCACAGATGGAATAAAGACTTAGACTAAACTTCTTATCCGTACCCCAATCAACGATACACTGCTCATCCAAAATTTGGAGAATACCAGTACGAGGTTTATCAACAAGATCAAGAACGTCCTGATTATCGGGGAAGGGGATGAACTTCCAAAGGATGCCCTCGCGTTCATACTCCTGCTGTTCAAGTTTAAACACGAACTTGTTGAACTGCTGCTGCAATGTCTCGTTGGTGTAGTTAATACAAAGCTGTTCAAATGCATTCGTCTCAAATGTTTCGAAACCGAAGATATCCAAGACACCAATACTTGCCCCACCTGGGGGAACAATGTTAAGGGGTTCATTCGAAGGCCCCTCGGATATTTGACGACGACCAGGCCTGGGACGTCCTCCGCCACCTGCAGGCATTCGCCCCGATCCAGCGTTAATGCTAGCATTGATCTTATCGGCAATAAAGTCAAATGCAGCACCATAAATCGATTTGATTAATGCCTCGCTTGCCTTCTCAGCCTGGGCTAGGTCCAAACTCTTGTGAATCATATCACCACGGGCGAAGATTACCTTGGACGTCAAACTTGCCGCGAGGTTGTCAAACGTAACACCCAACAATTGAGCTACTGCCAAGGATGCCTCGGTCTCGTCCAAAATAGCACCCTCGCCATTCCTCTGTGTCGAGAAGGTCATGTTACCAGAGAACAACACAGCACAGACTAGTCTCATCAACTGCTTGACATTGGCATCGCCAAACTTCATAATACCCATCGCCTCAACCATCTCTTCGTGCATATCAACATCATCGACACCATCACGACGATCGTATGTACCACTTTGATTCGTCATCTTAAAGTCCTCGACGGTATAACCACTCAATAGGAATTCATCACGCTCAGCATCAGTGGCAGCCTCCAAGAATTGGTAAAACACGTGAAAGTTACGTTCACCAGGTGTTTGATGGATTAAACGAACCTTCTCAAGCAGGTATGTATCAATACTTGCACGCAATAGCTGACCCCGATCAGTGAATGCAATATTAATATACTTTCCAAAACGCGACGAGTTGTCATTACGGATAGTACGAGCATTACCAAACGCCTCAAGGATGGGATTACTCTGTAATACCTGTTGTTCAATAGATACATCCTTCTTTTCATTCTTCTTCGCGGATGAAGAACCTCGATCCTTCTCCTTCTTTTCATGATCTTCTTGACTCTTTTGACTTAACATTGCAAAATAGTTCAATATAATCTTGGTGGTCACAGTCTTACCAGCTCCAGACTCTCCTGAACAGAGGATGGATTGATTAATGGGCATATCAGCCTCATCTGGCTTCTTTTCCTTGGACCTATTGCGCAATCCACGTCCACCGCCTTTACTCATGGTCTTCATTTCAATACCACGCATCATGGCACGGTATGCATCATCCGCAGCCTGATAGACATGAGGGGGAAGTGAACCATTTGGACGGTGTAAGTATCGCTTGGGAATAGGCTGTCCATCATCGGTTAATGGGATATTCTTTTCCTGGGTTATCCTTCTTCGAGGGGATTTCTTGTCACCATTCTTGGTGGGTGAAGGGAGGGCGGCAGGATCATCTCCAATTGCTGGGGTTGCTCCACCATACATCTTAGCCTCGCCTTGTAGACGGTAGAGTTCCATTAATCCCCTGCCATAGACACCTTCCATGGCCTGTTGTTAATAGTAGTATTGTATAGGAGAAGGTTGAAAAAAAGGATTAGATACATAATATAGACAATTGGAATGCATAAATTAACATGTAATGATGATCAACTGCACTCAATACAAACACCCCCAATACAAACATCACCAAAACAAGTCAATAAAACATTGAAAAAAAGAAGAGCTCACCTTGAATGGATTAATAGCCAACACAATAGGACCAGTATTGGTATAAATAATATCAGTATCATACCGTAATCGCAATGCATGTAAAATAGCAGGTTCATGTAAGTGCGTCAGACCAATTAAATCGTCAACACCCCCCGTAATAGTATCATTAACATTCGTACGAGGTTGTCCAACAGCTGGATCGGGCATATCATGTAAATTTCGTGTACTGGCTACATTCTTATTCATGGCATTACTCTCACCATAGAATTGAATACTGGATGCTGAGCAACTCGAGGGCATATTACGAAGCTTAATGTCTGGATGTTCCTCACGTGCACATAATGTGTCAATGTGTATGATTTCTTTAAAACTTGACATCTTGGCATAATATCCGGATACGCCACGACCATAGCCACTGGTATTAGCGAGAGTATCCTTCATGTCAGATCCCTCTTCTAATCCAGTAAAGTCATCAACTATTGTTAGTTCAATCATAGTATCCTCAATTGGCAATTCATCACCATCAGCCCCCGAACCAGCCCCACTAGATGAACTATTACTAGATTCTTCAACCTCCGGGGGAGGAGTTGGTGATGTTTCAGCATCAGCAACCAAGGTAGTATATCGTTCTTTCACTTCATCCATACGTTTCTTACGTTCATCTTTGGCCAATGATCTATCACGCATAATAGTTTGAAGTTCTTTACGACGTGCATCATCTAATTGTTTCAGTAGGGCTGCTTTGCGATCGACACTTGCAGAACTGGATGAAGCTCCATTACTTACAGGGTTAGAAGAAGAAGATGAAGGCGCTTTAGTAACACGACCATATGCATCCTTGGTTAATCCACTGCCATTGCTTTTATACTTTTGTGGTTTGGGTATAGTTTCCTTACGTTTAATCTTTGCTGGTAACCATCCCCATTCAGACTTAGGTGAGCGGAGCCATACGTGTGCTCCCTCTTCCATAGTTGTTTGTTAGTTGGTTTAGTTAGATGTTGTTAAGATATAGTAGGTGGTGTGTATGGCATTGCGGTTATAATGAATCAATGTTGTTTTGTTGATTGCATCAAATTATGAGCATAAAATTTACAATGGGGCAATTGATAATCGAAGTCATCAACTGCCCTCGTTCTTGGCGATCAAACGATAAGATTTTAGAATAATATAATAGGAGAAACTACTGATGCAGTCCTCTTTGGCAGATCTGCTTTAATATGCTCTTGCATTCCAAATAACATACTACTACTCTTCGTCGGCTTCCAACAACTACTTGTTTAGCAGTTTGAATGGTTTATAGAAGGATAACCTGGTGGGTATCCTTTGGATATGAGGATATGATATGAGTAGATTATCTTTTGAGTGAGTGGGAAAGAAGGACCCTGTAGTAGTCTTCATGGATCTACAATCCAAGTATATATTGATGCAAAGGGTGATACATGGAGTGTATGAAGAGATAGAAAGAGTTTCTACCCTAGGATACCGTACCTCGGATCATAAATAGATGGGCTTGCTTATCCTGCTTATCCTGCTTATCCCTGTGGTAGTTATGTACATAGTAGAGTTGAAGTATGTGATTGTCTTCATCTATAGCAGACAAAGTTATTACTTGGTATTGACAATTCGGATGTAAGTGTAGCAATACCAATCAACTCTATTTACTCCGCAACTCGACTCTTAATTGAAGTGTATCTTTCTTTTGTTTGCTTTCTTCTTCTCTTATGACTATCTGTCATAGATAAATCCAACCAGTATTCTTAATTGGTATATTGGTATAACAAGATAGTGTATACTTCCCAGTTACAGTCGCTCTATTTACTTATACGGTGTCTCAACACACTGAACATCACTTTACTTCAAAGCCGCCGCTAGTAGTAATTAGATGACATTCTCCCAGTAGCAAGAGACGCTTGAGTAGTTGCCCGTACAGGTTTGTTATTTGGATCTATCCACTCGTTCCATACTTCGTTCATTGTCCAAAATCTTTCTCGATATCCTTTGACCATATAGTCGATGTTAGTAACTTTGATTTGTCTGTTCCGCCTCTTGAAGATTTGATCAACTTATATTCAGTACATTCTTCGTCTGGCCTTTAATATCATCTGCAGTTCCATCAATCTGTCCTGTTAGATATACAATTCCATTATGCACCACGGCTTGACTCGTCGTCGGTAACACATCAACTCCAAGACGCACGATACTGCTACTGCTACTACTATATCGTACATTTGTAGAGCTCGAGAGTTTGCTGTCTTTTGTGTGAGTTTTGTTACTATAGGGTTGATTCGACAGAGCATGATTATAAACTGAGCTTACTCTATAGATACCTGTAGTTCTGATAACAACAAGATGATAAGCTTTCACTCTCTTAATGAAAGCACGGATTATGTCGACAAAAAAATGACAATGCGACAAAAGTTGGGCAAGTATCTTATAACTCTATTAGAAGATTAGTGTTCATCAACAACAACCAAGACAAAACATATATGGAGTATATACCTCAATATCATAGCCAGTATCTCATTCTTTTTTGCAATAATGGTTCCCCCACCCAATATTAGCGGTACTATTAGATATGATAATTGCCCGATGTTATGTTATGATATGAGGCTTGTCCCCTACCTACCTACCTGTCATCGTATCGATTACCCACAAACACAATAATAATCAACTCATTACTGTTTATGACGACATTTGAAATTCTAATATGTTCATTCATCGGGGATACAAGCTACCGTGGCCTCATCATCATCA
>Ga0214481_100033_pt1 | contig 53416 bp, 42 predicted proteins | sample M1_20Mar14CPVII9_4_FD_165057 | JGI IMG/M metagenome (GOLD analysis project Ga0214481, IMG submission 165057) | Marine eukaryotic communities from Monterey Bay, California, United States - M1_20Mar14CPVII9sort6BwellG10 | ecosystem: Environmental > Aquatic > Marine > Unclassified | place: USA...
AACAAGTTATGTCTAAATCGGCACCCTCAAGGATACCATCCGTCGTTGCAAGTCCACCCTCCTCACTACCCTCATCCTTACCAACCAATGCCTCTCCAAACATTGCAAACCGCCGCAAATTACAATGGGAGTTCAAGGGTCTAACCCTCTGGTTGGAACTAGAAGAGTTTAACAGCGATCTAACCAAGGCGGTTGAAGATTTCTCATCGAAACATTCATCTCCGTGGATACCACAGCCGCATACCACGGCAATCTATGGTATGGAGCATTTATCGCATGTAGAAGCCAGTAGACGATTACACAAGGTCAAGGATGTGTTGGTGAATGGTGTTTGGCCGGCCTTTGCCAAGCCGACGGGTGTTACGTCAGATATTGCTGTTTGTGGTCGACCGGGACAGGTATGCAGTATTGCCTGGAGTGAATTGACATTGGCAAGTAATGATGAACACGAGGTAGCCTTAGATGCTTTGTATTCGTTATTCTATGATGAGGATGAGGAATCTTTGGACTACTCCTTGGATACTGATGACTCTTCGTCATGTAATGATACAGAAGAGGAAGGTAAACCATCATTAAGCCGCCCCCAACGAGCTGTTGAAATGCCAACAAGGTCACGTCCATGGACACCTCACAATTCTATTGCATATGACAATCCGGAAACGAATGCCTTGACATTATTAGATACCATAACCTATATGAGTATCCATCCAACATTGTTGGGATGTGAACGACGAGTTAAAGCTATATCGTTGTGGAATACAGTGGGTAAGATGGAGGAATGGAAATGTATTGATCGGGTCAAGTTCTTTTGATGTTGTTGAGGGTGGCTTCGTTCGTTTGTTGTTTGGAAGTATGGTGGAAAGTAGAGGAATGAGGGGATACGTGAAGGAGGAAACAGGGATAAGAGAGGATAGGCACTAGTAGTTATTGGAGTAATGAACTTTAAACAAAGATAATGAGGTAGAAAGAAGAGACTTCTAGAATCCTATCACATTTAGTGAGCTAGTGAGTGAAGTTGGTTAGAACCCCCTAATGACCGAGGGCAGTAGTCTACTCATAATGACCTTTTATTTGAATCACAAGGGCTTGTGACAAAATAGCGACAAGGATCTTGGGGCAGTGGTTTAGGATCTTGGGGCGTCTTGCTGATGTTGATGTTGTGCTGCTTTTGACAGCATAATTTGCAATCATATACCATACAACATAAATTATATATTACCATGAATATCCATATCCTCGCTCTCGCTACCATTGCCATTACTATCCATACTACCGTCGGCGCAATCGGTGCAGATGATATGTCCGAGGAGTTGCTTTCCTTAGTTGAAGTTGCAACAATGAACAATGAGAAGAGAGGATTGAAAGGCAGAGGTCAAAAACAACGCCCTAAACCTATTCATCCATGGTCTGATCGGTGTAATGAACCAGTACCATTGGATCATTTCCCTCAATGGAGAGATGAAGTAGGATACTGGATAGGAGAGTATTCATACTATGGAGCTGATGGTACTCCAAATGAGTCTGATGCTTGGAACTATCGCTATGACAATTACAGGGGGTTTATCACGTGAGTATAAGATATGCTAGTTCAGTTTGTTTCTTCGTCTCTACTCTCACCAGTATCGTATTATGTGCAGTGGAAATATCAATGGTACTGCCTATCGTCAGAGGAACGTCTTTCTGTACCCTCCTCAAACTGATGATAGATGTGAAGAGACTAATGATGCAGTTGTTGGTGCTGGAACATGTGGTCTAAATGGCAACATCAAACTTTTCGACGCTGATCAATCTGGTGAATCCTGTGATGGGTCGATTGAGGGACCATTTGGGGACCCCCCTTTTGTGTTTGATACGTTTACAACACTTGTAGGAAAAGAGAATGCCGTGCTATATCAAATCTTTGCTCCAGGAGGTGGTCTATATCAAAGTCAATTGACTACATTGAGTGGCAACGAGGAGAACAAACGACGTACTCGTACAGCACAATTGTTCACCAATGCATTTATTCCCGACCCAGAGTTGGCAAGTATCCCAACCTATGCCTCATTTTACCGCGAACGTCGTGTGACAAAGGAGGAGTTCTATGATGAATTAGAAGCAACTCTTGAAGAGTATAACATCTTGGATGAAGATATCTGTACTCGTAATCTGAGTGGAGTTCTTGATCCTGAAATTGTCGGGGGTATTGATGCTTGTCGTGATCATCTTGAAGAGTCATTTGCTTTAACTAACAACTTGTTAGACAGTGAGTGAGCAGAATATGTGATCTTGGGTATCTAGTCTAGTAGGGAGATAGTTGTTGGGAATGACAATGGCTGCGATCCATTACCCCAACATATGTAAAGAGTTGTAATATCTGCTAATGAAATATGAGCACATCATATGTCTATTAGCGTTAACTTTCCATATCTCTAGAGGTCTAGACATCTAAATGAAACTGAATCATCATACAATTGGTGTCACTCTTCTCTAAAGTAACTTGAGGCTTGGCAGTGATGTAGATATACAGACTAGAACAATCAAAGATGTCATATCTTGAGTCAATTGTCGAGCCACAACTCCATTCTTCTTCAGATACATTGGTAAATCCTTAATCATAATGACTTCTTGAAAGATCTTATGCCGCATTATCCATACCGCCTTCAACTCTGACCATGTCTCTACATATCGATATTCAGTTGGTATCATCTCGTTAATCTTTATAGAAGCAGAGGGATGAAGTGATCGAGGCAGACTGGGTACCATGTGATGAATGAGATGACAATTCAACCCGCCAGATATGAAATTAAACAGTTTAGATTGCGGGAAGATATCAATTGATGTTCTACATTGATGTATATCCTTATCATTTGTTGATTTGTTACATGGCACTGCATGTGTAAGTAATGCAAGATAATTTGCACAGATTGATAACGTAATGATCGTAGCTACCAATGCATTGAGAGGTAATGATAATAGATAACCAAACCGTACTACCAATGATAAGAGCTTCCATACATCAAACTTTGTAACTACATCTTGTAAGTCGAGATACCAATAACCCAATACAGTATAGATTATATTGATAGTTTCAACTAATATGTTTGGCCCGAACAATCGCTGTCGATCAATAGGTGTAGGATCTGTTCTCCAAGTATCAGGATGATGCAGAAGATGATGCTTTAGAATCCATGTGTATCGACTGTTGACTAAACAATCCATTGTTAGGTACCCAATCCAACCATTGATTTCTCGAAGATGAGATGGAGCCATTGTATTATGATATGCCTCATGCCCTATGTATGAAGAGAGGTGTCGTCGACGAAAAACACATCATATGTTATATGTTTGCGTCAGAAGAGCACACATCATAATGGCACATCACTGCAGATCATTATGCACACACAAACATTGCAAATAAATATATTCCATTATATTGCAGTAGACAATACCAACCTACCTACCATCAATAGACAATATATCGACCATCCAAAAGGAATCGACCAAATGAGATTGTTGCCATTAGAAAAATAAATTGATGTATGAAACGAAGAATACAATCAAGTAAATGAAAGCGTGTATCCAGCCCACCCAATAAACTTCCCAAGGGTATTTATTGCTGCTGATATGTTGTATCGGTTGGGGCCTGCACATCGTTTAATGAATGATTGTCATCGCTCATCATCATGAAGCATGCCCCCTCCATCACGCACTAATAAGACACGTTTATTCGCCAAATAAGCATTTTCCTCTCGGACACCCTCGTGGGTGGTGAGGTAGATAACACTTACTACTCTATAGTGCTGCCCATCGTCGGACCGTAGTATAGTCGGCGGCTTCTTCATACGACAGGTATTCATATTATTGCAATGGATTAAAAATTGATATCCTTTGATGTTGACTCTTGTGATTGTGAATTGTGAAGATACCCCACCACATCTATACTCATTTTTATTATCTCCAACAGCAGGTTGTCCTTTTTGAAACATCTCCCCCATATCTCTGGTTGGAGTCGATGGCAATAAGGCCCCTACCAAGTCTTATAATCATCAACGGATTGTATGCCCCTTAACATGAACGGATATGATAATTTCTCAAAAAAAATTAATTCTATCTCATCAATTAGGCGCCATGTTAACATCAACTTTACATAATTTCAACTCTACTACATTGCAATAATGATTGCATCTTTGCTAGTAGGCGTAGGTCTAGCCTTGGCATCGATGTGGAGTAGTTTGGGGCCATCACTAATGTCTAGTCTAGAAGGTATCTCGGCACTTTGATTTTTCTATCGAGTAGAGAGAGAATAGTTGCGTATAGTATTGCAATATCAAGCATAAAGAGAGCATAGAAGAGACTGTCATCGTATAAAGCACATATATACACGGGGTAGAATGATACAACTTGAAACGCCATATGACGAGGGTCCCTCCACAAATGATCAAGTATATGATCAGCAAAGCCAATCGTCGTCGGACAAGATACCTCAAATGGTATCAACAAGTAAGCTCTTAAAGAGACACAATACTCTAATAGAAACACCTTCACCAACGACCAATAGGAAGTACTATAATTCAAAACCAATAATAACAAGCAACAGGAGTGGGATACCAACAATAATAATGAAGAGTAGTGAAGATACTTCTTTTTCGAAGATGAAAGACCTGGAATCATTCGACAGGTGGAGAGAAGACAATTCAAGTAATCTATTCTGTTGCTGGTATGATTACATTGATGAATTAATCTACGATACATTTAGTACGTGCACTCCGATAGCTGTTTGTAAGACGATGGGTGTGGTGCTCTTACTACTATTTGGACAGAAGAATGAAAGAGAAAATGTAAAATAAACTTGCACAAAGATTCTACTATAACTATATACTTGGCAACACATACATAATACTTGCATATAGTTAATTTAGCTTACAAATATAACACTCTGATACCCCAATACCCCTACTCGTCTATGATACAGAACCATTCTTAATGGGACTTGTGCATACTCCAGCACTTGTCAATATAGGTCTACCTCCAAATTCTGGTACACCATACTCACTCGTTTTCAAGTAGGGTGCAATCTTCTCAAATACCTTCTTCTTCCCAACCTTATTCTCTGCAAACGGTGCAGCCTCTTCGCCCTCGAAGTTGAAACCCGGAACAGTAACACGTTCACCAATCTTGGCATCTACGGGTACACTTACCAACTTAACTTCGGTATGATCTTCATTCGATGCACATAGGACCATGCCATGACTTGGGAATCCTGCCAGTTTACGTGCCTTGAGATTACATAATACGAGTACCATCCGTCCATCTAAATCTTCCTCGGATAGGTACGGTCGTAGACCAGAGGCAATTAAACGAGGCTCGTCTTCTCCGACATCAATTTCTTCGCAATATAGCTTTTCGGCATCCTCATGAACCCATACCTTATTGATACGTCCAACACGGATATCTAGAGCAGTGATGGGTGGACCTTCATAGGAGGCTAATGGATCTGATACATCAGAAGCTGCCGTTGCAGATGACGACGAGGCTGCGGCAGATGTACTATCCTTCTTTGCTTCACTCTTGTTGGACTTCTTCTTTGACTTGCCTTTATCATCATTTGCCTTCTTGGATACACGGAATTCCTCAGGAATTGACTCACAGAAACTCTTGAGTCTATCCATACGAGTCTCGAATGGAACCACATCGGCCGATTCAGCATTGACAACTGCACCCTCACTAGTTGCCATTGCCAAGAGTGATAACTGCTTGGTCACATCCTGACCACTCATATCACCAGTCAATGCCAATCGTACAGGATGGAATAGATTCTTCCCCTTAACACCCATCTCCTTTGCAATTGACTTCATAAATGCCTTGTATTCCTGAGTGTATGACTTATCATCTCCTCCCACTTCTCTATCTTCGACAATTGCCTTGTTGGACCCATCCATAAACGCGGCAAGGAAGTTGTTCTCATCTGGCATGGGAATACTCTTTGATTCGTACAGTTCCAATAGTTTCATAGAAATACCATAAAAGTGACCCTGCTTTACCATCTCCTTCGCCTCGGATCCATCCGCTAGATCATCGAATGTTGATGGTAAGTTATACTCCAATACAGTCTTGGCATTCGTAGCCGCATCTTGCAACGTTTCCATCATTTGCTTAGCAATAGCCGTCGTTGCGAAGACGAAATCACGTTTCTTATCCTCATCATCATGATCACTCTTGATCATATCCATAAAGTTCAACTGTTCCTCAACCAAGTCCAATATCTCCTCAACATCCATCTTCTTCAAATGTTGTGAATTTATCCACTTTAACTTATCCATATCGAATACACTTGGACTTTTAACGATCCGATCAATATCAAATGCCTCAATTAATTCATCACGGGTAAAGATTTCATTTTCTGTACCATCATTCCATCCCAGTAAGGCCAGGTAGTTAATCATGGCGTCGGGTAGGAATCCATCTAAACGGAATTGATTACAAGATGTGGCACCATGACGTTTACTCAACTTTTGTTTATCCTCACCCAGAATTAATGAACAGTGTGCATATCGTGGACGAGGCGCACCTAACGCGTCCAATATCAATCCCTGACGTAATGTATTTGTTAAATGTTCCTCGGCACGGATAACTGTAGTAATACCCATGGAGGCATCATCAACGGCAACACAAAAGTTATATACGGGTACACCGCTTGATCGAAGTAGAATGAAATCACCAACAGTTGCCTCGGCATCCCATGAAACAGTACCACGAACTGCATCATTAATAACCACACGTGCACCCGCCGGTACTTTAAACCGTACAGTATATGGATCACCATTGGCAATCTTTTCAGTAACCAAGTTTGGATCAGCATCACGCCACGTACCATCATATCGTGGTGGGATACCCTCGGCTTCCTGCTTTGCCTTCATCGCATCTAATTCATCGGGAGTACAAAAACATGGATATGCCTTACCGTCATTAATTAATGTTGATGCAATCTTTGAATAGAGTGATGAACGTTCTGATTGACGGTATGGTCCATATTTGGCAAGGGGCATGTCAGGACCTTCATCCCAATTCAATCCTAACCATGACAAGTCACCTAATACTTCCTCTTCGCTCTCTGTTTACATTATAAACGAGGAGTTGAAAAAGAAAGGAGATTGTGTAAGAGAAAATTGGCAGGGATACACTGGCAAGTAATAAAGAGACACAATCCCAAACTTCCAAACCCTAACTACCCTACCAAGAAACACACAATCAAATCAAACCAAACTAAAGCACACACAATATACAATACACTCATATAAAACATACATACCCTTGGTACTTCTAGCCAAATCAGTATCCTCAACTCTCAAAACAAATCCACCATCCGCATTCCCATCATTTTCAAATTCCAATTGACCTTTTTTGGCAACTAACCAATTATACAATGCAGTTCGGGCTCCACCGACGTGTAATGATCCTGTTGGTGATGGTGCAAATCTCATTCTGGGGGGAAGATCGAGTATTGATTTATTCTTGTTTGGAAAGAGGTTTGATATATCTTCTTCTTCACTTGTTTCAGAAGAGATAGTAGAAGGAGCAATGGTATCCTCGGTAGTACTCATACCCAATTCACTACTACTGCCAAGAAAACCATCATGATAACCAACTAACTTTGATGCTTTTTGAATTAATGATTTATTATTTGGCTTTATATTACGACGACGTCGTAATGTGTTGCTTTGTTGTGCTTGTGTTTCAGATGCTGTTGTTGAGAATGGACGCTGTGTTGTTGTTGATGTAGTGATGATTGCTCGACGAAGTGTTGGTGATTTTGTAAATGCCTGTTAATGTATTATTAATATATTTAGTTTTGTATTTTGGTATTACGTGTTGTATGTATATAGCAGAGAGATATTGGTGAGTATTATTTTGCACACATGATATGCACAAACCTATCTCTATACTTCACACCACCGCAAATACCAATTCCCCTAACACAGCATATAAAACAAACTTACCATAACAACACCACGATGAGTACTACTAGAAGATGCAGCACATATAAGTGCTAATGATGCCATGTTTATTTTCATTGTAAAGTTTTGATATATTGCAAAAGAACACTTTTTATATTGTGCGACTCGAGATACCGCCGCTGAACTCGAACTTTAATAACTACCAAGAGTTTTATCGAATGAATACTTGTGACTAAGGGTGTGCAAGGATAAGTAGTAGACGGCAGCCGAGAGTTCAATATCGATCGTCAACTTGTTGAACTCGAAGAAGAAAAATCATTGATGAGTGGAGGGTCCCAGTACCCTGTACATTGAGTACAGTAAAATGATTACGTATCTATCATTTATTTGGAGGATACCGCTCGTATATCTTCGTTTGATCGCTAGACTTGAGAACCCCTCTCAAATTAATTTGCCTGCTTATCATGTATAGTGTATGTAGCTCTTCTCGAGCAATACAAAGACAATTCAACCTCTCTAATCAGTTTGATGTCGGTCGGTTTGCAGGCTAGAAAAAGTATACTATTCAACAGGAAGAACGGCGGCGTTATAAGATATCATAGGCATTGCAAAAAAGTTTGATTTTCACACATCACGTGCACAAAAATATTATGGCAACATCTGTGGAAGAAGAAGGCGTAGATATATCAGCTACCAGTGGAGGTTATACCGTACCTCTTAAAGAAGATAAGGTGATCTCAAATGATGAGCCGGAAGTAGCGGCCATGGAAGAGCAGGCCACAAACGATACCAACAACAGCAATACTGCAGTATCCGTAGATTTGCAATTCATTGATCACTTCTCATTGAAACAACCATCCTCGACTATACGTTCTCGTCATCGTGGTAATAAGCAAGTTACTACACATGTATATGATTTACCCAATGATCAATTACAGCTTAGTCAACATTATACTACAACTAGAAGTAAGGAAGAAGGCAAGGATGCCATTCAAGTAATATTATGCAGCTAAATTGGGTGTTTGTACTCCACGAAATCTGTGGAGTAGCTGAAGATCTACCCAAGGATATTAATACTCTTGGTAGAAAGTATGTCGTCAAACCACTTAGTGGTCATTCGTCTCAGGGGGTATCATGATGACGATGAAGAATCTAGTTACAATACATTAGTTAAAGAATGCGGATCTCAAGAAGAGACTATTGTTGAAGAAGGTATTGAACATGCTGCTCCCTCTTCACTGCACATGCTTATAAGAATGGAGATTTAAATGACGCTGAAACTGTTAATGAAGCGAAGAAGAAGTTTGGACTTAACACTTTCAATACATTAATAATCATGATGATGAATTTTATCCTCCAGAGGCTAATCAATGGAGAAAATATACACAAATGGAGAAATGCAATGAGGTTATGAAGGCACAAGAAGAGTCTGAAATCAAATGGTTAGTGTCAAGTTAGAGGATGTTAAGCGTGCTTTTGAGAGTGCTGAATGCTGAATTAGAGGAAATGAAATGGGGCTATGGAGGGAGCGAGGAGAGGTGCTTGTAGAATAGAGACAAACGAATGTTTTAAGGATTGTTAGGTGTGTTGGGTGTGTTGGTTGCTATACTATACGAGGGTGCTATTAAGAAAGACTATGGGGAATGAAGAATGATGAATGCTAGGCATCACGTGGTGCCAAAGACTAAAGTGCTACAATTTTGGGGTGTTACTATTTCGATTAGTAGAGCTATCTAATGCTAGAAATGAAACAAAAACTAGAATCAGTATTTGCCCCCCGCTGTGTCAAATAATGGATGTAAAGGTGTTGCCCTTATCTCTAGAAATGTGCTGAAGGTGGTAAATGACTACTGCATGGGTACTTGATTGCCATGACATTACAACAGGGGGATGTAGCTTGTGATGATTGGATGTGTTGATTGTGAGATACGATGGTGCCGTCTCTCGACAAAGCAACGCAATGGTTATGGGTACTACCTACACTCTTGACTGCTATAATATCATCAGATGATTTACCAAGGTTAGATTACTTAATGTTAGAAGGGTAACATAGTGTTCTAGTCTCGTTCAAACCCATATCTAAATATCAAAACATCTAAACATTCTTTCTCCTCACAATTCTCCAGTCTCCGTAAACGATACCATGCTCGTATCTTTTAGTAGTCTTCACATGTATTACGGACAGGGAAGGGTGATTTGCAAGCATCTTTGAGGAAATCATCACTGCAAATCTCATTCCAATTTACTTCGGTGAAAATGTTTGCTGCATCCCACCCACCTGACTCATAAGCTGTCTTCCAAGTCTTAACATCATTGAAATCCGCGTAACCATCGATGTCCATATTCGATGTTGGGATAAAGTAATTGGAAATCTGGATGAGAGGTAAACGGGGCTCAGGCTCTTTGCATTTCTGTCCTGCAATGCAACATATAGCCTTAGATGCAAACCTTTGTGAAGAACTTCCGGAGCTACTATATGCATTCTGCACATAGTCCTTCAAATTAGTTGTGGTAGATCCAAGCCGAACCCAAAAGTATGCCGCGGCTGTAAGATTCTGCCCTTGACTAAGAACGAACTCATTAAAGAAACTTATGGGGTATTGATCTGAGCTAGGGAAATTTGTTCCGGATGCTTCAATTTTAGTAAACAGTGCTACCTGGGCGTTGAGTGTTTTCGACACATCACTATGGTGGCATGTGTGCTCCATAATGTTGTCGTTGTTAAAGTAGAATTGTGCATACTCCTCAGGTGTTTGGTCTGCTGGACACGCACCACTCTCACCTATCAAAGAAGACTTACCACCAATGTACTCTCGGGACTTGCCGCAACGATCATTCACCATATCACTATCATCATATCTGTTATTAGAGTCTGCATCGATAGTGTAGCCACAGAGGCTCTCGGGCATCATTGAGGGAGAAAAGATGGCGCCAGTAAAACCGTACAGTCCTCGAGGTAGAAGTTTCTGGAGAATGGTGCCGGATGTGTCTGGTGGATTCTTAATTTTATCTGTTGGTCGTTGTGCAGCAGAGACCATAATACCATCGTTATTGTATGCGTCAATGATCTGTTCAAGAGTCGCCAGTGTCTCTTGATCTGGGTTGTGATGAAACCACATATCATGATCACTAAACAAAAAAAGGTTCTCATCATTCTCGTGAGTTGCCGCTTGGCATACTTCTGCATGGCAAACTTTGAGGTCAGCCTTGCATTGCTCTTTCTTGTTTACCTTGTTGCGAACCTTTGCCTTGCTGCCAAGTTTCCTTTTGTGTTCGTCATAGACATCAATAGCAGATACATCATTAAATTTGGTACAAGGGTGGCTAGTATCTTGGTCTCCTGCTGAGACTTCCTTATCGATGGGGGGTGTAGCGTATGTGAACGATGCAATACCAATCACTAATAATACTATGCATAATATACGTCGGGTGATCATTATCTTGTTTGCTTAAAAAACTTCTTTAAGTTGGTGAGTTGGTTGGTGTTCTTGTAAAAGCCTGTATATATTAGTAACATATTTAGTTTCATTATTTGGTATTTACATAGTAAGAAAGATATTGGTGAGTATTGTAGCTAGAGAGCATATGCACCTCAATTTTTTGCACACATGATATACACAAAAAATATCTCTATACTTCACACCGCCGCAAAACCATAAACAAACACCCGAACTACAGCATATAAAATATTACCATAACAACACCACGATGAGTACTACTATTGATGAGTTGGGGCGCCCTTTGGAGCGGCATATTCTTGGTTCTTTGTTGTAATGTCTCTCGATATCTTCGTTTGATCGCCAGATGAGTGTTCACCACGTCTCTCCTCTCAGGCACTTAGTAAAATTACAATAAGGTCGTAGGCTGAGCGGCGGCGTCGATATCTCGGCCGGATCATATGCTATCGTAGAAAACCGATATACTACCATAATCTACAGATTCTGGAGAATATCGTGGTATATCGGTTTCCTAAAAGATATTGAGTTATCATATAGATATCGACGTTGCTATGTAGCCTATCGATTTGCAATTTTTTTTCGAACTTGATGTTAATTTTCTCTAGCTAATATTGCAATTGCAAATCGCCCCCGATTTAATATCGTCGAACACATCTCGACGCAGAATTAACCGTAGATTACGATAATACTATCAATAGTTGGCGTAGGTATACTATTGATGGAGATATGCCGTCGACAAGTTAATGTTGATGGTGTATCAGCCCGTCGTCGAAATTTCAATAGGCGATATCTTCAAGACAAATCAATATCTTTTAGGAAATCGATATACCGTCATATTCTATGAAATCTGTAGATTATCGTGGTATATCGGTTTCCTAAAAGATATTGAGTTATCGTATAGATATCGCCGCCGCCGTCGGGCCTATCTGTTCCGTCATGATGATAAAATATTTGCTTAGTCCTAGGTAGGTAGTAAGGTAAAATTTAGCTTAAATTTATACACAAATTAGGGTAGTAACTACGCAAATTCATTAAATTTTGAAAACTAAAATGATAAATTTGACCGTAATGTCAGAGTGAGAGGCTGTGATCACCCTCACATCAATCCCAGCTAATTGGTGCTTTACATACGATTATCTATGTAGACTTTTAGACTACAGAGCTACTACTATCTGTTTGACGTATCAGCTTGCAGTCTAGCAAAAGTATACTATTCAACAGGAAGAACGGCGGCGTTATAAGATATCATAGGCATTGCAAAAAAGTTTGATTTTCACACATCACGTGCACAAAAATATTATGGCAACATCTGTGGAAGAAGAAGGCGTAGATATATCAGCTACCAGTGGAGGTTATACCGTACCTCTTAAAGAAGATAAGGTGATCTCAAATGATGAGCCGGAAGTAGCGGCCATGGAAGAGCAGGCCACAAACGATACCAACAACAGCAATACTGCAGTATCCGTAGATTTGCAATTCATTGATCACTTCTCATTGAAACAACCATCCTCGACTATACGTTCTCGTCATCGTGGTAATAAGCAAGTTACTACACATGTATATGATTTACCCAATGATCAATTACAGCTTAGTCAACATTATACTACAACTAGAAGTAAGGAAGAAGGCAAGGATGCCGAAGATCAAGATAAGCAAAAACAGACAACAATACAAATCATTACCAAAATGAAACGTTCACCAGGTATAAACATCGGTCTCTCAATCCTCCGTATATTCTATACACTAGTAGCACTCTTAAACTGTGGTTTTATATTCATATTTGGATTAAGCATATTAGTATACCAATGTATGGAAATCCCACGCAACTCTGGCCAACAACCTGGTGAAAGTATTAATGTTGAGGTAATGATTGCTACTATATTGAGTTTGCCTTTGTTTGTGTATTCATTGGCTAGTTTGATGATTTATAGTGTAGTGTTTGTGGCGGATGTATGGCGTGGTCATGATACCTTTCGTTTGCTATTACCCAAGGGACGTCGTGATGGAGTTTCATCTACAGTTTCATCAACAGTATTGGAATGGTATCAATTTATTATGTATTTGGGTATACCATTATTGGTATTCATTATTGCATCATTTAGTAAATCAAATAAAACTGGACGTATAGCTGGATTGACTTGGTACTTTTGTATGTTGATTAGTTTCTTTCTATTTTGTTTGGTGGTATTTGTGAATGAGATTAAATTGTGTATTGATTTGGTTAGATTGCATCCTGATGGTGGTAATGGAGAAATGAATTGGAAGATGTTACTCAAACAAGCAGTATTGACTACATTAACGATGAGGTATTGTGGTATTGAATATCGTTACTATTTGGAGAATGGAGGTGGTAAAGGGGATGAGGATGAAATGACTTCCAAATTGATATCTTCTGGGGACGGAGATGGCGAATCTACTCCCAATGAACCACTTAATGTACGCAGGTGGTTATACTCATGGTCAACCATGCTATCATTCAATCCATTCTTCAATGCGTTGGACACGCCTATCCGGCAATACTCCATCGAAGAGCTTGGAGAGTCTGTGCCGATTGTTAGTCGAAACAACTTTGGCTTGTCAAGAACATGTTGTGCACTAACCAATGGTCAAACAAAGTATGCAGTTGGCGGAACTGATGCTATTGAAAAACGTCAATACATTAGTGGATTCGTGTGTAGTATTATTGGGATTAATCTTGGTTTAATATGTTTGATTGCTGTACTTTATGCTGGAGGCTTTTTGGGAGGAACAACAATGATTGTGGTGGTATATGTATTGATATTTGTATTGATTGGAATACCCTGCATGTCATGTAGTTATGGTGTCTTTCAGGCAATGAGGTTGGCTGAGGATGGGGAGGAGGGAGTAGAGGATACCAATAATGATGAGGAGGTCTTTCAAACTTGGAAGACTTATACCATCTCAAAGCCAAAGGAATGGTACTGCTGGTTTCGATTGATTGTGGCAACCGTGTTTTTCTTCCTCTGGCCGGTCATTTCCCTTTTCGTGCATGGATTGCCAAAGTACGGTGTCCTCTTCCTCTTCTTGAGTTTATTCTCAGCGTTTAGACTCAACTTGGATGCTCGTAGTATCATATGTGAGCACTGCTCATTGAGTCGAGTCAAGATGGTGGGCGACGAGGATGACGATTCAATAGAACAGATGCTGGCAAGAGCTCGTGCCAGTCAAGTGTTAGGGAAGATTACCCACTCATTCTACTACTTCATATTCATCCTTGTCTTTGGTATCATGGGAGGATACTTTATCTATTGGTCAGCATCATCAACTGGTAGTGGAGAAGATTTCAATACACAGTCTGGACGAGAACCTATTCGTTTCATGGATGACTTTTACTACCCATCTCCTGAAGAAGGTAGCATGTTGTATACAAATTGCAAGTTGACAAATCACTTCAGCATACCTGGTCTGGATAATACATATGCACTGGATTACAATTTACTCGGTGGTATTGCATATGAGACTCCTGAAATGACAACGTATGTAATGGATAAGTGGTTTCTTGAAGCAGGACTTGCAGTAGACGAGGCAGACTTTGTAACTCAATGGAGAAAGGATAGTGGCAATGAACTCAACCAAGTCTCTTTCAAGTTATTCTCATTTCCTGACTCGCCTGGTCACGGTATTCTATCCATCCGAGGAACTGAAACACCCATTGATAGACTGAACAATGCACAAATGTACTTGGGAACTGCACTTGGTATGGTCGTTAGGGCACTTATGCCTTTCTCATGGCTTTGGAATCCGATCTATCCAGACTTACTACAAACAACTTCTTGGGTAGCATCGGACCAGTTACAAAAGTCCGAGTACTACAGGGTTACCACTGACTTTGTAAATGATCTTCTAGTTGATGGGTATAGTGTTAATGGAAAGAGTTTTCAATGGCTGCGTAGTACTGGTGTATCTTTGGGTGGTGGACTAGCCCTGATCACGGTAAGGAAGAGTTGATTGTTTTGTGCACATCTTGTGTCCAATATGCCTCGTTCTCTCATGTATCGATTTCTCGTTTCAATCAATCACAGGGTGCACAAACAGATGCCTATGCCTTTGCCTATTCATCACCCAATCCAACCTTGGCAAGAAAGACTTGGAACCCTCCAATCAGTATGGAAGAGTTGAAAGATCGAGTAGTCAATATCAAACCTGATCCTGATATGGTATCAAGTTTGGGCGATCTAGTTCCCAACCATCAGCTCGTGAGGTGTAGAATGAAAGACACGGCCGATGAACAAGTTAAGAACAATTGTCATAGCTTCTGGCGTATATTCTGTGAGTATATGTATACATGTGGTTCACCCGTAGATCGGGCAGGTGCTCTCTGTGTCTGTACACAACGATGGGGGTACCCAGAGCCTATAAGAAAACCAGATTCTACTAGCGACTTATCATTTAGTGAAGCTTGTGCTCAGGAGGAGGCATCGGTTCGTGCAAATGTTGATCAACCTTTTGAATGGGATTATGAGGCGAGCTGGCAGTCTCAATAAAAATCTCAACTATTACTTAGCACACCGCCAGAAGACCACAACCTCATAGTGCATGTGAAAGTGAAGCGGTGGTTATTAATTTCTAGTTAGTCGTAAACGATAGCTTTCTACAATAGTAGGCTGATCGGAATCATACACTAGTAACTCATTGCTAAATAAGAGGAAAGTTACCGAGTCCCCAAGTATAAATGCTCTTTCCTTGCATCACCGTATTCCCCTAACACTCACCCCTCTTCCCATGCACTTGAAACAAATATACTCAAACCCCAAAATCTCTAAAAGAATTATGAGTAGACTACTGCCCTCGGTCATTAAGGGACCAAGTTGCCACTGGATACCACAAAGGCCGTTATAGTGGCCCCACTCTCTTAGTGGCTTCATATGTGAATCTGGTTACTCTTCTCTTGGGTAATTATCTTTGTATTAAAGTAGTAAGTCCAAGTGAGTTTGTCTGTTTGTGAACATCAAGGCCGAGCCGGCAGGCAGTTTTCACGGGAACTGATTCTAATTCCATGAACTGATGTAAACTGGATTTTTCTTGGTGCTGGCCCGATAATACTGATAACGGATCTTTACTTAAAGATTTTCGACAGCTTACATACTATTTATTGCCTACCATATTATCGGCCCGGTATTGCAATAGAAATACAATATATCTACAATATATAACCCGCGAATCCTTTCATCTACTTATCAATCTGTCGTATACCGTGGATTAAGGTTACTGGATATCGTGGCTATCTCAAAAAATACTACTGCAGTCACCTCACCCATGAGAAGACACTAATGTACAACTTCTATATAAAAACAATAAAACAAAGCCCTTTACGATCATAGTGTATTATAAAACTGTCTACATATTGAATCATACCATATACCATCTATACCCAAGCGAGTTAGGTTACTAACACCCCTCAATAATCAATTAACACATCGCATACAAACATTCCAACAATTACACAAAATATACTTAGTGCCTAGTGCACTAAAATAATATGCCAACTGAATCGGGTGATAGTAGAGATGTTAATGAGGGTGACGATACAGCAGAAACAGGCGGAATATCTATAAAACAGAACGCTCATATGGAGAATGCAGCAGCATACTCAGTCCGAAATAGCGAAAAGGCAAAAGTTGTGTTTGAACGTATGATTGAACGTATGAAAACAGAAGGAATACCAAATCCATTGAGTTGTTTTAATGTACCAATGAAAAATCTAAGCATGTTAGACATTGCCAATATCTATTCTGATCGCAAGCGCAGCTTTTCCGATGCAAGCAAGTTGGAGGAGAAAGAAGCTAATGTAGAGGCAGTGTAAAGCAATATGTAGTAGTGATGGAATTAGAATTACAACATGGTCTTTTACTAGAGGTATTATTACTGTCGTTTTGTCTCTATGTATCACGAGAGGAGGAGGCAAGACGAGGCAGGGACCAGAACAGGAGCACCACATGCGAAGATTTGTGTGAGACAGTAATGCAAATAATAATATGATATCACATGACATAATTGATTAACAAATTGGATAGGTAGGAGAGAGCGGTAAAGTCCAACTAAATATAGAGAATATAGCTGGATTAACTTTTTGTTCTATTATGTTTACAATTGTTGAAGAATCGTATTCATACTCATACAAGCACGACCTCGATAAATTGATGTGTGTGATGTTGTGTTTGATCTACAAATATCCTTTACGTTATTAAAATATAAATTGTTTTTGCAATGTATATCTCGGCTTATTATCATAATCCAATCCATACGTTATTGTTCCACTAAATTAACACCAATGCATTGCAACGTATCTCATTCAATTGCAGTAAATAGAGGGAGATCATTGTAGCGACAATTTACATACATTTGCAATGTGGTACCAGAAGCGTTAAACTAAACCCACCATGATTGATATGATGTTGGGGGGGGATGATGGATACGATGAGGTAGGATTGTATCGATTCATTATTTAAATTTATTGGTTATGATAACTTACATTGTGTGCTATGAAGAACGTTGTGATAATGATGATTGGTGAGACATCAACGCGTTATTGATGACACGGCAGTGTCGAAACCAACTAATATTAATTTATATATCATAGGTTACCGATGGGTATGGTAGATATATCACAACGATGGTAGATATCAGCAGCACGGCAAACCCCCCTGCCTCTTCACCGCAAAAAGAAATCTGGTCATACGGGTGGCCGTACGACCGGCGACCATCCTATGGCCACCTAAGAACTGGCCGTAGGATGGCCATGGATGTTAGGATACCGCTCTATGGCCAACATATGACCATGTTCAATATGAGTATCCATGAAACGTATGGCCAACCTATGATATCTCAGTGTGCCGTAGGGCCACTCTATGGCCAGTGAAATGCTCGACCATTCTATGACCATCATTGCATGGCCAACCTATGACCATTCATCATCTCATCCAGAAATACTATAGCCAGGCTACAACCAGAGTATTAGTATCCTATATTCTATTGCAAATATCGTTGGTTTGTTTCTATATTGATTACTAATTCTTATACTATATATAGTAGTTCTATCACATCCATCGCCTCCGCCCCATACAAATGCAGCCCTCAATACATTCATCTCTATCTATCACTCACTCCACATATCCTCCGCAACGCCAACGGATTACTTCAATCTACTAAATACACTGCATCTAAATCTAAACCATTCTTTCATCCAACAGAGAGACCACCACCACACCTCCTTCTAGTTTCTTATATCTTCTATATCGGGGTAGTGTTATTCTTGTATCTCATCTAATCTCGATACACGTACTCCATTAATAGCCCATATCATCGCCCTAGATTGCCGAATGTTAATACATCAAATTATTAAGAAGTAACATAATATGAGTAGATACAGTCTACTCCACTCGATATAACTCTACTCGATATACTAGACGAGTACTTCATTGCAATGGTGACGGTACTCTATTGCAAATACTCTCTCTTTACAATTGACGGTGTGCATAGCATAGGGCAGTCTATATAATGTTATACCGATATTAGAAGAAGTAAAGGTGGTGGAGGGACGATGATTATAGGATGAGTGATAGTTTAATTACATGATGGGTGATAACGACATATGATGTGTTTGTCGACGACGATAATATATGGTAGGCTCGTCTATATCCATTGCCTCAGCGCTAACGATGACAGTGATTAATTGAGCATTCTAAAGCAACAGCACCCGTGCCGCTCTTGTGTATATATATATTCTACTACTTAGTGATTTTTAAGTTGTGTCGATTGTGATGTGGTGTGTGTGTTGCAGTGTTAGAATATTTAAGCGAAATCATAAAAAACGGCTGCATTTTCATGTTTTTGTATATCAGTCTGGCCATAAGGGTGGCCATAGGGTAACTTTGGCGTTCAGAATGTGTTTGATGGCCATAGCTTGGTTGTAGAGATGAAATGGCCATAGAGTGGTGATATCATTTTCAGTTAATTTAGGTTGATTCGTATGGCCATAGGATGGTCGGACTTTAGCAAAAATTGGGTCCGGCCATCGTATGACCAGATTATTTTTTGCGGTGTTTATGTGAGTAGAAGATACCGGATACCACTGATTTTTGAACATAGATACTCACAGACAATTTTACAATCCCCAGACCCCTTGGAGTTTTCCACTATAGTGAAAACTGATAATGTTTGTATGAGAATATGCATGATATGTCTCTCCTGACGCAAACATATGATGTGCATTTTCGTCGCACCACTATCCTTATTAGGACATGAGGCATATCATAACACAATGGCTCCATCTCATCTTCGAGAACTAAATGGTTGGATAGGGTACCTTACAATACACATGGATTCTAAAACACCATCTTCTACATCATCCCGATACTTTGAGAACTACGCCGATAGTAGATCGGCAGCGATTGTTCGGGCCAAACATCTTAGTAGAAACTATCAATATTATATACACTGTATTGGGTTATTGGTATCTCGACTTACAAGATGTAGTTACAAAGTTTGATGTATGGAAGCTCTTATCATTGGTAGTACGGTTTGGTTATCTATTATCATTACCTCTCAATGCATTAGTAGCAACGATCATTACATTATCAATCTGTGCAAATTATCTTGCATTACTTACCCATGCAGTGCCATGTAACAAATCAACAAATAAGGACATATATCAATGTAGAACATCAATTGATATCTTCCCACAATCTAAGTTGTTTAATTTCATATCTGGCGGGTTGAATTGACATCTCATTCATCACATGGTACCCAATCTTCCTCGATCACTTCATCCCTCTACTTCTATAAAGATTAACGAGATGATACCAACTGAATATCGATATGTAGAGACATGGTCAGAGTTGATGGCGGTATGGATTATGCGGCATAAGATCTTTCCCGAAGTGATTATGATTAAGGATTTACCAATGTATCTGAAGAAGAATGGAGGTATGGCTCGACAGTTGGCTCAAGATTTAACATCTTTGATTGCTCTAGTTTGTATATCTACGTCACTGCCAAGCTTCAGGTTACTTTAGATAGAAAAGCTGGTGCTCAATAGTCAGCATGTATCTCTTGTGTGATTCATATAGGACTTCTAAAAGTTAAGCTAAATATAGACATATGATGTGCTCATATTTCATTAGTAGATATTACAACTCTTTACATATGTTGGGGTAATGGATCGCAGCCATTGTCATTCCCAACAACTATCTCCCTACTAGACTAGATACCCAAGATCACCTATGTTCTGCTTACTCACTGTCTAACAAGTTGTTAGTTAAAGCAAATGACTCTTCAAGATGAGCACGACAAGCATTAATACCTCCGACAATTCCATCAACTAGGTTACCCCCACTATCACGAGTGCAGGTATCTTCCTCCAAGATGTCATACTCAACAAGTGTTGCTTCCAATGCATCATAGAACTCCTCCTTTGACACACGGCGTTCCCGATAAAACGAGGAATAGATAGGGATACTTGCTGATGCGGGGTCGATTTTGAATGCATCGAATCCTTGAGCTGTACGAGTACGTCGTCTGTTCTCCTCATTGCCACTCAATGTAGTCAATTGACTTTGAAAGAGATTACCACTTAAGGGAGAGAAGTCCGGGTAGCCAGAGCCAGGAGGAGGTGGGGGGTAATCTGGGAGATTGATTTGATACAGTACGGCGTTATCATTTCCCACAAGAGTTGTAACTGTATCAACTTGCTGAGGAGGTTCACCGAACGGACCTGCAATCGATCCATCACAAGATTCACCTGACTGATCAGCTTCGAAACGTTTACTGTTGCCATTTAGACCACACGTCCCAGCACCAACAACTGCATCATTAGTCTCATCACATCTATCATCAGTTTGAGGAGGGTACAGAAAGACGTTCCTCTGACGATAGGCAGTACCATTGATATTTCCACTTACATAATACGATATTGGTGAGAGTAGAGACGAAGAAACAAACCGAACTAGCATATCTTATACTCACGTGATAAACCCCCTGTAATTGTCATAGCGATAGTTCCAAGCATCAGACTCATTTGGAGTACCGTCGGCTCCGTAGAATGATAGGTCTCCTAGCCAGTATCCTACTTCATCTCTCCATTGAGGGAAATGATCCAATGGTACTGGTTCATCACATCGATCTCCCTGGGTGGTAGTTGCCTGGGTGGTAGTTCCCTGAGTAGTTGCCTGAGTTGTTGCTTGAGGAGTAGTAGAGGCAGAGGTGGTGTCAGGAGTTGTTCCCTGGGTGGTAGTTGCCTGGGTAGTTGCCTGAGGAGTAGTTGCATCTGTTGTCTAAAGAAGAGAGATAGTTGGTTAGTGATAAGGAGAAGAGAAGGTTTGTGGATTGGATATCATATAGATATAATAATAAAGTACATCATATGCACACTTTTCTTTAAACAACGAACAATTAAAGATACACTTTATTGAACTTACCATGACTGTAGTATCAGGTGTGGTTGGATCAGTACCAGACGTTGTTCCTACTGTTGTGCCAGACGTTGTTCCTGTTGTGGTGGTTGTTGTAACAGTTGCAGACTTCTTCCATCCATAAAGAGGAAAAGACATATTATGTGTGTGAGTGTGTCTTACTTGTTCGGAATGAGTTTGAGATAATCAAGATATATAACTTACACTTTTTGAGTTCTTATCACTCTTCGGGGCCCAAGGAAGCCGCGACTTGTTCTTCTTCTGCAACAATAATGATAACGTGTTTGGATAGTAATAATGAGATGTGTGAAACATAAAGTACCAAAAGTCATAACAATATTTCATTTACTCACCTTGTTCTTCTTCTTCTTCTTCTTCTTCGGCTTGAGCATCCGGCTGTCTGGGGCTTCCGTGCCGCGGAGTTGGGCCAGATTAGAGGCCGGTGACACTTGATAATGATCAGCTTCGTCCTCTACCGATAATGATGCTTGAGGAATAGGACGAAGGTGTCCTGTAGCACTGGGAAGGAATACTGCAATACCGACGATGGCGAGAGATGATAATGATAGCTTCATGTTGTTGGATTAGATTGGTGAGATGGATTATCTTGACTGCTTGAGGTGACGAAGGAGAATGTTGTGCTTAATAATAATAGTAGTAATAATAATATTATTATTATGAGACACTAAATTGTAGTGTGTTGTTGCAAGTTTGCCAACTCTTCCACAAGTCATTGCTTACTAACAGCTGCTTGTAGTGGTCGGTTTGTACAGATGGTTAAATAGTGCATGTCGATTTGTTGCAAAGTAGAGTCTACTCGATTGCACTTGTTCATCTTTGAGAAATATATTTAGGGTTCTCTCACAGGGGCTCATCTTTGTGCATTGTTGCAGATTGTTGCCTCATGACTTATCCAAAGAGACAGACGAAGGTTTATTCTTTCCCGGTTAGAATAGCTGAGTCATATCATCACCAAGGCCATTTCAGAAGAACCCTAACGCCTAACCACCTACCCTAACTTTAATTGATCAAGGCCATTTCAGATGCACGGCAACCTACCTCATCCTACACAACTTGGACGAGGAGTTCTGGTACCTATGATATAGTCAACAGTCAGCTTGGAATACGACTTTGGTGTCTCATTTATGCGTGGTAAATAGATAGTCGATAGTCGTAGTATTAGATATCATAATCATCATGAATATATGGACAGTATGGTTGAAGTTGAAGAAAAAGAGAGCACGATTCTGTCAGCATCGACCAATAGGTTCACAAAATCAATGCGAAGATAAGGATGTATTAGTATTAGTAGGGCACTCATCATCCTCTCTTTGTATTGTAGAGATGAATGACAATGAGCAGTACAGGAGCCCAACTTCATTAAAGAACTTAGTGGACGATGCAAAGAAGAAGTATGAAGCATATTATGATCCTCAGACTCTGAGGAGTTATGAATCTGAACAAGACGATGCACCATTAGACGACTCTCTATCTACTGTAAAGATGAGTGAGTTGTCGAACAGCTCAACATTACACTTGATACACGAGGCTCTAGAGTATGAACGGCTAGTACGAACGCGAGACTAATAAGTTGCCAATAGGATACCACAAACCAAACTTCATTTACACTAATGATTGGATTCTGGATAGTCTCTTCTTTTAGGAGTTATAATAATCTTTGTATTAGAGTAGTAAGTCCAAGTGACCTTCTTGTGCTATCACTCCTCTCTTATCCCTGTCTCCTCCGGCACTGCATCTTCTTCCCACCATCTTCTTTCCACACATACTTCCAAACAAACATACACCTAAACCCCAAACAACTAAAAGAACTTGACCCGATCAATACATTTCCATTCCTCCATCTTCCCCACAGTATTCCACAACGATATAGCCTTGACTCGCCGTTCACAACCCAACAAAGTAGGGTGGATGCTCATATAGGTAATGGTATCTAATAATGACAATGCATTCGTTTCGGGATTGTCATATGCAATAGAGTTGTGAGGTGTCCATGGACGTGACCTCGTTGGCTTTTCCACAGCTCGTTGGGGATGGCTTGATGGAGCACCTTCCTCTCCACGAGAAGAAGAGGAGGAATCATCATCATCCTTCAATGAAAAGGAGTCTAAAGATGTTTCATCCTCATCATAGAATAAGGAATACAAAGCATCCAAGGCTACCTCATGTTCATCATTACTTGCCAATGTCAATTCACTCCAGGCAATACTACATACCTGTCCCGGTCGACCACAAACGGCAATATCTGACGTAACACCCGTCGGCTTGGCAAAGGCTGGCCAAACACCATTTACCAACACATCTTTCACCTTGTGCAATCGTCTACTAGCTTCTTCATGAGATAAATGTTCCATACCATAAATTGCCGTGGTATGCGGCTGGGGTATCCACGGCGATGAATGTTTCGATGAGAAATCTTCAACTGCCTTGGTTAGATCGTTGTTAAACTCTTCTAGTTCCAACCAGAGGGTTAGACCCTTGAATTCCCATTGTAATTTGCGGCGGTTTGCAATGTTTGGAGTTGCTGGGGATGAGGGTAGGGAGGAGGGTGGACTTGACAAAACGGATGGTATCCTTGACGGTGCCGATTTGGACATAACTTGTTCAGCAGACCTTGAACAATTGGAACAAATGGGAGGAGGTATAGTAGCCACCGCTGCAGTCTTCTTTTTCTCCCTTAACTCTTCAACAAGCTCCGGGGTCGTACCTCGACTAATCATAACTGTATCATGACAATCTTCTTCACAATAATCCATACTAAATGCCCAATCAACTTGATTCATCCCATTCTCATCATGAACCTCCAACACTTCAAATCTACTCCTCTCTTCAAATCTACTCCTCTCTTCCACTTTCTCTATATCCCTAACCCCACTTTCTACATCACTTAATCCTACATTATCCTCCTCATCTGAACTTATAACACTCTCAGCTTGTAACTCTGGACATGACTTATGTGCTGACATGTACATAATTTTGGTTAAATCCGGATTCGACAAAAAGGCTGGTGGCAATGGTGGTGATAGGGGACGTAAATCAGATGTTACTGTCATCTTCTTTCTATTTATATTGTTTGTACTGTATAATATTAGGAGAGGACGTATGAGCATCAACTTATATTGCTCTTGGGTGTCAAGTCTCTTGGGGGATTAACTCTCAGCTCTCTTGATGGGTGATACGTGTTATGGTCGTCTGAGAGGCAGAAAAGTTAACAAAGTTAGGTCTTTACTGCACAACACACAATATATCAATAATATGCAAGGCGAGTAGACGCGGCCAAGCAATATGAGTGATCGTATCAGGGTGTCAAGTATCGAAAATTATGGCAATTGCAAAGGCCGCATATCAGAATATTCTCCACAAAATAATATCACACCTTATACTCTGTAATGAGCTTCTTCTCTTGATATATATAGCGTAGTAATATCGCTGTATGGGCCGCTCTGCTCTCTAGCGTTGCCACTCTCTCTCGAGGTTTGTAGTTGCAATTGCACAAATCACGATGAACTTCGTATATAAATTGGAGATGAGCCTAATGTTTTCCACATCTTTTACGAACGATATAATAGAACACTGCGCTGATGCCGAGATGACACTATCAATCTAAGAATATATAAATCACACCGTCAGTTAATGCAGAAGATTGTCGAGGCTGGCTAGAGAGTGGAGTTGTCAAATCGAATTTTTTTAATGGAGCGTCACGAGATTCACCTGTTCTTTGGCGATTTATTCCCAAAATGATATTCGTACGATAACTGTTGTACTCATACTAATACGATTATTAAAGTACGGGGTATCTTGGATAAAACAATCAATTATTTACCCGAATTTTCATTTGGGTATATAAAAAATGCCGATAGCAAACCACTGCAAATGTATCACTGCCGCTCAAATAAGCTATTGCAATTTATTAATGATATGCAAGAGAAATGACGTCTTCTCAATCTTCTATACTAAGTGATTTAGCATCATTCTTTTCATCATCACCGCCGCCGCTGGAGATACCCGAAAAAAGTAGCACAAACAATGAAAATGCCACCAATGACGTACCAACACCAAACAATACTCCTCACTTATCTCCCATTAATACTACTACTGCTAATATGAGCAATGGAACGAGCGTAGAGGAGGGTGTGTCAGTTGTACCCCATACGACGACACCGTCGATAGAGATTTCACAAAATGGTGCATATGATATGTCCAAAATAAGAATAGACTATATATCACAACCCACAACTACAGCCAGTGACTCATGGGAAGAGGAAGATAATATCGGCCATAATCCAACGAGTAGCAAGAGGAGAGATATATATAATTATCTACAGTCCAAGTTTTCAAAGATTGATAAGAGAAGAAGGATACTGTTAGTTCATCTCCTCATGCTATTAGTTATTAGTTTAGTCTTAGTTATTGTTATTGTTGCAACAACTTCTGTTAGTGTGAAGAGTAAAGATCAACGACAATCTGCATCTGGTAAGTTTATATATTCTTGTTTTCACATGCTTTGTTTTGTGATGTCGAGTTATGTGTAGATTGCTGTGTGGAACTAGCAGCAAGAGATTAACTTTTTGTGCAATCATCTTCTTATGCTCACTTTTTCCTTTTTTTCTCATTTATTTTGTGCACCTTCGTGCTCCCTTCAAAAGTTGAAAATGTTCCCTCACAAGTTGCCGTCGCTACTGATCCAATTATACCCATTCCAACATATATGCCAACATCATGGTATCCAACCTATTCTCCTATAAACGGCTGGGGTGACTCATCACCCACACCACCCGGTGACTTATTCTTAATGAGTGGTCAATCTAACATCATTGGACATTCAACGAGTCGACAGAGTATTGGTAAGAATAATGATTATTGGTTAGAAATAAAGTCTATATTAGAAGCAGAAAGAGATAACAACAGTGATGCAGAGAAGACGAGTAGTATGGAAGAAGAGTTGAATGCAGTTATTGAACGAACTAATAACTTACCAAGATGTTTGTTGGGTTGTAAGACGAAGAATGCCGTCTTGTCAAACAACTTACAATCTCAGTCAAATACTAATCAAGATGAAAATGACGAGTTACTAAAGAAGTGTAAACAAGGCTGTCGAAGTGTAGCATCAACATTAACATCCGAGTTACTAAAGCTATACAATCTCGGATTGTTAAGCAACTTGGATGAGCCATTAACACATGGAAAATGTTCATTCGTTGAACCAATAAAAGACAAAGGCAATGGAGTCGAGTATATAAGTCAGGGTACTGTGCCAATAAATTGGAATGTAGGATGTGGTAAAGCGTTTGGATCAGAGTTCATGTTTGGCCGAACGTTAGAAATGGGTACCAGCAACAACAACAGTACTTCAACAACAATGACTACGACATATACATCCAACTTTGAATTAGTCAAGAATGGTCGAGGGGGTAGTGAATTATATAAACATTGGTATCCAAATCATGGATTGTATTGGAATGAATTACAAAAGACAATAAGTCAACGGAAAGGACAAGATAATAATTGGAAGGCTTTCATATGGCATCAAGGTGAAAATGACGCATTCGTTGATGATTCATCAACTTACTATTTGGGTAATTTAACAACATTTGTTAATGCAGTTAGATTGGAAATGTATGATTCATCCGAAGTATCAACATGGCAATGTAAAGAGGAGATACCAACCATTATAATACAATTAGGACATTGGCCAACAGGTGAGGATGGTGATCGTATACGAGATGCCCAGGCAACATTCTGTGATGAAGATATTGGTCGATCGATACTCGTTACGACGAATGATTTAAGTCACAATTATCATTTTGATGCTGCCTCGTTCTTAGTTATTGGATATCGAATTGCATTGGCATATGAAGAGGTTATGAAGAGGAATATTACATGTCCCTATTGAAGACTTAAAGTGTATAAAATAATGTCATGGGTACACTTGAGAATACAAAACAGATTTAGTTTAGGAAGATACATCTCCGGCGTATTATTATACCTCCCAGTTAAAACACCTATCAAATGTAAGGTCGGGACGGGCGGAGATTATCTACAACGGAGGCCAAGGAAGGAGGAGATCATTACAATAGATGACTTGGACAAGATATCATAACATAACATCCAGCCAAAACTCTAGAATTGCCATCTCAAGAAAGAACTAATAATGTTAACATTTGATATACTGCTGAACTTATCAAGCTCTACTTTATACAACAGTAACTATATACAAATCCTAATAATATGTCCATATCTAATATCTATGCAAGGTTCCCGACGATACAATGTTTAGCTCGAAAGCTTGCGATCACAGAATTCAATTGAGAGAACGGCATGATCATCTTGGCAAGAAGGGCAGGGTCAGCAGACCTACCAAACTCTTCTTGATGATAAAACTGCTCGTTTAGTATCATCTTTGAGCATGAACTTCGAATGAACATGCTCATGCGTTGACTCTCCTTGTCAAGCACTAAATGTTCGAGCCCTAAGATCTCTTCGTCGGGTATCCCGTTGTCGACAGCGTTGTCTCGGACTCGTTTGTACGAGTTGATATATAGATTAGACAGAGATTCATTTGCCATTGTTGTGTCGGGGTTATCGATCTTTGACAGAGAAGCTCTGATGTTGCATGCGGATGTAAACATATCTTCTTTGAATCGAAAATAATCGTGCTCGGAGTAATGTAGGTCATCATCACCTTTTGTACTCTCGTCTTCATTGTACACATACATGGAAGACAATACAGAGAAGCTGACACGCTTCTTATTCTTGCTGCTTTGGCCGTTTTGATTCATGATGAGTAAAACTTCTACTTCTGTCTATAATAGAGATGTTGGAATATGGAATGCACAAGATATGAATATAAAAGTTATGTGCTGAATACTAATACTGCATGGGCTGTTGATAATTGTTATTAATATTATGTTTTCATGTAATTAGTGATTAGACTTTCCTTCCAAGAGTCTAAGTCAAGGTTAACCTCAGTGCAAAGGAATTAAGTCGTTATACAATGTAACCCCGGTCACAACTACTCACCGGCGAGGTATCAAAACTGCATGGGCAGTAGATTGATGAGAACCTTCGCTCATCATAAAAAATGCATAGCTCGAATGCAAAGATGTATCCTTAATAACACAACCCTATTCTACTTGCAGCGCCTCAACACTCTTACACCCCTCTTACTTGTATAATATGTAGATAGATTGTAGTAATAGTTTAGGCCGATACTGAGGTCGAGGTTGATGTACACTCTTGCCCTTGCTCTAGCATTTGTATTTAAAATATGTGACACAAAACTAAAACGGTTTCTTGCAATTGCAATCTCTTTGACCAGAAACAGAGCTATTTGTCCTAAATCATACAATAGTATATCATGTACTAATGTTCTACTCCCTACCGTATTATCTCATCCTTTTGATTGATTGATATGACATACTCGTTCTCATTTTCAAAAACACATGACAGTCGACACATATTGCCTACTTCTAATGATTATCCATCTCTAACAAGCACATAATCTTAGCAATATGTTTGGCACGAGAATGAGCAATCGCGGAGCTTACATGTGATAACGGCATGATTACATCAGCTAGAATAGTAGGACCAACGGACCTGACCCCTATTCCTCTCGCTGATGATGCTGTTCGTCGAGTATCAACTTTGTTGATGAACTTCGTAAGGATATATTGACATATGTCATCTTTCTCCCTATGACTAAATGTTCAAGCCCTATCATCTCTTCTGGAACTATTTCAACATTGTCTTTGGAAATATGTCGTAGTCTTTTGTAGGATTTGATGTACTGCATTGATGGAGAATCGCTTGTCGTCGATGTATCATGTCTTATGTTCTTGTCTTTGATGAGAGCTCTGATATTGTGCGCGGATATACTCGTATCTTCTCTGAACCGACCGTATTCTTGCTCAGAATAATACAAATCTGCGTTGCATACACTCTCATCTTCGTCTTCGTTGTACACATACAAAGAAGACAGTGCAGAGAAGCTGACACGCTTTTGTTTGGATTTGTTCATATTATTAGATTTATCTATCTCTCTCCAAAGGTTGATATCATTACTCATTTAGCATTCTCAATTCTTGATCAGAGCGCAGCTGTTTGCAGTTAGCTCTCATAGCATGAGCTATGCAGTTTTTCAAGAGAGGATGCTGCAAGAGCAAGAACTTAGAGGATACCGCATCACTATTATGGGAAGCTATGTCCCTCTCTTAACAATGAGTATGCTAGTACTGTAAGAATATCACTGATCATTAAGCTCGATCACCATAAACAACGCACAAGGATACCTCACATCACAGATCAAGAACTCATCCTGGAATAGCTTCGACTCTTTATCTCTGCTACTCGTGCCCTATCAACACCCCCGGCTTCTGCCAATGCAGCAAGCTCATCAATCTTACTTTGTAGGAAGTCGGTAAATAGAACTTGACGGCCCATATCCTCCTGATTATCTTCCAAATCCTCTCTCACATCTTTTAAAGCTGTCTCCGCTGCAACCTTCTCCTCCTTCACCTGTACAATCTTTTGGTTTTGCTCATGCTGAATAGCAAGGTTACTCTTGAGAGTATCTCCTGTGCGTTGGCGTTTACTGGCAGGTTCATCGTCGATTGTAAGATCTACTACATCTTCATCTGGATCGTGGAGAATCGCTTTTATCCTTTCCATCTTATGTTTGCTGATATTGTGACCATGTAAGTAAAATGATTTGATAGTGGAATCATTGCACTCGAGAGCTGCTGCCATGTTTTGCATACTGTCATTTGAATCATTTCGCAGAGACTCTTTTAACGTATCATTTTCTTCTTCTAGAGAGACAATTTTGTCTTCCAACCCGTCAATCCAATCATCTTTTCGGACCTTCTTAGCAATAACGAGCTCCAATTGGTGCAGTGGAGACTGATACTTTTCACTACTAGGATCATTCCTCTTCGGATCTTCAAGAATAGTATTGATCTTATGGATCCAATAAGTATTATTTTCAGGCAAATGAAGAGTTCTGATAGACTGATTGCACTTAAGAGCATCTGCTAAGAGTGCAGCACCCCAACCATATTCATCAATCTCATTGCTTCTTAAATCAATCTTCTGTAATGATCTATTAATTGCCAACAAATCAGCTAAATATTTAGCTCCTTCATCGCTAATCTTATTGCCACTAAGAATAATTACTTTTATACTCGAGTTTACTAGAAGAGAAGCTGATATACTTCTGACCCCCTTATCACCAATATTGTTGCCATTTAAATTGACATATTGTAATGTCTTATTGACTAACAACATATCAGCCAAGTATTCAGCCCCCTCGTCATCAATATTGTTACAGCTTAAATCTAATTCCAATAGCGTATTGTTCTCTTTAAGCATAGAGAACAAATGCTTAACTTCTAGACCGATATTATAATCAGATAGATTTAACTTTTGCAGAGTTGTATCTACAAGTTTCATATTGATTAATTTAGCGCTAACTAACTTCTTATCAGATAGTAGCTCAATAGTGTATACTGTATCATTAGGTTTTGATTTGATAATACCAACTTGACCATTAAAATTAGGGGCTGAATTTTGAATGATTACTTTACTACCGATATTGAAAGAAGTTTTTGATTGTGTTGTCATAGACGCAGTAGCATAAGACGATGCACTTTGTCTTCGGGGTGGAGGTCCACCGACAGCTTTCCTCTTACTTTGCATCGTCCTTGGCATGATATTGATATTTATTGCAACTTCTATTGTTGTATGTATGATTCTCCATTTATGTGTTGTGCAAGTATGATTGACTGCTACTCAGCACTATACACTCGTGCTCTCCTATCTTCGAGGTATAATATTATTGAGCTTTGTTGTTGTCAATCACCTCTAAAGTAACATAAATAGCAGACTGAATGAAAGCCAACATGGTACAGTTTTCACTCTTCGCAATTTGCCGCCGAGAAAAAGAACAGTTCGCGGTACTCAAATTTCTCATTTCCTCCGATGTTGATCACTAACCTCCTCGCAACTTCTACTGCCTCTTCTCCTCCTTAATAATACTAGTAAACTAATAGAGTACTGCCATCATCTATTCACACAAATTAATCAATACCTTGGATTGTTCGCCAGAGAGGGGGCAGTTTCATATCTCGAGGAGCGCCATTATATGCATGCTATTTGAGGTTTGAATATCCTCCGCCACTTTTAGCAAGAACGAGGCAATATCGTAGACCATAACAATACATAGCAAGTAAATAGAGTAGCAAAACAGATTGAACAATATGAGTGATAGAGCAGAGTTACTCGAGGAGAGAGGTGGATGGATGGGCGGCGGAGGTCGATCGCTTAGTGTTCTTCGAAGGTATGTCTCTTTTTTTCTACTTGACCACCCGACAATGATATGATTAGTATCTTTACATGAGCATGTGTCTAAACTTCTGACTCTTCTTATATCGAAACATCAGAGCTGATCCAATAGCCTCAACGATAAGACGAAATGCTACAAGCACACCAATAGTAGGAGTAGGCGCTTGGCTCATAGCGGCCGTGGCTGCCATTCTATACAAGAAGAGACGATCTATCCTGCCAATCGAAGTTGAAGTTGATGAAGAGGATATTGCAATTCCAGTAGGTACTGGTTTACAGACACAGAATAAGCTTGACGACAAGACGTATTGGAGTGAACTTAATGATTACATGGGTCAGATACAGAGGCTTAGAAGTGAACGAGATGATAAGACAACGTCTGGGAATGTATAGAGAAAGAGGAGAGTGTTAGTACCCTTCTTGAGGGTAATTATATATTGTATATTGTCCACAACTGCCTTAAGATGAAAGAAGAAGAAGAAGTTGAGAGTCGGAAATATGAGGCCGACAAGACATGAAGAGAGGAGAAGATCCCCATAACCCTACGCATGCATGTTGCTCTTGGGGGCGGTGAGATGTGTAGTTAATACGTGTAAAATAGTAAACAAACCCATCACGTCTAGTAAATATAGAAGGAAGCTGCTAGGTCGAGGAAGAGTAGACTGACCTGCTAGAGGCAGAGGGGGATTGTTTCTTGGTGGTATCCTTTTAGGTTGAGGGTGATAGGTAGGGTAGGCAAAACAAAAGCCCATACTTGCACAGCACCACCAGCCTTCAAATGATATAACCTTTTTTGAATGAGTGGACAAAAGGATGGTCTGGATTCTTCTTTGATCTGGTTGATAATATGTCTAGTGTATCACGTAGTGTATCACGTAAAAAAGGGTAGAGACGGATAATAAGGATACGGAAGCCAACCAAACTCCCTCTTCTATCCAATCTAAAGGGTCGCTCCTTTTAACTGTTGTCTTTATCTTGTGGGCAAAAGAATCCCCTCCCTCAATATGAAAATGGAATGGAATAGGAATTTTCTGTTCTTTGTCAAACCTAAATTCTCTCTGTCTTATCTTGTTATGATTATGCCTTACAACTATGATGGCCAACAAGATACACTCCAAGAAGATTTTACCTCAATCGTCGTGCCTCACGTTCCCATTCCAATAGACAAAGAATATCACCCTCCCGAACTGGACCCTTGACATTACGTACAATTGATCTTCCAGTTCCAGTGCCTGCATCTGCGTCCATAAATTCTACACGTACTTGTGTGACGTTACCGGTGTTACCGGTTCGGCCTAGTACTCTGTTAACCTTTGCTAGTTTGACTGGTTGATCCTGTTGTACATTGATGTAGTTGTATAGGAGAGATTGAGATTGGATGAGTATATTTTGTTCATATGATGTGAGCAAAAATAAATAGAAAATATATCTCCTACACTCCACCCCACAACAACACCATCAAAACATCAATCTACACCAAATTTAACCAAACAAACAATACATTCTATATAAAAGAGGGGCCTCGGATAATATTAAAATCAGCGGTAGGGTGTTGACCGGCACTTCCTCTCTACAAAATAGAGAGAACTAAGGTGAAAGAAGACCTTTTGACTCGTCATTGGCGCCCAACCCACCGTCACCAAACCTTGCCACTTCCCTAAGACATAGGATATCCCATTACAATACCATTTAAATATAGTACTGCTCTCTAACTGAGTTAGAGAGAGCTCTGAATCGACCACCAATTTTCAACTTTGCAACTCATTGCAAAATCTCTCGAATTAAAATACCACCGAGCCATGCCGACGACAACGCCGCCGATAATTAATAATATATCGTCGTTAAATATATACTAACGGCCCGAGCAGATTACGCACCATGATTGCAATATATTACAGTATAAGTTTACTAGTAGTAAGTACGCTATTGCTGGTTAAAAAATTTACCGCACGTACTTCAAGAGCGCAAATGATTACAAGTGTAATGTTTCCTCTGGTTAGATCGCCAAAAGAAAAAAGGGGCGCTCGAGTAGGAGGGGTGAGCGAAGGTTTTTAGTACTAGGACCCCTACGTAGAAAATAATATGTCACACATGTAACAGGATGTGCCGCCAGAGGATTATTTGAGTTACTCACGTAACAGTGCCACGTAGTTTCTACAGCCGCCAGAACGATGTCGGAGTTACTCATGTAACAATCTCGCGGCGATCGTAGTGAAGGATATGTATACATGTTACAGATAGGTGTATGTCTTCGCCGTGACTTTTAGCGGTATCCTTTAAAGATACCCATGTAACATGTTACTTAGTAGTTGTTAGGAATGCCGTGAAAAGGCCGCCGCCAGAAGGATTTTTTTGTTACGGATGTAACAATCTCGCGGCTCGCGGCTGATCACCCCTCCTGCTCGAGTAAATAAGGAATTAGGAACACACCCTTCTTTTTGAGACGGCAATTCAGAGCTTTCAAGTGTTATAATATCGAGTCCTAGCTAGTATTACTATGCTATGTTATGTTATGATATCTTGTTCAAGTCTTCAGTAGGTGACATGTAACATTCCGTTATGGGTATTATGATCGACTACGACATCATCAGCTAGGTGGGAGATTGGGCTGTATTGTTTACGACTTCAGTAACACCAGATATAAAACCCTGTACAAAATCCTGTGTGGTGAATGGCTGAATAAGTAACACGGCCCCGCCAATTATGCCTTGGTCATAATTAGTATTAGATTGCTTGGAAAGAGTATTGTTTTGTTCTTTAGATAAACACCTCAGCCCATCATAAGCACACTCAACTGTGTTGTATTCTTCGTTGCACTTGCCGTCCCCAAAGTTTATGTCATATGCGCACTTGCTAAATAGATCTACAATCAAATGGCTTTGCTCGTGGAGTCTTCTTCTTCCACGTTTCGTAGAGTACACCTGTGTATCGTCCACACATATCTCCTCTCCTGCTTCACGTCCATCAAGATACCTCACTTTTGATCTTATAAACTTCCGAGAGGCCCAGAAAGAAATAATCCAAATTGTCTTGGCCACCCCTTTCAATTGACAAAATGCCAGTGATGTTTTGTGGGAGGCACGTATAGTAAAGATATACATCATCAAAGCCATTGACTGAGTTGCCCGTTTGCCCGTTCAAAATATTTCCGTATCCAGTCTCTAGCTTCTGCATTGTATTGGGGTCACGTATTGTCCAATATACGTCAGGGGTTTTACCCCTCTTCACTGCCATTACAAAGGGTATGTCAGATATGGACTCTTCGTCCTCCTCTGATATTACCTCAAAAGTATTGTTTTGTAATGTCTTGCGTTTGCTACAATAGTCCTTTGCAACATTAGGTTGTCATCAATAATTTTCTGGGAACACCTATATATCCCTTGTCTTTGCTCTTTAACCACCCGTGTATAGAATCGAAATGAAATTCCTACCAGAACGAGCATGGTAAGAAACCTTATCTTGCCATCCAGGTATGCTACTCGATAACCACAAAACTTGGTGTCCAAGCTGTAACCAAAAAACTTGGTGTCCAGTGGTAGACGCATATGATCATAGTTGTATTAGCAAAGTAAATTTCGAGTGCTCCCGTACGAGCACTTCTCCCGAGGTACTGGTTGATGCATAAATTAAATGCAATAGTATCCAAGTTGGTTACTGTCGTAATTGTTGTAAAACTCAGTAGTACGTCCCTAACTGTAGTCTCACTAACGATTGTCACAAATCCAGCAGCGAAGGCAATGCCTCCAAGGAAGAGATTCATTAAGTTATGGAGATGCCACTTTCGTTTCTTGTTCTTTGTATGGGGCAACGCGTGATCGAACATCGTCTTCCTGGCATCATATCCACGAAACATTTGGCTTAATGTCTCAGGAATTCCATCGTTTGTAAAGACCATCAAAAATGTACTGATGTATTTTTGAAACAATAAGAGATACACCTGCCTCAACTGGTAAACCAAATGTATTAAGACCAGTATATCGTTCTCGTGCTGTAACTAAATCATCATACAAGAGTAATGCAAGTAATGCCAACTGCAAACACCAAACGAGCAATGCAATATAAAATGCAACGCGAGTGTCTCCACATGGATCTGCCGAAACAATAAAGCTAATTGATTTGCTGGGTAATAGCTCTATTCCTTCGAAAACACGTATTGCTACACATCTTTTGTCGCGTATTGTTTTTGTCCATCGTGTACGTACCTCAGCTCTATTAATGATTGTAAATCTCTGTTTTCAACATTATCAATGTATTCATCTTCTTCAGCCACGAGGTCATCAGATGATTTGTTCATCCTAACTTCTTCACATCGGGATAAAGCATCGTCTTCCTCTTCTTGGACAATCTTATTAGGTGCATCATAGGTTTCGCTTGCTAGTGTGGGTGCTTGTCTCCGCCGCAAAATGGTACTTGTCGTGGAAGATGATACGCTAGCCGAATCCACACATTGTGGTGTACTTGATGAGGATGATTCTACTACCATTGTTGCAATGCTTTGAGGTGTGGCAATAAGTATCTGTTTATCCGCCCACTCACATCACAGGCCGTATCGTACGCGGGCGACTCTAAAATAGCCCATCATCACGTCTCATAAAATTAGGATACCGATTCTCAACTCTCATAAAAATTAAATGCCAATAGTATGGTGAAAACTCAAACATCAATAGTACCTCAATATGTATACACTGGTTACACTCACTAGATCTATATTTGATGCCCTTTCGAATAGTGGTGGTTTGGTCTTGATAGGCGGTCTTGATTTTATGTTCTACTCTTTGAAACTCCAAGATCACCTTAGACATTCTTGTAGTATCAGTATAATTTGTAATTAGTAGTAGTAAGACATCCGGTGATCTATAATAATGACAGATAATAGTTACAAAAGTATAGATGATTTAGTCATTGATCGGTCTCATATCAAATGTGATTGTTGCGGTAAACCTGGGCCTACTAAAAATTGTTCGAGATGTATGTCGTACTATTATTGCAATAAAGAATGCCAAGTAAATCATTGGTCGAAACACAAGCATGGCTGTTCAGCATTAAAAGATAAATATGATGTATTTCAGGGGAAGAAGCGTTCCGGGGAGAAGGAGGAGGAAGAGGAGAAGGGAAAAACAGCTTGTGACCTTCTCGGTAGTATTAGTATTGTTAATTGGTAAATCGTAGTACAAATCTGGCGGTTGTATACACAAAATGGCCGATAATAATATTAGTGACGGTGAAAAAGATTTAGCCATTGATCGGTCTCATATCGAATGTGATTGTTGTGGTAAGCCCGGACCTACTAAAAATTGTTCGAGGTGTTTGTCATTCTATTATTGCAATAGACAATGTCAAGTAAACCACCTTCCAATAAACAACATTGTGCATTCGTAAAAAAACAATGTGATAGATACAGCAAGAGCTCTAGAGGAGAAGGGAAATAGAGAGGATAAAGAACCTGACGAGTGTGCTATTTGTCTTGAGGAGATAGAGCTCCCGATTACTCTAGAATGTGGCCATGTATTCTGTGTCTCTTGTTTGGTGCAGTATCACTCCTCTAATCCCGATAAGAGTAGTTGTCCAAATTGCAGAGGAGATATGAATGAGCTTAACACAATGGCAGTTGACCAAGGATCTATATATTGTGAACGTGCAAATAGGTCAGAAGGGGCAGAAAGGGATATATACATCAACCTTGCTCTACGTCATATTGATACTATGTTCAATAGCCAGGTAGTTGACTGTAATTATCTATCTCCGGATCAGCTGCATAAGATCAAGTTACAATTCCTTTTGCCTCGTAAAGCCGATGTATTAGCAAGGTTGAATATGCATCGCGAACAGATTGGAACGATAGACGAATTCCTGAATCTTTGTGCCACTGAGTATGTTATTGATAAAGAGAAGGTTTTGGATCAAAAGATATCCAAGGCCAAGGCTCATTTAAAGTTGGGAGAGTGGCAAACAGCCTTGGATATGTTTAGGCCGCTTTATGAGGATGCCATAGAACGACAGCATTTAGGAATGTGCAGTTGTATTGCAGGAGGAATTTGCAGAGCTCAGTATGAATTACAAAACTATCATGAGGCAATTATTGAAGGGGATAGAGCAGCTTGGGAGATTAATCGGCATCATGCCGGAGTTCATAAGTACATTGCTTTATCTCAAATGAAATTGGGAGATATAGCTGCTGCAAAGAAATCAATTACAAGAGGTATATTGCACGAAGAACAGTGGAATGAAGATAATAAGAAAGAGAATGAAGAGGTACTTCGTATGATACTTGCGGAGGAAGCGAAGAATAACAAAGCAAAAGGTAAAAAGAAAGGGAAGAAGAAGGGTAGGGGTAAGAAATAGAATAGTTGGTAGAAGAGTAAGCCTACAAACTAAACAACAATCAATATCTTACCCAACTAACTGCACTACACTACTGCATACATAATCTCTCGTAGAAAAATAAATGCAGTACATAAAATGGCGATCGAACCGTCTCAGGCACGGTGAGTTACTACATGGTTAAATTCAATGTAGTAAGGTGTATTATTGACAGTGATGACATCTACTCTTTCACTAATCCATAGTATAATCGAAATCATCCAGAGAAGAGTATTAATATCGAATTTGTAAAGTGTCATATAAATATAAGTTTTTGTGGTGAGACACAAAAGCTTACAATAGTTGCAAAAACAGTGATGATGCATGTGATGTGAACGATATGTTACAGAAATGACTACGGTTGACAATGAAGTTAATGATATACCGGTATGTGCCAATTGTGGTAAAGAGGGTGCCAACAATATATGCAACAAATGTAAACAAGTCAAGTATTGCAACGCCGTATGTAAAAAGGTACACAAAAAGAAGCATAAGAAAGATTGTGAGGAACATGTCAGACTTGCTACTGAGAAACATAACGAAGAACTTAGATTGCAGCTGAATTACACGATATAGAACTATTCAAACAACCACCATCACAATTTGGAGATTGTCCGATTTGTTTCCTAAGATTGCCATTCCTAAATTCGGGGAGGAGATATATGGCTTGCTGTGGAAAGGAGATATGTAGTGGATGCAGTTATGCACCTGTTTATGATAACCGAGGGAATGAAGTTGCTGAGAAGAAGTGTGCTTTTTGCAGATCCCCTGATCCAGAATCATATGAGAAAGGAATAGAAAGGATAATGAAACGAGTGGAGAAAGATGATCCTATTGCAATCTACACTATAGGAAATTATTATAAAGATGGGAGAAACGGATATCCACAAGATTATACCAAGGCATTAGAACTTTGGCATCGGGCGGCAGAACTAGGATATGCTGATGCATATTGCTGTATTGGGTATTCGTATGAATTTGGTAGAGGTGTGAAAGTTGATAAGAAGAAGGCCAAACATAATTTTGAGCAAGCTGCTATGGGAGGAGATGTAGCAGCGAGGCACAATGTAGGCGTTTCGGAGGAGAAGAAGGGCAATACGAGAAAAGCCATCAAACATTACACAATTGCAGTAAGGAATGGACACGACGTTTCTTTGGACACAATTCAAAAAATGTACTCAATAGGGTATGCAACAAAAGATGATTATACCACAGCTTTACAATCCTATCAAGTATACCTGGGCGAGATCAAGAGTAAACAGAGGGATGAAGCTGTTGCAGCAGATGAGGGGTATCGTTATTATTAGTATTGGATTCCCTATTATTATTGCCGCTGGGGCATAGCAGATCCCGACAGGCTATAGTATATCTAAATCAAGTTTAGGAACACATAGATATGGAACAAGATGGAGATACAAACTGGGTCCATTCAATGCTTGATGAGGTAAACTCAATGCTAGAGTATTGTAGAAATGAATCAAATGAAGAAGAAGGAGGCTTCGTTCATGGCTAAATGAAAAGTAGATGTTAATATATACTAAATAAAGATTAGAAAAGATATGAATGGTAATAGTAAATTGAATCCGTGCTGCTAATGTTTCTTTAGTTTAGTTGTACTTCGTATAATCTCCATATGTCGCCCTTTGCTGAACAATTCTACTTCTTTCCACTGTTTTTCTTCATTCCTTTCTTTTTAGTAGTACTCTTTGACTTTGTATTCTGTGTTTCTTCCTTGGCAAGTATCATACGAAGTACCTCTTCATTCTTCTTTCTATTCTCCTCATCCCACTGTTCTTCGTGCAATATACCTCTTGTAATAGATTTCTTGGCCTCTGCAATATCCCCCAATTTCATTTGAGATAAAGCAATGTACTTGTGAACGCCGGCATAGTTCCGATTCTGACATACCGCTCTCTCCCCTTCAATAATTGCCTCATGATAGTTTTGTAGTTCATATTGAGCTCTGCTGATTCCTGCTGCAATGCCATAACATAACCCTGGATGCCCTTCTTTGCAATCCTCATACAGTAACTTAAACATATCCAAGGCTGTTTGCCACTCTTCCAACCCTAAATGAGCCTTTGCGTTTGATATCTTGACATCTAAAACCATCTCTTTATCAATGTCATACTCAGTATTGGCACAGAGATCCATGATTTTATTTACTGTTTCGATCACTTCTCGGGGCATATTTAACTCTCCGTATAATGTTGTTTTGGTGACTAATGAATAGATTTGCAAAATATTCTTAGCTTCCTGATCTTCAGACAATGATTGATTCAAAGTATCATCAATTTGTTGTAGAGCAAGTTTGGCATACATCTCCTTTTCAGCACCTTCTGACCTTCTTGCACGTTCGGTATAAACAAATGCTTGTTGACCCGATATTGCACCAAGCTGATTCATATGTCCTCTGCAATTAGGACAACTACTCTTTTTTGGATTAGAGGAGTGATATTGCATCAAACAAGAGACGCAAAATACATGCCCGCATTCTAGATATATCGGGAGCTCAATCTCTTCCAAACAAATAGCACATTCCTCTTTTGCTTTCTTATCCTTGTCTTCTTGATCAAAGTCGTCCCAAACTTGTAATTTCTCCTTGTGTAAATCACATTGTCTTTTCAACAATGAGCAAAACTCCTTATGTTCCTTCCAATGGTTTACTTGGCATCCTCTATTGCAATAGTAGTATGATGAACATCTTGAACAATTTTTTGTTGGTCCTGGTTTACCACACCAATCACATTCAATATGAGACCGATCGATAACTAAATCATCTACACCGTCATTATCATTAATATTATCTGCCATTATTAAATGTCTCAGCTGTATATTGAATACTACCGCCAATTGTCATCAATACTACCGAGAAGCATATAAGGTGCATAAGATGTGCATCAATTTTGCAATTTTTGTGGTGCCGAGTTTCAAAGGTGTAGAACGTAAAAGCAAGACCACCTATCAACATCAAACCACTACCATTCGAAAGGGCGTCAAATATAGATCTAGTGAGTGTGGCCAATGTATACCAATGTCTACATTGAGTTTCATCTATATTGATGTAGGAGGTAGGTAGGCGTTAATTCGCCATTTCCGCCGCATCTCATCACTACCTTCTCTCTTCTACACCTATATACTCTATTGGCCACTTACCCTAGAGTAATACTACTACTTACTACACGATCCTTTCACAGAAGGCAGTGAACAAATATAGTTTGCAATGATATACTGCGTGACATGTTTCTTCTTCACAACATCTAACTAAAAAAAACTATGAGCAAGAAGAACACTACCACTAATTCTTCTGTCGAGGTATTAATAACAGATAGTCCATGCTACTTGATACGCAACTGCCTTAATAGATCACAACAAATATCAATCTACAGTGATATAATAAGCAGATCAAGAGATATCGATAACACTATCAATAGGCAATGTATGAATCCTACTCCCAAAACATTAATCTTTAATGACAATCAATCAACATTGAAATTTATTGGTAAAGGAGACGAAGATGATAATGTTTACAATCAACTCATTATTCATCATACAAATGCTAATCTTCAAGAATATTCTCACCAGAATAATAATAGCGAACTTACAGAAACATTAACAAAGATGATCACATCATATGCATCATCTTTTTCAGAAACACACAAACAACCATCATCAATGAGCGTGGCAGTTATACGATATAAACCACCAAATGATAACTTTCCACTACATATCGATCATACCAACAATAATAGTTATGTCTACTTACTAAATCTTGGATGTTCTGCTAATTTCATTGTCAAAGGTCCTGTCAATAATGAGAAGAAGAAGGAGTTTAAGTTTCAAAGTGGCGATGTATTAGTATTTGACCCATCAAGTAATGCGGGTATATTACATGGTGTTAGTAGTATTAATGTAAATGATTTTCCAACAATGGACGATGGGGAGGAATGTTGTATACCAAAAGATTTTCAAAGGTTTAGATTTGGTGTTCAATGTCGAGTTAAATGGAATATATAAGGAGAGTTTACACGACTTGATCATCTCAGTGCTCCTTAGGTTATCTATTGTACACTACTACTGACTCGGGTAAACTACTGATATATTCCCAAAACTTCTATTTACATCATATAAACAAAAACAATAAACTATGCACATCTAGCAATACGAACAACACGACGACGATCAGGCTCACGATACCGCAGTTTCACAACAAAGTCATCCAGACCTTGTTCATTATACATTGTACTTTCTTTCTTCTGGAGTAACACCTTATGGCTGATTGGTGTAGGTGTTGGAATGGGTAGCACATCATTGGTATTAGTATCACCACTCACTTCCTCGAGAGTAGGCCAATGAGAAGGAGTTGAGATGGGTACACATTGCAATGGTTGCGAGCTGTAACCACTTGGTGTATTGAAATCAGATGAGCCAAATAGTGTCGACTGATAGTCTTCCTTCTCGTCTTGCTTTTCCATGGGTGTAGTAGGATATTCATCATCATCGTTACATTCTTGGCAGTAGCTTGATACCATATCGGTCTTCTGAGGACGTCTCGTCGAGAGTAATCGTTTCACTCTCATCCTCAGCGGATGTTGTTCTTGTTCTGCTTCTTGACGGTATGCCTCAAGTGATTCCTCCCACGATATATACATGGTACTATGTAATAAACGAAATGAAGGGTGTGCTTTGTTGTTAGCAAACTCGATGGATGATGGAAAGTCTGACATGGTTTGATTGTGATATTGATAGATGGGCATTGTTTGTTAGTTGTTAGTATGCAAGTTATGAGTTGTGATGTATTTATGAGAGCTCTGCATCGTCAACACAACCAAACTTCTTACTGTCTCTATTGCCCATACAATAAGCAAGGCAATAACAAAAGAACTTATCAGTGTCGCTAAGAAAGAAGGGGGGTCATCGTGCATTTAGGAGATGGGTATGGGGTCATTTACTTACTACAACAAAACTTATACCCCCCAACAACTTATACTGAATTTATACAGAGGAAATACTATAACCCCCCAGATCTCAGCCAACTCACACCCCGGGGATGTAAGTAATGTCGCGCGTACCCTATGAACAATCATGCATTCAATTATCCCTTTGTTTATCCCTATGCTTGAGATATCATTGCAAGTGGGTACGATTGAGTTGATACTGATGCACATGATGTCTCAATAATAGCAGCCACGTACTGGTGTCAAGAACAAGAAGAAGAGCTCCCATCATAATATGCAATCGTCAGTAGGGTGGCAAAGATCAATACTATAGTATAGTCACAGAAACGTGAAAAGGAAGAGATCGATCAATATCTACGGACGATGACGATGGATGATGATAAGGTACCACCTTTCGTCGAGTTTAATCAACAACATATGAACGACAATAATGATGACGATTGTGATGATGATCTTCTATCGATTGCAGCAGACGATGAACAACAACATTTTGAAGAGCCCTCAGTTGCTCATCACAAAGAAGAAGATGTGACGAAACAAGATCTCAATGATATGAAACAAATGATAAGTGATATGTTGAGTAGTATCTCAGGCGCCACCATTGCCTTTTTCCAGAAGTTCTAGAGCTGCTTAATTGTATGATCGTTCTTGTATACCTACTGTGTTGCATAGAAGATAGCCATTCGATACATTTGTTTGAACGTGGATACATAACATAGATATGCTGCTGAACTCATCAATCTCTATTTTATACAACAGTAACTATATACAAATCCTAATAATATATCCATATCTAATATCTATGCAAGGTTCCCGACGATACAATGTTTAGCTCGAAAGCTTGCGATCACAGAATTCATTTGAGATAACGGCATGATCATCTTGGCAAGAAGGGCAGGGTCAGCAGACCTACCAAACTCTTCTTGATGATAAAACTGCTCGTTCAGTATCATCTTTGATGATGAACTTCGTATAAACATGCTCATGCGTTGGCTCTCCTTGTCAAGTACTAAATGTTCGAGCCCTAAGATCTCTTCGTCAGGTATCCCGTTGTCGACAGCGTTGTCTCGGACTCGTTTGTACGAGTTGATATATTGATTAGACAGAGATTCATTTGCCATTGTTGTGTTGGGGTTATCGATCTTTGATAGAGATGCTCTGATATTGCATGCGGATGTAATCATATCTTCTTTGAATCGAAAATAATCATGCTCGGAGTAATGTAGGTCATCATCGTTTGTACTCTCGTCTTCATTGTACACATACATGGAAGACAATACAGAGAAGCTGACACGCTTCTTGCTACTTAGGCCGTTTTGATTCATAATGAGTAACTTCTACTTCTGTCTATAATAGAGATGTTGCAAGTGATAGGATGCACAAGATATGAATATAAAAGTTATGTGCTGAATACTAATTCTGCATGGGCTGTTGAAATTATATTTGTTTTTATGCTATTAGTGATTAGACTTTCGTCCCAAAGAGTCTTAAAGAGTCTAGGAAACTCTTCTACGTCTTAATGTAACCCCGGTCACTGAGAAAGATATTGTACCAAGACTCAAACTAAACTGCATAGCTGAGTTTGTAAAATGCACAGGCAGTAGATTGAGAACCTTCGCTTATCCTTATGCTTATATGCATAACCCTAGAATCTCTATTTCACTTCAACACCCGGATTGGGAGTGAAGAGGAGCTAGCACAAAGAACAATCTACCACTATATGCCTGATCTAGACTGTGTGTGTTCCTACATACCTACTAATGACGATACTGCGGTTACAGAGTTACATGACATCATACACTATCAAGTGTCGTTCGATCGCTAAACGAATTGTAGTAGTAGTTATGATGGCACGCATTGTGTGCGTGTGTACCGAAGTACATCGATAGCTATTAGTATACTCTGTTTGTGAACTATGGGTGGGCGTAAGGATTAGAGTTTATTTAGTGAGATATTCGTATCTTTGTACTAAATTGCAGACGCTAATTATTATTATCAATCATTCAAAAATGCAGTATAATACTTTATCAATAATCATTGCAATTTGCTTTATATTACTACCATCATCCCTGGTATATTCCTGGCAAATACAAAATGGTGGTATACTCTCATCATCAACATCAACATCATTGGAAGAATATCAAACACAGCGAACAACACCACCAAACACTCAATCACCAGACTATTATCATCCAATTGCATACGGTGGAAATATACAATCATCAGGTGAAGATGGTATGGTAGTATTAACTACCAACATCGGCAATGATAATGCACCAATGATAATTAAGTCAAATTATTTCATGAAAGAAAATGTTATCCAAGAGTATATAATTCCTGGAAATAACAATAGTTCTCCATATGAACAAAAGGTTACAATGAAATTATGGGGTGGTGGTGGAGGAGGATGTAATGGTGGTCGTGGTGAGAGTACAAGTCCACTACCGGAAGAAGATGAAGATGATATTATTAGATTCAGCCAAGGAAAGGCTGGCGGATATGTTGAGGCTACATTTTCTTTACCAATTGGTGACAAGCTTTACATTGTTGCTGGCGGCGGTGGTAAATCAGAAGGATCATTATCCAATTCATTAGCAGGTAAAGGAGGATGGCACGGCGGTCTTGATGGTCGTTCAGATTTGTCAAGTGGAGGTGGTGGCGGAGGAGGATTTACATCAGTTAGTTGGAATTCTACAGTTATTGCCGCAGCCTTTGGAGGGGATGGTGGAGGGAATACAACCTATTGTACAGCCCAGGGAGGTGCCGGTGGTGTACTACGTGGGAAGAATAAGGATAGTGGTGGATATATTAACTTTGATTTGGCATTGAATGATAATATCCAAGAAGAAGAGGTGATAATTCCAGGAAGAATTGAGATTGAAATGCTATCTCATGATGCTGCTACGGTTACTTGGAATGCCGGAACACATAGACACAAGACAACAAAGGAGTATTATGTCCAAAAGTATACTGTTCAACTTGCTGAAGGTATCATTAATGATGAAGATACGGAAGGTATTGTTTGCTTAGATTATACATTGCATGATGGACATATCCAACGAGGCGTTGATGTGAATAGAAATACAACCACGCACGTGAACAATTTACAATCATCATCTCCATATTGCATTCGTGTTGAGGCATTTTCGATAGAAGGATTAAGTTTGGGTGTACAAGTGAAGCACTTTACCACAAAGTCGACACCTGTTAATGAATGGCACCAGGTTACTGTTCGGCAGAGGGCTGTGTCTACCACTTCTGAGGTTGCTGTGAATAGTGATGTATCAACAACTGATTCGTTTTGTGAACATTCATCAAGTTTACCTACAGGCCGAAGAGGGCATTCGATGACTGTAATCAATGATAATGTGTACATCTTTGGAGGTTCGACATTGAAGTGTGTATGTACCATTGACGAATCAAGCAAAGAGAGGATGTGCAAGAGTATGAATGTGTACTCGGACAAGTTGTGGCACTTTGACCCAATCACTTCACTCTTTACTCAACTAGATAATGGATTAGAGCATGACGATTGGCCTCGTAGTAGAGAACAGCATTCCATGACGGCTTTACCAAATGGCAATCTTGTGCTAATCGGAGGTATATCAAGTTCAAATGATAATTCTGAAATTGGAGATGAGTCGGAGCTTTTATCAGACGTTTGGATTATGAAAGATCCACATCATGTGTCGTCACATGTGTTTAGTATGAGTGAGGATGAGGTAGTTGAATTAAAGGCTGGGCAGGTTACATCTCATACCCTTCCCGTTTCTCTCAACAATGGGGTGGATGATGATAAGTGCATTAGTGATATTCAAGTTAGAATTACAATGGATCATAATTGTCCGAAAGGCATCCAATACATCAAGTTGACTGCTCCTGAAGTAATAGACAATCATTTGTTACCTCAAAGTACAGATTATGAGACAAAGCTGTTCATTGGCAGTATGGCAAGTAGAGATCATGAATGTTTACCGTCAGCGATTGATCTGCTCTTTACAGAAGATGCACATTATGACTCTGTCCTGTCACGGGCTAGTATTCCAACGTCGGGTAGTTTTCGACCTGCCGATAGTCTAATGTCAACCTTTGGAGGTCTACCTGTAGATGGTGATTGGAAACTATCAATTGGAATGTCCCAACCGATATTTCCAGAAGTATACGAGGGAACATTGAATGATTGGAAGGTAATAGCTGATGTCAAGCCATGCTCAGCTCGTCCAAAGTGGCAAAAGCTAGCTTCACCGCCATCAACATTTGAACCAAGGAGACTACATACTGCAATTGCTGTTGATAATAGCATATTCATATCAGGAGGGTTTGCTAAAGGTCGACTAACTGATTTATGGAGGTTTGATTACGATACTAATACCTGGACTGAACTGAGAAGTCAAGGTATGCAAAATGCATGGCCAATGTATGGACAAGCTGCCTATATTGGAGAGTTTGGACTGTTAAGTTACGGAGGGTTGGCACCTCACGGTCCTCGAACACCAGGAGAGGATTTATGGTTGTGGGATATCTTTGAAGATGAATGGAGCTCACTACCGCTTGCCCAGAATGATACTTCGGCCTATGATGATCAACGTTTGAGCAATGATATTCCTCAAGGTCGATATCTATCAACTATTAGTCTACTAGACAATGCACACTCCTCATCAGAAGAAGGTCCATCGGCACTAGTCTTTGGTGGTGATAATGGACTGCTTCACAACTCACATCAAGATAGCTACGGTTACATGTCAAACTCTTTCTTGAATGATGTATGGTTACTATCACCAGATGGAATGTACATTAGTAGTCCAATGAAGAATGGTAATCATCGTGAAAACTATTGTAGTTGGATGATGAAGGATGGGTCTACTGTCGAGCAAGTTTGGAATGACTCGTGCGGATGGAAGGAGGAAAGATCTCCACCTGGCGTGTGTAATTTGAAAGATGTGCTGTTTGCGGCGTGGTGCCGTGAACAGTATCAATCATTGACCTTGTCATAAAGAGGAGGCAAAGTTACCAGATGAACATCTCAATCTGTTCTAATTCATATGTTATATAAGTAAAGTTCATTTTGATCTATACTTGATCTACACGGTTTAAATCACTATCTATTGACTACTCATTTCTTAATCCCATACTGAGCATGTAGCATATAATCAATGCAAAGGTAACATTTCCTCCTACTTCCTCTCCTCTCCGTCATTAAATGTGTCCCAATTCACAACATCATTATGAGAATGTGTAAAGCCGATCTTCCTCTCGGCATCAACCACTGGAAGATACGGTTCCCAATCATAAAAGAGAAGTGAACATTAACATATGTTAGTACATGCGGGTTGCAAAGGCAATGAAAAGTCAAATGAAGTTCAAATGAAGTAGTCAAATCGCAAGGCTTCAATATAAACACACGGAAATCACATGGTATAACAATACAAACGCGGACTTTCCAGCCTTTGGTCGGTATGCTAATACATATGTCCTTCTTTGTTTATCCTTTGATGTATTCCCACCACTACCATGAATAACAAATTCGTCATGAACTGTGACCGAACCTCTTTTACATTCTGCCAATTTGATTACATCTCCTTTACTTTCATCAACGTCAATTGTTAGTGCATGTCCTTCATCTCTTGATCCACTTAGTGGTGAATGTTGACGTAACTTTCTACTCAATCCAGATCCTGGCACATACCTTAGGCAGCCATTTTCTGCAGTTGAATCGTCTACTGCTAATGAGAATGTACATGTTCTTGTTTCATCAACTCCTAAGGCTTTAGGTCCAGGCCAATATCCCATATCTGAACATGAAATAAAGATATGTCAATATAGAATACTATTGCAAATTGCAAAAAGATATGTACATAGATTAACACTCACCCTGATGCCAAGCAAATACAGCATCCTCCTTCCCCGGCCACTTATTTAACAATTGATCATAATCCTTCGACATTTCAATATCTGGATGAATTTGTTTAACAATAATTGATGTCAACTTCTCAAAAATATTGCCTTTAAACTCCGGATGGTATGTGGTTGGTAACATACAGTTAACAATCGACCATTGATCTTGTGGTATACCAAATGGTTTAGACATATCACAGAAATCTTTCCCGGGTACTTCATATCCTGGCTCTTGTTTGAGGAATGAATCAAATGTTTTCTCAATGGATGCTACTTCTTCTTCGGTTAGAACATTTGGTAGATGTGTAAACCCCTCTTTGTGAAATTGATCAATTTGTTCTGGTGTGAGAATATAGTTATCTGGTGCTATTCGGCCACTCATTTTTGTTAGTGAGATAGTATAGTGATTGGTGACAAGATACTCCCCGGGGGAAGATCTAACTCTCGCGGTCTACAGTTCCTATGATATTTTGCTACTGCAACTACAAATTTATGACCTTCTTCTCTATCGATTGAACAATATGAGTATGATACAGCTATATCAGAGAGATAAACAGGTGCTGCTATTCACGGATAGGCTATTGTACCTATTGCTTTATTTGCAACTCAACAAAGATATTTTAGTTTTCATGGAGTAGAAAACTCCTTTGAATACTAGGATTTAGGGTATCCTTTCCCCCGCTAGTGCATGGAGGAAAGAAGATAAGTCGGTGGTACGACTGAAGTCTCACATTAAAGTAGATTACACCATACATAATATAAACTACTAAGATACAACAAACAATGGTATAGTCTTATAACATTAAGACCTAAACAAAACTATCCAAAAAGAAAAATCCTATTTCACCCATCCATATCCTCTAAAATATCATCCTGTATCTCCGACGGTAACAAATCATCATAATAATTACAATCAAATTTATTCATCGTAGAACTGTGTGTCAGCCTCAGCGGGGACGGTAGTGTGGGAATCAAGAAACATAAGCTCCTTGTATGTTGCCAATGTCCACAAGTCGGCAGGTACAACCTCCTCAGCGGCATCACAGATGGCACGGATATCAATCATAGTTTCCAACCTCAAGACACGGGAAAGTTGAGCGGCCTTGTATGAGTCCTCGGCGGCATGGATCTCGGCAATGGCGGACTTAAGGGTTCCGATAGATGCCTCCAAATCAGACAAGGGTCCAACACCAGCGGCCTTAACGGATGGGATGATGTGCTGGTTGATCATGTCAACCATACACTTGGCCTCCATATCAACTGTACCAGTGTAGTGATCATGTAAGATGTGTTGACGACTTTCACACTCTTCCTTTGTCAAAACATTCATTTTCGAGAAGAGATCAGTATTCTTCTTGGCAGTGAGGGTGGCAATTGCCTCAACTCCAGAGTCAATACGCCAGATGCCACGGTCGGTAAGTTCCTTCTGAACTTCCTCATCGTAGTTGTTACCGTTGAAAATGACCTTCCAGTTCTCGTTCAAGGTTTCACGGGCAAGTTCATCAACATCCTTTCCTCCGTCAATGGCATCAGCAAACTCGGCAAACTTCTCAGCAACGATGGTGTTAAGGACGGTGTTTACCATGGATACATTCTGGGAAGAACCCACGGCACGGAATTCGAATCGAGCACCTCCATATGGGAAGGGGGAGGTACGGTTACGATCTTCGGCGGGGACCTCGAAGGGTAAGACCTCATGTGTGCCAAGGTCAAGTGTCTTCGTTGAGGGGACGTACTCTCCATCTCCCTTACCATCCTTGAAATGTTGTAAGTAGAAGGTCATATCATCTCCAAGGTAGGTCGAGACAATGGCAGGTGGGGCCTCACATGCACCCAAACGGAAGTCATTACCAGGACTTGCAATGGCCATACGCATCAAGTCACCATGCTCGTTAACGGCGGCAATAATAGCCGACATAATAACAGCAAAGGCACGTGGATTGCCAGTGGCGGCATTAATCTTGGCGGGGTGGAGCATCATGGTACCATCCTCGGTGGCAATACTCCAATTGTTATGCTTACCAGAACCATTCACATCATTGAAGGGCTTCTCCTGCAATAGGGCAGCCATACCATGACGTGCGGCAACCTCCTCAATAATTTGCATAACCATAATATTCTGATCAACTTGGGTAGTATTATACCCGTATAATGGTGCAAACTCATACTGATTAGGTGCCACCTCACGATGACGTGTCTTGAGGGGAATACCCAATCGCCAACATTCATCTTGCATCTCCTGCATAGCAGCCAAGGCGGGGTTGGCAAGTGATGGTGGGGCCATGTAATGGTCACACATTTCCTGTCCCCGAGGTGCATCCTTACCCATAATAGTACGTCCGGCCATTTGTAAATCAGGACGACGGTAATACTGATCACGTGGTACTAAGAAGAATTCCTGTTCGAGACCAATATTCGAAACAACATCCTTATCACCAATATCTAACCCTAAATGTTTCAATAATCGCTTACCATGCTTGGACAATGCGGCATTACTACGTAATAATGGTGTCTTCTCATCTAAAGCGGCACCATAATAACTAACGAATGCACTTGGAATGAATACAGTATCACCCCTTAAAAAGATTGGTGAACTAGTATCTAGTGCCAAATACCCACCGGCAGTATGTGTGGCACGTAATCCACCATTGGGGAAGGATGATCCATCAGTCTCGCCCTTGGTTAACATTTTACCATCAAAGTCAAATTCAACATCGTTCGTTGAGCGGTTGAATTTCATCATCATGTTTTGAACTTGTCCGGTTAGGCCGTGACGCACGCCCGATGCGGCCATGGGTTGGAACCAGTGGCAGTAGGTGTTGGCACCACGATCGACAGCCCTGTTTTTATATTGATGAATTGTTGATGGATATTGAAAGGTGGTTAGAAATGTTGAGTATTATAGGCTCAAATAAACAAAATACCCCCCGACAAAATACAAAGAACACATCTTGTGCACAAATTTCATTTTTAATGCCATGTCGACATGATGAATAAAAATTTAGCCCAAATATATATTCTAATCCCAACAATCCCCAATAATATATGCCACAACCTTTAAATTATATATCCCTTATCCTCCGACTTTTTAATCCATCCCTCGGTGAAATAGATAAATTTAGATATCTATGTCGGCCTTTGGAGCTCAATTGTTTATAATCGGGGGGTGAGAGCACCCCCGAAACCCCATCCGATATGTAGAGAAGATATTAATTATCATATTTCGCGGCGGTCGGTGGGGAGGAGGGCTTATTAATCCGCTAATTTTGGGGTGAACTTGTGTGTAGACTAGCCATCAAGCGGCGTCTAAACACTCCTATATCTTAACACGCCCATCAAACTAAACAAACAATAAGTGACACACCCGACAATCCCCTCAACAGCCAATAAACACAAAAAATATCACCCCTAAACACCCCATCAATTTAAACACCCCAAAACATCAAACAATAAAATATAAATAAACTTACCAATCCAAAACAGCATTAGCAACCGTATCCGAATGTGTCGATACCCAACTTGGATCATTTAATATATCAACTGAACTACCATGTTTTTTTAAATATTCATCTGCAACACGTCCGGAAAAGACTGATTTACCATAATCTGCGTATGGTTCTGTTGATGCCTTGCGCTGTTGTGTGGATGCCAATAAGGAAGAGGTTGCTCCGAAGTTGGTACGGGCAGCGCGTGATGCGGTGCGGGAGAGGAGTGAACGGGCTGCTGCTGATGTTGCTAACATTGTTATCTATTATTTATCTACCTATACTATTCCACTGATATCAAAGATATTTGATGGCCAAAACAAATGGGCGGCTCTCGCGAGTAGTTGAACAAAATAATATCTTTTTTGCTTCCGAAAAATCTTGTGAACTTTAGATGTCGTCTTATTACCGCCTGGTACTGACCGGGGGCATTTATGAGATGCGTAGACTCAGGAGGAAAGTTGATTGGGGGGATATTAACGTAATCTGCCCCCTAAGTGCGCACAATTTAGGATACCTTTCGATGACTTGAGTACC
>Ga0214481_100034_pt1 | contig 52948 bp, 41 predicted proteins | sample M1_20Mar14CPVII9_4_FD_165057 | JGI IMG/M metagenome (GOLD analysis project Ga0214481, IMG submission 165057) | Marine eukaryotic communities from Monterey Bay, California, United States - M1_20Mar14CPVII9sort6BwellG10 | ecosystem: Environmental > Aquatic > Marine > Unclassified | place: USA...
ATCAAGTAACGTTTACCTCGAGTTATATCAACTCCTCCGTGCACAAGGTTGCCTGGATGGATGAGAAACTCCCCGAATTCTAACCTTACAGTTTCATTAGCATCAGGAAAGTATGTTCTGTTCGTGTTGTGTTTCATATTTGATTGTATCATGTTAGTACTGACAGATGAATAGTCAAACATAAAACAAACTCATACAACTACTACTCACCCACCGCCAGAATATGAAGAAGATCTTGATAGCATGATGTTGGCTGTCAAGTCACACTTATCATGGTGGAGCTCGACTCCAGTGTGCTTGTCTTCGGCTGCATACTTTAATACATGAGGCTGGTTCCTGTCTATTTTGACTGTGTCAACCATATACATTCTGTTCATTGTGTGGTTGTGGTATGTGAGAAAGTGACATATGATATGCACAAAACATAACCTCTTTACTCACCTTTCAATTGTACGCTTGATATGATGGATAATAGGCCGAGACGTTTCATACATTCCAGGAATATCACGAAGGGCTATATCTTGTTTGGTAAGGGAGTATAGAAACGTTCTCCAACCCGTGGATAGAGAATCGGCATGTTCAGAGCATCCGTCTACAATATCATCTAACAAATGAAGGAGATGAGGAGGTAGACGAAACTTGTATATCTTTAATGAAGGATGACCGATGGCAGTAAAGATTGGAAGAGTATCTTCTTGTATAGTAGTTGCAACCTCATGATATTGCCGTCGTCTCTGGGTTGGATAGACTCGTTCATCTAGCTGTTTGACATCGTTGGTGGCACTTGCTACCTCATGACAGACGCCATTCGATTGATCTTCGTGTCTGTCAAAGCTATCAAACCATGACGGCAACCAAGGCCTAAAGCTACTACTTGACGGATATGGTTTCAATCGATGGCTACCACTAATTTGCTCGATGCTCTCTATATGACATGAACATGTTCTCCCGCAACCGCAATACATTGATTTGGCAATTGGTGATAGAGGAAAGTCCATGTTAAATGTGTCTAATATGTTTCCGTCGTCTGCTAATATAGTAGTGGTAGAGGTAGGCTTGAATGGTATTGCAATGAACTAATGGTTTGTGAGGTTATGTAGGTGTGTGTCGGTGGCAATGTTTTATATGTGCGACTCAATACAAAGGCTCATCGCTCATTTTTCAATGAAAGGATACCCTCTCCATTCATTGCAGAGTAATTCACATACAAAAGTAACGTATGAAGTCGTCTTACCGGGCCTCAAAGACCAGATAGTTGCAAACGATAAAGATACGGCAAGACTCTTGAAGGCTTGTAAATAGACTCGTCTGTTTGTGAAACTGTAAGGTTAGAATTCGGGGAGTTTCTCATCCATCCAGGCAACCTTGTGCACGGAGGAGTTGATATAACTCGAGGTAAACGTTACTTGATGATTATGTTTACTCATACGGAGAGCTAATAAGGCGTAGACAGGCAGAGAGTAAGAAGTGAACGGTATGGCGGTAGCTGATAGTAGATGCTATATCTCAGCGGAGCTCGGTCGGTTATCATCCGTAAATAGATATATAATTCATAATGCTAGAGAAACAGACAGTCTTATTATAATGGTACCATTATCGTGTAACCTGTACTACTACTCATCAGTAGTTACACTACTATTCCTTCATATTCAGTAGCTCAGCAGTGTTTATGAAATAGAGTCATGATTCACCTCTTTTGATTCATCTTTTGCCCTTCTATACCAAGTCAAACTCTTTGTCGTTCATCTTCTAGGTATCTAACCCGCTGTTTCTCTTTTTCTAGCTGCTTTTCGAGTCGATTAGCCCGCTGTTCCTCTTCTTCCAACTGCTCTTCGAGCTCATCCAACTGCTCTTGAAGAGGAATACTCTCCATTCTTTCTTCTAACTGATCAATTCGACGCTGGAGCTGAGTATTTTGACTACGGACTACTTCTTCGTTCTCAGTAATCAGTACATTCGCTAGCTCCGCCATTGCTCTGGTTTCTAAGTTCTGCTTCATAATTTGCTCATTTTGCTCCTGCAGTTGGTCTAACTGCTTCTTATTACTAAGAACTACACTGTTGGTTGCTACGAGTAAGTTCTTCATTAGATGACCTGGAATTTCATCGAAGGACAACTTTTCTACAGCCTCAGGCCCATTTAGAATCAGGAACTTCATCACTGATGATAGGATGGTTTCACAGTTCTTTGCGTCTGCATAACTGAGATTATCCAAGACGTGTTCAATTGTAATTGGGTATGATTCCAAAAACTTTTCCTCTCCCTTAATCTTTAACTCATCGTAGCCAAACTGATCCGCTACTTCGATGATATTCTTGGCATGAGACTTAAAGTCTTCATCGGAAACAACTCCTCCATATGCATGAAGCAATAAGCAGTGAAAGACTTTAGGATCCACATTAGGAATAGGAATTGTATCCAAATCAATTACAATTTCATCTTGCTGAGAATGAAACAACTCCGAAAGGATTGTTAACGACTGGAGAACTGAACGATGGGCGTGAAAATATGTTGCTTTGCCGTCTGTACTTTCAACCTCGAACACAATATCAGTTATACTACCATCTTGTTTGCTAAAGAAACTGACTACATCGCTCTTCTCATTACTTTCAACCTTGAAAAGAATCTTGGGTGACTCTTCATTGGCTACGGCTATGAAATTGTCGACAGAGGGTTCAATATCTGTTTCATTCATGTTTTTTTGGTGGATTAACACGGGTTTGTTGGTATAGGCAGGACTGTCTTGTCGTCACAATAAAGCCGCACTACTTTACTTCTTTGACATTACTTATACCTTATCGATATATTTTTACTCCGGATTTTCCCGCCATTTTCAACATTTTTAGAGAAGTTTTTTTTTTCCTGGGCTGTCAAGCTCTGTCTCGTTGTCTTTTGTGTGAGTGTTCACGTGTCGGGTATATTCATACAAAGGCCTTCATAGGTCATTAACGCAACGCTGATAGTAGCGGATTGTCGTAAAGAGAAGAAGCATTAAATAAGTGCAAATTTTGTGTCATTTTGTCAAAAAAGCTGCCTTTTGTGGAATGCAGGCTGGTATCAAAGCCTCCTTAACAACTCTCGAGTTGGTACATGCAAGCAATCACAGTGATAATGCCTCCCTCTCTAATGATGAGGTTGAGGCTGCGCATCGTTCGTTAGACGAGATAACAAGGATAACATCCAAAATCAAAGACAAACTACCGTCGAGTCTCTTGAATGACATTGATGAGTCGGTGGATGAGTCTTCTCAATCAAGCATATCATCCCTTCCTAATGCAGCAACGACAGTAAAGGCAGGTATCTTGAAGAAGAAACCACCCGATGATAATGATTACGGTGACACATCTACAAATGATGATCATCAACCGACTAGACGACTCTCAATCGGACGAATCGCCTCTTCCGATGATAATGATCAACCACAAAGACGACTCTCGATTGGGCAAGTCTCCATGGTTCCCAATGATTCAGTGGCGGAGACACAAGACAGTGCCGCCAAACAAGGCAAACCTCGACAAAAGCAGGGCGTGTCATTCTTTTCAAGAGGTCATAATACAGTCCATCCAGTAGATATCGAAACTGGCAGTAACAGTAGCAGACCGGCAAGCAGCGGAGGTGTCCGTAGAAATAGATTCTCCAAGGCAATCCAACGCAAGGACAGTGAGCCAGCAGGGACGTGGAAGATGACGGCTAGGGAGGCATTTCGTATCATTGATGAAAACGGAGATGGTTTCCTACAGAAAGAGGAGGTTGTTAGAGCTATTGAAATGATGGTTGAACACGGTGAAATGGGTCTTGATGGTATGACTTCAATTGAACTTGCCGAGAAGATGATGTCTGAGGTTGAGTAAGTTCTTGCTGGTATTCTTTGTTGTCTCATTAGATGTACACTACTCATTCATGATTCTTCTCCTCTTGTAGTATTGATGGTGACGGACAAATTGACATGGATGAATTCACAGAAATGATGAAGAAGACATCCGATACTGGCTTGGGGAAAGCAAGTACACTCACATTCGATCATCGTATGTCATCACTTGCTAAAAATGTCCTCATTGCACATCAAAAGAAGATTGAGAATAGTATCATCGGTGAAGATATGTGGTTGATACATCCACAGAGTAGCTTCCACGCCACGTGGGATATCCTTGTATCTTTGTTGATACTCTTGACTGTGATTACCATGCCATTATCTCTGGGGTGGGAAGAACTCAATGAATACTTCTTTAGTATGAATCTAACGGTAGACTTTATCTTCTTGCTAGATGTTTGCAAGAATTTTTGTACTGGATATGTCGATGAGAATGAAGCAATCATCATGAATGCCAGCCTTGTTCGTAAGAACTATCTCTCTGGCTTCTTCATTACGGACTTTTGTAGCAGTATACCATTGGACTTGATATTGAAAAGTATTGGAGTTGATTCTGTGGGAGGTACTGTCACCGGTACTAAGCAATCACTCAAGATGCTCAAACTCCTTCGAATGGCTAAACTATTTCGATTGTTGATTCGCAATCGCTCAAGATGCTAAAGCTTCTTCGAATGGCCAAGTTGTTTCGATTATTTCGAATCAATCGACTCTTTTTGCAAATCAAGCAAGTTGTTCTTCTTGTGGAAGAGAAGTTACAGTTCCGCATCTCTGATGGATTCACCAAACTCATGAGATTGGGGGTTGGAGCACTCATATTAGCTCATTGGATTGGATGCTTTAACTTTCTCCTCGTGAGGCTACATGACTTTCCACACGATAGTTGGGTGGTGTATGCTGGACTTGATGATCAACGACCATACACTCAATGGAGCTGGTCCTTCTTCAAGGCATTGGCACAAATGATTATGATTGGATTTGAAACTCCTCCATTTACTAATGTCTCGTGTGATGCATTATCAGATTGGTGTACAATTGAGTATTGGATCACATTGGGATGTTTGTACCTCGGAGCTATCTTCTACTCTCTACTCATTTCTTCCATCTCGTCAATACTACAAACGGCAAACCAATCCAGTAGACAGTTCGATGAGAACTTACTACGGATCGATGATTATATGCGTACCAAGAAACTCCCATCCGCAATGAGGGAGAAGGTTAAGGACTACTTTCACCTTCAGTTTTCGAATGGTAAGCTTCATAAAGAAGAGGAGATATTTGATTTCCTATCTCCGGTACTTCGACGTGAAATCAAGCAATTCACTGGACGAGACATCTGCCGAAAGGTACCATTATTATCAACTCCATCGAATAGAGACTTTGCTCAAGACATTGCATGTGTTATTGAACCGACAATGGTATTTGCCAATGAAGTCATTATGCGAGAGCAGACTACTGGTGATGAAATGTTCTTCATTGGTAGTGGTGTTGTGGAAATCTTCATCTCATCATCCAAATCGGCATCATACCTTGCAATTGGAGATGGATGTGTGAGTATTATTCATTATTCTAGTTGTTGTCATCTTCCTTTCCTCTTCTCGACTCATTATAATCACCTCCCCATATTACTCGCCAGTATTTTGGAGATGTTTCCATCTTGCTTGGAGTACGACGGACGGCATCGGCAAAATCAAAGACTCAATGTATGCTTTATCGTTTACGAAAGAGTAGTCTTATTTCTCTTCTTCGTGACTACCCAGCCATGCAATCGAAGATGACAAATGTAGCTCAAAGTCGTCGAAGAAGATTGGCACATTATATAAATCCCAGTGAAGTTAGTCTCGCTCCGGGTGATGAGATTGATACCGAAGATTGCAAGACTGGTGAGTGACAAAGTATTTGCATAATATGATATTGTAATTCTAACCTCTTCGTGTACTTGTCCCGATCATAACAGCCTTATTTGGACAAGATGCTGAACAGATTTTATCCGAGAAAGAAAAAGAGACCGAGAAAGAGAGAGTTATCTCCGGTAGACGAACGACGCGACGCCGTGGTTTACCGGTAGTGAAAAGGAAGGCAAGATGATGCGCTTTTTGTACCTCCAGTGGCATGCTCTTTTGATCTGCCTATGCCAATATGCTGCTTCCCTTGAAAGTTCTAGCTCCCCAGCTTTCTCCGGCCGGGCAATCTTTTATCTTATCTGCTATTCAGCGTCAGTACCTCACAGAAGTTTCCCACTAATGATGCTAAGAATGTGCTTTATTTGTATACTAATAACATCAAAGTCCCGTGCTTTCCTAAAACTAAGTCTTGATAATCTCGGTGGCTCACATCTTGTGCTCAAAAGTTCATTAATTAATCTGCTGTCATGAACTCATCAAATGATGAGTATGTTGGTCGCCAATTTAATTCTTGATTGCTTTTACTTCCATCGTATATCTTTCCTAACAATCCATCCTCTGCTTTACCAAGAAATGGTGGAACCTTTGTATACCTTGTTGAATATCGTTCATGTTTCAATGCACTTTCACAGATACCTCTTCGTGTCGTTGGATGTCCATCACTTATCAAATATGTCTGCTTACTATTAACATCATGTCCAACGTTTAATGCAGCCAGTACAGCCGATGCTGCATCATCATAATGTAACAAATTAACAATCCCATCCTCACGTCCTTGTATACCACTTTCTGAACATTTTTCTAACCAATAATTATGTGCACCACGTTCAAGTGTGTATAATCCAGCAAGCCGTAGTGCACATCCACCCAATTTAATAACTTGTTGTTCTGCATATATCATCCGTCCTTGTCGTGGATTGGCAACTGGATCGATTGTACTCGATGATTCAGTAACTATTTCACCATCTAATCCTTCATAAACTCCGCCACTTGATGTGAATACAAATGATCCCTTATCAGCACCTGACCATAATTGAGTAGCAGCATCTTTTACTGCAGTCGGATAATCATCAAATCCAGATGGCGGTGCGCAAAACACAACATCCGTATATCGCTGCTGTGATTCTAATACACTGTCCATTGTTGATAGTTGAAATCTACTACTTTGCTCTTCATTATCATCACTGCTACTACCTAAAACTTGCTCACGAATTGCAGCATGACGATTGGTAGACTTGGTAACACCAATAATTGATCGATTTGCAAAGTCGGGATGTGATAGGAGCTGTTTACATAATGATGTACCTAATACGCCACAACCAACAATAGCAATTTTATTGTCGGATGATTTTGTTGATGTAGAACTCATAGGCGAAGAGTTGGATTGAGATGACGAGAAGGCATTGAAACAAGACTACTCCGTACACTGTAATGGTATATCGAATATTTTTACCAATACCCGCCATTTTCTGCCATTTTCAACATTTTTAGAGATTTTTTTTTCTTCAATATGTTAGCTCATTGTCTTTGGTGATTAGATTATATTCATACAAGGCCTTCATAGGTTAATGAGGCAACGCTGATAGTAGTGGGTTGTCGTAACAAGCAGTACCAACCGGGTAGAAGAAGCAACATAAAAGTGTCACACTTGTGTCAAAGTAGACATTGCTTTTTGCTAAAAAGTGTAACAAACCCGGATCTAGACCCATCGTATATAGTACTAATCACTTTACTCTATTATATATCCAATCATCGTATATTTGCATTCATAATTGAAGGGCTTCTTGCCCGAGGGGCACGTCGCCACCTTTTTGGAAGGAGTTTTACCATGAAAAATAAAAAGAACACATGATGTGCACATAGGAGAGAAAGAAGCTAGTCTAATTGGAATAGATCTATAGCTTGATATGAAATAGTTATATATCTAGTATGTATGGGGTAAACTATATACCAACTGACAATATCAGTCTCATCCACCCAGATATAGACACTTGCGCCTTCTAATCAGACTTATTTAGGCGCCATTTTCGTACTCGTGAATAGTAAGGCAATAGAGCCAATCTTTTGCCCTGCGCCTGATAATCGAGTTGCAAGTATTGGCAGTGTGTGACATGGGGAAGCATAAATAGATACTGTTACTAATCCAATGAGAGCGGTGCATGCAGTGGTCGACATCACTGCAGCCTTGTGGAACTATTCATTAACAACTTGGGAGTCGCCTGTCATCGACTCATCGACTTGAGATTCTCCTGTACGTAGGTACATCGCCTCCAAGCAAGACGCGTCATGTGTCCTGAGGTACTCGGCTAACTCTGGATCATTTGTGTCAAAGCCAGCTCTCACTGCCATGATGTTATTGGCTCGATGATGTTGGATAATGTGACCTATCTCCTTCTTCTTCTTCTTCTTGCCGGTGCCAGTGTCATCATCAAACACTTCAACTTCTTGATCATTGCCTTCGTCATCTGAGTCAATATCAGTATCTGGCTCTGGTGGAGGAGTCGAGGTAGAATCCCCTCCGTCCGAGTCAAAGTCATCAGGCTTACGCTTACGAGAAGATCTACTAACAGCGTCGGAAGAATCTTTTGCAGAGTCACCATTTGACAAAAAAGTAGAAGAATAGACAGAAGATTCGTAGGCATCATTATTACCAAATCGTCCAATAACGTAAACGTCTTCAGAGGGATACTCTACATCCCGTCGAGTTGTACCATTGTCCAACCAAACCGTTAGAGAGTAAGTGCCGTCGCGACTACCAGGCTCGACTTCAACAACTGTTCCTGGGTAAATAATATCCAATTCAACACGCATATCAAACACAGGAATGATCGAAGGGCTAGAAGGCATGATGACCTCGGGAGTAGTAAGCAACTGACGATTGATTGACATTTCGGCAACAACAGAAGGATCGGCTTTGCGTAGCCTGATGCGAAATTTGCTAGCAATAACGTTTACCCCCACTTCTTCTTCATTCATGTAAAGCTGCCTCATCTTCCTCTCCTTTTCGTGCACCTTGATGAAGATGGAATCGAATTGACCTGATTCCCTATCTTTCTTATCAAGGATATTGCATGATATACTCTTTTCAGCATCTGTATCAAACCAAATTCCAAGAGTAGGTGAGCAGATGATCGTATCAGCAATGATAACTGAGTGCTTGTTGTTGGCTTGACTACCATACCAATTATGACTTTGGCCTGGGCATACTGTGTAGAAGAGTTCAATGGCCCTACGTTCGATCTTATCCTTCTTGCCACCCTACGAAGAAGAAGTAGTAATATAGAAGAAGAGATGATAGGAGAGTTAGAAATAGAAACTCAAACAAATGATATACAAACTCGTGCACTTACAACAGTAAAGACGGCCTTGAAGCGAAAGATCTTGTCATCAACTTTAATCTTGACAGGAATAAGAAAAGCGTCACCCTTCTTCAGTGCTTCCTTCACACTTGTCATACGACACTTGACAAAATGAAGGGTGAACTTTCTAACACCAGCCTCCTCATCGTATTCCTTCGATTCTTTGTCGAGATGAGAGAAGTTCTCTGCCATGAATTCATCCACTCGTTCATCAATCTCGGGATGGTCCATACCGTCAAGCTCAGTACCGGTCAGATTCATTTCTTCAATGAGAAAGACAGCCTTTGTTATGTTCATGACACCCTCGAAATCCTCGATAGCACCAGCAGTTGCGGCCTCATCATCGTCAATAGGGAAGTATTCAATTAGATCATGTGAGATAGTGGTAGCATTGTCTCTACTAAGATCTTCCCCCAGCTCAATGATACGTTGCAAGTCGTCCACTGGAATGTCTAATGTTTGAAGAGGACCACTCTTATCGGTTGTATTTTGACGAGCTCTGAGAAGAGATCCATTAGAATATTTCCAGAAGCTAGACACATCGCCAATCTCTCCACTATTAGAATGCTTCTCAACGAGTCCAATGCCAAGATCTGATCGAGCCTTTATCATTCTATTATCACGCCAACCACTACCGGAACGATCAGTAAGCAATTTCATTTCAGCAGCAGTGATGGACTTCCCATGCGGCATTGATTCATACTTGTCCTTGATTTCTTGGATGAGAGTCTCACTCCAGACAAATCCTGCAACTTTAATCTGTGTTTTGTATGTATCATTCTTTAAAGTAGTAACAGCAGCAGCAATGAGATCATTATTTGGGGGTGTCTTCTTCTTCTTGGCAGATTTGCTCGTCTTCTTAGTCTTAGCTGCAGCTTGAGAAGATTTACTTTTACCACTACCACGCCCACCCCCTCTCTTACCGGCCATGCCGGAAGACGATTGGTTAAATAGAGCTGTATACGATGATTGTTCGATAAGTGTTGTTGTTATGTTGGTGGTGTTAATCAATGATTGGGATTGTGTAATGCAAGTCGTTAATGAAAGTAAAGTGAATAATAATAATAATATATTTAGCATTGTACAAATGCTAGTTGTATTCGTTGTAAATAGCAGTCAGTTGAAAATGACACGGTGTATGTAATAATGATGTAGATGTTTGATTAATTATTGCATTGCATTGCATTGGATGGTTGATTAATTAATTGCAGGGGAGGAATATTGAGTGAAAGCTCCGTACGTAGGATTTCCCAAACAGCCGCAATAAAAATTATTAAGTTCAAGTTTTTTTTTCGAGGATCAACCAATAAGCTTTTGTCAGAGCTCCCTTTCCTTTACAGGCTTGAAGTAACAAATAGTGACGAATTGAATGCACGCAGGCATCAAAGCCTCCTTAACAACTCTTGAGTTGGTACATGCAAGCAATCCCAGCGACAATGCCTCCCTCACCAATGATGAGGTTGAAGATGCACATCGTTCTTTGGACGAAATCACAAGAATAACATCCAAAATCAAAGACAAATTACCGACGAGTCTTCTCGCTGCTGATATGAATGACATTGGCGAATCAGTGGATGATATTGATTCTCAATCAAGCATATCATCACTTCCTAATGCAGCATCGGTAGCAAAGGCAGGTATCTTGAAGAAGAAACCACCCGATGATTACGGTGACATATCAACAAATGATGATGATCAACCACAAAGACGACTCTCAATTGGACAAATCTCCACTAACGACGAGCCACAACGGAGACTCTCGATTGGACGAATCGCCTCTTCCGATGATAATGATCAACCACAGAGAAGACTGTCAATTGGACAAATCGCCTCTACTTCTAATGATGACAATCAACCACAAAGGAGACTCTCGATTGGGCAAGTCTCCATGGTTCCCAATGATTCAATGACAGAGACACAAGACGGTGCCGCCAAACAAGGCAAGGCTCGACAAAAGCAGGGCGTATCATTCTTTTCAAGAGGTCATAATACAGTCCATCCGATAGATATTGAGACTGGCAGTAATAGTAGCAGACCGGCAAGCGGCGGAGGTGTTCGTAGAAATAGATTCTCAAAGGCAATCCAACGCAAAGATAGTGAGCCAGCGGGGACGTGGAAGATGACGGCTAGGGAGGCATTTCGTATCATTGATGAAAATGGAGATGGCTTCCTACAGAAGGAGGAGGTCGTTCGAGCTATTGAGATGATGGTTGAACACGGTGAAATGGGTCTTGATGGTATGACTTCGATTGAACTTGCCGAGAAGATGATGTCTGAGGTTGAGTAAGTTCTTGCTGGTATTCTTTGTTGTCTCATCTCATCAAAAGTACATTACTCATTCATGCTTCTCCTTCTCTTGTAGTATTGATGGTGACGGACAAATCGACATGGATGAATTCACAGAAATGATGAAGAAGACATCCGATACTGGCTTGGGAAAAGCGAGTGCTCTCACATTCGATCATCGTATGTCATCACTTGCTAAGAATGTCCTTATTGCACATCAAAAGAAGATTGAGAATAGTATCATCGGTGAAGATATGTGGTTGATACATCCACAGAGTAGCTTCCACGCCACGTGGGATATACTTGTATCTTTGTTGATATTGTTGACTGTTATTACCATGCCATTATCTCTTGGGTGGGAAGAACTCAATGAGTACTTCTTTAGTATGAATCTAACGGTAGACTTTATCTTCTTGCTTGATGTTTGCAAGAACTTTTGTACTGGGTATGTCGATGAGAATGAAGCAATCATCATGAATGCCAGCCTTGTTCGTAAGAACTATCTCTCTGGCTTCTTCATTACAGACTTTTGTAGTAGTATACCATTAGACTTGATATTGAAAAGTATTGGAGTTGATTCTGTGGGAGGTACTGTCACCGGTACTAAGCAATCACTCAAGATGCTCAAACTCCTTCGAATGGCTAAACTATTTCGATTGTTTCGAATCAATCGTCTCTTTCTGCAAATCAAGCAAGTTGTCCTTCTGGTGGAAGAGAAGTTACAGTTCCGCATCTCTGATGGATTCACCAAGCTCATGAGATTGGGTGTTGGAGCACTCATATTAGCTCATTGGATTGGATGCTTTAACTTTCTCCTCGTGAGGCTACACGACTTTCCACACGATAGTTGGGTGGTCTATGCTGGACTTGATGATCAACGACCATACACACAATGGAGTTGGTCCTTCTTCAAGGCATTGGCACAAATGATAATGATTGGGTTTGAAACTCCTCCGTTTACTAATGTCTCGTGTGATGCATTATCAGATTGGTGTACAATTGAGTATTGGATCACATTGGGATGTTTGTACCTCGGTGCTATCTTCTACTCTCTTCTCATTTCTTCCATCTCGTCAATACTACAAACGGCTAACCAATCGAGTAGACAGTTCGATGAGAACTTACTACGGATCGATGATTATATGCGTACCAAGAAACTCCCATCCGCAATGAGGGAGAAGGTTAAGGACTACTTTCACCTTCAGTTTTCGAATGGTAAGCTTCATAAAGAAGAGGAGATATTTGATTTCCTATCTCCGGTACTTCGACGTGAAATCAAGCAATTCACTGGACGAGACATCTGCCGAAAGGTACCATTATTATCAACTCCATCGAATAGAGACTTTGCTCAAGACATTGCATGTGTTATTGAACCGACAATGGTATTTGCCAATGAAGTCATTATGCGAGAGCAGACTACTGGTGATGAAATGTTCTTCATTGGTAGTGGTGTTGTGGAAATCTTCATCTCATCATCCAAATCGGCATCATACCTTGCAATTGGAGATGGATGTGTGAGTATTATTCATTATTCTAGTTGTTGTCATCTTCCTTTCCTCTTCTCGACTCATTATAATCACCTCCCCATATTACTCGCCAGTATTTTGGAGATGTTTCCATCTTGCTTGGAGTACGACGGACGGCATCGGCAAAATCAAAGACTCAATGTATGCTTTATCGTTTACGAAAGAGTAGTCTTATTTCTCTTCTTCGTGACTACCCAGCCATGCAATCGAAGATGACAAATGTAGCTCAAAGTCGTCGAAGAAGATTGGCACATTATATAAATCCCAGTGAAGTTAGTCTCGCTCCGGGTGATGAGATTGATACCGAAGATTGCAAGACTGGTGAGTGTAACAAACTCTTCTTTGGTTTCCATATATGACATTCTAACCTCTTATTACATTTCACACCCCTTGCTCTGATTCTAACAGCCTTATTTGGACAAGATGCTGAACAGATTTTATCCGAGAAAGAAAAAGAGACCGAGAAGGAGAGAGTTATCTCTGGTAGACGAACAACGCGACGCCGTGGTTTGCCAGTAGTGAAAAGGAAGGCAAGATGATGAGCTTGAAGTACTCGAGGCTTGCTTTTGATCTTCCTATGCCAAAATGCTGCTTCCCTTGAGAGTTAAGCTGCTACTAGCTTTCTCCACCGGGCAATATTATATCTGCTGGTCAGTTCAGTATCTCACAGAAGTTTTCCACTAAGGATGCTAAGGATGTGTTTTTCTTTGTATATACTAATCAATAACAATCAAAGTCCCGTGTCATTAGTCATCTCGAGAGTAATTGATTGTCCTAAAACCAATCTTCAAATATCTAGCGTTCGCTCACACAGACATCCACATCTTGTGCTTCAAATTTTCTTTATCTAGTTGTTTGTCATAAACTCATCAAATGATTTATATGTTGGTTTCCATTTCAATTCTTGATTGCTTTTACTTCCATCGTATATCTTTCCCAACAAACCATCTTCTTTCTTACCAAGAAATGGTGGTACCTTTGTATACCTTGTTGAATATCGTTCATGTTTCAATGCACTTTCACATATACCTCTTCGTGTCGTTGGATGTCCATCACTTATCAAATATGTCTCTTTGCTATTAACTTCATGTCCAACTTGTAATGCAGCCAGTACAGCCGATGCTGCATCATCATAATGTAATAAATTAACAATCCCATCCTCACGTCCTTGTATACCACTTTCTGAACATTTCTCTAACCAATAATTATGTGCACCACGTTCAAGTGTGTATAATCCGGCTAGTCGTAGTGCACAGCCACCCAATTCAATTACATGTTGTTCTGCATATATCATCCGTCCCTGACGTGGATTGGCAATTGGATCGATTGTACTTGATAATTCAGTAACTATTTCACCGTCTAATCCTTCATATACTCCGCCACTTGATGTGAATACAAATGATCCCTCAGCACCGGACCATAATTGAGTAGCTGCCTCCTCGACAGCAGTTGGATAATCATCAAATCCAGATGGCGGTGCACAGAATACGACATCCGTATATTGTTGCTGTGATTCTACTACACTATCCATTGTCAATAGTTGAAATCTACTACTTTGCTCTTCATCATTATCATCACTGCTACTACCCAAAATTTGCTCAAGAATTGCATCATGTCGATTGGTAGACTTGGTAATACCAATAATTGATCGATTTGCAAAGTCGGGATGTGATAGGAGCTGTTTACATAATGATGTACCTAATACACCACAACCAACAATTGCAATTTTATCATTAGATGATGATTTTGATGGTGTGGAACTCATAGGCGAAGAATTTGATGGTGATGACGAGAAGGCATTGACTATACTACTACTAGATGATGACAGTAGTAGGACCGATATGAATAGGAGGAATAGGGGATAGGAGGCCGCCATGATCATATCAGTCGATACCTAGCCAAGCACACAAGGTACAATCGGTATCCTTTACACTCTCATATTTTTACCACAGCAGGAGAGTTGTTTAGATGGCGACCATTGGCAATAAGCGCCGGCGGACCGCCGCTGATACCCTACACATTAGTGATTTACCTATTGGTTTCATAGCTGATGTATCGGCATATTTACCCAAGCCGTCGAGGGCGATATTAGCCGTAGCTTTTAGTGCACCTTCGGCCTCTTGGAAAAATGATGATGATTTGATGCACCGACTATCACCTATCAGTACCGCTATCATCTCGGCACAACAATGGGACATATTAGATTTTGAAGATATTGAGAGAGAGCTTGCAAATATGCTGACAGACGATGATATATACGCAATCTTGAAATGTACAAATGCACGAGATGTGCTCAAAAGATTGAAATTATGTGGTTGTATCAATATTGAGGGGCACGGATTATATCCATTACGGAGTAGCGTAGTATTGGAACAGATTGATATTAGCCTTGTTGGAAAATACGAGTGTCCAAACATTGAACCCCCGAAGATTTCCTTAGAGGCAATTCTGCCCATCCTCCAGAGTATTATAATATCTTCTGATGGTTGTTCATTGAAATATGTTTTGTTCCCTCAGAAATGGCGGCCAAAAAGTCGTGCTGCAGAGGTAGACTATACGATTGATACAGTTTTAGAATCGTTTCTACAAGAGTACAATATACAGCTTAATAAGCAAGAGTTGAACTGCTCAAAGTGTAATAAAAGCATAAATCATATTACAAGTCAACATGATTGGACTAGTAACGGATATCAAAATAATATGTGTTACGATTGCCTACAACCATTCTGTGATGAATGTACCTTCACTGAAAACGGAGAATGGCAGCTAACATTCTGCAATATGTGCAAAAAAGATTACTGTCCGGACTGCTGTGTGAAAGTAGAAGATTGTCAAGGCTGTGGAGAAAAGGTGTGTGGAAGTTGCATTAAGGAAAATAACAATGGTGAGAGACTATGTGAGGATTGTAATTATTGAGCAGCACCTAACTTGTCTGGGAAATATGGAGATAAAGCAAAGGGCAAGCTTTGGCGTTCTTAGGAGGCAAAAACTAGAGAAGTACAAGTTTCATTAGAGAAGTGGATTTATACAGTACGTTACATATTTCATGGAATTAGCTTACAAGGACTCGGCCTCTGATAGCAAGCAAGACAGAACTAGTATACAAATGAAAATGCCTTCGGCACTATAACCCAAACAATTGATCCCAACAACAATAACGAGGAACAAGGGTCGTGCAACTACGACCTTCGATATAAATCTCTACTGTGTGAACCTTGATTTAGTGCAAATGCAGTATTTGGAGACATGGCATGATGAGGTGACGGACCTGTTCCACCGCCGCTGCCTACGGAATTACCCCCACCCCGTCTGCGCTTATTCATTCCTTGACTCTGACCCGGAATTCCCGTGAAGTGATACCCAGAATTGGCAGTCAAGTCTCGAATACGATTCGACGCTATCGATCCACTAACACTGTTACTACCGGCACTTGTACCAGATGAGAAGGGACGGAAGTTTGCCCCGGGTGATTTAGTACGGTTCATATTATTCATGTTGCTCATGAATGATCTTTTGGTACCGCCATTCATTACATTTTGCTGTGCCTTTTGAGATGCCTCACGTTTGGCCATTAATCCACGAAGAGGAGGTTCAGAGCCACGGCTACTTGCCAAGCTTGCCGATGATGAATGTGGTACCATATGCGGAGGTTGGCCTCTGGACGTACTACCACCACCACGTCCATTTCCACCGCCGCCACCTTGAAGCTTACGAAAGTTATTCAACATGTGATTCTGTTCGGATATCTTTGAATCCTTGGCCTTAATTGCATTCTGCATATCGGTGAGGGTCTGTTCATACTGCAGACGTTGGGATGCCATCATTTGTTTGAGCTGGGTATTCTCAGCCTTGAGTTGTTCGTGTCCTCGTGATGCTTGCATACTCATACGACTAGCACGATGAGATTCCACAAGGAGCTGCTTTAGTAGAAACTTGGTATTCTTCTTTAATGAATCGGATTGTTGGATGAGACTTTGGCATACGTTGGCATAGTGTAAAGCTCCGCTGCCACTTTGTTTCGAGAATAATGATTGCATGGTCGCCTTGCATACGTCCTTTCCATTACTATCCGCCACCACCAATTCGGTAAAGTCTTGCTCACCCAGTCTCCTATTACATGTTGGACACTGACTACTCTGTTCAAAGTGTGAGTACGTGCATTCTTTAGGGGCAGAGGAAGGGAAAGATACTGAAGTGTCAGCTGTGTGCGTGAATAATGAACAAACAATTATTTAAGCCACCCTTCTCCCCTTCCACTTTAATAAAATGGACAAGTCCACACCCATTAAATTAATTAACATCCTTACATCCACCCCATTATCAATTCCCCATGGAGGACGTGAATATAATACACCAACACTCCTTCTTCCCCATTAATTAAATACAAACAAATATTAACTCACCTTCACAGAATACACAATCACACGCACATAGAAAGCACGTAGTAGCTAACGGCTTGTGGCATAAATTACACGACAATGATGGTGCAGCCATTGGTCGTCTTGACGAAGCTACCGACCCGTTGGAAGTTCCAGGAGGTGCCATTATTTCTTTGTTATTGGTTATTGGTTGCTGGATTGGTTTATATTATTAATAGGGAATAAGGAGCAGGGAATTTTATTCTCCTCGAGTTTTCTCTTGGTGTATTATTATCAGCCACTGGTTGTTATTATTTATTAATCTCCGGTGTTATTATCAGCTGTTGGTTGTTATTATAATATTAACCGCTCCGTGATTAATATCCGTTTGATTGGCGCAGTTGATTAATTATTCCGTGGCCTCGATAATAAAAAATGTACACGGTCCAATGCGATTCAATTGTTCTTTACGTCTCCAATATTTTACTGGCGGGGGCGGCGGCAGGCGGGGTGAGCTATATGCACCGACGAATGTTATTAATACTACCTCCTCCTTATTAATGATTTATTATTGGCTTTGGCATCCATTGGTTAGTGATCATCATCGTAATTGTGAGCTGCGTTGATAGTTGATGAGTGTGGAGCGAAAAATGAGAGGCGGAGTCGTACTTATTACCAAAAAAAAATCATAATAGGTCTCTCTCTTCTCACTTCTTCTTGCTGACAAAACAAAAAAAGATCGAGTATTAGAGTTGGGCGCCGGTAAATAAGTGTATAAAGTTGGGTACTAAATAAGTAGTTACAATTGAAATATGCCAACAAAAATTGCAGTAACCACTCAAGAGTATCGGCGGAGGCCAAGATTTATCAACTAAACAAGATCAGTCTGGTTCAACATCAGCTGGCTCTGGAGAGGAAGAAGAGAGAAATAGTGCCAAGCTGTGGCGGGTATTTTGTGGGGTTGCCGTGGTAGTATTGAGAGAGATTTTCTCAGTGCCACCACTTAAAGATGGACTACTTCAATACTTCATATGAACAAAAGTGAACCGACTACTTCCGAAGCTTTTATCTAAATTGTAAGGGGAGGATAGATGTTATTACCTTGTGCAGCATATTAGTATAAACATAAGACATGTTGATATCATACAACAATAACATTCTATTCTTTATCTACTTGTTCTTCTTCATATTTCTACATCACCCAAGGCATACCGTGTGCACATTTTGAGCATATCTATCTTCTATCAAAATCGTTACTCTCTAACCTTGAATAGTCACCCTCTCCATCTCCAACTCCCCGGCCGGCAGAGGTAACAAGTAAGGAACTAGCATCAACACCATGCACATTATCATCAATATCATCTCCCGTATGAAATACCGCAGCAGTGGCAGAACTAATCGAATCTGCAACACATGAAAACAAGGGACGTTGCTCTGCCACTCTTCCTGCTGGTAAGTGATGTTCTTCATTCCCATCGACTACTACTGGACTTAGTAAGCCTCGAGTCTCTTCATTACGACTTGGTGAAGTAGTAGTTGATGGACTACGTTGTTGCCGAGCAGATGCTGGATATTGCGAAGAGGAAGGTGGTGCACCAGGAGGACGAGTCACACCCAAATCACTCCGCTCAGCCGGTTCACCATACGAAACAATAGATGATATCTTATTCCACCAACTATCTGATCGTTCTTCTTGATGAGTAGCAGTATTAGAGGATGACATGGATGATGAAATAGCACCAGCGGCACCTTCCGTGGCATCTATAACTGCACCACCAATACCACCAAAGAATCTACCAAGGAAACCTTCTTCCTCTTCCTCTTGTGATGATGATCTAGCTGATGTTGATTCACCTTGTTGTTCATTCTGTGCATATGCCTCGGCTTGTAACTTCTCGGCCAATTTACGATCCATTGTTAATTGTATCGCTTCCTCTTTTGTCATTACCTCAGTCTGTTGTATTACTGGACTAACCACCTGACAGACTGGACAGAACATTAATGTAGCTGATTCAGTAACTTGCATCCAATTTTGACAATTGATACATTGTACTAGTATGGCAGTACCTTCCTTAATTGCTTTCTTCGTACGATCTTGTCCGTGTAATGCTACCATTTGATTATTACCAATCTTTACCATTCTTCTTGATTCTCTACGTCTTGCTTCTTCCTCGGCATTTGCTGTTGTTGCTTCTAATTGTCCTTCGCCAGATGCTGAAGATGCAACATCTCTACCAACCGAATCCATGACACGGTTACTATCCGCCAAAGTACTACTTGTACCACCGCCAGCAACTCGTGCAACAGCATTAGAACTACGTGAATCAAAAGCATCAGCATTAGCTTGTGCAATTGCCGCATCATTTGCTGCCTTTTCCTTCATTATATTTTCATATAGTATTCGTTGTTCGTCTAGTAGTTTTTGACGTTGTTGTGGTGATAGTGGGTTACCATTCTCGTCGTATGCTAGTACATCATCATCGTCATCTACTGCTGTTGTTTGATCTGAAGAAGATTGTTGCTGTGATTCAAACATGTTGTAAGATGGTGGAGGTGTATCATCAACTCCCTGATGCTGCTGTTGGTGTAAATCATTTGGTAACAATGGAGGTGCCGCCACCGGTAATATACCATGTAAATGATCTATTGTACTATGTTGTATCTCTTCTGTGGGTGATACCTCTGGCGCCGTTGGTGCAGGAGGTGCATTATTACTTTGAACTCCCAACTGCTGCTGTTGCTCTACAAAGTCAAATGAAGGTGGAGCAATTCCTCCCTCTCTTCCTACCTCTCTTCCTCCTCCCTCTCTTCCTCCACTACTACTCAAGACACGAGAATTCATACCATGACCAACCATCTCATCACTAACTGCAGGCAAATTAGTTGGTGGTGGAAATTTCATTGAATCAAATGTTGGTGGTGGTTTGTCTAGGCTTTTCATTATTGGTATTGCCTCCTCTGGCTGCTGTTGTTGTTGCAACGTAGCAGTAGCAGTTTGAGGAGTAGCAGTACCAAGAGTGGAAGTCACAGTAGAAGTAGTAGGTGGTAACTCCTCTTTACCTTCCAACAATCTCAATAAACTAGATGACTTATCCTCCACTGTGTGTGATTGCTTTTGTTTATCTTGAACAGCACGTTGTGCCACTGATCGCAAAGCTTCTTGTTTCTTTTTAATTTCTTCTTCTTGTTGTAGTCTAGCCTGTTCTTGTGCTTGTTTTTGATGTTGTAATTGTAGTTCGGCAGCGGCCTTTGCTTGTTTCTCTTTTAATTCGGTGAGACGTGCTCGTTCTTGTGCTGCTTGGATACGTTTCTGTTGTAGAGATATATATATTTATAAATATGAGTATAGAAGTTTGTGAGTATTATTTGACTCAAGTATGCAATATATATTATTGCAATGAGGGGTATATCATATATCATGCATCCATGACATATAATGATATAGAGGGGCAGTTCTAAATTGCAACTTACTTACCAACAATGGATTATTTTTACCAGTCTGTGACTGTTGTTTCACTTGTTCTACCAATGTTTCACCAGATTTAACGACATCACTTTTATCACTACTATTACTAGTAGCGGTGTTAGTGGTAGTAGTGTCGAGATTGTTTAGTCGACGTTGTATATCATTCACACGTTCTTCAGTTGGTTGAGTAGAGGAGGAGGGGGCTGATGATTTATTATTAGTGTTTGATTGTGTTTCTTCGGGTGCTGGAGCCGTTTTGGCCCGTTCCATCATCATGATTATAAGTTATAGAAAGAGAGAGGTTAAGTAGAGTATATTATTGTTCGATTAGCAGTATTTGTTGAATCGGAGCAACTCTCAACTCTGCTGTTCCATTTTTTATGATAGATGATCAAAAGCAATTCTACCCTGGGATACCATTTGATAGAATACCTTGATAAAGTAACCCACATCATATTTATCCCTCTTGCAAGTTGCTATGTAGTTGCTAATTGCTACTGCTGAAGATAAAGACTGTCATAGTATAATCGATTGGTATTGCAATAAGTCATTATATCATTACAACTAATGACACCCAGCACTGTTAATAATCTTTCATTCTTTTGGGTATGATAGCGGCGCTACATCGATAAACTCACATATACTGTTTATAACATTGTGCACCTTATCATAACGACTATTGTAATTGAAACATACCAACGACAGGAAGTATGATACCTCCACAACAATCTATACCATCAGAGGATGAGAATAACAATGAAGAAAAGTATTCAATTGGTTCAGTAGTGGACGAAGATGAAGAAGAAAAACACAGTATGCAAATTGCAAATCAAATTGCAGTAACAACCATACGTGAAAGTTTATGCAACTATGCCATGTCTAAATCAAAGCCATTAATCTTTGGTCAAATATTAGCCTTTTGGTTAGCCATGACGGGTGCTATACAAGCCAAGTTACATTTAGATTGTCACTTCACGGCAGCATCATTATCAACATTTTCATTTGTTTTCCCATTGAGTGTTATTTGTTTAAGTTGTTTGATATGGAAAGAGAAGGGGTATTCATTATCATCTATCACTGATAGACTGAAAGGACGACAACAATCTAGTACATCACTATCTGAATTGGATTCATCATTGCAACAAGAATTGCAACAAGAAAGTAGTAGACACAATGAAGAAGAAGTAGGAGGTAGTTCGGTATCACTACCGCCAGCCTCGATATTTGCACAAACACAACAACAAAATAGAAATAAGAGAAGATTATCAAGAATACGAGCCAAGCATGAAAAGAGGAACAATTTACTCTCAAGATGGTCATCACAACCTACATCTTCTACACAAACACAAGCATCAAATAATGAAGAGGATAATCAATTCTACATTGAAACTGTCGATGATATGCAGTTCAATAGTACCGAGGGTAATATAGATGAACCAATACAATATACATTCTTTGGATTATTTCCAATACATACCTCATTACGAAATTATGCTATTATTGCCGCGTTTGATGTTTATGCCAATTACACGACCATACTGGCCTACAAATATACAACAATAACAAGTGTGGGTATCTTCGATGCCCTGGCTATACCTGCGGCTATTATTGTTTCGAAATGTTTCTTTGGAAGAAGATATACCAAGATACATTATCTGGGCGTGCTTATATGCTTTGTGGGTATAACAATTAATATACTTTCAGATTATCATCAAGATCAGAAGTTAAAGAGTGAAGATAGTGGTGAGGAAAGTGCTGGTGAACAAATGATTGAAGATGCTTATCCTCATCGGATCGCTGGCGACATACTTGCAATTCTCGGAGGAATACTGTTCGGTGTGTCAAACACATTACAAGAAGTGATTGTCAAAGATGGTACACTGCTCGAATACTTTGGATGTTTTAGTTTCTTTGCAAGTATCATTACCTTCTTCCAGGCCATGATATTGGAACAGGATGAGATTATGACATTCTTTACTCAATCATCTAGTGAGACATGTTCAGCACAGGAGGGGAAGAACCTCTTCTTCTTGTTTGCCGTAACAGGTGTGATGATGTACATGGGTATTGCAGCCTTCTTGCAGATTAGTGATGCGGCATTCTTCAACTTATCTCTCCTAACGGGAGATGCCTGGGCAGTGGTTTTCAGGAAAGTCCGCGTTTGCATTGTTTTATCATGTGAATTGAAGTGTTCAATATAAAGTCTTGTTGATTTGACTACTTCATTTGAACTTTGTTTGCCTCTATTTGATGCCTTTGTAACTCACATGCACTTACACTTGTTGCAATCACTTCTCTTTCGTCATTATAAATCATGATAACGCGCATCTTCCAGTTTGGGAGAAGGTATCGTACCTCCACCATCCTTCTTCATTGCTCTGATCATTACAGTTTCCGGTGTTGTTCTATATGAAACTTCACCCAGTCCAGTTGTTAATTGCCAAGAAGAGATGCTGTCAATAGATGATATGAACAGCATTACAAATGGTGACATTCAACTCACAGAAAGTAGTAATGGCAGCACTGTACAGAGAGAAGACGATTTGACTGAACAAAATGAACAGGTGATCATATGAATTAAAAGAAAGTAGAAAGAGACTTTTCGAATCTAACATGTTACTTTAATACATGCTTATTTAGACTGTACAGTTGATGACCCAAGAAAGACTGTACATTTGATTGTTTTGTTTACAGTGACCACTGACCATATAAGCTGTTGAATAAATTACATTCGTCCACTTTCTCAGCCAATGATTAGAAGCCTCTCCGAGCAGCTCTTCTACCGTCAAAAACATCATATTGAGATTATACATATCATATGCAAAATTTTGACTTTGAACACATTGTGCACACTTTTGTTATCTTACCTGGCTTTACTGGCCCTCTATGATGTTTTGCTGGTGCAGGTGCCGGTTGTGGAGCTGGAGCTGCCTTTTCTACTGCAACTTCCTTTGACTTTTCATTCTCTATCTTCATCTCTTCCATCTGTTTCTTAAGCTCTGCAATCTGATCATCTTTAGATGCCATTGCCGATTCGAGTTCACTAACCTTCTCCTCTAGTCTCTAGTGAGGATTTATCTAGAGATATCGCTTCCATATCTCCTTTAAGCTTATCCATTTCTTCTTCATCGCCACCACCTCCTTCTACTTTTGCAAATTGTTCTTTACTGAACTCTATGTTTTTCGTTACCTTCTTTGTTTGCAGTCCACTAAGCCCAAGGTCAGTTTACCCTAGGTAACTGCAACGACTTTTTATTGTGCTCCTACTTCGGTCATTTTAAGAATAAAAGCGGCCATTTGGCGAACAACCGGCGGAGGAGATTGCAAAAATTTGACGCCGAGTAGTACTAGAGAGGCAAAACATCACTAACAACTGGTGTTGTTGATCGGCTTCTCCTAATTTATTAAGCCTCCTTGTGTTTCTACTAACAAGTGACGTCGAAATAATCTTTACACAGATCAAATTAGTATGAACGTACATGAAAAATTTACAAAGTTAGCGTTGAGGCTCATTAATATTAATCTTCAACAGCATGTGTATGCCAATGCCAACTAGTCGTCTTAATTCCCAACAAATAATGATGTAGTATTAAGCGTTGGATTAATATTAGTGCTTATTTATGAGCCTCGACAAGTATACCACCCACCATCCACTACATGCAATTCATCCTCTTATATACAATGTCAAAATAATTGCTCGAGCGTGTGCAACAACCAATAGATACGATATAGATGGTAGTGATAGTTGCAATAATAATCCTAGTATTCGACGATAGTCTAAAGATACAATGGCTATCGTTTGTTGGTCAGTTTGAAGCCGCATACTCTTGCAATAGACGTATGATGTGCACTACCAACTATCAATAGTGGTTGATGTGCATCTACATCACATTGCAATACTACACTACTGCGGTCGCCGTCACCCACAATACCCTACAATGATAAAATCAATATATTATACAATATCGTCGACGATAATAGTAGACGATTTATGACAGTGGAGATATTGTATCATCATATCATATTCAATTGTTATATCATGCATACAACAGTGAACTCCCACAGCCTAGTTAATCCTCATCCGGCAGTTAGGCGGTTAAGACAATCAACTTATGAGAACTGATTCTACACATGTATACTAAGGTTTGAATGTGTGGCGGGGTAGATTAGATACGGTATTTGATGACGATTCAAGTTTAATGGTGGAGAGTTCGATAGCAATTAGTATTGTATGTATCGAGTTGTTTAGGAAGGGCGAATGAAGAGGTTCATTTGTGAACAATGTTTGGTTATGCTTACTTGTATCTCTTCTGTTCATATTAACAAAGAGATATGATATGGATATCGGACACAAACAAGTGAAAGATAATAGAGGAATGAGAGTAGATCAACAAGTAGAAAGAGATAAAGATATAGAGAGAGATAGAGCTGAGTATTGCAGTAACTATCGATACACCCTAGATCTAACTGAATACCCATTATTTTAATTATCATACATATTATTTCTTCTTTCTGAAATACTCCTTTCCAATTGCTCTATATATTGCTTTATCCGTGTAGCTAAGTTTTTGATATCTTTCAGAGGCTTCTTGTTGGACTCCGGTTGGGCATTCTCCTGATTGATTCTTTGTCTGTTTTTTCATATATACCGGTTCGAGTCTACTACTCTCTTGACGATTGTTATACTCATGAAACCAATACTCCAAGAAATCATTTAAAGTGTTAAATGTTTGATTGATACGATGCTCCTCACTAACTTGAAATCTAAAAACTTCCCAGCCATCGGGAGTTGAGTACTCCTTCTTATCATTATTACTAATGATCAGCTGACAGTCATTCTCCTTCATGATATAATAATTAATTACATCAATGTAGTAACGGTGCCACATAGCAACATTCTTATCATTAATCGTCTCAAAGTCGTGACGCCATACAGCAACATTACTTAGCAAATGTAACCCTTCAGATGACAGCACCATCAATTAAGGATTTTATTGTTGTAACGCCATCCGTGTATCATTCTATGAGCATCGTATCATATATCCGCAGTGCATCTATTTTGATTTTGAACTTAATAATGAATGATACTGATACACTATCTTGTAGAAGTAATACTGTGTATTCTTTACTTGGTATATCCGTATGTGATATGCAGCATCAACGCTATCTCTAATACATGATTGTTTCGGGAGAACCACCTGTTATTGCCTATTGGTAATTATATATGGTAATTGATATACACCCATTATTTCTTTTGTTGTTTCATACTAAGGCCGGTCCATGCACCTAACACAGGGTAAACTGCTCCCGCCTGAGCGGATTACTGTCATTTTTCAAATTTCAAGTCTTCGTCAGATAATGATAGCAGCAAATCGCCATCGACACCCTCTGATACTACCTTTGTTGGATCCAGCCCTTGTGCTGCAAACCACATACCAACCTCTTCTGCAGAGAAATCTTTTATATCTTTGATGCCCATTATTATATTGTTCAGTTACTTTGTATATGTCTATTACTATTGCAATCGATGCTAATTTTCTTCTTCTGTCGATGATCGATGTCTTTTAAGTTTACTCTTTTGCTTTATACGCGCTGTACTATACTCTGTTCTTATCCTTTAATTATACTACTATCTACTGATTGGATTGTTGTTTATGAGCTCACATGCCGAATGATGATGGATGGGAGATTGTAGGCCTTGACTTTTATCCTGTGCAATTTTTGGCTGTGCATTTTTTTTTGCTCTTGTAGCGGCGGTATCCTTCAGAGTCTTACCTTTCTTCTGCAAAACTGTACTAGACTTTATAGCTTATCTAATATGGGATTTTATAGAAAATATTTAATTATCAACACCTAAATACAATCATCAAGTGATTGCTGTACATCCCCACATCTCTACACTTCCAAATCAGCTTCTAATCCATCCTGTTCATCAGCTTCTAAATAACTGGTTCATTCCCTGTTACCACAGCCATCGATGTATCACGATGTAACATTTCTCTTTTCTTCTTCTCATTTACATTAAGCTCATTAAAAACAGATGTCGGCACTTCAACATCGGCATTATCCTCATCTTTATCACTTATTCTTCCCAATGTTGACATGGAGTTCATAGTATCCCTATTCTTGTATTTCTCTTTCTTTAGATGTATCATATCTTCTGGTATATCCAATACAATATCATCACTTGTCGCCGCATCCTCCTCTTCTTCATCATCTAAATCTTCTTCTCCCTCATCCAATGTATTCAAGATTGGTGCCATTGTAGTAATAATTTGTGAATTAGATAATCCACTATTCTTCAACATTTCTAACCGTACCGCAGCCTCGACGCGGGCAGCCTTTTCGGGTGAAAGTTTTCCGTCTTCTTCTTCGTCTATACTAGAGGAACTTGTCTTCTTATGGTATGACAAATCATGAAAGGCTTGCGTGTCATCCATTGTTGCTTCGCTCATCCTTTCATTTAATGTTGGTAATCCTGAATTACTTGATATATGCTTTCGTAACATCTCTTGCATTTCTTCTTGTGTTATGTTTGGATCGAGGTCTTTGAATCCAAGCTTATCTAATAACAGATCTGGATCAATAATATCGGTATTATGATCACCAATACCATCTAGTAATGATCCAACAGATGCTGAGGGTGATAATGCTGAGGGTGATAATGCTGAGGGTGATACTGTACTACCCAATATACCCTCAACTATTGCCTGTGCAGTTTTAGTACGTTCAGGTGATGGTGAATTCCTCCGACTGTTTGGACGTGATCGTGATGAGCTACGAGAACGAGCACCCTTCAGCTTGGCAGGTGTGCGTAAGGCATGGAAATGACCTGGTGCTGAATATTCTTCATCACCTTCTGAATCATCGTCATTATCTTTATCAAGGGATATTGATATATCTAATTCACTACTTTTTGTGATTGCAATCTTATGTTCCGAGTTATTATTACCTCCGCCTGTGGAGAAGGAGGCATCATCACGATCTTCCTCGGCTTCAGTTATTGCAACTGATGATCCGGCTACACTTGCCTCTGTGGCTGTTATTGATCTATTCTCTTCTGTAGCCGACATAATGTTACCTATATCTGAATCCGCCGACAATCTATACAACTAAAACACTCTATATATCATTGTAGAAAAGGAACAGTAATAAGCTATAGAGAGCAGCAGAGGTACTAACGGGCTGTGGAGTTGATGATGTGATTTGTCTTTGAAAGTTGAAGTGTTATTCTATAGGTTAACTATTTCATAATAATTATATTATTACATATTGATCCATATCTCAACAATAATTGAGTTTGCAATAACTATTTTCTGTCTGCTGTATATTAGAATCCATATTTGTTTATTTATTTATCATAACTAATTATAGTTATTAGATACCAAAAATAAAATATTTACATTTAGGTTATATCATATGCTTATCTCAATCAAAAACACCTACAAACCAATATTATTACTCCTTGTACCTCTTTAACAACAGGAAGGACAATGCTATTGCAATAGGAAGACAAAAGTACAGTCTTTGAGGAGAGAGAAGATAGTTGTTTGTAGGCTGGAGGTGGTATTTCGATTGCGACTCATAGATGAAGAATCTTATGCAGAATATTTACTAACACAGAGCACATGAGTAGAGCAAAGAGTATTGAGTAAACAGATTATGATGAACCCTGAAGATCAATGTCCATCATCTCCTAATACATCTCCAGTACTGAGAAAACGGTCAAGTGCAAGTGCCGGCAGTCCGCCATCATCGCCATTGTCTACAGCAAATGATAGTGTTACTAATCAAATCAAAAATAATAATGAACAACCACAATTACCCACTCTACAACAAGAAGAATGTGTATCAACAAATAACACCACCACAACTACAATAACATCTGAACATGATATGGCAATCTTACAACGATTCTGGGGTACATATGATACAATAATAATCCTATCAATTTGCTCCATTGTTGGTATAGCCTTTAGAATGATGAGTGCCACATGGTTTCGAATGGAACTAGGAGCAGTCTTTTCGGAAGATTCAGCATTAGGTACTAACTTACCATTGAATATATGGAGTTGTTTTCTAATGGGATTGTTATGCAGTGGTAGAGAGGCTATGGGTATTGTAACATCCAAAGTTCTTGTTGGTAGCAATCCGTATCCAAATGAAGATTCTACGAGAGGTTTGTTTGCAGTTTGTAGAGGAGCGTATAGAAGTACTATTGATGCTGGTAAGGCTTGTATCAATAGACTACTCGGATATGGCAATGTACCTCAAAGATCACCAACATCTTCCGAGAATGTAGATGAACGACCTACTTCTTTCAGCCAAGATACTGATGATGGGTTGCATAGACGAAGAGGTAATGCACAATCAACAGATGATGTTGAACAACCAACAACTCAGAGTGAAACGAACAACCACCGTAGTAATGAATCAATTGCAGGATTACTAGGATTAGATGTTCTATCTGGATTGAATAGAACAAGTGAGGATGAGATTAGAGACGTCCAGCTTCGTGGCTTGGGTCGAAGGATAATTGCAAGTCCATGTTTAGTATTCTTCTCTGCAAATAAGATTGACACTGATGTGATGGAACACTACGAGAATAATCGAGTACGTTTGGAGTCCAACGATTCCCGAAACAACTTTGAAATAGGTGAGTTGAATGATAATGAAATGGAATCTGGTGATATAGAAATGAGAGGAGTTACATCAAGTGGAGAATCAAGCGGTGAGTCAAGCCAAGAGGCTAGCCCACAACAAACACCAACTATCAATGTAGAATCAGAACAGTTATCACCATCAAGGAATAGCAGCACCAGCTCAAATAACAGCAGTCCAATTCACAACTTTCGTCGCCAGGCATCAAGTATTGAGGAGCATGTCGGCGAGATAATCCACGACATTAACGATCACGTGACTACCTTTCGAAGGGTATCCCTTATCGATGGATGGAAAACGACCATATCGGCTGACCAAATGAAAGATATCATCCTACTTGGTCTTCGAGTAGGGTTCTGTGGCGCCTTGAGTACTTTTAGTTCATTAAATGCATCAGTTATTCGTCTGTTAAAAGCAGGATCGATTGGGGAGGGAATAGTTGGATATGCACTCTCGATCCAGCTGGGTATTGTATCATACAGATTTGGTCAGCACATTGCAGTATACTTATTTGTTTGGAGACGCCGAAGGGAGACTAAACGAGCTGAAAGAAGAGGATATGGACTCCGTTTACGTCGTCAAGCAACTGAAGACGAGCAGCAGCCAGTAGAAATTGAACAAGACCAACCGAGTCAAGCTAGATCAACCTGCCGTCGGTTATTCATTTCAATGAGGACATTCTCAACTTTATTGCTTGCAGCCATGATCATCGGTCTGAGTCTAGCAGTATACTTTGTTCCAAGTCATCAACAGTATCTTCTTAGTCTATTGTTCACTCCCTTTGGATGCTTGGCTAGGTGGAAATTGATGGATAAGTATAATAAGAAGATCCAAGGATTACCTCTTGGAACCTTTGTGTGCAATATTGGAGGTTGTGCCCTCTCTGGTTCGTTGGCTAGTTTTCTCGCTGGTGAGTTTTATTTGTGCTTGTCATCTTATCTTGTATGCACATATTGCCTCTCGACTCTCACCATAATGTACAATGATTTGATGACCACAGGCAATCCAGGCCCTGAGGAAAGCATCGTTCTTCAAAGCATGATTGCGGGTTTAGCTGGATCACTCAGTACCTTTGCCCAATTCATAATTGAGATTCTATCATTAATTGATCCGATCATATTTAAGTTTGACGGTGTGGTATACTCTATCATAACTGTTTTATTGGCACTAGTTGTTGGTTTTCTGGGCAGTCAAGCAAAGTCATGGGCTGACGAGATCCAGCCAATGTAGTTGCATTTATATAACAATTATGACTAGCATGTTACACGGTAGACATAATTGCATCGACACAGTTATAATCATTCTCAACAAGAACACCTGCCTGGGACATAACGATTCGAATATCATCTTGATTGACTCCATCAGGCAGCTTCTCTTCTACTCGTTCGGCCTCTTCTCTTACCTTGACACGCAATGGCTCGTTGCCTGCCTGTGATAGACCCCTTCCTTCTTCCATCCTTAGAAGTTCATTGATCTCAGCAAGAAGCTGCTCTGGCAGTGGAATATTTGCCGCGGGTTCATTGTTATTACCAGGTGCATTGCCTGTTGTGGTGGTCCTATTTGGCGTTGGCGTCCTCACTCGTGAGCATATCTTCACAAAACAAGTAATAGTTGCCACGAAGAAGTATAATAAAGAAACCAACAACATGCCGAGACAAGTGAAGGGAAGCATGATGAGAGTCGATAAAGCTGAACCCCAAAATGATATCATGTTCATTACCCGTTCTCTTGCTGAACGACCACAACCGGGCACGAAGCAGGGGCATATCAAACACGTTATGATTGTCAATGCAACAGCAGGAATTCCCAAAACAAGGATTTGTAGGATTGATAGTATCTTTGCTCCATATTTTGTACATGATGTAGGTTGGTCACTCTCATCTAGTTGCATATTAGCACATCCCTTGAGATTCCACCATCTAAAGTGTGCGGGAAATGCTCCATCGTCTACTACGGCACCACATAACCAACAAAAGTGTGTGTTACAAGACGGACACTTCATTTGATTACAACCTTGGTGTTGAGGAAGGGAAGGAGAGTGTATTAGTTATAGATGTAAAAAAAAATAAGATATGATACACTTAAACACTTACCCCCCTCTTTTGACACTGCCATACCACAACTTGGACACGGTTTAGATCTGAGAGTGTTGACTGCATAATGTACATTTGCTCGGTCATTATCCAACGACTTCTTGTGATACTCAATACAGTGTTTTATAGTGGTAGGTTGACCATTCTTCGAGGAGTGAGCATTCGAATGGAAGTAACAGAACTCCGTATTGCATGTTCGACAACAAACAAGAGGAGTTGTGGACTTTGTAATCCGTTCACTCTGATTAGATTCTGCAAGAACTTGAGCTATATCATCATCCTCTGGATATTTGCCTTCCTCGGCAAAAGTTATCTCATTTATATCTCTCTTCCCAGCGGTGGCAGGAGTAGTAGAGGTATTAACAGCAGCACTACTATCCGTCAAGTACTTTGCCTTGTATAATTTCATACTTTCCTCGTCAAATAGTGTTGCCTCTTCACATTTAGGACATCTTCTTACAGCATCTTTACCATGTCTTTTATCAAACTTTAACTTGTTATACTTAATCCAAAGATCATTCGATCGTACATTTCTTTGAGTTGTGTTTGTTTCACTCGAACTACATGAATTATAACTACATTCACCATCTCTAGACCAGTACGAATCATCTATGTTTGAATTATCATTATCATCTTCCATATCATCATTGATGTTGTTGTTATGAAGTAAATTGTATATATCAGCTTCTTCAATTAAAACATTACAGGGCTTGAAATCGTCTTCATCGTTTGATAACTTAAAGTGACAGCATGGTATATCAACTACACCATCTAATAGTTTAGATCTAACATATGCACGAAGACATACAGTACAAAATTGATGATTACATGCTGATAGTTCAAATATATTCTGATTGTAATCATTTATTGATGACACATCTTGTGTATCATTTGTTGAAGAATTGTAACTATCTTCATCATCGTCAGTGGGGGTTGGAAAGATGAATTGATTTACTTCTAACAATCTCTTCTCATCATAGTATATCGGACGTGTATATTTACGACTCCGAGGTCGGTAACATATATTACTACCAACATCACAAAGGCAGATTGGGCAAGTTACAGAAGTTGTTACGGGTTTGGATTGTGGAGCGTCAATAACAGAGCTCATCTTTCAACCTGAATATCTCGGCACTCAGAATTATCTCAGCAGCCCATTACACTTCTCTAATCTCTCTCAATACTGATATGCAGGGCTTCCTATCTCTGATACAGTACACCTATTCTAATTAATCAAAGTCAACTAACCCGAACCAACTCTAATTTTCCCATTGTGCTCATAATATTATTATCTCATCAATAATATTCCTATGTCCCAGTTAGTTATGATAGACTCCCAATCACAATCTGCATTCACTTGTGCGCACCATGCGAAGAGAGAACGTATCCTATTGCATGCGAGCGGTCAGATGGTACACTTACACGCTTCCTGTCTCGTGAGGAAGGCAAAACACTACAGATAAGTTACAGTCTCTTATCCCCTACTTGCTATGACTGAGTTGTTTAGGATTCAAATACTAGTACTAGTGCACTAGTAACGAGTAACGTTCCATTACGTTAAACCACATTATGAGGTTGCTTCAATAATAGATTGGATATCCACTAGTAACTATACTAAGATATATTGAACTCTAGGTATGCTATCAGGATAAACATACTACGATAAGCTAGAGCTGTGTATTCCTGAGTATACTAATTCAATCTTTCAATACCTAATCAATAAAACATGAAATGCTTCTCAACAGCTTCCGAAACATCCCAAGTACAACTCATGCCTGCTGGAAACGTAACAAAGTCACCCTTACCAAATGTTGCCGAAGCACGTCCATCAGATGGTGTTACGGTAACTTTACCGGCAAGTAAATAGCATGATTCAGTTTGATCATATGTCCATGGAAATTTACTCGCGCCACAGCCCCATGTCCCCCAATTGAAGACTCTAAACATTTACCATTGATTGGTATATTGTATGGTATTAAGTATCATTCAGTTGTATCGATATTAAGTATCATTCAGTTGTATATTAAGTATAATTCATTGTTAAAAGGGAGAATGTGATCAATAGTATGACGATGACGATGATGGTTATGTTGGTATGCATCAATCGATATCCCAATTGATTAACAAATAGTGGATGATATACATTAACATTATGATATAGTAAACATTATGGTAATATATTGATGCATTATTGTTTTCCAATCCGATTATGCAATAAGCGGGGAGGGAAGAAGCAAGATGTGAGCAACAAGAAGTTGTTGTCATTTATATACACAATTTGTATTATGCTATATAATATAATATACAACAATACATTTACTTACCCCTTTTTATCTAAGAATTCCTTATCAGGATTGGTAACAACCTCAATCTCCGGCTTATCACTCATTTGAAGTTGTGAAGAAGGTACTTTGCTTTGTAGTTGAAGTGATGTTTTTGCAATAGAAATTGATGCAGCAGGGGTATTAACGTTAATGAATGCTTGTGTAGAGATTACTAATATTGCAATTAGTAGTAAAAGGATAGATTTAGACGCCGCAATCATATCTACATCATCTCTTGCTATACTGATGAGTACTGATGTTTGCCGAGGATATCGTATCTTTCTACTCTCATAAAAATCTTACTTGATGTCAAAAAGCATTGCAAATAACAACATATCGTATACACAGATCTACTTGGAGATCACGCCGCCATATACACCCCATTCCTACTATGATGATCCTTCTAACTGCTGCCATGATCCTCAGTCTATCTATGCCTTCTGTGTCGGCTGGACTTGTAAGTCAATTTTGATAGTAATATCAATAAAGTCTCATGTCATATCCTTAATCCTTCTCACCATTCTCAACAATACATAGATTGTAGACTCGGATAGTGGTACAGATGACTTGGGTGCCTTCATGTATCTTCTTGCAACAAGTACTCCAATTAGAGGGGTTTCTGTTTCGTCCAATGGTTGGAGTAATCAATGGACTGGTCTTGTTAATATCCAACGGGTAATGCAACAATTTAATTGTGATGATGTTGAACTTGCCTATGGTCGAACTCCAGGATATACTATACTTGGTGGTAATGAGAATGGCCAGCCCACAAACCTTACATTGTTCGACGGTGCTCATTATCCCAACCAACCTCCTCAAGAATATGTAATCAACGAAGATGGAGTATTTACAAATGATTGTGTCGGTTTCCGATGGGGTATTACACCGCGTATTACTTGGCCATATAGCTCAAATGATCTTTTGTATAATGCCATCAAATCTGCTGACCCTAGTAGTACTGATTTATTGATGCTTGGGACGTATACAAATGTTAATGAATTGATTCAAGATGATCCAACTATATACTGGAGGACATCGGAATGATTACAATTTCAGCTAAATCCAAACGGCTACTTTTTTAGTCAGGCGGTACTACTGCGTTACAGACAGTCAAGCAGTAATATGATTCCTATGTCCCAGTTAGTTATAAAAGACTCCCTATTACAATCTGAGCTCATATCCTCGCTCGTCACCTCTTCTATTATCCTCTTCTTGCTAAGAAAGACATAGATATCGCAATATGGTTATATGAGTACTTATTCACCTTGTTCGGGCAGCTGTACAGGGTATCGGAAGAATTGCAAATGGAGCTGCTAAATCAAATGCAGCCAGTAATTGCAATGCTCAAGGATGATTTATTCCGATAAAATCTGCGGTGGTGAGTACTGCGCAGTATTCTATTCGTATTCGTTCTTCTCTATATTGATAGAGTATAAATTATAATACATGAATATTGTTCACCACAACATACCAACTAATATATCTCATATCATACACAAACATATGCATTGGTATCTTTGATCGATAGAAACAGAACCAACAAATCAAGAACAATGGAATAACAAAGCCAATGAAAAGTTAAAGAATATGACAATACACATTTGATATAATTCCATCACCGAATGACGATATTGGAGGCATTGAAATATGTTTAAAAGATCTGAGAGTGTGAGAGGGGACATAGCTCATGTCATATGTCAATAGAATGTACAGGATTCTGAAGAACATAATATCAAAGTTGTAAATAGATATAGATGATGAATTTAAGTTATAATTCAGAAGCATGGTCTTCCTGACTTGGTCAAGAAATTTGCAGTATCATCTCCTATTGCCTGACTGAATTGTCTACTCGCTTCTTCTGCTTTTAGAAAATCTGCACTTGTATCACTACTATCTGACTTTTCTGATTTGTCCATATCCAGTTCTTCAACAGCCTGTCCTCTAACAGTCTCTGGTATAGCTGGACAAACAGTTCTGCAATTGTCGCATCGTACCAAACTTGCACCTCTTGAACAATACAAGTATGAACCACATATTCGGTTTGTGCAAGCGACTACCATTGTCTCCGAGTCTATACTGTCTAACCTCTCTTCATAACTTCCATGTATACATAATCCATCGACTATTCTCGTGTTGCGATGTTTCGTAGGTACTATGTCTATCAATTTGTGTGGATATGAAGACGGGAATATACCAAGCTCTTTTGGATTGAGTGGCTGGACTGGTATATCTTTAAAATCGTCCTCAGTTATCGGTGGTTGTGGTGATGTTTTTGGAGGGTTAATCTTGGTTGATATCTTATTGTGTTCTTCATTTGGTGTATCCTCGGACTCAGATTTGTGATAGCCTGCAGCAGTGGTGCGTTTCAGACACATCTTTAATGCCCACTCTCTATTTTGTTGTCTCTTCTCTTCTGTAGTACTACTTGGATCATAATTCTTTGCATCCTTTTCTATCTCTCTTTGCCATTGTTGATCTGAAAGATTTGCTAATGCTTTCTTTACAAAATCCTTCCCGTCATAATTGTATGATTTGTCAAGTAAATCACTAAATCGTTTCTTTGCAGATTCATCAACACCCGGCTGATCTGAAAACTTACTTATAATTGATAGCCGCTGTGTTCGTGATAATTGTTTAGTGAGACTGCCTCTTAATGACAATGAAGATGAGCCCTTTGAACCTAAACTTCTTGAAGAAGGCGTTCTATTGTTGTTTGTGTTGTTCCCCCGTCTATCATCGCTTGTGGCGTCTAAGTTTGTACTCTCCTCATCTTGTACTGTAATAATTTCTGAGGGTATATCAATTACTTCAGGAAGAGCTTCTGAAAGAAATTCAGCAACATCCACTCCTTGTGCTCTTAGATCAGCTATCCAACTTGCCTCTGATTCTTCATCTTCTTCATCATCAATAAGGGGCTTAATTTCTCTCTTCTGACTGCTTCTCCGCCGACGCTCTGCACGTTCCTCGGGTGTATATGTTTTGACCATGCTATAATTGTTTCTATATCCTCGAATATGCAGTGATAGAAGTACGAGAGGAAAAGGGTGAGTGGTGAGCAAGTTGAGGGTAAAGAGGAAATGGCGATCGAACGGTCATTTTTTAGTGTTTATTAAGCAAAGCTCAGAGGAGAAGAAGGTTAGTCGTCTCTTAAATGCTAATATCAAGAGAAAATTCATAATACAATAGGATCTTTACACGGAAATTATGTTGGAAGACTGAGACGTTAGCTCTAGGAGTATGAAGGTAACCAAGAGTCTGAGTCTGATCTGATCTTCCTCGTATTAGTTTGAGATTACTTTAAACATCAGTAGCTAGCCAAGATAACTACGACACACTCTGAAATATGGGCCTTCTAGTTGTAATCCAATGAGTTGTTGCAAGTAACTTTGTTAGTTTGGCCTTTCATATCCTTTCATGCATATGATATGCTCATGGTTCTCTTGATCAGTATTGTTCATTAATCTCGTTATCAGATGTTGCAACATAATGTACCAGCAGCATATTGTCTTCTCTATAATTTGGATATTGCAGAGCTCAGTGCTTTCACAGCCGCCATCGCCACTTGCTCGTCCTCATTTGGTTTCACGCCACTGACTCCAACACTACCAACAATTTGATCATTTATAAATATTGGTACTCCACCTCTCATTAGCACATATGGTGCAGATAATAATGCAGTTCTACTACTACCATCTGAAACATTTGTTGAATCTTCTAATACTCCTGTTTCCTTCTTAAATTGAGCTGCTGTTCTAGCTTTTTCCGTCGCTATCTGATATGATGCTGCAAAGGCGCCATCTAATCTCTTAACTAGGATCGGTACTCCACCGGCATCTGCAATTGCAATTGTTACAGCCCAGCCATTGTTTTCCGCCTCTTTGCATGCTGAATCCATTGCCTTTTGGCATGCTGCTTGAGCAAGAACATATGTAGATTGAAACATTATTTCCTCCGATGACGACATGTCAAGTTTTGATGTTGTTTGTGGCTTGAGCACGTTTGTTGTGATGAAACCAAAAGATGAGTTGGTAAAATAGATCAAATACAGAAGTATACTACCGATAGTATTAATGTACATATCATCCGAGATATCACTGATGATATCCAATCTTATTGAATATTTATATATCATCGCTGTTGATGTGCAAGATACGGTATCGTATCTTAATGTGTCATTGTAGGATTAGTTATGTATGTATTGAATTATAGTGTTTATTGTATACCATAAGGAGGAGATGGTCTCAATAGCATCTGGATCCGCTAATCTCTATATCATATCGGTGAAGAGCGTAGAAATTAAATTAAAGATGATGAGGTTGATGATCATATAATGAGAACAAGATGACAATAAATACCGACATCGAAGAGGTCGATAATGGCAAGGGCTCAACAGAACAAGAAGACAACTTAAATAATGATGTTGCATCTATGATACTTGGTCGATGGATATTAGTGAACAGTGAAATATCAACTCCGTTTATGTCATTTGTATCTGGGGAGATGGTTATAACACATCAACTTAATGAGAAAACAGGAGAAGACGAGTACATCACAAAAACTTCATGGAAAATGCGTTATTGTTGCCTACCTTGTATTAAATTCCGTGGTACTAATACATCAATAACTAGAATAACCGATGAAGAAGAAGATAATAGCTTTACAGTAACAGACATGAAAACAGATGTTGTAGATTATCCATACTGCAAGAGAGAGGGATCGAAGTTTACAATGATAGGAGAGAAGGGAACTACTGTCATGGAGTATAAGGGAGATAAATGTTACGGAAAGATAGTTGATCCGAGATATTCGTTGTACATCAATCAAGAGTGGGAAAGAATAGAAACCTTTACTGCAGCTACTACTCTTGATGAATAGTATATTGGTTAATGAGATATGATAACACATATCTAAAGAGAGATGTGAAGGATGTAGGATTCTCCGATAGGAATGAGTAAGTAGAGTACAGAGATGTGTGAAAAGATTAGGACATTAGATAATAGAGGGTACATTAAAACCCTGTGAAAAAGTAGTGACATTAATCAATAATAAAAGAAACACACTAAATATATTTCTACTAGGAGTTAAGACTATGGCAAGAAAAGTATTTCAAATCGTTGCAATGTATATCTAATAGACATATACTATGAATAATTGACTATGCACAGCACCAGCCTTCTGCTCGAACAAGTTCTAATATTGAGCAGTCAGTTTTGCTATGCTTCATCTGGCTTCATAGCCGTTTCCTAATCTCTCTCTCCTAGTCCTACACTCTTCTAATACTTCAACTCGCCACTCTCTTCCATTCCTGTGTAATATACAAACTATATCTCGCGTCTGTGATTTTCATGTGGCATCTATCTCCCTGATATTCTACTTCATTTGTTCCCTTCTTCCCCACAGTTTTGAACTTATTATTACCCTCTCTTCTTCCATAATCGACCAATCCATCAACCAGATTCGTCTTTTTATTCTGAACAGTAAATGTATCTTTACCAGTGAGTCTCGTTATAGAAGTGCTTGATCCTCGGTATGGGAAGCAACATAATCTCATCGTCCATTTTGTATCGGTTACATATTCATCTTCGCCGGTTTCTTCATTCTTCTGATGTTTGACGATCATCTCTCCTGACTTGAATGATATCAATGGAGTTGATATCTTGCTATCAACTAATATCCAATGGCCAAGAAATACAGCAGCAATCGTCTCTTCGCTACATGGGGGTGATGTCTCTTCAATATCATCATCGTTTATTATATTATCGGGGGCCATGGTGATGCCTTCTGATTATATCTCTTTTCTTCTTATGTATTGCAATGGATATAGGTACTACTTACTCCAATATGCGAACTCGAAATTTTGCCTCTGTTTATGTATTGCAATACTATTGACTAATCCGATATCCACTGTCCTCATCTCTCCTATTATTGGCAATTCAATTTTATCAACAACTTCAAGTGATAGGAGGTGGTTTTGCATTGCCGCACTCGCGATGAAGGCATTTTTTTAGGCTAAAAGCCTTTTGACGGTTGCGAAGGATATTATTCCCGGAGAGCTAATGGTTGTGTTGCGCAGCTCTTGAAGTGTTCTATGTCTGGTTAGTTGTAACACGTAGTACATCTAAGTGACAAAGATACTACATTCTGATATATCTGGTTAGTTGTTACCTGATATAGAATTATTACTTTCCACAAAATCCGTCTCTCTTCTACAAATTTGTAGCCTTCCACTTTGCCAAAGACGGGCTTGTCTCTCTCTTCCTCTCAATATACTCCACTCTACTTTTCATATAAACCTTTACTTTGTTTGATTTGCAACACCCTCAATTCGTGCCCTAACATCATCCAAATCACCCAAGTATACACCTTGCAATGGTCCAATACCATCCTCATTCGGCACAACATTCATATCATCATCAAATTCATAAACAAGTGGCACGCCAGTGGGAATATTCAACCCTGTAATCTCATCTTCCGAGATATTATCAAGATGCTTTACCAATGCACGTAGTGTATTACCATGAGCGGCAATAATAACCTTCTTCCCACTCTTAATTGCCGGGGAAATTTCATTCTCCCAAACTGGCATGAATCGCTCTCCTGTTAATTTCAAACTTTCCGTCTTGGGTATATCCTCCTTTGCAATGTTGGCATATCGTGGATCATTACCGGGATAATATTCACTAGACTCGTCACATTCGGGTGGTGGAATATCGTACGAACGACGCCAGATTAATACCTGATCTTTACCGTGTTTGTCAACTGTTTCTTGTTTGTTTAGACCCTGTAGACCACCGTAGTGACGTTCATTAAGACGCCATGTGTTAATCTGTAAAATGAAGAGAGATGGTTGAGTAAAAGGAAAGAAGAAATTAGATTGCATATGCCAGAGTGCAACAACAGATGAGTGATATAAGCCATCATAATGAGAGACGTGAAGTGTATCCTTCCCAATAATATAACGAACGACCAGACTGAACTGCTTAAAATACTTTGTCTACAATCCAAAAGCAACATAGCATATGACCAACTAAAAACACATCAAATACACACATACACAAAAAATAACTTACAATTGGAATATACATTAAATCCAACTCTTCCAATATAATCCAAAGTGTCTTAATAGCTCGTTTCAATACAGAAGTATATGCAACATCAAATGTATACCCGCCATCTTTTAATAACTTGCCACCTTCTGCTGCCTCTCCTAATCCCTTGGTGTTTAATGACGCATCGGCCCATCCTGTGAAGATGTTTAAGTCGTTCCATTCGGACTCACCGTGTCGGACTAGGACTAGTTTATGATTGTATAGTACACTACTTGTTGTTGTTTGGGCATTGTTGTATGATGATGATGTACGTAGTTGATTGGTGGTAGTTGAATGTGGTGCAAGGAAAGCAGAGATTGCAGTGATTGTTGATAGTAAGAGTAGTAGTGACGATTTCATGGTTTTGTTTTGTCTGGTATCTAACTTATCGTCGCCGCTTCTATATGTTTGAGTCGATTTGCAATATTGTTAGCTTTATGAGTGTTGCGGTGAGCTTAGATGATGTCGATATCTAACAACTTCCCATGATCAAGAGACATACAGATTCAAAGGTGTGCTGTTGTAGTTGATGTCAAATTTCCTTTGCTTGGATTGGAGAGGAGATCAGGAGAGGAGTGTTAGCGATACATAAGCGATCTCTTGGCGAATATATGGCGTAAATATACTTGGATAACTTAGAGTGAAAATCGCCATGCATCGCTCAAATTCGACAAGATACGAAAGATACTCTTTGATGGGGAGTCGACGTCATAGCCAATCATCAACTTCACTTCCTCTCATAACTTTACTGCAACGAGTTGAAGCACATCAATTTCAGTATATCATGGCAAAGTATTACGGAGCATTAGTTAGCTTATTAGCGCTTGGTGAGTAGTATCAGATTGTGTGGCATAGGACGGCGGCAATGTGGTATCCAACAACATATTTGACAGATGCCGCCCCATCAATGCAAAAGATTCAGTTATATCGACCTCCGCGAGGAAGATTGATTTCGATGATATACTCTTTGGCCGTATTTGTATTCAGAGATATGGCATAGAGCGGCAGCTATATAGGGTATCTTTATGTACATTGTGCACTTTCTGCAATGCAAAGTATTATGATCGATGTACTACTCCGCAAGGACGATATGATGTTTAGATTATGTAAAGCTTGGTGGTTATATCGGTGTGCTTTATCAGAGAGATATCGGTTATATCATAGAGCATAGGAATTGTCGAGAGACCACAATATGCGATCTTCTTCTCTGTGTGATTTTGCAACTAAATCATATCTTTCTTTCTCTGTCTTATCTTTCGCTTTACTGGACATTGCAAACTGGATGGAAATGAACTTCTATCCGACATAACACACTATCAAATCAACAATATTACAACACTTATCACAGGACAATCATCTGCATTCACAACACCAAAGAGCACTTCCATTAAATCGCATACACAACTTAATATGGCAAAGATTTCAAGTGTCAAGGCACGTGAAATTTTAGATAGTCGTGGTAACCCTACTGTTGAGGTATGTATTATATGTATATTATATGTGTTGTGTGGTATAAGAGCTCTTCGTGTGTGTGTATATGCTCATAACATATGTTTCAACTCACAAACTATTGTCTTCATTTCTTCTACTTACCATAATGCAACTCGATATAAAAACACAACATCAATACACAATTACATTGATATTATTATATAGGTTGAACTATGCACAGAAGATGGTAAATTCGTAGCCTCAGTACCATCCGGTGCCTCCACTGGTGCATACGAGGCATGCGAACTACGTGACGGAGGATCACGATACCTAGGCAAGGGTGTATTAGGTGCCGTAGCCAATGTCAATGATGTGTTAGGACCTGCTGTTATTGGTATGGATCCAGCCGATCAACGTGCTATTGATAATAAGATGATTGATATTGATGGCACGCCTAATAAGAATAAGATGGGTGCTAATGGTAAGATTTTGTTGATGTTTTGTTTGAGAGTAATTAATTTGGTAGTTCTTCCTCGTATCTCACATATATCACTACATACACATGAAACACAAATTAGCCATTCTTGGAGTCTCACTAGCAGCCTCAAAGGCAGGTGCCGCAGCCAACAACTTACCTCTCTACGCACACTATGCCAAAATTGCTGGTAATGATAATGACAAGTATACCATGCCCGTGCCATGCTTCAATGTTATTAATGGTGGGTCACATGCTGGTAATAAACTTGCCTTCCAGGAATACTTTGTCATTCCCACTGGTGCTACATCCTTCTCTGAGGCTATGCAAATTGGATGTGAGGTATACCATACACTTGGTAAGATCATTAAGGCCAAGTTTGGAGGAGATGCCACACTTATTGGAGATGAGGGTGGATTCGCCCCACCCTGTGACAATCGTGAGGGATGTGAATTAATCATGGAAGCCTTGAAGAAGGCAGGGTATGAAGATAAGTGCTCCATCGGATTAGATGTTGCCGCATCTGAATTCCGTGTGAAGGATAAGGATGAGTATGACCTTGACTTCAAGTATGATGGTAATATCATCTCGGGACAGGAACTAGGCGATTTGTATCAAAGTTTGGCAGCTGATTATCCCATTGTTACAATTGAGGATCCCTTCGATGAAGATGATTGGGATAACTGGTCGAAGTTTACTGCCAAGAATAGTGAGGCATTCCAAGTTGTTGGTGATGACTTGACAGTTACCAATATTGAAAAGATTGGACGTGCCATTGATGAGAAGTCATGTACCTGTCTATTACTCAAGGTGAATCAAATAGGAAGTATTTCAGAGTCAATTGATGCCGTTAAGAAGTCGAAGCAGGCTGGATGGGGTGTTATGACAAGTCATCGTAGTGGTGAGACTGAGGATACATACATTGCTGATTTGGCTGTTGGCTTGTGTACTGGACAGATTAAGACGGGTGCTCCGTGCCGTTCAGAAAGGTTGGCCAAGTATAACCAACTTTTGAGGATTGAAGAAGAGTTGGGAGCTGAGAACACCATTTACGCTGGAAAGGGATTCAGGACAACATCTTGGATGGCATAAATGAGTGAGTGAGTAATGCTCTGTTTAGGAAAGATCAATATTGGATCTTTCATCTACTTGTGTACAATGGTAATAAGAAGTTAGGGCATACTTAAAATAGATCTTCGTTGAATTAAAGTTGCTTAACACTGGGTATTACCTCTCTTTACTTCATCCTCAAACTTCACCTTGTAAATGTCAGTTTCCTTGCCCCAAGACATGACTTGTCCAATTTTCCCTTTAGTATCTCTGCATCTTACAAATAACTGGGCAGTTCAATCCGAAATAAATCCCATCAGAGTTCGAAGTTATAGATCAGGATTTCCTCAAACTCATCATCCCTTGCGTTTTCGTCCAAGATAGGGCCCTTGAGAATACACTTTATCACTGGCTATGATGTCTAGAAGTACTTGGCAATCAATCACTCTGCTGAGGGTGTTCTTTAATACACATGCCTACTTATAATACAAGCTACAATATAGAGCGTACATTGATCAATCAAACGTCATCTATGTATTGTTTTATTCTATCTAAAAGTAGTAATGCCACATCTGAGCATTCTAAAGGAGAAGGCTCAAACAAGAGCAGCTGCTCACTACATCAACATCATATCAAAACTGTCCTCATCATATTCTCTCTACATATCAAGATCAGTGAGGTCATCCATGTTGAATTGAGACATGTCAAATCCTTCCATACCATCTGGCATTTGGAACTGAGGCTCTTCTGGCTCATCCTCTACCTCCGGGAGATCTTCTGCGGTAAGCTCATCGGCCAAGGCAAGTGATTCGACACCGAGGCTGCTCTTCAATACACGAGTCATACGAGCAGCATACTTCTTAGGATCTCTGATGGGGAAGCCTCCACTCATTGTGGCAGTGTCTAGTAGAATCCAGGCGTTATCCTTTACTGAGTCGGGAATCTCAGCCTCTTCATCTTCGGGAATAGATTCAAGAAGCTTGATCACAAAAGGATGGCGAGGATTCAATTCCAAGTTGCCAGTTGGGATAGCATTCTCTCCGGGAGCGACTCCATGTGCGAATGCTTGAGCTCTCATGATACGATCCATGTTGGCAGAGTTGCCCCATTCGGAACTCGATACAATAGCGGGAGCACGGCCCAATCGTTTGGAGATTGATACACGGGTAACATCCGATCCATAAAGCTTTTTGAGGAATTTGGTAAGAGGCTTGAACTTCTCAGTATAAACCTTTGTTCGTCGCTTGGCAAGGTCTTCGTCCTCGTCACTAAACTTGACACCCTCCTTGGTGATATCACGGTACTTCTTACCGTCGAATTCACGTACATTTCCAATAAAGTACTCATCAACAGCATCAGTTAGGAAGAGAACCTCTACATCTCTTTCATCAAAGGCATCCATGAAGCTACTCTCCTTCAACTGTTTCAGTGTCTCACCAGGGAAGACGTAAATCTCCTTCTGCCAATCCTTCATTCTATCAACATACTCCTGGAGACTTGTGTAGTCATCCTCTCCTTCCGTCTTACTAGACTTGAATCGTAGTAGCTTCTGAAGTTTGTCCTTGTTTGCGGAGTCATCGATGCATCCCATTTTCAAGCTCAGGCCAAACTTCTTGTACCATTCAATGTAAGGGTGGAGCTTCTTAGGCTGCTCGATGACATTACCATCAGCATCAATTTCGGCCTCCTCCTCGGGCATGGGAGCATTAGACATCTTCTTGATCAAATCAATAGCCTTTCGTACCAACTTCTTCTTAATAATCTTGATAATCTTACTCTCTTGAAGTGTTTCACGGTTGACATTGAGAGGAAGATCATCACTATCAACTACACCCTTAATGAAGGAGAGGTATCGAGGCATCAAGTCGAATTCATCAGAGATTAGTACCTTTCTAACATACAATCGAAGACCATTACTCATTTGTTCCATCTGTCCTTGTTGTAAAGCAAGAGGAACATCCGACGGAACATAAAGGATAGACTTGAAGTTGATATTACCCTCTGCATTGAAGTGGGTCCAATCCTCAGCCTTACCGCCATCCTTTTGTACGACATTCCAAAACTCTTGATATTCCTCATCAGTGATTGATTCCTTATCACGTGCCCAAATGGCAGGATCGGTATTGATTTGTTCATACTCGTAGGTTGTAACATCCTCCATTTCAACTTCCTCTTCCTTCTTCTCTTCGTCATCATCGGAAATCTCAATATCATCAATGTCATCCTTCTCTTCGTCCTTCTTTGACTCATCATCGGTAACATCGGCTTCCTCAACTTCTTCCTTCTCCTTGGGTACTTGGATAGTCTTAATTTGACGAAGACTAACTGGATGGGTAACAAACTCAGAGTAGTGACGGATCAATTCCTTGAGTTTGTAGGGTGACAAGTACTGCAGATATTAATGATGAATGGAGTTATAGGGATGTGTGAGAAAACAGGTATTGCAACAAAACTCAACAGAATAAACTCTCTCTCTCTCTCTCTCTTACCTCATCAGCATCCTCCTTGAGCGTCAATGTAATCTCAGTACCTCTACCCAAGGTATTCCCCCGTGGATCCGGTCCAACATGGAAACTAGCCTCACCATTTAAACTCTCCCACACAAATTGTGTGTCACTATCATTACTCTTAGACGCAACACTAACCTTATCGGCTACCAGAAAACTTGAATAAAATCCAACACCAAACATTCCGATAGTGTTAACATCATTCTTTTCGCCTTCACTAAGCGCCTTGATAAAGTTGGTTGTTCCTGATCGTGCCACTGTTCCAAGGTTGGCAACTAGGTCTTCCTTTGACATACCAATACCTGAATCTCTAATAGTTAATGTTTTACCTTCGGGATCATAATCAATTTGTACTTCAAGTTCAGCTTTGTCAGCGAGCAATTCTGGCTTGGTAACACTTAGGAAACGTAATTTATCGAGAGCATCGGATGCATTGGAGATTAGTTCACGTAGGAAGATATCTTTATTGGTGTATAGTGAGTTGATTACAATGTCAAGCATCTTGTGTACCTCGGCTTCATACTCGAATTGATTGGATCCTGTTATTGTGACATAGAATAGTTTAATTGCAAAGTGTTAGATATATTTGGATATGTATATATAAAATAACTAATTGGACAACATAATATATGGGGCAGTAGAAATAATATTGAAAGTATGTGAGCTTACCTTCGGGCGGAGTGTATGGCGCAGCCGATTCCATCATTTCCTGTTCAACTGTCTTCATAGCTGCTTCTTCTGCTGCCTTTTCGGCATCAGTCATTTCAGCTGCTGTTGCAAATGCTAGATTATATGAGGGGCATACAAGGTGGGGCTGGTTAAGATATTTTTTCACATCGTCATTGCAACAACATTGCAAATATATCTTTTCACCACAATAACAAAAACTAAACTTACCGACATTACCAACGATGGATGAAGGGATGACAGTGAGGGCAGCACCGACGAATGCGGCGCCTAATGCGAGCTTACTAAATCGTACCATTCTTCTATGGAGAGGAGTTAACAACAACACTTTGTAAAAAAAAATGAGAGGCTCTGTTTGATTTTAATTTGTGAGTGGAAATTAGGTATCCTCGTGACTTGTTTAGTCACTCGTGAATCGAATCTGTAGTGGCGGTGTAGCAGATTCAACGGTTCTAGTTACAAGAGCATGTTTTGATCAGTCATATAGATAACTGGATATGGTAATAACATTGAAGAGATAACAGATCATATGATATGGATAACATAGTAATATATTCCCAAGAGAGGGGGATATCTTATGATGCCCTTTTATTTCAAGTACATAATATGATCATCACTAAAGTATAATATTCAGATAAATTATGTTTGCCTACTCAATAAACTCCGTATTATTTTAACATTATGATGCACTGTTTGAGCCATCAAATGAAGTCTCCCCTTTATTTCATCCCCACTCCGCACTCCCCAATTATTTTTTTCATCCCCCCCACTAATGGGCTCTCGATACCTACCTTTGTCTTTCTTCCCGTCCTAATCGTGATAGTAACCCCCACTTTACTTACGAGTACGATTCTTTTCATATTTGAGTGTTGTTGAAGCTTTATCCTTCTGGACCAAGCTTGCAACTTTATCTCTCTTTTCACTTTTAGCCTCTTCAATGTACGCCTGATATCCACGTAAAGCAATCTCATATTGAGCTTTGGTACCTACTGCCTTTACATTATCCAAAGAACCCTTGTGTCCAATTGTAGCACCAATACCCAATGTTTCAGCGCCCTATCCTTATTGCCCATCTTATACTCCTCAACTCCGATATGGAAGCGTGCACACATCCCTTAATCGCCCCTTGCTGGAAATGATACATCATCTTCTTCGAATCTTTTGGAAGATATTTCCCATCAGAATAGAGAATCCCGATTTTGTTATGAGCTTCAATCGAACCAAGCTCAATTGCACGTGAATACATTTCCAAAGCCTTCTTTATATCTTGTTGAGTACCTGCATCTCCATACATATATTCCGTTCCCACTGTAAAGAAAGCATCAGCGTCACCCAGCTCCATTCGTTTTTTGAATCTTTCTTTCCCTTCTTTGTATGAGAAGGATGGTTGGAGTCTGCAAAAGGGGCAAGGTAAGTTTGGAAGCCTCTGTGGTTTGGCATTCGATGCCTTAATTTGTCCATACAAGCACCCAATGCAAATTGTTTTACCGCAGCAATTCTTATAAACTGTTTCTTCTGCAATAGGAAGTTGGTGCATACAAATTGCACAATCCTTACGGGGTGGAGGTTGTTTGAATAATAACTCGTCTAATAATTCAGCTGCGCGCTGTTGACATTGTTTCTTGTGTTGTGGTCGATGGGCAATTTGACATTCTCTAATTGCAATACTTTACAGATTTGCAACCATTGCAAGTCTTGAGGCCATCACTCTCCTTTCCACACGCTGCACACTGATCTAACACCTCGGATGTGCTCATTATTATGGAGAAGAACTAATAATAAGAAGCAAATCGTTGACTTTCCCCCCAAAAGATACGGTATCCTGCCTAATTAGAGCGAGTATCATGAATCATGAGTCAATATGTATATCTTACTACTTGATTATGTTCATCATTTGATTAAAGTTGATATCAGTATTGTTAAGTAGCTTAAAGAGTATGCATGTGCATATCATTATATACTAGCACATCAACATAATATTGCACTCTCACATAACTTTTATTCGTAGAGATTTGCCTCTTTTACCTAGCACGCAAAAGAATATTATGAATGTGAACCAATACATTATGCTGTACCCCCATTTAGTTGTTCCTTTCTTATCTTATAGTCTAAAGTTCAAGGCTCACAACTATCAACCTTGATTAAAGCAAAGACACCTCCCGTTCCTTGAACCGGAGTAGATTGTTGACGTATTACCAACAACTCATTATCAACATATGGTATATCAAAATAACCTGGCGCGTCTGGGCTTACTTCTTCAGAACCTTCGTCACTAAATCCAAAGCTACTCTTGTCTAACCCAGGAACTAATTCTATCAACTTTTCAACCAATGTTCGTTGCCATGTGAAATCTATTGATAGTGGAGGAAGATTATCAACTTTTTGACCAAGCAGTTCAATCGGTTGTAGTTTCAATCCCTCAAATATCAGACCAACTCTATCATTAGTACTAACATTCCGTGAAGAGGCCCTTGTTGCCACCTCGGCTCGTAATAATGATGGTGGCGATAATGATGATGGTAAAATAGATTGGCTCTTCGGGATGAAATCAATAATATTGATGGCAACTGGTGGTTTGGATATATCTTGATAAATAGCACTTGTTGTGGATATAGGCGACGCCCCTAAGGAGACTACATCATATGCGGAAGTCCATATCATTCTCCAAATTCCTTTTAGCGGTATGTCGTCTTCACCAGCTGTACCATCTCCATCTATACCACGAGCAGGATTATGTGTAGGGTTGACAGCTGCCAATTGAGTAATGATATCTTCTGCTTCATCTCGAGCTGTAGGTGTTGCACCGAATCCTCTATCGTAGCTTGCAGATAGTTTGTAGAGTTGCTTCTTTAGATCAGTTCTCTCCTGTTCCTTTTCATTAGGATAGTTTGTATTATCATCATCACCAACACAATCCATAACACACTCCTCTATGTTTTTATTCAACTGGTTTGCTACCTCATCAGCAGCTCTTAACCGATCAAGTCTCATTGCCTCGGCTTCTTCTGCAGTACTACCATCTTCAATTGGTGTACTATATCTTCTTGTGGTAACACAACTTCTTCTTATTGTTGTTGTCGAAGAAGAAGAAGAAGAAAATGCATAACAACTTATACTCAAATTGTATACAGCGGCAGCTGATATGGCGAGGATCCTCATTGTGATCTTCATTATATTAATCTCTACATGTAGATACTATTAGTTGAGGAGTGAGATAAACACACTACACAAACAACTACATATACGTATCTAACAACTGCTTCCTTCAAATTCAACAAAAGTTACAAGTAAGCACACTCTCATAAAATCGGTATCCTCTCTTCTCTTACTGATTTGATAGTTGTTGATGCTATTTGGATTGACATCTGCACTTCATGACTCTTATAGGCATTCCAGGGATGTAAGTTTTGATAATACTAACCAATGACAATTTCTTCTAATGATGAGTAATATCTTCCAGTAGTGGTGGTATGTCTTGTCCCATTACTTGAGCATATCTTTGCAGTCATTTATAACTGGTGCTATATTTGATCATTTGTTACTTATATTAAGATAAATTATCATACGTTACCTACTCCATACTCCATATCCTCTCTATCATCATCTCTATCATCATCTTTCAGTCCATATGACAAAGACATTGCATTGACCACATTGTTATCCTTCGCCCGAAGAGTCTTGACAGCCTTTGCTCTTGAACAGTTCGTCTGGGACATAACAATTTCAATATCCCTTGATTCCACGCCTTCTTCTTCTTCTTCAGCTGAGGTTTCCTCGTCAACTTCTTGTTGCGATGGCGTAGCCTCCGCTGCAGCCTCTACCATACCAGCAGGCTGAACCTTTTCAAATACCCCTGCTTGTGCTAGACGCACGGCCTCTGCCAAACCATTGAGATATTCACTTTGTGCCTCTAGTGGTGCCTCTGTTGCTTCTCTCGCTTCCCGTGCTGCTCTCCTACGCGCTTCTATTTCTTCTCTCATCTGAAGTATGACCTCCTTTTCTGATTTAGAATACTTGTAATAAGTATATTCATCGCTGAATGCAGCAGCTCGATCCCGTTGTTCACTCTTAATCTCATCAACATATGCTTGATATGATCGTAAAGCTAAATCATATTCCTCTGCTGTCGCATGTCCATTCCAATGAAGATGTTTGATCTTCTTTAAGGAATCGGCACATCCACTCTTAACTGCAATCATGTGGTGCTTCAGTGCCCTGTCCCTATTGCCGATAAGTCCCTCTGTGACTCCTAGATTGTACCTTGCCGGTACATTACCTCCCATGGCAGCCGACTCGTAGTAATGCCAAGCCTTTTCTTGGTCCCTCTCCACTCCTCTGCCATTGTCATAAGCATCGGCAATATTGCAATATGATTCAACACTACCAAGTTCTCCTGCCTCTTGCCAGAGTGCTAATGCCTTGGTATAGCTCTGTTCAAACCCGAAATTCCCTGACTGATGGAAACATCCCACACTGCAGAGCGCATCAGCATCATTCACATCAAAACGATCCAAGTATCTTTCCCCCATGTCTTTCTCAGTCTCGGGTTTAGGTTCTCTACAATAGACACAAAGGAAAGCGGATCCAGTAGGATTTTCTTCACTAAGTGTAAAGTAGCATCCACTGCAAATAACTTTTCCACAGCATGCCATGTACACGTTTCCTGAGCTCAGATAAGGTAGTTGTAAAAAGCAAATTGGGCAATCCTCTGAAGGCGGAGGCTGTTCGAAGAGATCTTCGTCAGATGGCGATGTAAGTTCATCATCGTTTGTTCTCATAGACTTGAATAAGCTGATGACTCGGCTCTCTTTCTTGGGTGGTAACTTCCTATCAAGGCATATCTTCTCGTGTTCATTAGCTTCTTCTAAAGTATCAAACACCGCCTGGCAAAAGTCACACTTCCAACCGGTATCAAATTGTGTATGATCAATGTAATAGAGATTATTTCTCACGTCACCTACGTCCTTGAGACAAAGAGTTCCAGCATACTCATCCGATGAGCTGCTACTCTTGTCAACCATATCATCAAGACATGATTTAAGAACGACAGAAGGTACGACCGCCTTTAGCTTTAAGAATCTGACAACGTTGTGTTCAGATGATACAATGTGTTAGATGGTTGCATGTAAAATATCAATACAAAACTAATCAAACATACGATAGAGTTACTCACATTTCATTGATATTCATTGGTCTACCCTCACCATGTAACATCTCAATGATAATCCTCTTAGCTTCAGGCTTGCTCACGACAATTTTAGCATTTGGTCCACCCTGCTTCTCGGCTTCGGCTTGCCACTTGCGGTACGACTCCATGGCACTCTTGGATAACTTGGCCGCAGGCTTGGAAGCTTTCTTCGATTGATCATTGGTGGTGCAGCTGTGTGGAGGTGGAGGTGTGATGACAGAGGTACCAGAGTTTGGTCTGCTCGTGGGGATGTTGGGAAACTTCTTGTTATTATTTGGCCGAGAGCACTTATTGGAAATGATTCCACGGTGTTCCTCTGTCATAAAGTCGATTGGCAGCTCATAGCTCTCCTCTGGAAACCCCAAGAAGTCTCTGCAGGGAGATGACGTATAGAATAGGCAAATGGTGAGTAGTGCAAGAAAATACAAGAAGATAAACACATACGTGTAAGCATATACATCAACTCACTTCAATTGACAATCAAGACAAGAGTTCCAAGGCATCTGGCCCTTTGATTCCCATCTACTACAGGCGACAAGTCCACAATTCACTTTCCCATCATTTGCACGGTGACACATTGTTGGTTTAGACATTAGCAACTCCCTGATAGTGAATATCTTGGTCAAATCCCAACCTTCCTGTGCTTGTCGTTTATCCATGGGAGTTGTATTGTTTTG